>JAABUN010000922.1_pt1 | contig 71112 bp, 67 predicted proteins | sample 5559311 | NCBI WGS metagenome assembly JAABUN01 (sample SAMN10711877, study PRJNA513370) | rock metagenome | isolation source: Antarctica rocks | place: Antarctica: Victoria Land, Siegfried Peak sud | reverse complement strand
AGACATGAGTGCGCGCAGCGAGCGTGGCCCGAGCGGCCCGGCCGCAGGCCAGGAGCGGGAGACATGAGTGCGCGCAGCGAGCGTGGCCCGAGCGGCCCGGCCGCAGGCCAGGAGCGGGAGACATGAGTGCGCGCAGCGAGCGTGGCCCGAGCGGCCCGGCCGCAGGCCAGGAGCGGGAGACATGAGTGCGCGCAGCGAGCGTGGCCCGAGCGGCCCGGCCGCAGGCCAGGAGCGGGAGACATGAGTGCGCGCAGCGAGCGTGGCCCGAGCGGCCCGGCCGCAGGCCAGGAGCGGGAGACATGAGTGCGCGCAGCGAGCGTGGCCCGAGCGGCCCGGCCGCAGGCCAGGAGCGGGAGACATGAGCCGCAGCTTCCTCGAGATCGACGATCTCACGCCCGAGGAGCTCGTTGCGGTGCTCGACGCCTCGGAGCGGCCGGACCCGCCGGAGGTCCTGTCAGGCAGAGGTGTCGCGCTGATCTTCGAGAAGCCGTCCAACCGCACCCGCAACGCCACCGAGATGGCCGTCGTGCAGCTCGGTGGGCACCCAGTCGCCATCCGGGGCGACGAGGTCGGGATCGGCGTGCGGGAGACGGCCGAGGACGTGGGCCGCACCCTGGCCTGCTACCACGCCGCCATCGGTGCCCGGGTCGACGAGCACGCCACGCTCACCAGGATGGCGGCGGCCGTCGACGTGCCGGTGGTGAACCTGCTCTCGGACGACGCCCACCCGATGCAGGCGCTCTCGGACCTGCTCACACTCCGCCAGCACTTCGGTGAGCTGCGGGGCCGCTCCCTGGCGTGGGTGGGTGACTTCACCAACGTCGCCCGCTCGCTCGCGATCGGAGCCGCCATGCTCGGCATGGAGGTGCGGGTCGGGTCGCCCCATGGCTACGGCCCCGGCGCTCTCGACGTCGACCGCCTCGCTGCGCTCGGCGCGCCGCCGCTCGTCGCCACCCGTCCCGCCGAGGCCGTCGAGGGCGCCGACGCGGTGGTGACCGACGTGTGGACGTCGATGGGCCACGAGGACGAGGCGATCGTGCGCCGCCAGGCATTCGAGGGCTTCACGGTCGACTCGGCGCTCATGGATCGAGCGGCGCCCGCAGGTGTCTTCCTGCACTGCCTTCCCGCCCATCGTGGCGAGGAGGTCGCAGCCGAGGTCGTCGACGGCCCTCGAAGCCTGGTCTGGCAGGAGGCGGCCAACCGGATGCACGTGGCCCGTGGCCTGCTCCTCTGGCTGTTCGGGTCATGAGCGAGCGCAGCGAGCGCGGCCCGAGCGGCCCGGCCGCAGGCCAGGAGCGGTTGGCATGAGCGACGTGGGGCGCCCGTCCAAGGCACAGCGCCAGCACCGCATCGGCATCCTCCTCGCAGAGCACGCGGTCACCAGCCAGGGCCAGCTCGTCGACCTCCTCGAGGCCGAGGGCCTCGTCGCCACCCAGGCGACGGTCTCACGCGACCTCGAGGAGGTCGGCGCGGTCAAGGTGCGGGTGCCGGGAGGCGAGACGGTCTACGCCATCCCCGAGCTCCCCCACGAGCGTGTCGTGCCGAGCGACCACCTCCGCCGCATGCTCGCCGACTGGGTCGTCGAGGTCACGCCCTCCGCCAACCTCGTGATCCTCCGCACGCCGCCCGGCTCCGCTCACGTCGTCGCCTCCGCCCTCGACCGCTCAGGTCTGCCCGACATCCTCGGGACGGTGGCGGGTGACGACACCATGATCGTCGTGGTCGACGCCGCCGTCGGGGGCGATGCCGTCGCCGGCCGGTTCCGAGACCTTGCCGGGCTGCCCCCGCAACCGACCCACCGACCCCCCAGGAAGAGCTGATCATGGTCAAGCGCGTCGTCCTCGCCTACAGCGGAGGTCTCGACACCTCCGTCGCCGTCAAGTGGCTGCAGGAGGAGATGGGGGTCGAGGTGATCTGCGTCGCCGCCAACGTCGGCCAGGGTGGCGACTGGGAGGCCATCAAGGCTCGTGCCCTCGCCACCGGAGCGGTCGAGGCGGTGGTCGTCGACTGCCAGGAGGAGTTCGCCACCGACTTCGTCGTGCCTGCGCTCAAGGCCAACGCCAGGTACGAGGGGAAGTACCCGCTCGTCTCGGCCCTGTCCCGACCGGTGATCGTGAAGCACCTCGTGGCTGCGGCACGCGGGCTCGGGGCCGACGCCGTGGCCCACGGGTGCACGGGCAAGGGGAACGACCAGGTCCGCTTCGAGGTCGGCATCCGGGCGCTGGCCCCCGACCTCGAGATCCTCGCCCCGGTGCGCCACTGGGGTCTCAGCCGCGAGGACGCCATCGAGTACGCGGCCCGACACGAGATCCCGATCTCGGCCACCAAGGAGAAGCTGTACTCGATCGACGACAACCTCTGGGGTCGGGCCATCGAGTGCGGCGAGATGGAGGACCCCTGGGAGACGCCCCCCGAGGGCGTGTGGTCGATGACGAAGGTGACGGCCGAGGAGCCTCGCGACGTGGTCGTCGGCTTCGAGCAGGGTGTGCCCGTGATGGTCGACGGCGCCCCCCTGACCCCTGCGAAGGTCATCAAGCGGATGAACGATGTCGTCGGTGCCTACGGCTTCGGGCGTCTCGACATGGTGGAGAACCGCCGGGTCGGCATCAAGAGCAGGGAGACCTACGAGGCCCCGGGCGCGCTCGCCCTCCTCCTCGCCCACAGCGACCTCGAGGACCTCACGCTCGAGCGTGACCTCCACCACGAGAAGGCGCGGCTGGAGCCCCGCTGGTCCGAGCTGGTCTACGACGGGATGTGGTTCTCGCCGCTCAAGTCGGCTCTGGACGCCTTCATCGCCGAGAGCCAGCGCTTCGTCACCGGCGAGGTGCGACTGCGCCTCGAGCCCGGCCGCTGCTTCGTGACGGGGCGCCGCAGCGACTGGAGCTTGTACGACTACGGCCTCGCCACCTACGACGCCGCCGACAGCTTCGACCACGAGCAGGCGGGGGGCTTCGTGAAGCTCTGGGGCCTCGGCATCGAGACGTGGTCGAGCCGCCAGGGCGGGCCGGCCGACCTCGTCCGGCCGACGTGACGCTCTGGTCGGGGCGCTTCGAGGGTGGGCCGGCCGACGCGCTGCTGGCGTTCACGTCCAGCCTCGACGTCGACCGGCGGATGGCGGGTGACGACCTGGCGGGCTCGCGGGCGCACGTCCGCGGCCTGGCGCGGGTCGGCCTCCTCAGCGCTGACGAGGCGGCGGCCGTGCTCGACGCCCTCGACACCGTCGAGTCCGAGCTGGCCGACGGCTCCTTTGCGTTCGCCGCAGGTGACGAGGACGTGCACACGGCGGTGGAGCGCCGGGCCACCGAGATCGCTGGTGCCGCCGGCGCCAAGCTCCACACGGGGCGCAGCCGCAACGACCAGGTGGCTACCGACCTGCGCCTCTGGTGCAAGCGGGAGCTGCTCGTGGTGTGCGAGGCGGTGCTCTCCTTCCAACAGGTCCTCGTCGAGCGTGCCGTGGCGGCGGGGGGCGCCTACCTCCCCGGCTACACCCACCTGCAGCGGGCGCAGCCCGTGCTGCTCGCCCACCACCTGCTGGCCCACGGGTGGGCGCTCAGCCGTGACGTCGATCGCATCCTCGACGCTCGTCGCCGCCTCGACGTGTCCCCCCTCGGTGCCGGCGCCCTCGCCGGCTCCTCGCTCCCGCTCGACCCCGACGGGGTCGCCGCCGACCTCGGCTTCGCTGCCCGCTTCGAGAACAGCCTCGACGCCGTTTCGGACCGCGACTTCGTCGCCGAGTCGCTCTTCGCGCTCGCCCTCCTCGGGGTGCACCTCTCCCGCATCGGTGAGGAGGTCATCCTGTGGTCGAGCGACGAGGTCGGCTTCCTCGGCCTGGACGACGCCTGGTCAACGGGCTCGTCCATGCTCCCGCAGAAGAAGAACCCTGACATCGCCGAGCTGGTCCGTGGCCGCAGCGGCCGTCTGATCGGCCACCTCGCCGGCCTGCTGGCCACGCTGAAGGGCCTCCCCCTGGCCTACAACCGCGATCTCCAGGAGGACAAGGAGCCGCTCTTCGATGCCGTCGAGCAGATGGTGCTGGCGCTGCGCGCCCTCGGTGGGCTCCTGGCCACGGCCACGTTCAGGACCGAGGTGATGCAGGCGGCGGCCGACGGCCCCACCGTCGCCGCCACCGACCTGGCCGAGCACCTCGTCGCCGGCGGCATGCCCTTCCGGGAGGCCCATGCCGTGGTGGGGGGGCTGGTCCGGGCGTCCCTGGCGCCGGGTGGTCGGCCGCTGGCTGACCTCGTGGCCGACCACGACCACCTCGGAGAGGCGGGCGTGGCGCTGCTGGCGCCCGGTGTGGCCGTCACCCGACGGACGACCCCCGGAGGTGCCGGGCCCGCGCCCGTGGCCGTCCAGCTGGAGCGCTTCAGGACGCGCCTCGCCGCCGATGGCGAGCGGGTGGCAGCACCGGGTGTGCGAGCGTGACGAGCGAACGCAGCGAGCGTGGCCGGAGCGGCCCGGGCGCAGGCAGAGAGCGGATGACGTGAGCGAGCGCAGCGAGCGTGGCCGGAGCGGCCCGGGCGCAGGCAGAGAGCGGATGACGTGAGCGAGGCGCTGCCGTTCCGGCACCGGGTGAGGGTCCGCTACGGCGAGGTCGACATGCAGGGTGTCGCCTTCAACGCCCACTACCTGGCCTGGTGCGACGACGCCCTCGAGGTCTGGTTCGGCGACCTGGGGCTCAGGTCCGCCAGCCTCGGCTGGGACTGCATGGTCGTCAAGGCGGTCCTGGAGTGGTCGGCGGCGGCGCGAGCCGGCGACCGCGTCGACATCGACGTGGCCGTGATGAGGTGGGGCACGACCAGCCTCGACGTCGGCTTCACCGGCACGATCGGCGAGCGGGCGCTCTTCGTCGCGACCGTCACCTACGTCGGCGTCGAGCCGGCGACCACCACGCCGGTGCCACCGCCCGACGAGGTCAGGTCACTGCTCGGGGAGCCTCGCGCTGTCGCCGACTGACCCGCCGGGCTCACCATCGCTGCCCCGAGACTTCTACCGGCGTGATCCCCGGCTCGTCGCCGTCGACCTCCTCGGCAAGGTGCTCGTGGCGGGGGAGCGGTCCGGGCGCATCGTCGAGACCGAGGCCTACCTCGGGGCCCTGGACCCCGCAGCTCACAGCTACCGGCGGCGCTCGACCCGCAACGCCACCATGTTCGGGCCGCCCGGGCACCTGTACGTGTACTTCACCTACGGGATGCACTGGTGTTGCAACCCGGTGTGCGGTGAGGAGGACGAGCCCGTCGCCGTCCTCATCCGGGCGCTGGCGCCGCTGACCGGCGTGGAGCAGATGCGGGCGTTGCGCCCGGCGGCGAGGCGGGACCGCGACCTGTGCAACGGTCCTGCCAAGCTGTGCCAGTCGCTTGGCATCGACCGCCGCCACGACGGGGCCGACCTGACGGCGACGGATGGGGGGGTGACCATCGTCGACGACGGGACGTCCCCTCCCGACGATCCCATGGTGACCACCCGCATCGGGATCAGCCAGGCGGTGAACGAGCCCTGGCGCTGGTACGTGCGTGACGATCCGCACGTCTCCCGCCGGTGATGCAGGCCGGCGGTCAGCCGTCAGGCACGGGCGTGGGCGCCGGGTTCACGGCGACCTGCACCACCGATCCCGGCGCGCGCCGGCTGCCGCCGGCGGGGGACTGCCGCCAGACGAGCCCTGCCCTGGCCGCGGCGCCAACCGCCGCCGGCTCGGCCTCGAGGGCCGGTCGCACCTCGAAACCGGCCGACCTGAGGAGCGTCGACGCCTCGGCTTCGGGCAGGCCGAGCACACTCGGCACATCCGCCGTGGCGGCCTGGCCGTTCGCCACCTCGACGAGCACCGTGGTCCCGCTGGCCACCCGGGTGCCGGCCGGCGGCTGCTGGGCGACCACGTAGCCGGGGGGGTACTCGTCGCTCGGCACGTCGAGGCGCTGCACGACGTAGCCGTCGCGGCTGAGGCCGGCTCCGGCCGGATCGACGGGCAGGCCCACCACGCTGCGGACGCGGGGGAGCGTGCTGTCGGCAGGGACGGCCGGCTCGACGTCGTCGGGCTCGGGTGGAGCAGGGGCGGCGAAGGGCGTGACAGGGACCTCCGCCAGCGCCGCCGAGGTGTACAGCTGCCAGATCTGGGCGGGCCAGGAGCCGCCCGTCACCCGGATCGGCGTGGCCGGCGGCACCATCGAGCGCCTGCCCTCTTCGGCGAAGCCCATCCACACCGAGGTGACGAGCTCCGGCGTGTACCCGACGAACCACGCGTCGCGCCACTCCTGGCCGGTGCCGGTCTTGCCGGCTACGGGACGTCCGATCCTGGCCTGGACGCCTGTGCCCTCCTCGACCACCTGCTGGAGCACGCCGTTGACCTGGTCGGCGACCGACTCGTCCAAGACCCGCTCCTGGTGGTGCTGGTGCTGGTACAGGATCGTGCCGTCCGCCCTCGCCACCTTCGTCACGAACGTCGGGTCGATGCGCAAGCCGCGGTTGGCGAAGGTCGAGTAGGCGCTGGCCATGTCGAGTCCGGTGACGAGGTTCGTCCCGAGCACGGCCGAGGGGTACGCCTGGAGCGGGGAGCGGACGCCGTAGCGCGCTGCTGCGGCGACGGCGTCGGCCGGGCCCACAGCCTGGATGAGCTGTGCGTAGACGGTGTTGGACGAGCTGATGGTCGCCTGCACGAGGTCAGCCTCACCGAGGTCGCCGCCGCCCTCGTAGTTCTCGACGTGCCACACCTCACCGGTGAGGGGGATGTCGATCTCCGGGGGGGCTGGGTAGAGGGTGTCGAGCCGCATGCCCTCCTCGAGGGCGGCGGCGAGCACGAGCGGCTTGAACGACGATCCGGCAGGTCGACCCTCGCCGCCCGTCGCAAGGTCGAGCTTCGCTTGTCCACCGCCACCGAAGAAGTCGCGCCCGCCGACCAGCGCCCGCACGGCGCCGGTCCTCGGATCGAGCGAGACCAGCGCTGCCTCGGGCCCGGGCTCGGGGGGGCGCACCCGTGCGACGGACTCCTCGGCGAGGGCCTGGAGGTCGAGGTCGACCGTGGTGGTGATCCGCAGGCCGCCGTTGAAGAGCAGGTCGCGACGCTCGCCGAAGGTGGCACCGAAGCGTGGGTCCTCGAGGATCAGCTCCTTCGCCTTCTCCACCACGGAGGCCGCTGCGTAGCGGTCCTGGCCCTCCTTCACCGCCAGGGTCAGGGGTTCGGCCCTGGCCGCCGTGGCCTCCGGAGCTGCGAGCCAACCGAGCGCCTCCATGCGATCGATGGCGTTGTCACGGCGTTTGACGGCAGCGTCGGGTTCGTCGTGAGGGTCGTAGGCGCTGGGCGCTCGGATGAGCGCAGCGAGGGTGGCGGCCTGCGCGACGGTCAGCTGCGCAGCGGTGACGCCGAAGTACTCGCCCGCTGCCGCCTGGATCCCGTAGGCGCCGTTGCCGAAGTAGATCGTGTTCAGGTACAGCTCGAGGATCCGGTCCTTCGAGTACCGCCGCTCCAGCTGGACGGCGAGGAGCGCCTCCTCCAGCTTGCGGTCGAGGGACCGGTCCGGGGTGAGCATGGTGTTCTTCACGTACTGCTGGGTGATCGTCGAGCCGCCCTCGACCGTGCCACCGGAGCGGGCGTTCGCCCTGGTGGCCCGGAGGATGGCGCGCACGTCGACGCCCCGATGCCGGTAGAAGCGGCTGTCCTCCACCGCGAGCACGGCCTGCGTCACGTGCTCCGGCAGATCGGCGACCCGGACGTCCTCCCGGTTCTCGTCGCTCACGAGCGTGGTGATCAAGGTGCCGTCGGAGGCGAGGACCTTCGTCGACTGCGCCAGGTCCGGATCGGCCACGTCGATCGTCGCCGGCGTGTACGAGCACGCACCGGCGGCCACGGCGACCGCCACGAGGAGTGCGCTGCGCCGGGCCATCATCCCCCCATCATCGACCAGGGCGGCGTCCCACCTGAGGTCGAGGCGCCGGCGGGCGGTCCGATCAGGTTGGACCCCGGGCCCACGGTGGCCCACGATGCCGGGCATGGACGTGCTCGCCGACCTCGTCGCACGGGGCCTCGTGCAGGACTCCACCGACCTCGACGCCCTCGCCTCCCGCCTCGCCGAGGGGCCGACCACCCTGTACTGGGGTTGTGACCCCACGGCCGACAGCCTGCACATCGGCAACCTCATCGGCATCCTCGTGCTCCGCCGCTTCGCCGAGGCGGGCCACGCACCCATCGCCCTGGCCGGGGGTGCAACCGGGATGATCGGTGACCCCAGCGGCAGGTCCGACGAGCGCAACCTGCTCGATCCGGAGACCCTGACCCGCAACCTCAGCGGCATCGCCGGCCAGCTGGATCGCCTGGGCGGGGCCCCGCTCGTGGACAACAGCGAGTGGACCGCCGACGTCCGCCTGCTCGACTTCCTCCGGGACACGGGCAAGCACGTGACGGTCAACCAGATGGTGGCCAAGGAGTCCGTGCGGGCCCGGATGGCGGGCAGCGACGGGATCTCCTACACCGAGTTCACCTACATGCTCCTCCAGGCCCACGACTACCTGGCGCTCCACCGGAGTCGGGGCTGCGAGCTGCAGGTCGGGGGCTCCGACCAGTGGGGCAACATCACCATGGGCGTCGACCTCATCCGCAAGGTGGCCGGCGCCCACGTCCACGCCCTCACCTGGCCCCTGCTGACCCGGGCGGACGGGAAGAAGTTCGGGAAGTCGGCCGGCGGGTCGGTCTGGCTCGCCCCTGAGCGCACCTCGCCGTACCAGCTGCACCAGTACTTCGTCCAGGTGCCCGACGCCGACGTCCGCCGGATGCTGCTGTGGTTCACGCTGCTCCCGGTCGAGACGTGCCACGCCATCGCAGACGATCACCTGGCGGAGCCCGCCGCACGTCGCGGCCAGCGCCGCCTCGCAGCCGAGGTGGCGGCGCTCGTGCACGGCAAGGACGCGGCCGACAGCGCCGAGGCGGCGGCCCGGGTGCTCTTCGGCGAGGAGCCGGACGGCCTTCCTCCGCGGGTCTTCGAGGCCCTCGGTGCGGAGCTCACCACCACCGAGGTGTCGCTGGACCGGTTGGCGGCCGGCATCGACCCTGTCGAGCTCTTCGCGGAGGTGGGCGTCGCCAGCTCGCGGGGTGAGGCCCGTCGTGCCCTCGACCAGGGAGCGCTCTACCTCAACAACCGGCGATTGGCACCGCCGGCCGCCCCGATCCGGGTGTCCGACCTCCTCGCCGCTCGCTACCTCCTGCTCCGCAAGGGGAAGCGCACGTACCACCTCGTCCGGACGGGTCTCCCCGCACCCTGAGGGCGACGAGGAACGGGGTTGTCGATCGGCGAGGCGCCGGGTACGTTGGCGAACCCCGCATCGAGGAGTCGATCGGGGTGGGCCAGCAGCACCGGCGCCGAGTTGACACCCCACACGGGGGTCGGTACATTGATTCTCCGCCGTAGGGAGCCCCGAGACATCGTCGGGACGAGCAGCACCGGCTTTGCCAGGTGCTCCAGACCACGGTTACCAGTGCACGGACATCTCCTGAAGCGGAGAGGTGTGCACCGAGCGACATGCGCTCCTTGAAAACGGAACAGAGGAAGGTTCAAAAGCGAGTGCGGGCGTCCGCGCCCGAGGCTTCTGCCTCGGACACGAGACGTTCAGCAATTCTGCATCAAGAACGGACAACAAAAAACTTGTTCTGTCTCGATGCCAAGACGCCACACGCCGCCAGGCGTGTGGCAGCTCTTCAACTGATCATTCGGGTCGACGGTTCGCCGGCGCCCTACACGATCTCGACGGAGAGTTTGATCCTGGCTCAGGACGAACGCTGGCGGCGTGCCTAACACATGCAAGTCGAGCGGAGCCCAACCAGTGGCAACACTGGAGAAGGCTCAGCGGCGAACGGGTGAGTAACACGTGAGGAACCTGCCCCGAAGACCGGGATAACCCTCCGAAAGGAGAGCTAATACCGGATGCCCCCGACGAGTCGCATGGCTTGTCGAGGAAATGGATTCCGCTTCGGGAGGGCCTCGCGGCCTATCAGCTTGTTGGTGAGGTAACGGCTCACCAAGGCGTCGACGGGTAGCTAGTCTGAGAGGACGATTAGCCACACTGGGACTGAGACACGGCCCAGACTCCTACGGGAGGCAGCAGTGGGGAATCTTGCGCAATGGGCGAAAGCCTGACGCAGCAACGCCGCGTGGGGGATGAAGGCTTTCGGGTTGTAAACCCCTTTCAGCGGGGACGATTATGACGGTACCCGCAGAAGAAGGACCGGCCAACTACGTGCCAGCAGCCGCGGTAATACGTAGGGTCCAAGCGTTGTCCGGATTTATTGGGCGTAAAGAGCTCGTAGGTGGCTCCGTAAGTCGGGTGTGAAAACCCCAGGCTCAACCTGGGGACGCCACTCGATACTGCGGTAGCTAGAGTCTGGTAGGGGATCTCGGAATTCCTGGTGTAGCGGTGAAATGCGCAGATATCAGGAGGAACACCAGTGGCGAAGGCGGAGATCTGGGCCAGTACTGACACTGAGGAGCGAAAGCGTGGGGAGCGAACAGGATTAGATACCCTGGTAGTCCACGCCGTAAACGTTGGGCACTAGGTGTGGGGACCTATCGACGGTTTCCGTGCCGCAGCTAACGCATTAAGTGCCCCGCCTGGGGAGTACGGCCGCAAGGCTAAAACTCAAAGGAATTGACGGGGGCCCGCACAAGCAGCGGAGCATGTTGCTTAATTCGAGGCAACGCGAAGAACCTTACCTGGGTTTGACATGTAGGGAAAAGCCGTAGAGATACGGTGTCCTTTTGGGTCCTACACAGGTGGTGCATGGCTGTCGTCAGCTCGTGTCGTGAGATGTTGGGTTAAGTCCCGCAACGAGCGCAACCCTTGTCCTATGTTGCCAGCGGGTAATGCCGGGGACTCGTAGGAGACTGCCGGGGTCAACTCGGAGGAAGGTGGGGACGACGTCAAGTCATCATGCCCCTTACGTCCAGGGCTGCAAACATGCTACAATGGCCGGTACAAAGGGCTGCTATCCCGCGAGGGTGAGCGAATCCCAGAAAGCCGGTCTCAGTTCGGATCGGAGTCTGCAACTCGACTCCGTGAAGCTGGAGTTGCTAGTAATCCCGGATCAGCATTGCCGGGGTGAATACGTTCCCGGGCCTTGTACACACCGCCCGTCACACCACGAAAGTTGGTAACACCCGAAGCCAGTGGCTCAACCCTTTTGGGAGGGAGCTGTCGAAGGTGGGACCAGCGATTGGGGTGAAGTCGTAACAAGGTAGCCGTACCGGAAGGTGCGGCTGGATCACCTCCTTTCTAAGGAGCACACCATCAAGCGCCTCGACATCGCGTCGGAGCGCCGGTGCACTCCCGAGTCGATCGCTCGCTATTCGACCTTCCAGCAACGTCCACCGTTCGCAGGCTCTCGGGCCTCACCGTGGTCTGCGCTGGTCGGCCGGTCCTCCTCTGTTCCGTTTTGAGGGAACGCGCCACCCTCCCAGGTCCCCCACGGGGTCGATCAGGAGGGTGTCGACGTCCTCGAGTTCGTCGCGCCCGGGTGTTGTACCGGCGTGCGGCCCTTGGCTCCTTGAGAATTCGATAGCGAGCACGAGCATCTTGAAAGAAGTTCCAAGCTATGAAGAGCCAACGGTGGATGCCTTGGCGCCTGATGCCGATGAAGGACGTGGGTGGCTGCGAAAAGCCACGGGGAGCTGCCGACCGAGCTTCGATCCGTGGATGTCCGAATGGGGAAACCCCACACCCGTCATGGGGTGTGACCCTGGTGTGAACACATAGCACCAGTGGAGGGAACCGGGGGAATTGAAACATCTGAGTACCCCGAGGAAAGAAAAGCAACAGCGACTCCCTGAGTAGCGGCGAGCGAAACGGGAAGAGCCTAAACCGAGCTGGTGGTAAAGCCTGATGGCGTTGCCAGTCCGGGGTTGTGGGACGTGGGAGGAGGAGCATCAGATCCTCCACTGAGTTACAAAGTCGATGTCTAGCAGAAGTGTCCTGGAAAGACGCGCCACAGTGGGTAACAGCCCCGTACGCGAAAGGCACTCGACCTCAGCCCGATGTTCCCAAGTAGCGCCGGAACCGTGAAAGTCGGCGTGAATCTGCGAGGACCACCTCGTAAGGCTAAGTACACACAGGCGACCGATAGCGAACTAGTACCGTGAGGGAAAGGTGAAAAGTACCCCGGGAGGGGAGTGAAATAGTACCTGAAACCGTTGGTTTACAAGCAGTCAGAGCGTCGTCAGTCGGTTCGCCGGTTGGCCGCGATGGCGTGCCTTTTGAAGAATGAGCCAGCGAGTTACCGTGCGTGGCGAGGTTAACCCGTGAGGGGGAGCCGGAGCGAAAGCGAGTCTGAACAGGGCGTTCAGTCGCGTGCGGTAGACCCGAAGCCGAGTGATCTATCCATGGGCAGGCTGAAGCGGGGGTAAGACCCCGTGAAGGGCCGAACCCACCTAGGTTGAAAACTGGGGGGATGACCTGTGGATAGGGGTGAAAGGCCAAGCAAACTCGGTGATAGCTGGTTCTCCCCGAAATGCATTTAGGTGCAGCGTCGGGCGTTCAGCGATGGGGGTAGAGCACTGGATGGGTACGGGGGCCTACAAGCTTACTAACCCCAGCCAAACTCCGAATACCATCGCTCCAGAGCCCGGCAGTGAGACCGTGGGGGATGAGCTTCATGGTCGAAAGGGAAACAGCCCAGACCGCCAGCTAAGGCCCCAAATTCTAGGCTAAGTGGTAAACGATGTGGGATTGCCCAGACAGCCAGGAGGTTGGCTTAGAAGCAGCCATCCTTAAAAGAGTGCGTAATAGCTCACTGGTCGAGTGATCCTGCGCGGACAATGTAACGGGGCTCAAGCCTAGAGCCGAAGCTGCGGACGTGTGCTTTCGAGCATGCGTGGTAGGGGAGCGTCGATCTCGGAGCGAAGCGGCGGTGGAAACCGTCGTGGACCGTGGTCGAGTGCGAATGCTGGCATGAGTAGCGAGAGAGGTGTGAGAAACACCTCCGCCGTAAGCCCAAGGGTTCCTGGGGAAGGCTAATCCACCCAGGGTAAGTCGGGAGCTAAGGCGAGGCCGCAAGGCGTAGTCGATGCACAACAGGTTGATATTCCTGTACCACCACGTACGCGCCCATGACGGACCCAGGTTGCTAAGGGGCTGTCTCTTCGGAGACGAACCGACCCACCCAGGCGAGTCAAGCAATGAGGGGACGCAGGAGGGTAGATGATCCCAGGCGTTGGTTGTCCTGGGGTAAGCGTGTAGGGCGGGGACCAGGGAAAGCCGGTCCCCATGAAGCCTGAGACGCGATGCCGAGCCGTTCCAGGCGAAGTCATTGATCCCATGCTGCCGAGAAAAGCCTCTAGCGAGCTGACGTGGTGCCCGTACCCCAAACCAACACAGGTGGGCGGGTAGAGAATACCAAGGCGATCGGGAGAACTGTGGTTAAGGAACTCGGCAAAATACCTCCGTAACTTCGGGAGAAGGAGGGCCTCGGTAGGGTGAAGCACTTCGCGTGCTGAGCTCGAGGGGGCCGCAGTGACCAGGGGAAAGCGACTGTTTACTAAAAACACAGGAGCGTGCGAAGTCGCAAGACGATGTATACGCTCTGACGCCTGCCCGGTGCCGGAAGGTTACGGGGAACGGTTAGCCGCAAGGCGAAGCTGTGAACCTAAGCCCCGGTAAACGGCGGCCGTAACTATAACGGTCCTAAGGTAGCGAAATTCCTTGTCGGGTAAGTTCCGACCTGCACGAATGGCGTAACGACTTTCCTACTGTCTCAACCACAGACCCGGCGAAATTGAAGTACGAGTAAAGATGCTCGTTAGCTGCAGCAGGACGGAAAGACCCCGTGCACCTTTACTACAACTTGGTGTTGGATTTTGTTACGGATTGTGCAGGATAGGTGGGAGGCTTGGAAGTGCCAGCGCCAGCTGGTGTGGAGCCAACGTTGAGATACCACCCTGTTCGTGACGGGATTCTAACTTTGGCCCGTGATCCGGGTCGGGAACAGCGCCAGGCGGGTAGTTTGACTGGGGCGGTCGCCTCCTAAAGAGTAACGGAGGCGCTCAAAGGTTCCCTCAGGCTGGTTGGCAATCAGCCGCTGAGTGCAATGGCACAAGGGAGCTTGACTGCGAGACAGACACGTCAAGCAGGTGCGAAAGCAGGACATAGTGATCCGGCGATAGCGTGTGGAAGCGTCGTCGCTCAACGGATAAAAGGTACGCCGGGGATAACAGGCTCATCTTCCCCAAGAGTCCATATCGACGGGAAGGTTTGGCACCTCGATGTCGGCTCGTCGCATCCTGGGGCTGAAGCAGGTCCCAAGGGTTGGGCTGTTCGCCCATTAAAGCGGTACGCGAGCTGGGTTTAGAACGTCGTGAGACAGTTCGGTCCCTATCCGCTGCAGCCGTAGGAGATTTGAGGAAGGCTGTCCCTAGTACGAGAGGACCGGGACGGACGCAGCTCTCGTGTGCCAGTTGTCCTGCCAAGGGCACGGCTGGTTAGCGACCTGCGGAAGGGATAAGCGCTGAAAGCATCTAAGTGCGAAGCCCGTTCCAAGATGAGATCTCCCACTGGGTCAACCAGGTAAGGTCCGTGGCCAGACGACCACGTTGATAGGCCGGATGTGTACACGCAGCAATGCGTTCAGCTGACCGGTACTAATCGACCGAGGGCTTGGATTCTTTCTCCCGCTCGTGCTCGCTATCGAACGCTCAAAGGAGCAGCAGCAGGTCTCCCGTCTCGGAGGCCTGCAGCGCCCATTGACAGCAGAGGTTTCCGGTGGCCATAGCAGCGATGTCACACCCGTTCCCATTCCGAACACGGAAGTTAAGCTCGCTTGCGCCGATGGTACTTGGGGGGATTCCCCCTGGGAGAGTAGGTCGCCGCCGGATCTCATCTTTGTCGAGAGGGCCCCCAGTGGGGGTCCTTTCGTCGTTTTCTGGTGGCCTGTCGACGGTACGCTGCCGCCATGGCACAGCCTCACGAGCAGCCCGGGCGCCGTCGCGGACCACGGGGTGGTGACCCCAGGCGACCGGACCGCCGGGGCGGTGCTGGTGCGGCGGGTGCGAGCGAGAACGCTGGTCCCGGGTCGGCGCGAGGTGGGAATGCCCGGCGCTCGAGGACGGGCGGGGAGGGACGCGTTGTCGAGGGGCGGGGCTCGGGGCGGTCCGGTGGCGCGATTCCTCCGAGGCGGAACGCCGGACCGGGCATGGCTCGCGGTGGGCCTGCAGGCGGGTCCGGTCGGGTGGGGGGTGGCAGGCAGGCCGGTGCCGGTGGTCCGGTTCCCGGGCGCTCCGTCGGTGCGAGTGCCGCCCGACGGGCCGGGCCTCGCCGGCTGGGGGGCTCAGCCCCCCCCGGAGGTCGTGGGGGCCCGGGTGACGGTGGGGGTCGTCCCCGCCCGGGCGGCGGACGTCCCGGCCAGCGACGTGGCGGGGCTCGGCCCGGTCGCGAGGGCGCACGTCAAGGCGCCGGCTCGACAAACGATGGTGGCGCAGGGCGCCCACGCATCCCTGGGACGGATCCGAGTCGTCGCCGGGATGATCCGCGTCTCCGCTCGGGACGGGACGAGGGACTGCCTCGACCTGGCGACGGGCGAGGCGGCGACGATGCTCGCTCGGGTTCTGCCGGTGCCGGACAGGGGGCAAGGGGTGGCGGACGGCCAGATGCCGGTGGACGGCCAGGTGCCGGACAGGCGGCGAGGGGTGGCGGACGGCCAGATGCCGGTGGACGGCCGGGTGCCGGACAGGCGGCGGGGGGTGGTGGACGGCCAGGTGCCGGTGGACGGCCGGGTGCCGGACAGGCGGCGGGGGGTGGTGGACGGCCAGGTGCCGGTGGACGGCCAGGTGCCGGTGGCAGTCCCGCCGCACCGGGTGCTGGACGGCCGACCAAGGGTGGCAAGGAGGTGCGGCGGGGCGAGGCGGGCTCCGGTGTGGCAGGCCGCGCGTCAGAGGACCCGCGGGCTCGTGGCTGGGGGGGCGTGGCCAGGCGGGGGACGCGCAACCTCGAGTCGAACCCACCGGTGGCGGGCAGGCGAGTCGGCGGGGACGACCGAGACCGGGGGCGCCCCGCCGGGGGTGGCGACGAATGGCAGGACGAGGGTCCGGTCCGGGACGAGGCGAACCAGGCCGTCGCCCGGGGTGCGGTGCGTCCGAGGCGTCCGTCGATGGAGGTCCCGGGTGACGTCCGTGCTGCGGTGGCGGAGGCTGCCGGCCCGGCCCGGGCCGAACGGACCACCGGTCGGCTCGAGGACGCTGCTGGTGCGTACCGCCGGGAGCGCTACCAGGACGCCCGACGCATCATCGCCCCGCTGGCGGAGCAGCTCCCCGGCACGGCCGCGGTGCGCGAGCTGCACGGCCTGACCCTCTACCGCATGGGCAGGTGGCGAGACGCCATCCGCGAGCTCGACGCCTTCTCGCAGCTCACTGGATCGGTCGAGCAGCTCCCCGTGGTGGCCGACTGCTACCGCGCCCTCGGCCAGATGGCCGAGGTGCAGCGTTGCTGGGACGAGCTCAGGCGGGAGGGGGCCAGCGTGGAGGCGATCACGGAGGCCCGGATCGTCCTCGCCGGGGCCGTGGCCGACCGCGGTGAGGTGGCGGGCGGCATCAGGCTCCTGGCGGAGGGGCCGGTGGACGTGCGCAAGCCACAGGAGCACCACCTCCGCCTGTGGTACGCCCTCGCTGCGCTCTACGAGCGAGCAGGGGAGGTTCCGCGTGCTCGAGAGCTCTTCGCCCGGATCGTGCGCTTCGACCCGACCTTCGGCGACGCAGCGGAGCGCGTCGACGCCCTGTCGTAGCCGGTCGTACCGGTCGGTGCGGCTGCTTGCTCGTCCCCGCCGTGCCAGAACAACGACGGCGACGAGCAAGCAGCCGCCCGGGTCGTCACCACGCTGTCACACCGCTCGCTGTCGCACTGCGGTGCGAGGCTGGTCGTCATCTCCCCTGATCATCCGCACGAAGTCGCACGCGCCACGTCCGTGCGCCACCAAGGGGAACGTCATGAACATCACTGTGGTCACCGGCCACCTCTCCCGACCACCCGAGCGCCGCACCCTGCCCTCGGGTGAGGAGGTCGTGAGCTACGACCTCCGGGTCGTGGGGGCCGACGACCGGGCCGAGTCCGTCCCGGTCGCCTGGCTGTCGGCGCCACCGTCAGCGAGCGGGCTCGAGGTCGGCGAGGCGCTCCTGGTGGTGGGGCGCGTGCGCCGGCGGTTCTTCCACGCCGGCGGGTCGATCCAGAGCCGCACCGAGGTCGTGGCGTCGGCGGTGGTGCCGCTCCGTCACCGCGCCGCCGTCAGGCGACTCCTGGCCCAGGCGTCAGTCGGGCTGGACGACATCCTCACGACGCCGCCGGAGAGGCGGGCTCGCCGGGTGGAGCGGGCCGCTCAGGTGGCCGACGCCTCGTAGATCGAGGCGATGGCGGCGTCGAGGGCGCCGTCGAACTCCTCGTCGCTCTGGCCGAAGGACAGGCCCTCGGTCAGGGCACGGGAGAAGCTGGCGATCACCCCCTTGTTGCGCGAGAGGCGGGCGTTGGCCTCCTCCCTGGAGTAGCCGCCCGAGAGGGCGACGACCCGCACGACCCGTGGGTGGTCGACGAGCTCCTGGTAGAAGCCGTCCTCCTCGGGGAGCGTGAGCTTCAGCATCACCCGTTGGTCAGCGGCCAGCTCGTCGAGCCGGGAGGCGAGCGCCGTCTTCAGCAACGACTCGGCAGCTGCCTTCTCGGGGCTGTGGATGTCGATCTCCGGCTCGAGGATGGGGACGAGTCCGGCCCGGAGGATCTGGTGGCCGACCTCGACCTGCTGGTCGACGACAGCGTCGACCCCGGCCTGGTCCGCCAGCTTGATGACCGAGCGCATCTTCGTGCCGATGACGCCCTTGGACGACGCCCGCTCGAGCAGGGCGTCGAGACCTGGCATCGGCTTCATCACCTGCGCACCGTCCACCTCGTCGGCCAGGCCCTTGTCCACCTTCAGGAACGGGACGACCTGCTTGACGTCCCACAGGTACTCGGCGGTGTCGCGACCTTCCACCTGGCGGTCCATCGTGTTCTCGAAGAGGATGGCCCCGAGCACCCGTCGCCCATCGAAGCTTGGGCTGGTGATGATGCGGGTTCGCATCTCGTGCATCCGGGCGAACATCTCCTCGTCACCTGAGTACAGGTCCTCTCCCACGCCGTAGAGGGCGAGTGCCTTGGGGGTGCTGCCCCCGCTCTGGTCGAGCGCAGCGACGAAGCCGTCCTCGTCCTGGAGCTTCTGGAGCTGCTGTGCGTTCATGCGAGGGATCCCCGTCCTGGTGGCTGTGCTCGAACCGACGCTACCCAGGCGGGGCGGGCGGGCCCAACGGGCGCCGCCGGGGGAGGTCGTGCCCTGATCACCTCCGGCGTTAGGGTGGATCGACGGAGGCGATGGCAACGAGGCCCGCCCCGCCCGGGGAGGCCGACGTTGACCGACATCGCCACTGCATCCACCAACCCCGCACCGATCAACATCGACAAGGTGGTGATCCGCTTCGCCGGGGACTCGGGCGACGGCATGCAGCTGACGGGTGACCGCTTCACCAGTGTCTCCGCCGGGTTCGGGAACGACCTGTCGACCATGCCCGACTTCCCCGCCGAGATCCGGGCGCCCGCCGGCACGCTCGCCGGGGTCTCGGCCTTCCAGGTCCACATCTCCGACCACGACATCACCACCCCGGGCGACGCTCCCGACGTGCTGGTGGCCATGAACCCTGCGGCGCTGCGGGCCGAGCTCGCCATCGTCCGCCCGAACGGCACGGTGATCCTGAACAGCGACACCTTCGACGAGCGCAACCTCAAGAAGGCGGGCTACGTCGCAGACCCCCGCCACGACGGCACCCTCGGCGGCCACACCGTCTACGAGGTGCCGATGTCGTCGCTCACGGTGGAGTCCGTGAAGGACCTCAGCGTGAAGCCGCGCGACGCCGACCGGAGCAAGAACTTCTTCGCTCTCGGACTCATCAGCTGGATGTACACGCGACCGGTGGAGCCCACGGTGACGTGGATCGGCAGCCGCTTCGCCAGCCGTCCGCAGGTGGCGGCGGCGAACCTCGCCGCCTTCCGGGCGGGTCATGCCTTCGGCGAGACGGCCGAGCTGTTCGACCACCCGTACGAGGTCAAGCCGGCCCCGCTGCCGGCCGGGACCTACACGAACGTCACCGGCAACACTGCGCTCGCCTGGGGGCTCGTGGCGGCGGGGCAGCAGGCGGGGCTGCCGATCTTCCTCGGGTCGTACCCGATCACGCCCGCCTCCGACATCCTCCACGAGCTGTCGAAGCACAAGCGCCTCGGCATCCGCACGTTCCAGGCCGAGGACGAGATCGCGGGGATCGGCGCCGCCATCGGCGCCGCCTTCGGCGGCCACCTCGGTGTCACGACGACGAGCGGACCTGGCCTGTCGCTCAAGGCCGAGGCGCTCGGCCTCGCCGTCAGCCTCGAGCTGCCGCTGCTGCTCGTCGACATCCAGCGCGGTGGACCCTCGACCGGCCTGCCCACCAAGACCGAGGCGGCCGACCTCATGCAGGCCATCTACGGGCGCCACGGGGAGGCGCCGCTGCCGGTGCTGGCGGCCCGCAGCCCCGCCGACTGCTTCGACGTCGCCATCGAGGCGGTCCGGATCGCGGTGACGTACCGCACCCCGGTGATCTTGCTCTCCGACGGCTACCTGGCCAACGGTGCCGAGCCGTGGCGCCTCCCCGACGTGACCACGCTCCCCACCATCGACCCTGCCTTCGCCACGGGCCCGAACCACGTCGAGGCCGACGGCGCCGAGACGTTCCAGCCCTACAAGCGGGACCCGGAGACCCTGGCCCGTCCGTGGGCCGTCCCCGGCACGCCGGGGCTCATGCACCGGGTCGGCGGCATCGAGAAGGCCGACGGCTCGGGGAACATCTCCTACGACCCCCGCAACCACGAGAAGATGGTCCACCTGCGCGCCGACAAGGTCGCCGGCATCGCCCGGGACTACCCGGCCACCGAGGTCGAGGGTGATGACGACGCAGCCGTGCTCGTCCTCGGTTGGGGCTCGACGTGGGGGGCGATCGGTGCAGCGGTGAAGCAGCTGCGGGCCGACGGCCACAAGGTCGCCAGGTGCCACCTCACCCACCTCTTCCCGTTGCCGGCCGACCTGGGCGACGTGCTGCGCCGCTTCGAGCGGGTGCTCGTCCCCGAGATGAACCTCGGCCAGCTCAGCCGGCTGGTCCGAGCCGAGTACCTCGTCGATGCGACGGCCATCTCCAAGGTGCAGGGCCTGCCGTTCACCGGTGGGGAGATCGAGGCGCACCTCATCGGCGCCCTCGCCGCCCTCGAGCCTGCGGGTGGGGTCGGCGGGGCGATGGCGAGGACGCAGGCACGGTTGGCGACCACGCCTGCGCCCCCCGCCGGGGTCACCCTCGCCGTGGCCGGCGGCAACGAGGCCGACGACGAGGAGGAGGCGTGACGTCTCCTGCGGCGCACGCCGACCGTCTGCTTGTGCTCGTGGCCACCTCGGGGGCCGCCAGCCGGACCACCATCGCCTCGACCGCCGCCAACCCGACCACCCCGACCTCGACCGCCACCAGCCCGGAGGGTCCCCGATGACCGACACCGTGTCCCCAGGGACGAGCCGCAAGGACTGGGCCAGCGACCAGGAGGTGCGGTGGTGCCCCGGTTGCGGCGACTACTCGATCCTGACGGCGGTCCAGCTGCTCATGCCCGACCTCGGCGTGCGGCCGGAGCAGACCGTCTTCGTCTCGGGCATCGGCTGCTCGAGCCGCTTCCCGTACTACATGAACACCTACGGCATGCACTCGATCCACGGACGGGCGCCTGCCATCGCCACCGGCCTCGCCGTGGCCCGGCCCGATCTCGACGTCTGGGTGGTGACGGGGGACGGCGACGGGCTCTCGATCGGCGGCAACCACCTCATCCATGCCCTGCGCCGCAACGTCGACATCACCATCCTGCTGTTCAACAACCAGATCTACGGACTCACCAAGGGCCAGTTCTCGCCCACAAGCGAGGTCGGCAAGGTGACGAAGTCGACCCCGTTCGGTTCGCTCGACCACCCGTTCAACCCGCTGAGCCTGGCGCTCGGGGCGGAGGCGAGCTTCGTGGCTCGCACCCACGACCTCGATCGGCAGCACCTGCAGGAGACGCTGCGCCGTGCCCACGAGCACCGGGGCGCCGCCTTCGTCGAGATCTACCAGAACTGCAACGTCTTCAACGACGGCGCGTTCGATGCGATCACCTCCAAGGCGAACCGAGGCGCCAACCTCATCCCGCTGGTCCACGGCCAACCGATCCGCTTCGGGGAGGAGGGCGAGCGCGGCGTGATCATGGACGACCAGGGACGGGCGGCGATCGTCGACGTGGCCGACGTCGGTGAGGGTGCCCTGCTCGTGCACGACGAGGCGCGACCTGACCCAACCCTCGCCTTCGCCCTGTCACGCCTGGCTCCCGGGCCGACCGCACCCACACCCGTCGGCGTCTTCCGGGCGGTGCAGCGGGCCGAGTACGCCGAGCAGGTGAGCGCCCAGCTGGCTGGAGCGCAGACCGGTGCTGGGCCCGGCGACCTGGAGCAGCTCCTGACCTCGGGTGGCACCTGGGAGGTGTGACCTCGTCCGTCCTCCGGGGCCGGCGGGCCGGGACCTAACGTGGCCTCATGCGCCTCGGCTTGAACCTCGGGTACTTCGGTGCCGCCGCCCCGTCGATGCTCGTGCCGCTGGTGCAGCGGGCCGAGGCCCTCGGCTTCGACTCGGTGTGGACGGCGGAGGCCTACGGGTCGGACTCGATCGTGCCGCTCACGTGGGTGGCGGCCCACACCACGACGATCAGGTGCGGCACCGCCATCATGCAGATGCCGGCGCGCACGCCGGCGAACACCGCCATGACCGCAGCAACGTTCGACCTGCTGTCGGAGGGCCGCTTCCTTCTCGGTCTCGGCCTGTCGGGACCGCAGGTGGTGGAGGGCTGGCACGGTGAGGCGTACGGCAAGCCCCTCGGCAAGACGCGCGAGTACGTGTCGATCGTCCGTTCCATCCTCGCCAGGGAGGCGCCGGTCGAGCACCACGGGGAGCACTACGACATCCCCTACAGCGGGAGCGACGCCACCGGCCTCGGGAAGCCCCTCAAGCTCATCATCCACCCTCGACGGGCCGACATCCCGATCTACCTGGCCGCCATCGGGCCCCGCAACGTCGCCCTGGCGGCCGAGATCGCCGACGGGTGGCTCCCGATCTTCTTCGCCCCCGAGCGCTTCGAGGAGGCCTACGGCGGTTCCTTCGCCGCCACCGACCTCGAAACCTTCGACATCGCCCCCACCGTGACGGTCGTCCTCGGCGACGACGTCGGCGCCTGCCGGGACATGGTGAAGCCGATGCTCAGCCTCTACATCGGTGGCATGGGGGCACGGGGTAGGAACTTCTACAACGACCTCGCCTGCCGCTACGGCTACGAGGCGGCGGCAGGGAAGATCCAGGATCTCTACCTCGACGGCAAGAAGAGCGAGGCCGCGGCGGCGGTGCCCGACGCACTCGTGGACGAGGTGGCGCTGTGCGGCCCGAAGGAGCGCATCGCCGACCTGCTCGAGCCGTGGAAGGCGTCGCCGGTCAACACCATGATCGTCGGTGCGGCCCAGCCAGAGGCACTCGAGGCGATGGCCGAGCTCACCCTCTGAGGCCCGCTGTCCGCCCGACCGGGAGGGCCCGGCTCGCCTCCACCGCCGGGGACTGCGAGGCTGCGCCCATGGAGGACCGAGCGCTGCCGCTCGACCTCGGGGACTTCGACGCCGTCGGCGTGGCCACCGACATCGTGGTGGCGCTGCGGGTGTACGCCATCGAGCACGATCGCGACGCAGCCGCCACCGTCGGCGCGCCAGCCGGCTACCAGCGCCTCGTCGTGACGGCCCGCTCCAGCGGCCACGTGGTGCTGGGGGTCCGCTACAGCGACCTCGGGCGGTCACGGTGGAACAACCTGGCCGACGCGCTCGAGCAGCGGGGCTGGCAGCTCGACGACGACGGGGAGGGAGCGACCCGGCGCTACCCACCTGGGAGCCAGGCCTCGGACGCCGCCTTCGAGGCGCTCGCTGCGGTGACGCTCGCCGGCGCGCCGTCCGACGTGCGCTCGGTGACCGCCGTCGACGGCACCGGCGCACCGGTCGACCTCGGCGGTTGATCCCGCGAGCGGCGTCCGCCAGGCCGGCGCCGATCGGTCAGGCCATCTGGCGGAAGACGAAGCCGGTGCGGGGCTTGGGGAAGAAGTAGGTCGTCTTGGGCGGCATGCGTCCGCGCTCGTTCGCAGTCTTGGTGATCTGGGCCACGGTGGCCGGGCGCAGCAGCACGGCTGCGCCAGCCTGGCCTCCAGCGACGGCGGAGAGCGCCCTGTCGGTGCCGTGCTGGTAGGTGACCGTGACGTCGGGCAGCGCCTCGGTCAACGCGTGCTGGAGCCGGCTGCTGTCGAGGTCGGGGAGCCCGTCGGGGAAGGCACCGGCTCTCGGCCGCAGCAGCGCGGTGCGACCCCCGGGCAGGACCACGGCCAGCGCGCCGGCGTCGGCCATCCGCCGGGTGAGGTCGGCGTCGGCCGGGCCACCGTCGGACACCTCGAAGTGCTCGGCCAGGGCGACCGCCGGTTCGAAGGCCTGGGGGAGGTCATCGAGCAGGCGGTGGATGGGCCGCACGACGAGCTCGTCCTCGGTCAGCTCGACGACGAGGGCCATCGTCAGGTCCCAGGGTCCGGCGCCGTCTGCGGCCCGTCGCTCGTCCCGGTAGGCACGAGACGTCTCGTAGCGGTGGTGGCCGTCGGCGATCACCACGGGCGCCCCGGAGATCGCCTCGGCCAGCTGCTCGAGCAGCGCGGGTGCAGTCACCCGCCAGAGGCGGTGGTGCACCCCCTCGCCGTCGGTGGCCCGGGCATCGGGCGGTGCGCCCGCGATCGCCTCGCACAGCGCCGACAGGCCGGGGGCGAGGGAGAGGCCCCAGATGGGGGAGAGGTTGGCGGCGGTGGACCGCAGCAGGTCGAGGCGGTCCGACCGCGCCTTGGGCGTCGTGTGCTCGTGGGGCAGGACGTCGCCCTCGCCCGGGGCCTCGATGCCGAGGGCACCGATCACGCCGGTGGTCTGGTGCGGCCTGCCCTGCTCGTCGTGGTGTCCCATCCGGTACACGTAGAGCGAGGGTGCGTCGTCCACCACCAGGACCCCGTCGGCCACGAACTCGCGGAGGAAGCGGGCGGCGGTGGCGTAGCGGTCCTCTCCCGGCTCCCCCTCGCCGTCGACGGGGAGGTCGACGCGCACGGCGTTGTACCCGGTGCGGGCGGCCAGAGCGGCGCGCTCGTCCTCGTCGATGACGTCGTAGGGGGGCGCAGTGACGGCGTCGAGGTCGATGTCGGGGTGGTAGCGCAGTCCGGCGAACGGCTCGAAGCGGGGCATCGCCCCTGCCTAGCAGGCAGGTCCTGCGGTGGAAGCAGGCGGGGGCGGGGTGTGGGCGGCCGGTTAGGTTGCGCCCGTGGCCTGGCTCCTCGACCTGGACGGCGTCGTCTGGCTGGCCCACCAGGCCATCCCCGGCGTGGCCGAGGGCATCGCCCGGCTCAGGGCGGCCGGCGAGCGCGTGCTGTTCGTGACGAACGCCTCGATGGCCCCCGTCGCCACACTGGAGGCGGCGCTGGCCGCCATCGACGTCCCGGCGACGGGTGACGTCCTCTCCTCGGCCATGGCCGCCGCCCTCCTCCTCGAGCCCGGGTCGCGGGCCCTCGTGTGCGGCGGACCCGGCGTGGTCGAGGCGCTCGTGGCGCGCGGCGTCGAGGTCGTGGTCGACGGTCCCGTCGACGCAGTGGTCGTGGGCCTCACCCACGACTTGACCTACGACCTGCTGCTGCGGGCCAGCACCGCGGTGCGAGACGGCGCTCGCTTCGTGGCCACGAACACCGACCCCACCTATCCGACCCCGGGGGGCCTCACCCCCGGCGGTGGCTCGATCGTCGCCGCCGTCGCCACCGCGGCGGGGGTGGAGCCGGAGGTGGCAGGCAAGCCCCACCCGGCGATGGCGGGCCTGGTCCGCTCCCTGGTCGGGGACGGCCCCCATGTGATGGTCGGCGACCAGGACGCCACGGACCTCGCCTTCGGCCGACTCCTGGGGGCACGCACCGCCCTCGTGCTCTCGGGCATCACCGTCGCAGCCGACCTCCCGCTCGACCCGCCGCCCGACGTCGTGGCGGCCGACGTCGGCGCCCTCGTCGACCTCGAGCTGGCTGCTCGCCGCTGACGTTCCGACCCGCGGTCGTCGGGCTGGCTACTGGCGGAAGCGGTCGAAGGGGTCGACCCCAGGCGCCTGGCCCGTCGTCGGGGCGACGCGACGGACGGCCGAGCTCCCCCGCATGAGCAGCCCGATCAGCATCCCGAAGACGAAGCCGCCGACGTGGGCCACCCAGGCAACGCCGCCGTTCGGGTTGATGAAGAACTGCGAGATGAACCAGATGGCGAGCACCCAACGCGCCTGCACCTGACGGAAGAGGATCAGGAAGAAGACGAACAACGTGGTGATGCGGGCCTTGGGGAACCACACCAGGTAGGCGCCCATGACACCGGCGATGGCACCCGATGCGCCGACCACGGGGACCGTGCTCGACGGCTGGACGGCGATGTGGGCCAGCGTGGCCACGATCCCGGCCGCCAGGTAGAAGAGCAGGTACCGGACGTGGCCGAGCCGGTCCTCGACGTTGTTGCCGAAGATCCAGAGGAAGAGCATGTTCCCGCCGAGGTGGGCCAGGCCGCCATGGAGGAACATCGAGGTGAGCACGGCCAGGAAGACGTTCTTCGCAGGGAAGACGGGGGTGTCCTCGTCACCCTCCCCGCAGGCGGTCGTGTCACCCTCCCCGAAGGTGGCCGCCACCTCCTCGACGTCGAGCGGCCGGCCCTCGACCACCTCGCAGGGGATGGCGGCCTGCTCGAGGTTGAAGGCGAGCTGGCCGTCGACCTCGTCGCGACGACCGTCGACCTCCAGCTGCTCGACCTCCCCGGCGGAGGGCTGGATCAAGAAGGAGACGCCGAGGTTCACCAGGAGCAGGAGGATGGTGACGATCGGGCGACGCTGCGTCGGGTTGGCGTCGCGCAGCGGGATCACGGCGGCGACCGTACCCAGGGGCAGGTGACCGACGCGGTGCCTGACCTGTGTCCGGCGCGCGTGCTCGACTTGGGTGCCTGACCTGGGTGCCTGACCTGGGCCGGCCACGAGCGAGGTGCGCTCACCGGCATCCTCGCCAGGCCCGCACGCGACACTTACCATTCCCGGCATGGCTCAGACCGACATGCTCAGGCGCTACCTCGACGCAGGCATCGCATTCACCAAGATGACCCAGGAGCGGGCGGAGGCCATCGTGCGGGACCTCGTCGGCGCCGGCGAGGTCGGCGCCGACCAGGCGTCCAGTGCGGTGCAGGATCTGGTGGATCGCAGCCGGGAGAACACCGAACGCCTGCTGGAGACGGTGCGGGCCGAGATCAACGTCCAGATCGGCAACCTCGGCCTCGCCACCCGCGACGACATCGAGTCGCTCCGCCAGGAGATCGCCGCGCTCCGGGACCGCCCCATGTCCGCCGCCCCGTCGCCGGCATCTGCCACCAAGGCCCCGGCCACCAAGGCCCCGGCCACCAGGGCTCCAGCCTCGAAGGCAGCGAGTACGGCAGCGCCTGCGAGGTCCACCCCCACGAAGTCGTCGCCGGCGAAGTCGTCGCCCACGAAGGCCGCCCCCGGCAAAGTGGCCGGTGGCGCCGTCAAGCTGCCGGCCACCAAGGCTCCGGCGGGCAAGGCTCCGGCGAGCAAGGCTCCGGCGAGCAAGGCTCCGGCGACGAAGAAGTCGGCAGGCAGGTCGGCACCGGCCACCAAGGCCGCACCCGCCAAGAAGGCCTAGCTGCTGCGCCGTCGCCTCGACGCCGAGCTCGTGCGACGGGGCTTGGCCGAGAGCCGGGAGCGGGCGCAGGCGGACATCGCGGCGCGGCGCGTGCTGGTCGCGGGGTCGCTCGCCACCAAGTCGGCCACGCAGGTGGCCGGGGACCAGCCGATCGAGCTCCTCGGCCCGCCGCCCCGCTTCGTCGGTCGCGGCGGAGAGAAGCTCGACGCCGCCCTCGACCACTTCGGCGTCGAGGTCGCAGGGCTCCGCTGCATCGACGCCGGCGCGTCCACCGGTGGTTTCACCGATTGCCTCCTCCAGCGCGGGGCGGCCGAGGTAGTGGCCGTCGACGTCGGCTACGGCCAGCTCCACGAGCGGCTCAGGACCCACAGCCGGGTGCACAACCTGGAGCGCACCAACGTCCGCAGCCTCACACCCGATGCCATCGGCGGGGCCGGTCAGGTCGTCGTCGCCGACCTCTCGTTCATCTCGCTCACCACGGTGGCGCCCGCCCTGCTCAGCCTTCTCGACGGGGACGCCGGCCGACTCGTCGCTCTGGTCAAGCCGCAGTTCGAGGCCGGTCGGGCAGAGGCGGCCCGGGGCAGGGGCGTGATCCGCTCGACGGCGGTCTGGCGGCGCGTGCTGGGGGAGGTCGCAGAGGCCGCGGCGTCGCTGGGAGCGACCATGATGGACGCCATGGTGTCGCCGCTGACGGGTGCAGACGGCAACGTCGAGTTCCTCGTGCACGTCGTCCCCGACGGTGCGTCGGCCACCGGTCCGCTGGCCGGCCCGGTCGTCGACCTCGACGCCGTCGTGGCCGAGGCAGCCGCGCGCCACGGCGCCGCCCTCCCGGAGGGCACCTGATGTCGGTCGTGGGGCTGTGCCTGCACCCCGAGCGCACGCGGGTGGAGGCAGTCGCCGTCCGGGCGGCGCGCTGGCTCGACGAGCGCGGCCACGAGGTGCGACTTTCCGAGGGCGACGCCGAGATCGTGGGCATGGCCGAGCTCGGGGTCACCGACGGCTGCTTCCTGGCCGGTCTCGACGTGGCCGTGAGCCTCGGTGGCGACGGGACGATGCTGCGCACCGTGGACCTCGTGGCCGGTGCCGAGGTGCCCGTGATCGGCGTCAACCTGGGCACGCTCGGCTACCTGACCGAGGTCGAGCCACAGCACGTGGAGCGTGCGCTCGAGCGCTTCCTCGCCGGCGACCACGAGGTCGAGCTGCGCATGCGGATGTCGGTCGAGGTCGATGCCCCCTCGGCCGCCGGCCCGACCTCGTGCACCGTCCCCGCCCTCAACGAGGCGGTGGTGGGCAAGACGCCGACGGGACAGATCGTGCGGGTGCGGGTGATCGTGGACGGCGAGCAGCTCACCACCTACGCGGCCGACGGCATCATCATCGCCACCCCCACGGGTTCCACCGCCTACGCCTGGTCGGCAGGCGGCCCGATCGTGTCACCCGACCACGCCGCGCTGCTGCTCACGCCGGTGGCGCCGCACATGCTGTTCGACCGCTCGCTGGTGCTCCCCCCGACCTCGTGCATCCGCCTGGAGATCGCCTCCGGTCGACCTGCCACCCTCTCCGTCGACGGGCGCAACCTCGGACTGCTCGAGGAGGGCGACGCCGTCGTCTGCACAGCGGCGGCCAACCCGGCCAGGCTCGTGACCTTCGAGCCACGCAACTTCCTGCGCATCCTCAAGGCCAAGTTCGGCCTCGACGACCGGGAGGTGTCCTGATGCTGGTCGAGCTGGCGGTGCACGACCTCGGGGTCATCGCCGAGCTGTCCCTCGTCCTGCCGTCCGGCACGACCGCCCTCACCGGGGAGACCGGTGCCGGCAAGACGCTCGTGGTGACGGCCATCGAGCTGCTCGTGGGTGGTCGCGCCGACGCAGCCGTCGTCCGTCCCGGCGCCGCCGAGGCCAGGGTCGAGGGCCGGTTCGTCACGCCGGGAGGTGAGGAGGTGGTGCTGGCGCGGGTCATCCCGGCCGAGGGACGCAGCCGTGCCTACGTCGACGGACGCCTCGCCCCCGTCGCCGTCCTGGCAGAGCTCGGCGCAGCCCTGGTCGACCTGCACGGCCAGCACGCCCACCAGTCGCTCCTGTCGGCCTCGACCCAGCGCAGCGCCCTCGACCGCTTCGCCGACGTCGACCTCGTCCCCCTCCAGGCGGCCCGCCGGCGCATCGCCGAGCTCGACGCCGCCCTCGCCGCGCTCGGCGGGGACCCCCGGGCCCGCACCAGGGCGCTCGACCTCCTCCGCCACCAGGTGGCCGAGCTGGAGCGAGCCGGCGTGGAGGACCCCGACGAGGACGAGGCGCTCGCCGCCGAGGAGGACCTGCTGGCCGACGCGGTCGCCCACCAGGGTGCGGCCGGCGCCGCCCACGAGGCGCTCACCGCCGAGGCCGGTGCCGTCGACGGGGTCCGCAGCGCACTGGCGGCGGTCTCGGGCCGTGCGCCGTTCGCAGTCGTGGAGGGGCGGCTCCGCTCGCTGGCGGCCGAGCTGGACGACGTGGCCGCCGACGTGCGGGCCGCGGGCGAGGGCATCAGTGACGACCCGGAGCGCATCGAGGCGGTCCGGCAGCGGCGAGCGCTCCTGCACGACCTGCGCCGCAAGTACGGCGACACCCTGGGCGACGTCATGGTGTTCGCCGAGGAGGCCAGGATCGAGCTGGCTGACCTCGAGTCGCACGACGGGCGCGCCGCCGCCCTCGATGCCGAGCGGGGGGAGGCGTGCGCTGCGCTCGACGAGGCCGCAGCCGCCGTCGGGGCCGCCCGCCGTCGGGCCGCCCCCGCCATGGCGGCAGCCGTCGAGGTGAACCTCCGTGAGCTGGCCATGCCCCGGGCCGTGGTCGCACTCGTGGTGGGCGAGGCGGACCCGGGCGACGACGTGACGTTCCTCCTCGGTGCCAACCCGGGTGAGCGCACGCTGCCCCTCGCCAAGGTCGCCTCGGGCGGCGAGCTGGCGAGGGCGATGCTGGCATTGCGACTCGTTCTCCTCGACCGTGACGCAGGCGAGGGCGCTCGAACGCTCGTGTTCGACGAGGTCGACGCAGGGATCGGCGGCGAGGCGGCGCTGGCCGTCGGGCGTTCGCTGGCCTCCCTCGGCACCCACCACCAGGTGCTCGTCGTGACCCACCTGCCCCAGGTCGCGGCGTTCGCCGACGCCCAGGTGCGGGTCACGAAGGAGGTGACCGCAGGGCGGACGGTCGCTGCGGTGGCCGAGCTGGACCGGGGTGGACGCGTCGTCGAGCTGTCCCGCATGCTGTCCGGTCAGCCGGAGAGCGTGACCGCCCGCGGCCACGCCGAGGAGCTGCTGGCGGCGGCGGCCGCCTCGCGCCATCGTCGGCAGGGGGACGGGTCATGAGCGAGCGGAGCGAGCGTGGCTCGAGCGGCCCGGCCGCAGGCCAGGAGCGGACGGCATGAGCTCGAGGGCTGACCATGCGTCGGTCGCGGTCGGCACCGCGCGCGTGGGTTCTCGCACCAAGGACCTCATCAGCCGGCTCGCCGTTGGTGACATCGCGGTCATCGATCACGTCGACCTCGACCGGGTGGCGGCCGAGGGCCTGGTGGCCGCCGGGCCGTCGGCCGTCGTCAACGCCGCACCGTCCATCTCGGGCCGCTACCCCAACGTCGGCCCCCTCCTGCTGGCGGCGGCAGGCATCCCCCTCGTGGACGGGCTCGGTCCCGACGTGATGCAGGCGATCCACGACGGCGAGGAGCTCATGGTCTCTGGCTCCGTCGTCTCGACACCGACCTGGACGGGCACCGGCACCCTCCAGTCGATGAAGACGCTCGAGGTGGCGATCGAGCAGGCGAAGGCATCCCTCGGTGACGAGCTCGAGAAGTTCGCTGCCAACACGCTCGAGTACATCAAGGCCGAGCGCCACCTGCTGCTCGACCAGACCGGCGTGCCCGACGTCGGCATCGACTTCAAGGGCCGCCACGTGCTGATCGTCGTGCGCGGGCGCGACTACCGGGAGGACCTCGCCGCCCTCCGCCAGGCCGGCTACCTCAGCCAGGTCCGGCCAATCCTCGTCGGGGTCGACGGCGGGGCCGACGCCCTGCTCGAGCTCGGTCACAAGCCCGACCTCATCATCGGTGACATGGACTCGGTGAGCGAGCGGGCCCTGCGCTCGGGCGCCGCCCTCGTCGTGCACGCCTACCCGGGCGGCCGGGCTCCAGGGGCGGAGCGGCTCGAGGCCCTCGGCGTGGCCCACCAGCGCTTCGAGGCGCTGGGCACGAGCGAGGACATCGCCATGCTCCTGGCCGACGCCGGCGGCTGCGAGCTCATCGTGGCGGTGGGCACGCACAGCTCGATGGTCGAGTTCCTCGACAAGGGCCGCGCCGGCATGGCATCGACCTTCCTCGTCCGCATGAAGGTGGGGCCGATCCTCGTCGACGCCAAGGGCGTCAGCCGGCTCTACGCCACCCGGGTGCGCAAGCGCGACCTGCTCCTCCTCGTGGCCTCGGCGCTGTTCGTGCTGCTCGTCGTGATCTTCACCAGCCAGCCGGCTCGCCTCTTCGTCGAGAACCTCTGGCTCCTGCTCGAGCTGCTCTTCCGCTGATGCTCAGCTTCCGGTTTCACATCGTCAGCCTCGTGGCCGTGTTCCTCGCGCTCGCCATCGGGATCATCATGGGCTCGACCGTCATCGACCGGGCGCTGGTCGACACCCTGCAGGACCAGCAGCAGTCACTTCGGACCGACCTCGACGACCTGAGCGAGGAGAACACCACCCTCCGCCAGGACCTCGGCGACCTGCAGGAGGCGGGGGACCGCCTGGCCAGCGAGGGTGGGGAGCGCCTGCTCAGTGGCACGCTCGCCGACGTGCCCGTGCTGGTGGTGGCGGTGCGGGGGATCGACACGGCGGTGATCGACGGCCTCGGTGCGCAGCTCGACACCTCGGGTGCAGCACGGCAGGGGACGCTGTGGCTGACCGACCGCCTCGCCCTCCCCGACGAGGCGTCCGTCGCCGACCTCACCGAGGTGCTCGGCCTCGAGGAGGGCACCTCGGCCGAGGAGCTGCGGGCGGCGGCGGCCGAGGAGGTGGCGGAGGCGATCCGGGCGGCGGTGGTCGAGCCGGAGGACGGCACCACCGGGGAGCCGCCTCCGGGGGACGGTGGATCGCAACCTGGACCCGACGGGGCCGAGACGCCGCCGCCGGACCCGACGGAGTCGGCCGGGTCGCCGGTCGCCGTGCTGCTCGCCCTCCGGGAGAGCGGCTTCGTCGAGTACGACGCCCCCGACGGCGAAGCGGACGACGTCGCCGGCCTGGCCGTGCCGGGTTCGAACGTCGTCCTCGTCTCGGGGGCCACCGCGGCGGTGCCAGACGCCGAGCTGGCGGTGCCGCTGGCCAGGGCGCTCGTCGCCCCCGACGCCGACGGGGCTCCTGGCGTCGACCTGCTCGCAGCCGAGGGGCAGGCGCCCGCCGAGGAGGGAGAGGTCGGCGGGGACGACAGGGAGCCGCAGGCCGGACTCGTCCAGCTCCTGCGCGACGACGACGCCGGAGACCAGCTCTCGACCGTGGACAACCTCGACACCTTCGCCGGCCGGGTCGCCGCCGTCGTCGCCGTGCAGGACCTCGGAGCAGGTCGGCGCGGCCACTACGGCGTCGGCCCCGGAGCCCAGCGGCTGGTGCCGGCTCCGGCGGAGTGACGACCCCGACGGCCCGTCGCCCCCCTCCCCCTCGCGCGCCAGACGCTGCTCGAGACACCGGCACGGTGGCCGTGCTCACGCTGGTCTCGCGCGCCACCGGCTTCGTGCGGGTGCTGGTGGTCGCCGCCGTCCTCGGCACCACCTTCCTGGGCAACACGTACCAGACGGCCAACACCGTCCCGAACATCGTCTTCGAGCTGGTGGCGGCCGGTGTCCTCTCCGCCGTGCTGCTCCCCTCGCTCGTGCGGCTCCTCGACGGCCCCGATCCGGGTGCGGCCGAGCACGTCGCCCGCTCGGTGCTGGGCCTGGCCGCAGCCGCGCTCGCCCTCCTCGCCCTCGTGGGCATCGTGCTCGCACCCCAGCTGATGCGTGCACTCCTCTCGGCGGTGCCTGCAGGCCAGGTCCGCGACGACCAGGTGCGGGTGGGCGCGCTCCTGTTGCGCTGCTTCCTGCCCCAGCTGGTGCTCTACGCCGCCGGCATGGTGGCCACCGGGGTGCTGCACGCCCGGGGGCGCTTCGCCCTTCCTGCCGTCGCTCCCGCGGTGAACAACGCGGTCGTCACCACCGCCTACGTCGCCTTCTGGCTGCTGGTGCGCGACGACGACCGCGGCCTCGACCTGACCACCGTCGAGCAGCTCGTGCTCGGCCTCGGCACGACCGCCGGCGTGGTCGCCTTCTGTGCGGTCCCCGTCGTGGCCGTGGTGCGGGCCGGCACCTCCCTCCGGCCGCGCTTCGACCACCGCCATCCGGAGGTCCGCCGCCTCGGCCGCATGGGGGGCTGGGCGGCGGCCCAGCTCGGCAGCACCCAGCTCCTGCTCGTGGTCGTCCTCGTGTTGGCGAACGCGGTGGAGGGTGGGGTCGTCGCCTACCAGCTGGCGTTCACCGTCTTCCTGCTGCCGCACGCCATCGTGGCGCTCCCCGTCGCCACCGCCCTCTTCCCCGCCCTGGCCCGCAGCGCAGCCGCAGAAGACGGCAGTGCCTTCGCCGCCACCAGGGGTGACGGCCTGCGGGCCGTGCTCCTTCTCAGCGCGCCCGCAGCAGCGGCGCTGGTGGCCCTGGGCCGACCGCTGGGCGAGCTCGTGTCCCTCGGTGAGGCGGCCGGTGGTGCCGGCCAGATCGCAGGTGCCATCGCCGGCTTCGGTCCCGGGCTCGTCGGCTACGGGGTGCTCGCCTTCCTCACCCGGGCGTCGTACGCCGCCGGGGACACCCGCACACCTGCGCTGGTCCACCTCGGGGTGCTCGTCGTCGGGGCCGCGGCGATGGTGGGGGCGTCGGCGGTGACCGACGGCACCGACCGGGTCGCCTGGCTGGCCGCCGCCCACTCCGGTGCTCACCTCCTCGGCGCACTCGCCCTCGCCCGCCCCTCCCGTTCGACGATCGGTCACCCCGCGGGCGCCCACCTCGCCCGCTCGCTCGCCACCACCGTCGCCGGCGCCGCCGTCGCCGGCATCGTCATGGCGGTGGCGGTGGATGCCCTCGACGGGCGGGGTCGCCCGCAGGCAGCGGTGGCGTTGGTCGTGGCGGGGGTCGCCGGGCTCGGCACCTACCTGGGAGCGCAACGGATCGCCGGGGTCAGGCCCGGCACCATCCCTGCGCTCCTCCGGGGTGGCACGGCGTGAAGGGCGCCCGGGTGCTCCTCCTGCTCGGACCCTCCACCGGGGGGATCCGGGCCCACGTCGGGGCGCTTGCCGCAGCGCTCGACGAGCGGGGCTGGGTGGTCGGCACCGCCGGGCCGGCCGGGGTGCTCGACGGCATCCGTCGACTCGACCACGTCGTGCCCGTCCCCGTCGGGTCGGCCCCCGGCCCCGTGCTGCGGGGGCGGAGGGTGTTGCGGGGGGTCGCGCCGCGCTACGACCTGGTGCACGCACACGGGCTGAAGGCGGGCTGGGTCGCGACGATCGCCGCACTGGAGGTCCCCCTGGTGGTGAGCGTGCACAACCTCGTCCTCGACGAGGTCGCCGGTCGGGCGGCCCCGCTCCTGCGGGCGCTCGAGGCGGCGCTGGTCGGGCGGGCAGACGCCACCATCGCCATCTCCGACGAGGTGGCGCGACGTTTCACCGGCGTGCGGGGCGCCGGCCGCACGACGACGGTGGCACCGCTCGGCCCGGCGCCGGTGACCCGCGCCGCCCCCGCCGACGTGCGGGCTGCGCTCGGCGTGCCCGAGGGGGGCCACCTCGTGGTCACCGCAGCCAGGCTCCACCCGCAGAAGGGCCTGACCGACCTCGTCGAGGCCGCCGACCTGTTGAGGCGACGGGTCGAGGGCCTTCGCTGGGTGGTTCTCGGGGACGGTCCGGAGCGGCGGGAGCTCGAGGCGCTGATTGCGGCGCGCGACCTGCGCGAGGTCGTGGTCCTGGCCGGGAGCCGCCCCTCGATCGGCGACGAGCTGGCCGCCGCCGACGTCGTCGCGGTCACGTCCCGCTGGGAGTCGGGGCCGCTCGTGGTCCTCGAGGCGCTCGCCCTCGGGCGACCGGTCGTCGCCACCGCCGTGGGGCTCGTGCCCGACGTCGTCGGTCCCGCCGTCGGACGGGTGGTCCCCGTCGGGGACCCGGTTGCGATGGCCGCCGCCCTGGCTGAGGTGCTCGCCACGCCGCCGGCTGCGGGCGGCGCGTCCGGGGTCGACCGCTATGGTCCCGACCACCTCGTCCCCCCGATCGAGGCCGTCTACCGGGAGGTGCTCGACCGCCGATGAGGAGGCATGCCGCGCACCTGGCTGTGCTCCTCGCCCTGGCGGCGGTGTTGGCTGCGGTGGCACCCGCTCCGGCGGCCGCCGCCGCCGGCGAGGCCGGTGAGGGGGCGACGGTCGACCGGGTCGTCGTGATCGCCGTCCCCACCCTCACCTGGGAGCTCGTCGCCGACGAGCAGCCCCCGGCCCTCGGCGAGCTGCTGTCGAGGTCGGCGGTCGCCTCGGCCAGCGTGCGCACGATAGGGAGGACGACCTCGTCGGGGGAGGGCTACGCCACCATCGGTGCCGGCAACCGGGTGGCGGTGTCCGAGGAGCTGGCCGGGATGGCGTTCGCACCCGAGGTCGCGGTGGGAGGGGAGCCGGCGGGTGCCATCCTCGACCGTCGGGGCGGCAAGGCGGACGGCGCGGCGACCGTGCACCTCGGTGTCCCTGCGTTCACCGCCACCAACGACCGCCTGCTGTACGGCGCCCGGCCCGGAGCCCTGGGCTCGGCTCTGGCGCAGGCCGGGCTCGAGGCTGCCGTCGTCGGCAACGCAGACCTCGAGGCCGACATCGACCTCGCCGTCGAGCCAGGCCAGGTCCACCGGGAGGCCGCGCTGGCGATGGTGGACGGCCGCGGAGCGGTTCCGCTCGGCGCGGTCGGCCCCGAGCTGGTGCGGGCGGACCCGGCAGCGCCGCTCGGGCTGCGGCTCGACCCGGATGCCATGGTCGCTGCGTTCGCGGCGGCGGGGGAGGCCGACGTCGTCCTCGTCGAGCTCAGCGACCTCGAGCGGGCCGACGTGTTCCGCCCCTACGCATCGGCTGCCGCCGCCGCCACCGCCAGGTCTCGGGCGCTGGCCGACACCGACGTCCTCCTCGGCCGGCTGCTCGAGGACGTCGACCCCGATCGAGACCTCGTCCTCCTCATCGCTCCCACCGCGCCCCGGGGGGCGCCGCAGCTCGTGGTGGCTGCGGCCGCCGGACCGGGCGTGGAGCCGGGCCTCGCCCTCAGCGGGACCACGGGGCGGGCCGGTTTCGTGACCCTGCCCGACCTCGCGCCGACCATCCTGGCCCGACTTGGCGTCGAGCAGCCGGGCGCCATGAACGGGGCCCCGATCAGCTCGGTCGGCGGCGACGCACCGACGGCCGCGACGTGGCGGGCACGAGCGGCCGACAACGAGCGGGCGCTGTTCCGCAACGCCGCCAGCGGCCCGCTGACCGTCATCTTCATCATCTTGGTCATCATCAGCCTCGCCATCGCCGCTTGTGCCCTTTCGGGGCGGTGGCCCCGCCTCCGGCGCACCGCCTCGTTCCTCCAGCTGGTCGCGCTCGCCGTCCCCCTCGTCACCTACCTCGCCGGGCTCGTGCGGGACGACCGCCTCGGGGTCCCGGGCGCCATCGCCGCCACCCTCTCGGTGGCGGTGGTGGTGGCGGGCGCCGTCAGCGCCGTCAGCGCGCTGCTTGCGGGCTCCGACCGGCCGACGGCCGCCTTCCTCCCCCCGGTCCTGCTCCTGGCGGCCACGGCGGTGGTGCTGCTGCTCGACGTCTTCGTCGGCGCGCCGCTGCAGATCGACACTGCCTTCGGCTACGGCGGGGGCGCGATCGTCGCCGGCCGCTTCACCGGCTACGGCAACCTCGCCGGGGGGCTGCTGACGCTGTCGGTGATCGGCGCCGCCACGGGCACGTGGGGGCTCCTGCAGCTGCGTCGGGGCGGCCACGGCCCACCGTCGCGGCCGGCGACCGCAGTGATCGCCTCCGCCTTCGCCTTCACCGTCGTGGTCACCGGCCTGCCGGGGCTCGGGCGCGACGTCGGCGGGATCTTGGCCATCGTGCCCGGGTTCGCCATCGTCCTCGCGCTGCTGACCGGCATCCGCCTGACGTGGCGGCGGCTCGCCGTGGTCGGTGTGGCCACCGTCGCCATCCTCGGCGTCTTCGGGGTGATCGACCTCTTGCGGCCCCCCGAGCGGCGGGGCCACCTCGGAAGGCTCCTAGACCAGACCTTCGGCGAGCAGGGCACCTCCGGCTTGGTCGCCGTGGTGGAGCGGAAGGTCAACGCCAACCTCTCCATCCTCGTCTCCTCGGTGTGGAGCATCGTGATCCCGGTGGCGGTGGCGTTCCTCGCCTTCCTCGTCTGGCGCCCCCCGGGTGCCATGGGCTCCCTGCTCCGCCTGCCGGGTGTGCGCGCCTTCCTCGTCGGCAGCCTCGCCACCTGCGCGCTGGCGGCGCTGCTCAACGACTCGGGCATCGCCATCCCCGGCATCATGCTCACCCTCCTCCTGCCCTACGTGGCCCACCTCGCCCTCGAGCTGCTGGCCGTGCCCGATCAGGCCGACGGCCGTTGATCCTCCTGGTGGGCGTGGTGCTCGGCCTCGCCACCGGCACCGCCCTGGCGACGCTGCTCGCCCCAGCGCTCTCGACGCCGCTCTTCGGCCGAGCGAACTACAGGGGCACCACCGTCCCGACCGCCGCCGGCCTCGTGGTCGCGGTGAGCGCCCTGGCCGTCGAGGCGGTCTTCGCACTGGCCGACGCCGCCCGGCTCGTCGACCTCACCACCTCCGGTGGGGTCCGGGTGCTCACGGTCACCGCCGTGATCGGCTTCGCCCTCCTCGGCCTGGTCGACGACCTGGCGGGGAGCGGCCTCGACGGCCGAGGGTTCAGGGGCCACCTGCGGGCCCTCGCCAAGGGGCGCCTCACGACCGGCGGGATGAAGCTGGCCGGCGGCATCGCCCTCGGCATCGTCGTCTGCGCTCCTCTCGGCGGGCGCATCGGGCCGCTCGTCATCGACGCAGCCCTCGTCGCGCTGGCCGCCAACCTCGGGAACCTCTTCGATCGTGCCCCGGGCCGCACCACCAAGGTGGCGCTCATCATGGCGCTCGTCCTCGCTGCTGCCACCGGCCTCGACGGTGACCTGCTGGGTGTCGCTGTCGTGGTCGGCGCCGCGCTCGCTCTGCTCGGCGCCGACCTCGGTGAGCGGCTCATGCTCGGCGACACCGGAGCCAACGCCGTTGGCGCCGCCCTCGGCTTCGGCGTCGTCATCACCACGTCGCTCGGGACGAGGATCGGGGTGGTGATCGCCCTCCTCGCCCTCAACCTGGCGAGCGAGGTGGTCTCGTTCTCAGCAGTGATCGAAAGGGCCGCCCCCCTGCGGGCCTTCGACCGGCTCGGGCGCCGGGAGCCCCCGCCCGGCTGACGCGCCCCGCCCGGCTGACGCGCGCCGCGCCATCGCTCACCCGCGGCGGGGGAGCGCCCGGGTACGCTGCGATCCCGTTGCAGCGCGTCAGCAGCTGCGGTCGGGAGGCCACGTGACATCACCCGTGCACCGGGCATCGGGCGTGGCAGGCTCGGGGGGCGTGGCTGGCTCGGCGAGCGCCACGGTGCCGCACCGGGCCAAGCACATCTTCGTCACCGGCGGGGTGGCCAGCTCGCTCGGCAAGGGCATCACCGCCAGCTCGCTCGGCCGCCTCCTCAAGGCGCGGGGCCTGCGGGTGACGATGCAGAAGCTCGACCCGTACATCAACGTCGACCCCGGCACGATGAACCCCTTCGAGCACGGGGAGGTCTATGTCACCGAGGACGGCGGTGAGACCGACCTCGACCTCGGCCACTACGAGCGCTTCATCGACGAGAACCTGAGCCAGGCGTCCAACGCCACCACGGGCTCGATCTACCAGGCGGTGCTCGCCGCCGAGCGCCGCGGTGACTACCTGGGCCGCACCGTCCAGGTCATCCCCCACATCACCGATGAGATCAAGCGTCGGATCACCCGGCTCGGCAACGACGGCACCGACGTCGTCATCACCGAGGTGGGCGGCACCGTCGGCGACATCGAGATCCTCCCGTTCCTCGAGGCGATCAGGCAGTTCCGCAACGACGTGGGCCGCAGCAACGTCTGCTACGTCCACGTCACGCTGGTGCCGTTCATCGGCCCATCCGGGGAGCAGAAGACGAAGCCGACGCAGCACTCGGTCACCGAGCTGCGCAGTCGCGGCATCCAGCCCGACGCCATCGTGTGCCGCAGCGAGCGGCCCATCTCCGACGGCCTGAAGCGGAAGATCTCCGACCTGTCGGACGTGCCCGTGGCGGGGGTGGTGAACGCCCCCGACGCCGGCAACCTCTACGAGATCCCCCTCATCCTCCACGAGGAGGGCCTCGACACCGAGGTCTGCCGGATCCTCGGGATCGAGGGCGCCTGCGACACCTCGGCCTGGGAGGCACTGGTGGCGAGGGTCGAGGCGTCGACCACCCCGGTCAAGATCGGCGTGGTCGGCAAGTACGTGAGCCTCCCCGATGCGTACCTGTCGGTGGCCGAGTCGCTCCGCCACGGGGGCTACGCCCACCGGGCCAAGGTCGAGCTCGAGTGGATCCAGGCAGAGGACGTCGAGGGGCTGCTCACCGAGGGCCGGCTCCGCCACCTCGACGGCATCGTCATCCCCGGCGGCTTCGGCGAGCGGGGCATCGAGGGCAAGATCGCGGCCGCTGGCTTCGCCCGCGAGAACGACGTGCCATGCCTCGGCCTGTGCCTCGGCATGCAGGTCATGACGATCGACTTCGCCCGCAACGTGCTCGGCCTCACGGGCGCCAGCTCTGGCGAGTTCGATCGGAGCTCGCCCCACAAGGTGATCGACCTCATGGACGCGCAGCGCGACGTGATCGACATGGGCGGCACCATGCGCCTCGGCACCTACCCGGCCAAGCTCCGCCCCGGCTCCCAGGTGGCCGAGGCCTACGGCGAGACCCTCGTCTACGAGCGCCACCGCCACCGCTACGAGTTCAACCCCGCCTACCGTGCCCGGTTCGCCGACTCCGGGTTCGTGTTCTCCGGCGTCTCGCCCGACGACCGCCTCGTCGAGTTCATCGAGCTCGCGGGCCACCCCTTCTGGGTCGGCACCCAGGCCCACCCGGAGTTCAAGAGCCGTCCCGACCGCCCGGCGCCGCTGTTCCGAGCCCTCGTCGGCGCTGCCCTCGACCGGGCCGAGGGGCGCCGCCCCCACTTGCTCGACGTGGACGCCCTCCCCGTCGCCGGACGCTGAGGTGGGTGGCTCGTTCCGCCCGGTGGGGGAGGAGCGGACCCTGCACCGGGGCCACATCCTCCACCTCGTCGAGGCCGACTTCGAGGCGCCCGACGGGTCCACCTTCACCCGTGAGGTGGTCCGCCACCCCGGGGCGGTGTCGGTCGTGCCCGTCCTCGACGACGGGGAGACGGTGGTGTGCGTGCGCCAGTACCGTGCCGCCCTCGACGAGCTCCTCCTGGAGATCCCCGCCGGCAAGCTCGACGTGGTCGGCGAGGACATCGAGGCGTGCGCCGCCCGAGAGCTCGAGGAGGAGGTCGGCTACCGGGCCACCTCGCTCGAGAAGCTCGCCACGTTCCGCAACTCGGCGGGGTTCTGCGACGAGCGCTCCCACGTCTACCTCGCCACCGGCCTCGTCGAGACCGGGACCGACCTGCAGGGGGTGGAGGAGGCGCACATGACCGTCGAGCACGTCCGCCTCGGCGACGTTCCGGCCATGATCGCCGACGGCCGCCTCACCGACGCCAAGACCATGATCGGCCTCACCCTGGCCCGGGCCCGCCTCGGCATCGGCGGCTGACCCGGCGTCTCCGGGCGCTCGACCACGCCTCAGGCGGTGTCGCGTCCACGAGGGCCGACGGACGGGTGCTGCACGCTGGTGGCTCGACATCCGGGGCTGGGCGGGGGTCCACCGGTAGGTTGACGTGGTGCTGATCGGGGTCCCGGCCGAGGTCAAGGACAGCGAGCGCCGGGTGGCGATGACCCCCGACGGCGTGCGCGAGCTCGCCTCCCACGGCCACACCGTCGTCGTGGAGCGCGGCGCAGGCGACGGCTCCTCCATCCCCGACTGCGAGTACCAGGCCGCCGGCGCGACGACGGTCCCCACCGAGGAGGCCTGGGGGGCGGAGCTCGTCGTCAAGGTGAAGGAGCCGCAGCCGTCGGAGCACCGCCACCTGCGCCCGGACCTGACCCTGTTCACCTACTTGCACCTCGCCAACGAGCCGGAGCTGACCGACGCGCTGGTCGGTGCCCGCAGCACGGCGGTGGCGTACGAGACGGTGCAGCTCCCCACGGGGGCGCTCCCGCTCCTCGCCCCCATGAGCGAGGTGGCGGGACGGATGGCCACCCAGGTGGGGAGCCACTGGCTCGAGGCGGTCCACGGCGGGCGAGGCGTGCTGCTGGGCGGCGCACCGGGCGTGCGGCCGGCGCGCGTGGTGGTGCTCGGCGCCGGCAACGTCGGGTGGAACGCGGCCTGGATCGCCGCGGGCATGGAGGCGGAGGTGCTCCTGCTCGACAAGAACGTCGACCGGCTGCGCTGGGTCGACCAGATCCACAAGGGCCGCATCATGACGATCACCTCCAACCGCGGTGCCGTGGAGCGCGCCGTGGCCGAGGCCGATCTCGTGATCGGCGCAGTGCTCGTGGCCGGCGGGAGGGCGCCGATCGTCGTGACCGCCGACATGGTCTCGGGCATGCGGGCGGGCTCGGTCATCGTCGACGTTGCCATCGACCAGGGCGGCTGCGTCGAGACCGTCTGCGAGACGACCCACTCCGCGCCCACCTACGTGGTCGACGACGTCATCCACTACGCCGTCGGCAACATCCCAGGCGCCGTCCCCCACACCTCCACCTATGCGCTGACCAACGCGACCCTGCCCTACGTCGTGGAGGTGGCCGAGCACGGCCTCCGCGAGGCCGTCAGGAGGGATCCGGCGCTGCTCCGGGGCGTCTCGACCGTCGCCGGCGAGGTCACCAACGTGGCGGTGGCCGAGGCGCTCGGGCGCACCGCCGGGGACCCCCTCGCCCTCCTCGCCTGAGGTCGGCCCCGCCCTCGAAGCCGCCGGGCCGCCTGCCCTGCCGCTCGAGGCCGAGGGGTGGCTCGTCTGGCTCGGGGCGGAGCGTGGGCGGGCCGCTGCCACCCTCTCGGCCTACCGGCGGGACGTCACCGGTTGGTGCCGGTGGCTGGCGGCGCGCGACCTGACCCTGCAGGGCGTGACGCCTGAGCTGGTCGAGACGTGGGTGGGGGAGCAGCGGGCGGCAGGGAAGGCGGCCTCGTCGGTGTCTCGGGCCCTGGTGGCGGTCCGCTCGCTGCACCGGTTCCTGGTCGAGGAGGCGGGAGCCCACACCGACCCTGCGGCTGCGGTGGCACCGCCGCCCGTCCCTCGTGGGCTGCCGAAGGCGCTGTCGGAGACCGATGTCACGACCCTGCTCGACGCCGTGGTCGGCCACGACCCGATCGCCCGCCGGGACAGGGCCATCCTCGAGGTCCTCTACGGGACCGGCATGCGCATCTCCGAGCTCGTGGGGTTGTCCCTCGGCGACGTCGACGTGGCCGGGGGCGTCATCCGGGCCTTCGGCAAGGGCTCCAGGGAGCGCCTGGTCCCCCTCGCCGGGCTCGCCGCCGACGCCATGGCCGAGTGGCTGCAGGTCTCGGGTCGGGGCGCGCTGGTGCCGGCGCGGTGGGCGCGACGGGGTGACGCCGAGGCGGTGCTGCTCAACGCCAGGGGCGGTCGGCTCACCCGACAGGGTGCGTGGCTCGTGGTGAAGCGCTACGGCGACCGGGTCGGCCTCGGGGAGCGTCTGACGCCGCACGTGCTCCGACACAGCTGCGCCACCCACATGCTCGACCATGGGGCCGACATCCGGGTCGTGCAGGAGCTGCTCGGCCATGCGTCGCTCACGACCACGCAGCTCTACACGTTGGTCTCCAGCCAGCGCCTGGCGGCGGTGTACGCAGCCGCCCACCCTCGCGCCGCCGGCCGCCGGTGAGGGCCGGCCACGGTACCCGCCGGCGCCGATCTCGGGCGGGGCGACCGGTACTGTGTCCCGATGCCCAGCACTGACCAGCTCGCCTCCTTCCGCGCGACGCTCGACGAGGAGCGGGCCGAGCTCGTCGACCAGCTCGCCGAGCTCGGGGTCGGTGGCGAGGAGATCGAGTTCGACGAGAACTTCGCCGACTCCGGTCAAGTCGCGGCGGAGCAGGGCGAGACGAAGGTGCTCATCAACCAGCTCCAGGACAGCCTCAACGACGTGCAGCGTGCGCTGGCCAAGCTCGACGCCGGCACGTACGGGGTGTGCGAGCGCTGCGGCTCCGAGATCGGCGACGCCCGCCTCGAGGCCATGCCCGGCACCCGCTGGTGCATCACCTGCGCCGGCCGCTGAGCGACCGCACCGGGTGAACGTCGACTGGGCGACCGTCGCCACCATCCTCGCCGTGCTCGTGCCGTCGGTGATCCTCCACGAGGTGAGCCACGGCGTGATGGCCAACATCCTCGGCGACGACACGGCGAAGCGGGCCGGCCGGCTCACCCTCAACCCCCTTCCGCACATCGACCCGTTCGGCACGGTGATCCTGCCGATCATCCTGTCCCTCAGCGGCTTCGGTGCCTTCGGTTACGCCAAGCCGGTGCCCGTCACCGTCGGCCGGCTGCGCAACCCGCGGTCGCACTCGCTCTACGTCTCGCTCATCGGTCCCGCCGTCAACATCGTGCTGGCGTTGCTCGCCGCGCTCGCCCTGCGGACCTTCTTCACGGTCGAGACGCAGGTCGGCCGCTTCATCGAGGACACCGCGGTCGCCAACGTGTTCGTTTACCTGGGGATCATCAACGTGATCCTCGCTGCGTTCAACCTCATCCCGCTCCCACCCCTGGACGGGTCGGCGATCGTCGAGCGGCTGCTGCCGGCCGCCTGGTGGCCGACGTGGCTCAAGATCCGGCAGTACTCGATGGGCGTGCTCATCCTCGTCGTCCTCCTCCTCCCCGGGCTGCTCTCCCGGGTGTTCACCCCCGCCATCGACCTGTGGGAGACCCTGCTCTGAGCGGGCGTGGCCCGAGCGGCCCGGCCGCAGGCCAGGAGCGGACGGCATGAGCGGGCGTGGCCCGAGCGGCCCGGCCGCAGGCCAGGAGCGGACGGCATGAGCGGGCGTGGCCCGAGCGGCCCGGCCGTAGGCCAGGAGCGGACGGCATGAGCGGGCGTGGCCCGAGCGGCCCGGCCGCAGGCCAGGAGCGGACGGCATGAGCGCCCTGCACCTCGCACGGCGGTTCTTCGGCGCCCTCGATCCGCGGGGGGCGGGCGACGAGGGTGAGGCCTGGGCCCGGGAGCACCTGCTGGCCGGTGAGGTGGTGCTGTGGTTGCGGCAGTCGGGTCCCGACCGGCGTCACGCCGTCGGTGTCGCCCGGGACGTGATGGCTGCCCTCGGCTCGGCCGCCGACCGTCCGGTGGTGGCTGCCGCCCTGCTGCACGACGTGGGCAAGGTGGAGGCAGGCCTCGGCACCTTGGCCCGCGTCCCCGCCACCATCCTCGGTGCCCTCTTCGGGCGGGAGCGCTGGGGCGGTCGCCTCGGCGCCTACCTGCGCCACGACGCCGTCGGTGCTGAGCTGTTGCGCCGAGCCGGCGCCGCACCCCTCACCGTCACGTGGGCCGCCGAGCATCACCTGCCACCCGAACGGTGGACGTTGCCCTGCGACGTAGCGGCGGCGCTCAAGGCGGCCGACGGGGACTGAACCGGCTGGTGGGGTCACCGTGGACGCGCTGCGGCTCCTTCGCCCGGGCGGGGCCGAGCCGGTCGTGCCAGCATGCTGGCGGTGGAGGAGGTGCGGGTGGACAAGTGGCTCTGGGCGGTGCGGCTCTTCAAGACCCGCTCGCTCGCCACCGACGCGGTGCGGGGCGGCCACGTCAAGGTGAACGGATCGCCGGCCAAGGCCGCCACACCCGTGAAGGTGGGAGACCGGGTGGTGGCCCACGTCGCCGACCGGGAGCGGGACCTCGAGGTCGTCCAGCTCATCGAGAAGCGGGTGGGCGCAGCCCTGGCCGCCGAGGCCGTCGTCGACCACAGCCCCCCGGCCCCAACCCGGGACCTGGCGGCGCCGGCGTTCCTGCGAGATGCAGCAGCAGGCCGGCCGACGAAGCGGGACCGACGCCAGCTCGACCGCCTGCGCAGCCAGTGAGCGGGACAGGACCCACCGGGGCATGGGCGGCTGCGGGCGACGAGGACTGGGCCCGCCCGGTCGTGCACTGGGAGATCGAGGCCCGCGACCCGCAGCGCCAGCGGGCGTTCTACGCGGCGGTGTTCGGCTGGCGGATCGGTGACGGCCCGATCATGTCGGTGCCGGCCGGGATCGGCGGCCCCGAGCCCGGGCCGAGCGGGCACCTTCGGGCCAGCGACCGCAGCGGCGTGACCCTCTACATCCAGGTGCGGGACCTCGGCAGATCGCTCGGCCGGGCTGTCGAGCTCGGTGGGTCGGTGGTGGCCGAGCCCTTCGACGTGCCCGGGGGTCCGACGTTGGCGGCGATCAGCGATCCCGAGGGCAACCCGGTCGTCCTCGTCCAGCAGTGAGCCGAGCCCCGACCGCCTACCCGATCAGTCGAGCTCGGCGTAGCGCCGCACCTCGAGGGTGGCCGGATCGACCAGTGCGGCCAAGGGAGCGGTGTCGGCGTCGGTGACGGCCCCTGCGGCAGCAGCCTCGGCGTCGCCCTCGGAGGCCCACAGGATGATCACCAGCCAACCCCCGTCGGCGGCTCGGGCCGTTGTCCTGCGAAGGAAGCCGGGCTGGCGGGGCATGAACCTGGTCTGCACCAGCTGGTCGGCCTGCAGCAGGTCGGCCTCGGACGTGCCGGCGGCAGGACGGAAGGTCGTGACCTCGATCACGTCCGGTGGCTCCTCCGCCGGGTCCGGCCACCGAGGGCGTACCAAGCAGTCGCCGTCAAGAGCCACGAGCCGTTGACGACGGCGGCCGGGGTGTTGCCCCGCACCAACCAGCCGCCGACGATGGCGGCCACGCCTGCCTGGTGCACGAGGAACCACCGCACCCGGCGCTCCCTCACCACCGGCACGAAGCGGGAGATGACCGTGGCGGCCGCCGGGTAACCGGCCACGTGCAGCACGGTGGCGATGGTGTCGGCGCTCACCCGAGGAACCCCATTGCCCGCTGCGCCCGCTCCAGCGCCGGCTGGGCGAGCTCCGCCGCCTGCGCTGCGCCGGCGGAGAGCACTGCGGCGACGTGGCCGGGATCGCGAGCCAGCTCGGCGTAGCACGCCTGCACGGGGCGGAGCAGCTCGACGACGGCATCGGCGGTGTCTGCCTTGAGCGGCCCGTACTGCTCGTACCGCTCGGCGAGGGCTGAGGGTTCGCCGCCGGTGGCCACGGCGAGGAGGGACAGGAGGTTCGAGACACCGGGCTGGGCGACGGGGTCGTAGCGGACCTCGGCGCCGGCGTCGGTGACGGCCCGCTTGATCTTCTTGGCCACCGAGGCGAGGTCCTCGAGCACGAGGACCTTCCCCTGGGGTGACGAGCGCGACTTCGACATCTTCGTGGTCGGCTCCTGGAGGTCCATGATCCTGGCACCGACCTCGGGGATGAAGCCGCTCGGCAGCGTGAAGGTCGGCCCGAAGCGACCGTTGAACCGCTCGGCCAGGTCGCGGGTGAGCTCGATGTGCTGGCGCTGGTCGTCGCCGACGGGGACCCGGTCGGTGTCGTACAGCAGGATGTCGGCCGCCATCAGCACCGGGTAGGTGAACAGCCCGACGCGTGCCGCCCCCTCCCCACCTGTGGCCGACTTGTCCTTGAACTGGGTCATGCGCCGCAGCTCGCCCACGGAGGCGGTGCACTCGAGCAACCAGGCGAGCTGGGTGTGGGCCGGCACCTGGCTCTGGACGAACAGCGTGCACACCTGGGGGTCGAGGCCCACGGCGAGGAGCAGCGTCGCCATCTGCAGCGTCCGGTCGCGGAGGGCCTCGGGCTCCTGCTCGACGGTGACGGCGTGGAGGTCGACGACGCAGTAGAGGCTCTCGTGGTGGTGCTGGTCGAGGACGTACTGGCGCATGGCGCCCACGTAGTTGCCCAGGTGGGTCTCGCCGGTCGGCTGGATGCCGGAGAACACGCGGGTCACGCGCCGATCGTACGGCTCGGGCCACCTCGATCGCCGAGGCCCGAGGGTCAGTCACGGTGGCCGGCGTGGGAATTACGCTGGTGTGATGCCCTACGAGGTGCGCACACCGGTGTTCGAGGGGCCCTTCGACCTCCTCCTCAACCTCATCATGCGCGAGCAGGTCGACCTCTACGAGGTGTCGCTCAGCACGATCATCGATGCGTACCTCCTCGAGCTCGACGGCTTCCTGCGTGCTCCCGAGGGCCGCCTCGACCTCGAGGTCGCCACCGAGTTCCTGCTGATCGCGGCCACGCTCGTCGAGCTCAAGTGCCGCCGGTTGCTGCCCGGGGTGGCCGACGCCGACCTCGACGACGACCTGGCGCTGTGGGAGGAGCGCGACCTGCTCCTGTCCAAGCTGCTCGAGTGCAAGACGTTCAAGGACGCAGCTCAGGCCATGGCCCGGCTCAGCGAGGACGCCGGCCTCTCGTTCCCCCGCACCGCCGGTCCCGAGGACCGCTTCCTCGACCTCACACCCGACCTGCTGGCGGGGGTGACGCCCACCTCGCTGCGCAACGCCTTCCTGCGTGCCGTGGCGCCCAAGCCGGTGCCCACGGTCGACATCAGCCACCTCCACGTCTCAAGCGCAAGCGTGGGTGAGGCGATGGAGGAGCTGCTCGACGAGCTGCCGCGCGTCGGCAGGATCACGTTCCGCCGGCTCACGGGCGGCCTGGTCGAGCGCCTCGAGGTCGTCGTGCGCTTCCTCGCCTTGCTCGAGCTGTTCAAGCAGGGCCTCGTCGAGCTCGACCAGGCCGGCACCTTCGCCGAGCTGGTCGTCGTGTGGGTGGGCGAGCGTCGTGGGGACCGTGCCGACGTCGAGGCGCTGGCGGCGGCCGGCGTCGACGGCTACAACGGCTGAGATGACGGAGGACGACGTCGTGGCCCGGCGCGCCATCGAGGCGATCCTGATGGTGGCCGACCAGCCGGTCGAGCCGCGGCTGCTGGCGGAGGTCCTCGAGCTGCCGCGAGAGCGCATGGAGGACCTCTGCACTGAGCTGGCAGCGGAGTACGACCTGACGGGTCGGGGCTTCGTCCTCGCCCGGATCGCCGGTGGCTACCGCTTCCAGTCCGCTCCCGACCTCGCCGGCCACGTCGAGCGCTTCGTGCTGGAGGGCCAGTCGGCCCGCCTCTCGGCGGCTGCCCTCGAGACCCTCGCGATCGTCGCCTACAAGCAGCCGTTGTCGCGCGGCCAGATCGCCGCCATCCGCGGCGTGAACGTCGACGGCGTGCTCCGCACGCTCCAGCAGCGCGGCTTCGTGGCCGAGGTGGGGCGTGATCCAGGACCCGGGCAGGCGTCGATGTTCGGCACCACCCGGCTGTTCCTCGAGCGTCTCGGGCTCGATCGCGTGGCCGATCTCCCGCCCCTGGCCGACTTCGTCCCCGGTGCCGACGTGGTGGAGGTGCTCGAGCAGGGGCTGCGTCCGTCGACCCTCGACGCCGGCCGACCTGCCACCGCCGAGGTCGACGCCGCCTCGCCCCTCGACGCCCCCGCCGGCGATCCCGGGGAGCGGACAGCGTGAGCAGGCGGAGCGAGCGTGGCCCGAGTGGCCCGGCCGCAGGCCACGAGCGGAAAGCGTGAGCAGGCGGAGCGAGCGTGGCCCGAGTGGCCCGGCCGCAGGCCACGAGCGGACCACGTGAGCGGGTTGCCCCCGCTGCCCGACGAGCCCTCCGACCGCGACGGGGAGCGGCTCCAGAAGGTCCTGGCCCGGGCGGGCTTCGGCAGTCGCCGGGTGTGCGAGGACCTTATCGCCGAAGGCCGCGTCACGGTGGACGGCGAGGTCGCCGTGCTCGGGCGCCGGGTCGACGTGGCCGTCGACGCAGTAGAGGTCGACGGCGCCCACATCGCCGTGCAGGAGGGACTCGTCCACTACCTGCTCAACAAGCCCCGTGGCGTCATCTCCACCGCCAGCGATCCGGCGGGCCGCCCCACCGTGGTCGAGCTCGTGCCGGACGAGCCGCGCGTCCACCCGGTCGGCCGGCTCGACACCGACACCGAGGGCCTCCTCCTGCTCACGAACGACGGGGATCTCACCCACCGCCTCACCCACCCGAGCTTCGGCGTGGAGAAGGAGTACCTGGCCGAAGTGTCGGGGGTGCCCAGCCGTGGCGCCCTCCGACAGCTCCGGGAGGGCGTCGACCTGGAGGACGGCAGGACAGCGCCGGCGAAGGTCTCCCTCACCCATCCGAACCTCGTGCGCCTGACCATCCACGAGGGCCGCAACCGCCAGGTCCGCCGCATGTGCGAGGTGGTCGGTCACCCGGTCCTGCGCCTCGTGCGCACCCGCATCGGCCCGTTGTCCGACCGTCGCCTGGCGCCGGGGGAGTGGCGGGCGCTGACCGTCGGCGAGCTGCGGTCCCTGGAGCGGGCGGCGGCGGTGCGCACCCCCGGGCCACCGCCTGACCGCCCCGACCACGGACCGGTCGCAGGAGGCCCGGTCGCAGGAGGCCCGCTCGCAGGAGGCCCGGTCGCAGGAGGCGACGGGCTGGCGGACGGGGCGTGAACCTCGGGGAAGGGCGGCACCCCTAGGATCGGCCACCGTGCCCGGAGCAGTTCGTGCCCTGCGGGGCGCCACCACCGTCGACGCCGACGAGGCCGGCCAGATCGAGGACCGGGTCGTGGCCCTGCTGCAGGAGATGCTGACCCGCAACGGCGTGGAGCACGAGGAGATCATCAGCATCCTCTTCACGGCCACCGACGACGTGCACAGCACCTTCCCCGCCACCGCCGCCCGCACGATCGGGCTCGGCGACGTACCGCTGATCTGCGCCAGGGAGCTCGACATCACCGGCGCCACGCCCCGGTGCATCCGCGTGATGATGCACCTCTGGACCGAGCAGTCGAGGGCCGACCTGCGCCACGTGTACCTCGAGGGGGCCAAGGGCCTCCGCGATGACCTCCCCTGACGTGCCGGGTGCCGGCCGGCGGGCGGCGGTGGTGGGCACGGGTCTCATCGGGGGCTCCATCGGACTGGCGCTGCGGGCCCAGGGCTGGCACGTCACCGGGCGCGACGACGACCCGGCCCGGGCGCTCGCTGCGCTCGAGCGGGGAGCGGTCGACGCCCTCGGTGAGGATGTGGGCGCCGAGGTGACATTCGTGGCCACGCCGGTCGGGGCCGTCCCTGGCGTGGCCAGGTCGTTGCTCGCCGGCCCCGGCGTCGTCACCGACGTCGGAAGCGTCAAGGCGCCGGTCGTCGCTGCGGTCGACCACGAGCGCTTCGTCGGTGGCCATCCGATGGCGGGCAGCGAGCAGGAGGGCATCGCCGGCGCCGACGCCACCTTGTTCTCGGGCGCCGTGTGGGTGCTGACACCGGTGGCCGGCACCGACGCTACCTCGCACTCGCTCGTGCGGTCGGTGGTCTCGTCGTTCGGCGCCGAGGTGGTGGAGCTGCCGCCCGACCGCCACGACGCGCTCGTGGCCGTGGTCTCCCACGTGCCCCACCTGACGGCGGCCACGCTTATGGGCATCGCCGCTGAACGGGCCGAGGAGCACGGGGCGCTGCTCCGCCTGGCGGCGGGCGGGTTCCGGGACATGACGCGCGTGGCGGCCGGCCACCCGGGCATCTGGCCCGACATCTGCACCGACAACCGTGATGCCATCGTCGAGGTGCTCGAACGGCTCGAGGCCAGCCTGGCGCAGGTCAGGGAGCAGGTTGCGGCGGGCGACCGCGCCGGTCTGCTCGCCGGGCTGGAGCGGGCGCGGCTGGCCAGGCTGAACCTCCCGGGCCGGGTCACCGCTGCCGGTGAGCTGGCCGAGGTGCGGGTGCCCGTTCCCGACCGCCCCGGCGTGCTGGCCGAGATCACCACGCTCGCCACCGAGCTCGGCGTCAACATCTACGACGTCGAGATCGCCCACTCGAGCGAGGGTGACGCCGGCGTGGTCATCGTGGTCGTCCAGGCCGCGCTCGTGGAGCGGCTGCACGGCGGCCTCCTCGCCCGTGGCTACCGACCGTCGGCCAGGAGCCTGGCATGACCGCGGCCACCCTTCTGCGGTTCGGGTGCGGAAGCGACCGGGAACTGGACCGTCACGCACCCGGACGGGACCGGTGGGGCGGGTGACCGGGTCGCTGGAGGTCGTGCCGCTCGCAGGTCCGCTCGATGCCACGGTTCGCGTCCCCGGCTCGAAGAGCATCACCAACCGTGCCCTCGTCTGCGCTGCGCTGGCCGAGGGGGAGAGCCGCCTGGTCGGGGTCCTGGAGGCGGACGACACCCTTGCCATGGTCGCCGCCCTCCGCCTCCTCGACGTGGCTGTGACCCTTGACACGACGACGGCCACCGCCGTCGTCGTGGGCACGGGCGGGCGCCTCCCGGCGCGGGCGGTCACCGTCGACGCCCGGCAGTCGGGCACCACCGCCCGCTTCCTGGCGCCCCTGCTGGCCCTCGGTGCCGGCTCCTACCGCCTCGACGGGAGCGCGCAGCTGCGTGCCCGCCCGATGGGGCCCACCTTCGACGCCCTCGCCGGGCTCGGTGCCCGGATCGAGCCGGTGGGGGAGCCAGGCCGGCTCCCGGTGGCGGTCGTCGGCGGCGGCATGCGTGGCGGCGAGGTGGCGCTCGCCGGCGACGTCTCCAGCCAGTTCCTGTCCGGCCTGCTGCTGGTCGGGCCGCTCCTGGCCGAGGGCCTCGTGGTCCGCCTGACGACGCCACTCGTCTCCCGCCCGTACGTCGACCTCACCGTCAGCACCATGGGCGCGTTCGGTGCCAGGGTGGATCAGCCCGACGACCGGACCGTGGCGGTGGCGCCCGGTGGGTACCGGGCCACGGACTTCCCGGTCGAGCCCGACGCCAGCGCGGCGTCGTACTTCTTCGCGGCGGCGGTGATCTGTGGCGGCCGGGTGAGGGTCGAGGGCCTCGGTGGCGACTCGGTGCAGGGCGACCTCGGCTTCGTCGACGTGCTCCGGCGCATGGGCGCCGCGGTCGAGGTCGGCGCCGGCTGGACGGAGGTCACGGGCGGCGCGGAGCTGCGCGGCATCGACGTCGACCTGCGCCACCTCTCCGACACCGCCCAGACCCTGGCGGCGGTGGCCGTGTTCGCCGAGGGGCCCACGAGGGTGACCGGCATCGGGTTCATCCGGCGCAAGGAGACGGACCGCATCGCCGCGGTGGTCAGCGAGCTGCGGCGCTGCGGGATCGAGGCGGAGGAGGAGGCCGACGGCTTCGTCGTCCGCCCCGGACCCCCTCGCCCCACCTCGGTGCACACCTACGACGACCACCGCATGGCGATGAGCTTCGCCCTGCTCGGCCTGCGCTCGCCCGGCATCGTGATCGAGGACCCGACCTGCGTGGCCAAGACCTACCCGGGCTACTTCGCCGACCTCGCCCGCCTGGCTCCGCCCGCTCGCGGTGACGGCCGGTAGGTTGCCGCCGTGAGGGTGATCGCCATCGACGGACCGGCCGGATCCGGCAAGTCCACCATCGCCCGTCACCTCGCCAACCAGCTGGGCGTCGCCTACCTCGACACCGGCGCCATGTACCGCGCCGTCGCCTTCGCCGCGCTGCGGCGGGGCGTCGACCCGGGTGAGGTCGACCGCGTGGCCGTCCTCGTGCGCGACCTCGAGCTCGACGTCGGGCCTGACGGCGTGGTGGTCGACGGGGTCGACGCCACCATCGAGATCCGTGGACCCGAGGTCACCCGCGCCGTCAGCGCCGTGGCCGCCAACCCTGCGGTGCGCACCGAGCTCGTCCGCCGTCAACGGGAGTGGGTGGCGACCCGGGGGGCTGCGGTGGTCGAGGGGCGCGACATCGGCACCGTCGTGTTCCCCGAGGCCGAGCTCAAGGCCTACCTGACGGCCCGCCTCGACGTGCGCGCCGGCCGGCGCCACCAGGAGGTGTCCGACCTCGACTACGACTCGGTGGCCGCCGACATGGCGCAGCGCGACACGGTCGACACCCAGCGCGACGTGGACCCGCTCCAGCAGGCCGGTGACGCCGTGCTCATCGATACGAGCGACCGCAGCATCGACGAGATCGTGGCCGACCTGATGGAGCGCCTGTGACGAGCGCCGGCCTGCCCCGTGAGGAGGTGCCACTCCCCAAGCCGGCCGGACCCGCGACGTTCGGGCAGCTGATCGCCTACCACCTGGTCCGAGGCGCGTGCCTGCTCTTCGCCCGGACGTTCTGGCGCCTCGAGGTCAGCGGCCTCGAGCACGTGCCCGAGACCGGGTCCTTCGTGCTCGCCCCCGTGCACCGCTCCAACGCCGACTTCGCCTTGGCGCTGTCGGTGACCCGTCGGCGCATGCGCTACATGGGCAAGGCGGGCATCTGGAAGTACAAGGTGCTGTGGCCGTTGTTCGATGCCCTGGGGGGCTTCCCGGTCTCACGCGGCGTCGCCGACCGGGCGGCGCTGCGCACCTGCATCGGGGTCATCGAGACGGGTGAGCCGCTCGTCCTCTTCCCCGAGGGGACCAGGAGGAGCGGGCCCACCGTCGAGGACCTGTTCGACGGGGTCGCGTACGTGGCCAGCAGGACTGGGGTTCCCATCATCCCCGTCGGCATCGGTGGCTCCGAGCGAGCCCTGGCCAAGGGCAAGAAGCTCCCTCGGCCGTCGAAGGTCACGGTCGTCGTCGGACCACCGATGACCGTCCGGGTGAGCGCCGAGGGGAAGGTGCCCCGCCGGGCGGTCAAGGAGACAACCGCCGCTCTGCGGCTCGAGCTCCAGCGGCTGTTCGACGAGGCGCAGGTGGCGACCGGCGCCTGAGCCGGGAGTCAGAGCATCTTCGCCTTGGCGAAGACCTCCTTCACCATGGGCTCGAAATGCTCGAGCGGGAGCGTGTCGTAGTCCGGGTCGAACGCCTGCTGGTCCCACTCGTCGGCGAACCTGGCCGCCAGGTCGAAGCTCTCCACCGTGCCCCGGTGCTTCTCGCGGGCGTCGGGGTCGGCGCCGAAGTGCTCGTAGTAGTGGCGACCCTGGAAGTCCTGGTGGACGAGGATCATCTCGTACACCTCGTTGCGGACGTAGGGCCTGAGGATCTCGGCCCCGATGCGGGGGTGGTTCGGGACGCTGATCGCCTTGCCGATGTCGTGGCACAGGGCGGCGACGACCACCTCGGTGTCGGCCCCGGCCCGCTCGGCCATCGTGGCCGTCTGCAGGCAGTGCGTCAGCTGGTCGGTGCTGAAGCCGTCGGTGATGTCGCCCAGCGACTCGAGGAGCATGAGCACCCGGTCGGCGACGCGTCCCTGGTTCGCTCGTGTCTCGGCACCGATGACCGCCCACTGCTCGGCGGTCGACTCGTCCATGCGGGTGAAGGTCGTGGCCATCGTCACAGCCTACGACCAGCGCCCCCCGGTGCCCAGGGCTCGTGGTGCGCAGGTCTCAGGCCCGCAGGGCGGCGAGCACGTCGCTGGCGGCCAGGTCCCGGTCGGGGGTGCCCTCGACCCGTGGGGCCCCCAGCGAGAACGACGCAGCGGCGGAGACCGCCGCCAGCAGGTCCCGCAGCTCGCGCGGTGGCGGGAAGTACTCATCTTCGGCAGTGAAGGTGACCACCTCACAGCCGTCCCTCGGTGCCAGCCGGGCGATCACCTCGTCGACGAGCTCCTCGGGGGCGGAGGCCCCGGCGGTGACGCCGATGATCCCGCTGAGGTCGTCGGGGAGCTCGGCGGCGCTGTTGACCCGGAGGACTCGGGGGCAGCCGGCGGCCGTCGCCACCTTGGCCAGGGCGACGGTGTTCGACGAGTTGGCCGAGCCGAGGACGACGACGGCGTCGACCCTGGGGGCGATCTCGGTCAGTGCCGACTGGCGGTTGGTGGTGGCGAAGCAGAGGTCGCTGCGACCGGGCATCCACAGCTCGGGGAAGCGGTCGCGGGTGGCGGCCAGGACGCCCGCCCAGTCGTGGTGGCTGAGGGTCGTCTGGGCGAGGAGGGCGACCGGGCGACCAGGGTCGGGGAGGGAGGCGACGCCCGCCTCGTCCTCGACGAGGAAGATGTCGTCGGGGGCCACGGCCATCGTGCCCACCGCCTCGTCGTGGCCCTCGTGGCCCACGTAGACGACGGCGTAGCCCTTCCCGGCCCGCACCTTCACCTCGTGGTGGACCTTGGTGACGAGGGGGCAGACGGCGTTCACGACGTAGCCGCCGTTGGCCTGGGCGGCGGCGACGACCTCGGGCGCCGAGCCGTGGGCCGAGAGCATGAGCGGGGCACCGTGCGGCACGTCTGCGATGTCGTCGACGAAGACGACACCGAGATCCCGGAAGCGGTCGACGACCAGCCGGTTGTGGACGATCTCGTGGTAGCAGTAGACCGGCTCGTCGAAGACCCGGACCATCCACGCCAGGGCCTTGATCGCCATCTCCACGCCTGCGCAGAAGCCCCGAGGGGCGGCGAGCAGGACCTTCTCGACAGCCACCGCCCCACGGTACCGGCGCCCTCCTGGGGGCGGCCCTCAGCGCCTGAGGTGCAGTGTGAGGTGGTCGACCTCCCGGCGCTCGAAGGCACCGCCCTCCCTGACCAGGAACGCGTCGACCTCGGGCCTCGGGTCACGGGCGACGGTCCCAGGGTCGACGATCACCGCCACGATGGGCAGCGTCGCCTCCTCGGGGCGGCGGACGATCTGTGCCTCGGGGAGCTCGTGCTCGGCCACCAGCGTCTGGCCCCAGACCACCACCGCCTGCCCTTCGAGGTCACGCTTGTCGAGGAGGTCGCCGACGGCGCCGTAGCCGAGGCTCCTGGTGGCCGCGACCGACCCGAGCGTCTGCACGCCGACGACGCCGAGGGCCACGGCGATCGCCACCCCGCCGAGCCGCGCACCGCCTCGCCGGCGGACCAGCTCGGTGATGCCGACGGCGGCGAGGAGCACGAGCATCGGCTGCCACAGGTGCAGGTAGTGGGGGAGGCCGAAGCCGGTCACGAGCGAGAGGTAGGCGAGGGGCCACAGGACCGACGCGCCGAGCACGCCGACGACCCACCGGCTCGGCGACAGCGCCACGGCCGCGCCCGCCCCTGCGATCAGTGCGACGAGCGCGACGGTGCCGACGCTGCGCCACTGCCACCACCCGTACGCCCACCAGGGGGCCCTGGCGAAGACGTCGCCGGCCAGGATGACCGGGTGCCCGGTGGCGGCGTGCTCCTGGGTCTGGAACTCGACCATGAAGCGGAAGGCGGTCGGCGCCTCGCCCCCGAGGGGGAGGTAGCTGGCGACGAGGACGGCACCGGCGACCAGCCCGAGGGCGAGGACCTGGACCCCGGTGCGGCGGGAGCGCTCGAGGGCGACGAGGGCGGCGACGGCGAGCAGCGGCGCCAGGAGGCCGGCGGTGGGCTTGGCGGCGACGGCGGCCCCGAGGGCGACGCCGGTGAGCACGGCGTCCCTGGTGCGGCCACTCTCGACCCAGCGCCAGCACAGGAGGATGGCGAGCACGACGAAGAGGACCATGAGCGGCTCGAGCAGCGCGGAGCGCCCGAGCTTCAACATGGTGATCGTGCCGTCCGGGGCCCGGGTGGCCTGGGGGAGGACGGTCCAGAGGGCGAGCGCCCCGATGCCGGCCCACCAGCCGCTGATCCGCCGGCCCAGCACGAACACGAGCAGACCGGTGAGGATGGAGGCGAGGGCGCTCACGAGCCGTGCCGCCCCGAGGCCTTCACCGAGCAGCAGCTGGGCGAGACCGAACAGGTGACGGGCGAGGTAGGGCTGGGCGGGCGCCGTGATCGTTCCGCGGACGGCGTCGAGCCCCGACTGCTGGTACGTGAGCTCGTCCAGGAGGGCGGTGGTCGTGCCCAGGCGGTGGAGGTGGGCGAAGGCGCTGACCGCGATCGTCGTGGCGAGCGCACCCAGTCGGAGGGGGGAGGCAGAGTGCGGTGACGTCGCCGACCCGGGGTGTGGGCCGGCGCCGGGGGAGGGGACGGGGAGGTCGGTCGGAGCGACCGCTGCCACGGCCCGATCGTAGGGTCCGACCCGTGTCGCAGCCCGTGCACCACGACGTTCGGGGCGCGGTGGGGATGGGGCGCCTGCGAGGGGCCCACGTACGATGGGGTTCATGTCTGCGCCGCGCGTCGTCGCCGTCGCGCCCGGATCGCCGGCGGCGCAGGCGGGTCTCGCCCCGGGTGACGAGGTCGTGCTCGTCTCCGGGCGGGCGCCGCGCGACGTCATCGAGTGGCGGGTGCTCGTGGACGAGGCCGACGTCGAGCTCGAGGTGCGCTCCGGCGGCCTCGAGCGGACGGTCGTGGTGGCCAAGCGCGAGGGCGAGCCGCTCGGCGCCGAGGTCTCTTCGTCGCTGTTCGACCAGGTGCGGACGTGCGACAACCACTGCGAGTTCTGCTTCATCTACCAGCTGCCGCCGGGGATGCGCCAGAGCTTGTACCTGAAGGACGACGACTACCGGCTGAGCTTCCTCTACGGGAACTTCACGACGCTCACCCGCTTCACCGAGGCCGACCTCGAGCGGGTGGTCACCGAGCGGCTGAGCCCGCTCAACGTCAGCATCCACGCCACCGATCCCGACGTGCGGTCGAGGATGCTGCGCAACCGGCGCGGCGCCACGAGCCTGCGCTGGCTGCGGGCGCTGCTCGACCACGGGATCGAGGTCCACGGCCAGGTCGTCGTCTGCCCCGGGGTGAACGACGGCGACGTGCTGGCCGACACCCTCGTCGGGGTGCTCGACGAGTACCCCGAGCTGGCCTCGGTGGCGGTGGTGCCCCTCGGTGTCAGCCGCTGGTCCGACGAGGCGGCGATGCGGCCTCACACCAGGGCCGAGGCCGAGGCCGTGGTCGACCTCGTGGCCGCGTGGCAGGAGCGCTTCTCGGCCCTGCTCGGCCGGCGCCTCGTCTTCGCCGCCGACGAGTACCACCTGCTGGCCGGCCGGCCGTTCCCCGAGCCGGAGACCTACGAGGGCTTCGCCATGCACGAGGACGGCATCGGCATGGCACGCACGTTCGAGGCAGAGTTCCTCGGGCTCGTCGACGGGACGACCGGCCCGCGCGCCGGGTTCTTCTCGTGGGTGGACGGTGCGCCCGCCGAGGGCTACCGGGCCCCCCGCACCGGCCCCGGCCAGGTGACGGTGCGGCCGCGGCGGACAGCGCCGATCGGCATCCTCACCGGGGACTACGGCGCGCAGGTGCTCGGGCCGCTCGTCGCCTCACTCGCCCGGCCCGACGTGCGGATCGTCCCCGTGGCCAACGAGTTCTTCGGCGGCAACATCGGCGTCACCGGCCTCCTGGTGGGCGCCGACCTGGCGCGGACCCTGGCGGCTGAGCCGGAGGGCCACCGCTACCTCCTCCCCGACGTGTGCCTGAGCGGCGGCACCTTCCTCGACGGCACCAGGCCCGAGGACCTGCCCCGCCCCGTCGAGGTCGTCCCCACCGACGGCGCTGCCCTGCGCCGTGCCCTCGGGCAGGGCGTCTCCCGCCCCCTCGTCGCGGCGCCAGGAGCGGCTCGTGGGTGAGATCGGGCTGGTCGACGAGCACGCAGGCCTGCCCACCGTCGCCGTCGTCGGCCGCCCCAACGTCGGGAAGTCGACGCTCATCAACCGCATCATCGGGCGCCGGGAGGCGATCGTCGAGGAGCGGCCGGGTGTGACCCGTGACCGCAAGGTGATGCGGGCCGAGTGGGTCGGTGTGCCCTTCGCAGTGGTCGACACCGGCGGCTGGATGCTGCGGGGGTCCTCGCTCGACGACAAGGTCTCGGCCCAGTCGGAGCAGGCCTGGCAGGGGGCCGACGTCGTGCTGTTCGTCGTGGACGTGATGATCGGCATCACCGACGAGGACCGCGAGGTCGCCAACCGCCTCCAGGCGCGCCCGGGCCCGGTGCTCGTCATCGCCAACAAGGTCGACGGACCCACACGGGAGAACGACATCTGGGAGTTCGTCAAGCTCGGCCTGGGCGACCCGTGGGCCATCTCGGCGCTCCACGGGCGCCAGACCGGTGACCTGCTCGACGAGGTCGTGAAGCTGCTCCCGAACGCGTCGGCCGGTGCCGACGCCGACCGGGAGCGCCTCGAGCGGGCGGCCAGGGGCGAGGAGGGCGACGTCGCCGCGCTGCCCGAGGTGCCGTCAGTGGCCATCGTCGGGCGTCCGAACGTCGGCAAGTCGACCCTGTTCAACCGCCTCCTCGGCGAGGAGCGCGCCGTCGTCCACGACATGCCGGGGACCACCCGCGACACGGTGGACACCGTGGTCGAGACCGACGAGGGCCCCATCCGCTTCGTCGACACCGCGGGCATGCGCCGCAAGGCAAAGATCACCGAGGGGACGGAGTACTACTCCCTGGTGCGGGCCCTCCAGGCCATCGACAGCGTCGACGTGGCGGTGCTGGTCCTCGACGCCACCGAGGGGGTCACCGCCCAGGACCAGCGCCTGGCCGAGCGGGTCGACGCCGCCGGCTGCCCGGTCGTCATCCTCCTCAACAAGTGGGAGACCCTTGACGCCGAGCAGCGCCAGGACGTCACCTGGCAGGTGCAGGAGCGGCTCCGGTTCATGGGCCAGAGCCCGGTGCTGAAGGGGAGCGCGCTCACCGGCAAGGGTGTGAACAAGCTGCTGCCGGCGCTCGGCCTCGCCGTGCAGGCCTACCACCGCCGGGTGCCGACCCGCGAGCTCAACAAGGTGATCCAGGCTGCGCAGGCCGCCCACCCCTCACCCACGGGGCGCGTGCTCTACGCCACCCAGGGTGCGTCGGAGCCCCCGACCTTCACGCTCTTCGCCAACCGCGACCTCCCTCCCACCTACCTGCGGTACCTCGAGCGCAAGATCCGCGAGCACTTCAGCTTCGGCAACACGCCGCTGAAGCTCCGGGTCCGGCGTCGCGACGCCTGAAGCGAGACCTGAGCCGGGTCGGGACGGGGCCGCAAGCCAGGGCCCGCCGAGGACACCGCCACTACGCTCCACTGCGCCATGACCGAACGCCCGCTCCTCGCCGCCCTGGCCCTGGCGGTGGTGGCGGGCACCTTCGTCTGGGTGCGGAGCGCCCGCCGGCTCCAGCGCGTTGCGCGACGGATCGAGGTGGGCGCCGGGACCCACACCGAGGTGAGCCGTCTGGCCCGCATCTCGTTCCGCAAGGACCTGCACGCCGCCACCCTCTACGGCATCGCAGCGCTCGGCCTGGCCGCCAGCGCCCTGACCGACGCCGGGTGGGCCGACGCGCTCCAGGGGCTGATCATCCTCCCGGTGCTGCTGTCGATCTACTACGCGCAAGGCATCTGGAACCACGCCCGGTTGACGGAGAGCCGCAGCCACCTCGAGCAGCGGGCCCAGGAGGTGCTGGTCCAGGAGGCGCTGGCGCCGAAGCGCTGGGCGGCGCGCCTCGCCCCCGAGGTCGTGCCCGAGTTCCCCGGCTTCGAGATCGGCACGCTGTACGAGGCGGGGACCGGCGCGATGGCGGGCGACTTCTTCGACGTGTTCAACACGAGCCCGAGTCGCATCGCCGCCGTCATCGGCGACGTGGCCGGCCACGGCATCGAGCCGTCCATCACCGCCTTCCAGGCCAAGTACCTCCTGCGGGTGTTCCTCCGGCAGTTCCGCGACCCGGGCCAGGCGCTCGAGGAGCTCAACACCCAGATCTCGGGCATGGGCCGCGGGGAGGAGTTCATCTCCATGTGCGTCGCCGTCCTCGACACCGAGGCCTCGACCCTGCGCTACGCCTCCGCCGGACACCCACCGGGCTTCCTCTGGCACGGCGACGAGGTGCTCCCGCTCGGCAGCACCGGCCCGTTGATCTCGCTCCTGCCCGCCGCTGAGTACTCGAGCCGGGAGGTACCGCTCTCCCGGGGCGACATGCTGCTGCTCTACACCGACGGGCTGGGTGAGGCCCGCAACGGCGAGTCCCTCTTCGGCGAAGAGCGGATCGCCGCCCACCTCCGTCGCGACCCGAACGTGAACCCGGGTGTGCTGTGCAAGAGCCTCATCGACGCAGCCGAGGACTTCGCCAGCCAGCCCATCACCGACGACATCGCCATCCTCGCCCTGCGACGGGTGTAGGCGGGGCCGTGCGGGACGGCGCCGGGGCACTCGCGGCTGCAGCCGAGCGGGCGAGGCAGGGCAACCTCGCAGCCGGGGGAGCGAAGCTGGCGGCGGCGGGGAAGCTCTTCGTCCGTGACCGGCTCGACCTGCTGCTCGACCCGGGGTCCTTCGTGGAGGACGCCCTGCTGGCCAACGCCGCCGCCGCCGACCTCCCCGCCGACGGGGTGGTGACGGGCACGGGCACGATCGACGGGCGGCCGGTGTGCGTCATGGCCAACGACCCGACGGTCAAGGCCGGGTCGTGGGGGGCCAGGACCGTGGAGAAGATCGTCCGGCTCACCGACCACGCCCTCTCCCACGAGCTGCCGGTGTGCTGGCTCGTGGACTCCGCCGGAGCCCGGATCACCGACCAGGTGCAGCTCTTCCCCGGTCGGCGGGGGGCGGGGCGCATCTTCTACAACCAGGTGCGGCTGTCGGGGAAGGTCCCTCAGGTGTGCTGCCTGTTCGGGCCGTCGGCCGCGGGCGGCGCCTACATCCCGGCGTTCTGCGACTTCGTGGTGATGGTCGAGGGCAACGCCTCGATGTACCTCGGCTCACCCCGCATGGCAGAGATGGTGATCGGAGAGGTCGCCACGCTCGAGGAGATGGGCGGCGCCCGCATGCACGCCACCGTCTCGGGCTGCGGGGACAACCTCGCCGTCGACGACGCCGACGCCATCGCCCAGGCCCGGGCGGTCCTCACCTACCTCCCGCAGCGGTGGCGGGACGATCCCCCGGTGTACGAGTCGGCCCCGCCGTCTGCGCCCCTCGCAGCCGACGTCGTCCCCGTGGAGGAGGCCCGCGCCTACGACGTCCACGCCGTGATCGACGGCATCGTCGACGCCGAGTCGTTCTTCGAGGTGAAGCCGCTGTTCGCCCCCGAGCTCGTCGTCGGCTTCGGCCTGCTCGACGGGCGCCCGACCGGCATCGTGGCCAACAACCCGATGCACAAGGGCGGCGTCCTCTTCGGTGACTCGGCCGACAAGGCGGCCAGGTTCATCTGGTGGTGCGACGCCTTCAACGTGCCCCTCGTCTTCCTGGCCGACGTGCCGGGGTTCATGGTGGGGACGCAGGTCGAGCGCCAGGGCATCATCCGCCACGGGGCCAAGATGATCACGGCGGTGTCGGAGGCCACCGTGGCCAAGGTGTCGGTCATCGTCCGCAAGGCCTACGGCGCCGGCCTGTACGCCATGGCCGGCCCTGCCTTCGAACCGGAGGCCTGCCTCGCCCTCCCCACCGCCAAGATCGCAGTGATGGGCCCCGAGGCGGCGGTGAACGCCGTGTTCGCCAACAAGATCGCCGCCATCGAGGACCCGTCGGAACGTGCGGCGTTCGTCGTTGCGCAGCGTGAGGAGTACGAGGCCGACGTCGACCTCCTGCGCCTGGCGTCGGAGCTCGTGGTCGACGCAGTGGTCGAGTTCGAGGACCTGCGCGACGACCTGATCCGGCGCATCGCCCGGGGGGCCACCCGCAGCCGGCACTTCAGCGACCGCCGCCACGGCGTCCCGCCGGTTTGAGGCCCCGCCCGGCCGCCGTGCATGGCCGAGGCCGGCACAACCGACGCCCGTAGCCTGCCCGGGTGCCCTGGTGCGACGACTGCAGCCGCTTCTGGAGCCCGCCGTCGATGGGTGCCGGGGGGACGTGCCCAACGTGCGGGCGCACGATCGCCGACCCCTCCGCCACGGTCGAGGTGCCGAGGGCGCCGTGGCACTTCAAGCTCCTGGTCGGCGCGGTCGTGGGCTACCTCGGTTGGCGGGCGGTCCAGGGCCTGCAGTGGCTCGTGGAACAGCTCTGAGGAGCCTCGGCTAAGGTTCGCACCTCCACAGACGGGCTGTGGCGCAGCTTGGTTAGCGCGCCTGACTGGGGGTCAGGAGGTCGGAGGTTCGAATCCTCTCAGCCCGACCACGAAAGAGCAGGTCAAGGGCCGGTCCGGGGGGGCCGGCCCTTCTGCTTCTCGGGAATGTATGCAAAACGTATGAACCCTGCACTACGCTCCGAGGTGTGCAGTGGGTGCAGCACGGCGGTCCCGAGGTCCATCGCCAGCGGGAGAAGTGGGTCGTCCGGCAAGGCGGCTACGACGCCGCCACCGGCAAGCGCCGGGTCAAGCAGCTCGGCACCTTCACGAGCAAGCGGGCGGCGGTGGCCCACCAGCGGGCCCTGCTCGACGGTCGCGTCGGCTCCGACACCGAATCGCTCGGCGACTTCCTCGAGCAGGTGTGGCTGCCGTCGAAGAAGGGCCGCGTCGAGGTCAGCACCTTCGACCAGTACGCGTGGGCCGTCCGCCTCCACATCGTGCCGATGCTCGGAGCCATCCGGCTGCGCGACCTCAGCGCCGAGGTGGTCGACGAGTGGCTGCACACGTTGATCACGCCCGACGCTGCGGGCGCCAAGCGGCTCGGCTCGACCTCGACCCGTCTCGTTCGCAAGATCTTGTCCATGGCGCTCGAGGAGGCCGTGCAGCGGGGCCGTCTGCCACGCAACCCGGTCGCGCTGACCCAGCCGCCCCGCCGAGACCGCAGCCGCCAGAAGCTGGGCTGGACCCTGGACGAGGCGAGGAGCTTCCTGGTTGCGGCGTCGGATCACCGTCTGGCTGCCGCGTTCCATCTGTGCCTCGTGACTGGCCTGCGCCGCGGCGAGATCCTGGCCCTGCGCTGGGTGGACGTCGACCTCGAGCACCACCGGCTCGAAGTCGTCCAGCAGCTCACGCTGGTGCGGGGCCGGCCCGAGCTCAAGCAGCTCAAGACCGAGTACAGCGACCGCATGGTCACGTTCGGGCCCAAGACCGCCGCCGTGCTCGCAGCCCACCGAGCTGCGCAGGACGCCGAGGCCGCCTTCGCCGGACCGGCGTGGCGGGGGAGCGGGCTCGTCTTCACCACCGCCCTCGGTGGCTGGGTCGACCCCAACAACTTCCGCCGGCTCATGGACTCCCTTGTCGTCAAGGCTGGCGTGCCCCGCATCACGCCGAAGGGCCTGCGCCACACCGCCCAGTCCGTCGGGCGTGTGGTCGTCGGTGACGACAAGGTGATGCAGGAGCGGCTCGGGCACGCCGACATCGGCATCACCCTGAACACCTACACCCACACCGTCACCGAGCAGCACCGAGAGGCGGGCCGCCGGCTCGACGAGGTGTTCACCTCGCCCGCCGGCACCGGATGACCCATCTTCACACCGGTCCGCATCGATCGGAGGCAGAATGGAGCCGGTGACCATCGGCGAAGAGCTCCTCGAGGAACGGCGCCGCCGGCGTCGCGCCGGGGATCCGCGCATTACCCCTGAGGGTCGCGAGATCCTGCGGCGCGTCACCCGAGGCGACCTCGCCGACGAGTTCCAGGCAGCGCTCGACGCTGACCTCGCGGCCGACTCGCTCCTCGGTGGCCACGGCAACGACGACGACGACTGAACGGTCGCCGTCGTGTTGGTGATCGACGAGTACCTCGCGGTCGACCTCGTGCTCGGCGACTGGCCGGCCGGGCTCCCCGACGACGACATCGTCGCCCTGCCCGCCTCCCGTCACTTCCGGCTCCTCCAGCGCATCCACCAACCCGGCATTGGCCAGCTCACCGGCATCCTCGACCGGCTCCCGGAGCCGGACCGCCATGCGATCCGCCACCCGCACCCCGAGGTCCTCCAGATCCTGGACCCCCGCCCGCTGCTCGACGAGGCCGCCAGCATCGGCGCCCGCTACCGCACCGGCGGCCTGCTTATTGTCGAGACCCTCGCCGCCGGCCTCGTCCATGGCCACCAGCTCTGGTTCGGTACCGAGCGCAACATCGGCAGCCGCCTTCGTGCCATCGCCGACGACCTCGGCATCGTTGTCAACCTCGCTGGCGACTCCTGAACCCCGTCCGATCCTGGTCACGCGTCCTCGACGGACGATGTCGGCGCAGCGAGCGACGCGCAGAGGTAAGGATCAATCACGAGCAGACAAGAGCGAACAGCGGCCACACGACCGGGCGTTGAGAGGCGAGACTAGATGGTGTGACCCTCTACCCGTCGAGCGCCCCGAGCACAACCGTTGCCTGCTCTTCGCGCTCGTGCTCGCGGTCCTTGCATCGGTCGTCGGGTTCGACGTCGGTGTTGACGCGCACGCGTCATCCGGCCGAGCCGACGATGCCGGGACCCGCGTCGTGGCGTAGAACGGCGTGGCCGGCCCGCTCGTCGGGGTCTCCGATGCTGTTGGATCTGGTGACGGGTGCGCAGACAACGACTCCCGCTTTTCGTGATGCGATCGGGTCACGTGTTGCCCCCTCGCTTGGGAGGCGCCCCGCACGGCGACGGAGTCGCTGCACTGCGAGGGAGGCTTGACGTGAAGTTCGCGGTGGCGTTCGACGGCCGGATCGATGTGACGATGGACGAAGGCGAGGTCATCGCCGTCCCCGCGATCATCGAGCAGCACCTCGACGATGTCATGGACGAGCTCATCACGCTCGCGGCTGAGGACCCGATGATCGACGTCGACTTCGATGCTGGAACGGTCCAGTTCCGCCTCGTGATCGCCGCCACGAACCCGCTGCTGGCATCCATCCAGGCGAGCGGCACGCTCCGCGCCGCCATCCACGCGTCCGGCGGACGCACACCAGATTGGCCTGCCCCCGACGTACCGAACGCATGGGGAGTACGGCTCGTGGAGATGCGCTCTTCGCAGGTGACGACAACCGAAAGGTCAGACGAGCCCGACGGGCAGCTCGCCACCGCCTGACCGCACCGGTCCCTGGGCGAGGTTTGGGCGCCGACCACGACGGTGTCGTCACATCCGCCAGCGTCCCGGGGCTCATCGCCGAGAGCGCGCACCTCCTGCACGCCCTCCGAGATGAGCCTCTGTGACGCCGTTGGAGGCGTATCCGTCCGCCACCGTGGAAGCGGGTGCAGCACGCACGACCCGCCCTGACGCGCACCCCAACCGGGACGGCCGCGGTTAGGGGTGTCCTGGCCCCTCGACCGTCTGTTGCGCCCGCACCTCGAGATCCTCGAGCTGGTTGGCGATGGAACGGAGCTGGGTCTGCCAGTCACCCAGCTGGCGGAAGGAGTGGCGGACGAGAGCCTCGACACGGTGCCGGACGAGCCCGGCCACCCGCTCCTGCGCCTCCGTGAGCTGGGGCGGCCGTTGCTGCAGCCAGCTCTCCAGCCGCGTAGAGAGCACGGCTTGGCCAGCTTCGTCACCGAAGACGAGGTCGATGAGCGTGGCGAGCGCGATTCCGATGCGGCCGGCGTCAGGCGTGTCGAGCTTGACCGGTGCTGGGGGCTGGTCGTTCCAGGGTGGTGGCGGCATGAAGAACCAACCGAGGGGCAGCTCGAAGGTGCGGGCGAAGGCGACGAGCTCGTCGGCGTCGAAGTTGCGGTTGACCTTCCCGTCGACGGAGCGTTCGGCTTGGGAGAAGCTGGCGGTGGACCAGCGCCTGCCCAGGTAGGGCGCAAGGGCGTCGGCTGCTTGATCTTGGGTCCAGCCCCGCCACTCTCGGGCGCGGGCGAGGTTGTAGGCCACGACCTGGTTCGGGGTGAGGCCGAGGTACAGCGGGGCCTCGTCGGGGGCCGGCTGCGAAGATTTCTTTGTCCGTTGAGGCATCCGGCGTCCGTCCTGGTCCGTCCCCGTGCTGTCCAGTATCAATACGTTTCTGGAGCCTCAATTTAGCAGTTGACGAGCGGATGACAAGGGTGTAGTTGTCGCCACATGGTGGAGCGAGGTGAGTTGCATCTGGTGCGGGGGTCGGCGTCGTTGCAGGAGCTGCCCGAGGTCCTGACCGTCGAGGAGGCGGCCCAGGTGTTGCGGATCGGGCGGGGAGCCGCCTACGAGCTGGCCCGCCGGTGGCGGGTCACCGGCGGGCGGGAAGGTCTGCCGGTGGTCCGCTTCGGACGCAGCCTGCGGGTGCCCCGGGCGGCGTTGCTGCGCCTGCTTGACGTCACCGACGGCCGGAGCAGCGCCGCCGGGCGATGAGAGAGCCTGAGAGCGCGCACGAGCCTGCGGTGCTCGTGACCGGCTCCGCCCGGGATCTGCGACGACGCCTCGGTCCTGTCGCCTGGGCTGTGCTCGAGGTCGTCGTCCTCGACGCAAGGGCTGATGCGGCCGGTCACCTCGTCGCCGGCACCAACGTGCGTCGCATCGGTGACCAGGTCGGGGTGAGCAAGGACACCGCTGCTGCAGCCCTCACCCGCCTCACCCGGCTCGGCGTCGTCCACCGCCGACCGGGGGGGCGAGGTGACCGGGGATGGTTCGGCCGGTCGGTCTACATCGTCCACCTCGACAGGTTGCCAGGCGTCACCCTCCCTGACCCACGGGCGTCGCGATGCCGGCCTGGCCCGCGCCCGGAGGTCAGCGGCGACTGCGACGCCGGCGTTGCCGCCCCACTGCACGGTGAGCGTCCAGCGGCGAAGCCCGCCCGGGTGCAATCTCGCCGCAGCCGGCAACCTGACCAGGCCTCCCTGTTCGTCGACGAGCAGGACCCGAAGCCATGACCGGATCTTCGAAGGCGATTCGCACGGAGCTCGCAGCCGCCCCGACGGCGCGCAACCACGCAGCTGAAGATCTCGACCAGGCAACGGCGTCCGGTCGTGCCAACGTCCTGACCGACGTCAGCAACGACACCCTCAACGACAAGAACCAGCGCACACAGTGGCACCCTGCGGTGCCCGGATCCCGGGCCGCCGTCCCGGCGACCTCCGCCTCGTCTGGCGGCGCGTCGTGTTGAGCCGTGGGAAGGTGACCCCCGCCTCCGTGTCCTACTACACCGACGAGGTTGCCGGCGGCCTCGAGGACTACTACGCCGGGCGTGGTGAGGCTCCCGGCCGCTGGCTGGGGCGAGGCTCCGCCTCGGCTGGTCTTGCGGGGGAGGTGTCGGCTGGGGGGCTGGCCCGCTTGTTCGCCGCCGAGCACCCGGGGACGGGGGAGCCGCTGGGGGCCCTGTACCGGGTGCGGGCGGGGGCGGACCGGGTGACGGGGTGGGACCTGACGTTCTCCGCCCCGAAGTCGGTGTCGGTCCTGTGGGCGGTCGGCGGCGGGCACATCGGGATGGACGTGCGTGAAGCCCACGAGGCGGCGGTGGCGGCCGGGGTCGCGTACCTCGATGAGCACGCAGCGTTCTCCCGGCAGGGCAAGGCCGGTGTCCGCCAGGTCGACACCGACGGGCTGATCGCCACCGGGTTCGTGCACCGGTCGTCCCGGGCGGGTGACCCGCAGCTCCACACCCACGTCCTGGTCTCCGGGCGGGTCCGCTGCGGCGACGGGGTGTGGCGGTCGCTCGACTCGAGGGCGCTGCACCGGGAGCTCAAGACCGCCGGCATGCTCTACCAGGCAGCCCTTCGCGCCGAGCTCACCGCCCGACTCGGCGTCAACTGGGGGCCGGTCGACCGCAACGGCCAAGCCGACATCCTCGGGGTGCCCGCCGGCCTCACCACGCACTGGTCGAAGCGGCGGGCTGCGGTGCAGGCCAGGGCGGCCGAACGGATCGCAGCCGCCGAGGCGGAACAGGGGCGGTCCCTCACGCCGCACGAGCGGCGCCGGGCTCATGAGGTCGCTGCCCTGGAGACCCGCACCGCCAAGAGCCACGAGGAGACGTCGGGCGCGGGTCTGCACGATCACTGGGCGGCCGAGGCCGCCGCTCTCGGCTACCCCGCCGTGTCGTGGCTGGCGGACACGGTGGACCGGGACACGGCCCGCGCTGCTCCCTCGCTGGAGGTGGTAGTGGCCGACACCCTGGCCGAGCTCCAAGAGTCCGCCTCGACGTGGGGTCGCACCGACGTCATCCGCCACGCCGCCCGTCGAGCCCCCACCAGCCTGGACGGAGCCGACGACGTCGCCCGCTGGGTGGAACACGTCGCCGACCTGATGCTCGCAGACTCGGCGGTAGTCCGGCTCGCCGCCCCGGTGACGACTCCCCCGGTTGACCTCCGCCGACGCGACGGCCGGTCCGTGTTCGAACCCCACGGCGCCCCCCGCTTCGCCACCGCCGTCACCCTCGACCAGGAGCAGCGCGTCGTCGACCTGGTCACCGCCGGCCGGGAAGTAGGCCGGTCGGTGGCCGCCCCCGTGGCGGTTGAGGCTGCCGTCGCCGCCGGGTCCCTGGATGAGGATCAGGCCGCCGCCGTCCGCCGGGTGACGCTTGACGGTGATGCCGTGTCGTGTGTGATCGGGCCGGCCGGTACCGGCAAGTCCCGCACCATGGGCGCCGCAGCGAACGCCTGGACCGCCAGTGGTATCCCGGTCAGGGGTCTGGCGGTCTCGGCCGCCGCTGCGGGCGTCCTCCAGGCCGAGGCGGGGATCGGGTCAGAGACGATCGCCAAGTTCCTGTTCGAGCACGACCGGCCCGGCGGGCCCAGCAGCTCGTGGTCGCTCCGGCCAGGGGAGGTGGTGGTGGTCGACGAGGCCGGCATGGTGACCAGCGCCGACCTGGCCCGCATCGTCACCCTCGCCCACCAGTCCCAGGCCAAGGTGGTCCTGGTGGGGGATCACGCCCAGCTCGGCGCCGTGGGCGCCGGTGGCCTGTTCCGCCTCCTGGCCAGGGACGACGCCGCCGAGCTCACCGGCGTCCACCGGTTCACCGCCCCCTGGGAGCGCGACGCCAGCCTCCGCCTGCGCGATCACGACCCTCACGTCGTCGAGGAGTACGACGCGCACGGCCGCATCCTCGGCGGTGACCGCCAAGCGATGATCGACGACGCGTTCCACCGGTGGCACGACGCCCGGGCCGCTGGCCGCTCCGTCGTGGTGTGCGCCGCTGATCACGCCACCGTCGACGCCCTCTCGGCACGAGCCCGCGCCGCACGAGTCGCGACCGGTGAGGTCGAACCAGGCGGTGTGGCCGCCGGTGCCCACCTCGTCGGGGTCGGCGACGAGATCGTCACCCTCCGCAACGACCGGCGGCTCGTCACCACCAGGGACGGGTGGGTCCGCAACGGCGACCGCTGGCAGGTCCTGGCTCGAGGCGAAGACGGGACCCTCACCGTCGAGGACCTCACCGGGCGGGGCCGCACCACCCTCCCCGGCCCCTACGTCACCGACCACGTCACCCTCGGCTACGCCGTGACCATCCACAAGGCGCAAGGCGTCACCGTCGACGAGGCCGTCCTCCTCGTCGACGACCGGACCACCGCCGAAGGGTTGTACGTCGGCATGACCCGCGGCCGCCACAGCAACGTCGCCCTCCCCGTGTGCGAGGACCTCGACGCCGAGCACCGGCCCGCCGGCGACCCGCCCACCCCGACCCAGGTCGTGGCCGCTGCCATGAGCCGGACGGCGGCGGAGCGGGCTGCGCTTGACGTTCTCCGCGACACGCGCGCCGCCTCGGAGTCCCTCGCCACCCTCGCACCCCGCCTCGCCAACCTCGACGCCTGGATCCGCCGGGAGACACCCCCCGACCGGAGCAGGGAGCTCGGGTGGGCCGCCGACGACCTCGACCGCGCCCGCCGGCACTGCCGCCCCGGGCGCCTCACCCGCGCCGGGCGCGACGACCGGCGACGCCTCGACACCGCCGTGGTCCACCACGCCGGCCTCGAGACCGAGCAGCAGCAGCGCGTCGACTGGCTTCACGACCACGCCGACACCCTCATCTACCGCGACGAGCTCGCAGCCTCAGTGGCCCGCCGACGCCACCACCTCGGCGTCACCGCCGCCGCCACCCGACCCGCCCACGTCGTGGAGCTCATCGGGCCGCCACCACCAACCACCGAAACCAAGGCCCACCGCCAGTGGGCCCGCCTCGCCGGCCAGGTCGAGGCCTACCGGGAAGAGTGGGGCGTCCAACCCCACCAGCTGCGACAACGACCCGCCGAGCCCGTGCAACAACGCTCCTGGGATATCACCGTGCAAACCGCCGAGCTCCTCGCCCATGCCCCCTCCCACAGCCGCACGGCCGAGCGCAGCATCAGCATGGGGATCGAGCTCTGACACAACGAGGGTTACCGGCGTCGGTGGAGAGTGACGACGCCCTGCTCGGACGCTCGGCGCCCCGTACGTCCAGATCGGAGCGGCCCGATCGTTTTCCGGAGCCGACGAGAAGGTCCAGCGCCGTCAAGATATCCGGCATTTGGGGGTATCCACTTAAGCGGACCATTGCAGGTCAGCGGCTTCGCCAGGGGCGATCCGCTGGCGGTCGTTCGAGGCTGGGTGGGTGGCCCCGGCCTCCGGGTGCTGTGGGCTGGCTCTTCTTGGGC
>JAABUN010000921.1_pt1 | contig 71178 bp, 71 predicted proteins | sample 5559311 | NCBI WGS metagenome assembly JAABUN01 (sample SAMN10711877, study PRJNA513370) | rock metagenome | isolation source: Antarctica rocks | place: Antarctica: Victoria Land, Siegfried Peak sud | reverse complement strand
CTGTTTGCCGTTGCGCGTTTGCCCATTGCGAACCACATCTGCGCTTTGGCAATGAGTGCAACTCACCTGTGTCGTGACTTCAACCATAAAAAGAGATTACTATATCTCTCCCCACTCAACCACTACCCGATAACAAAGGCGATGCGGCTCAACGCGCGAAACTTTCGTTTTCGATCAAACATAATATCTTCTACTGGGAAGACGATGCGCCGCTCTTAACGGGCGAGTGGCAAACCCCAAACTTCGCTCTGGATTCCAACATTTATTGGAGCGCGACCGGTTTACCAATGCGCTTTCCCGAAAATAAAACATTGGAGGAGTGGCGCCAATCGAGCGGGCAAGATAAAGATTCTGTCGTAAGCGATCCGCAGTTTCGCGCGCCCCTTGAAGGCGATTTTCGTTTGAAGAACCTTGAAGCCGCGCGTCAAATCGGTTTCGTGCCGTTCGAGACCAAAGCCGGTTCGCGCGTATTGCCGCCAATGGGCGCATTTCCCCCGTGCGCGTTTCCCGCTCCGCCAAACCCGAACTACTGGCGACTCAATCCCGAAGATCAAACGGTTGGCAGTGCGCCGCGCGTGAAGAAGAACGCCATTTTTCGCAACATCGTCATCTCCAATCAGACGGCGGCGAGTGGCAGCAAAAGTCTGGCTTTTGACCCGACGAAAGCGAGCGAAATCAACGTTTATCCGGGCGTTGACGTGCGCAAAGGTTTAGTCGTCAGCGCGTTCGCGTTCGCGTTGCGTTTGGGCGCGGGCGCCAAATGGTCGCATTTGTGGCACGGTAGCGGCGGAACCGAAGGCCCGAAATTATCGGTCGCCGATGGCAAACTCCAGGCGAACGGCCAATTCCTGACCGATGTGCCCGCCGATACGTGGATGAATTTCCGCGTGACTTGCCCGTTGGGGTTGCGCTATAGTGGGCGTTATCAGATTTCGATTGCCGTCGCGGGCGAAAAGGCGCCGCGCGATTTCGATTTACCAGTCGCGGGTGGCAAGGCTTTTGGCGAAGTCAATAGTTGGGATTTCTCGACGCCCGCGCAGGGCGAAGCAGGACAGACAGTAGCCGCACCGAAAGTTGGGATGGACGATTTGGTGATTGGCCCAAATTTGACGAATTAAGAGTTCGCGTAAAGAGCACAAATGTCGGGCGAAGAACACAAAGAAAATCAATGGTGCTCTTCGTGTGAACCTTAACTCACGATAACGCAAACAGAGCGCGGCGGCAACGTCCAATTCGCCGCGCCATCGGCAATCGCAAACGGCGTTTGGCGCACCATATCGCGCGTTTTGTCGGTTAGATAAGGCGTCGTCATCGCGCCTTTCAAGCCGCGCAATTGTATCGTTTTTACGGCATTCGTCGGGTTAACCAACATCATCGTTTGCCGTCGCGCGCTTTCAAATGCCACGCACTGCACCCGTTCGGCGTCGAATCCCGACAGTTGCTTATCGCTCGATTCAACGCGATGAACTATGCTGCCCGCAGGCGCGTTTTTCCATAAGCATTGCAAGAAATAATAAGTTTTGGAGATATGCAAATTGCCGTCATCTTTGCCGGTAATGAGCACTTCGCCTTTGGGATGGCGCGGATAATAGCCCTGCCACCAACTCCAGTAATTGCATGGAATAAACGCGGTTTCGCGCCCCAGACGTTGCGCGGTCTGCAAAACGTGATCGAGCGGATCGGGTTTGTCGCTGGGAATAGACCATTCGCTTTGCCAGACCGGTTTGCCCGCATTGTGCATTTTGAGCGCGACCTCACGCAAATTATCCGAATCCGGTTGATGTTTGGAAAGCACGGTATAACCGTGAAACGCGAAACCGCCGAGCGCCTGAGCGAAGCGCGGATCGTTTAAAGCCGGTGCGTTGGTGCCACCGACGAACTCGACGCTATCGCGATAACTGCCGCCTTCCGGCCCGATAAGTTGAATGTTTTTAAAGCCGTTTTTGTCCAAAACGGCGCGCATTTCGATGGTTAATCGTCGCCACTGCGCGGGCGAAAGCCGCGTTCCGTTCCAAAGTTCCGGCGCGTAATTCGGCTCGTTTTGCACACCCAAAGCGAACGGGAGCGGCAACCTTTTAGTTTGCAAATGCTTCAACACGCGCACGATGTATCGGCAATAATCGCCTTCGCGTTCGGGCCGCAAAACGGCGGTGCGTTTAGTTTTCGGGTCAGTGCCCAATGTAGTTGGCGGCGATTTGAACGGCGCGGGCGGCGACCAGACCGACAGCATATAATACGTTTTGCCAAACGAGCGCGCCAACTCGATTTGGCGCACCAACGATTCGTCGAGATACTTGGCGTCGAGCGAACCGTCGTCGCGTTTGGCGTTGTAGGACGCGGGCAAAATTTCGCTGCGCCAGTAAGTCGGGTTCAAATCGCGCCAGATCAGCCGCGCGGCGTTGGGGCGTTTCCACAAGGTATAAAGTTCCGAATTGGCGCGGGCATTTTGAATCGTGCAGGGATAAATGCCCCAACCCATAATCGTCTGCTGCGGATTCGGCGAAATCGTGAGAACGGCGGGCGCAGGTTTGGACGCGGCGCAACCGACGAGCGGCAGAAAAATTAGCGGCAGAAAGCGGAGCAGAGCAGAACGTATCATACGCGCTGATAATTTTACTTCGCCGCCGCAACTTTGGGCGCAGAGCTGTGGCTTCCGTTTGAGCTTGGCTTTTGCTCTTCGAGTTGTGCCAGTAGGTGAGGCGCAATCCCAGCTTCGTCTTTTTGCCCGAAGGGAATTGGTTCGTCGTCCAGCGACTCCAGATAATTGACCTGCGATTGAGCACATCTGACTGCAACTGTGTCGGTAAAAGTCGCTCTGTCTCCCAATGCTTCGAGACGCGCCTGAGCGCTATCGCGCCGCTGCACAGCATTGCGTGTGTGTTCTTCCAGAGAAATGAAATTTTGTTCCATTATGATGTTTGTTGTTGAACAATTCCGAACCACTGTTCGACTTTCTCGATCTCTGAGGCGTCGCCAAAATCCAGTTGAAGTATGCCTTTGTTGAATTGCACTAACTCGCCATCGCGTCCTGCAAATCGCTTGGTTTGAGAGAAAAATTGCAGCCCGTCGCTAACCAGATGCACGCTATCGTAATAATTTGTATCGAAATCGGGGAACGTAAGGGTGCCAAACGCATGAACGTCATAACGTGTCTTAATCACCTGACCGCCATCAACCAGTCCCAAAGCGTCGGTTTGATCGTCAGTGGATAAACGATTGAAAGCATCAAAAGAAACCAAAAGAATCAAGTCAACATCTGCGGGATCAAGTTTGCCAGTGACAAACGAACCATCGAGCCAAATTCGCCCACTCAGGCCGAGCGCCCGAAGATCACGCAAGTAAAAAGTGGTTTAGTTGATCCCCGCATCTTCCTTTTGGGTCAACTGCTCCCAGTTAGGCGACAGGATTTTGTTTCTGACCGCCTGAATACTGGTGGCCGTGTTTTGTGCCTGACCGATGACTTTGGGCGTGCCGGTGCTTTTCAGCACTTTAGTGCGGCGGTTGCCATTTCTGTCCATCTTGGCGCCAGTCAGCTCGACCCAGTGCTTTCGGTAACGAAGCCACTCGATTCGGCTCAGACGATCCTTGAGTTCGTCGAGAGAAATCGAAGCCTCTTCATTCCAAGCATCTCGTTCGTGAATAACGGCGTTTTTAAACGCGTCTTCCACGCTGCGGGAGGGGTCTTTGACTCCAATCGCCGCCGCCAGAGGCCCCAGGTCTTCCTTGTGTGCCTCGTAGTAACACAAAGCGATGCCTTTGAGAGCGAAGGCCCAACCGTGGGTATACAGCACGCGGAAAGGGTCGGATTTGGACGGCGTGACTTGAGGCCATTGCGCGCCAAACTGCTCTTCCAACATCTTCAAAAACTCTTTGGCGTAGGGTAAGAATTCGGCAATATGATAGTGCTTGAACTGCTCCGATTGATATTTTCCTCCGGTGAGAGCGTTAAGCAGCATCTGTTCGATAGTGCTCAAATCCACGATGTTTTGAGTGGCCGTTTCCGTAGCACCTGTTGTGCGTCCGTCAGCAATGCGACCTTGAAAGATGGTGCCTTCGACGGCTTCGGCGCGCAAGCGGCTTAGTGCTGCTGCCACATCCAGTCCTTTAACCAAGTTCACATTTTTCTTGGTGCCACGCCCGTTGCGATCTGCGAAGCTCTGTCCCGCTTTGATCGCCGGAACGTTGAATTCAATTTCCAGGGTCACGCGCAGAGTATCTAAGGCGTTTCTGTCCACAGCGTCTTTGGTATGCGCGACAGCGAAAAGCGCAGAAGTTTGAGTTTGGCCGTCCGCCTGCATAATCGGCGATTTGGGCAGGTAGAGCATTCCGTAGAGAGCGGCGGGGTCGTCTTCGTCGAAAGCTACAAAAAAGGTTTCATCAAAGACGGCCACAGATTGCCAGCCTGAAACTGTTGGTAAAAACAGAGGGCGTTCTCCGCGAATTCCTTCTAAAATGTAGTTTTTGAATAGGTCACGGTTGACCTTCTTTTGTCCCTTGAAATCACTCTGTGTTTGCTTATGGGCATCCCCCATTTGCAATGCTATATGGTTATCGGTTCGCTCTTCCCCTTTGTTAGGACAAGGATCGTAGCGCACGATGTCAGCGAAGGTTTTCAATGTCGGATGGACAACAGCCACTACACGCTGATTGGATTTGTCAATGCTCGGATCAAGGGCACCTTTCAAACACAAAGTCGCTTTTAAAGCGGTGTAATCGGCGGATTGGTGTTGGAATTGATAGCGGTTGTTGGCAAAATTATCGAGAGCTTGTGAGTCGCTCTGCGCGCGCACAATCCTCAGATCTTGATACATCGGATCGGGCACAATCTCATTATTTTTGATGAGTTGGGAAGAGATGTTAGGAATAGTTAACATGGAGGTTACCTTAGCAATTAGGATTGCTGGTTGAGGTTGCTGACGCGTGGAATGAAGGGCACGTCTACTGACGATGGGGGAGCCGCCGCGATGGGAATATCGCCAGCCTGAGCCATCCACATCGGAATGGTGACCAGCTCGATGTTCAAGTTGCTAATCCGAACGGCCCTCGATAGATGGTCGGGAATCTCGAAGGCGGCGATGACGCCTTTCACATCGCGCTCGAATTTCAACTGCTCGCGCATCAATGCGGTGTAAGTCAGGATTTGACCGAGGGAGCTGTAATCCGCGCGAATCTTAAACTCCCACTCACGAAGCAACTGGTTATCATCGACCGTGCGTAAGTCGGCGCGCAACGGCCAGTTAGCGAAAGTTGCTTCCCGCTTGACGATCAGTTCGCGGGGCCGCGATTGGTCGAGTTGCGTGCAGTAGAAATCCCTGATTTTGCACTCGCTGGCGAAAGTTGAATCTTGTGTCTGCTTCATTGAAATACTCCTTTTGCAACCGTCATTCGGCACATCTTCAAGATTAACCTATTTAACTCGCAGAGTAAAGTTTAAATCTCGCAGATTAGAGCTATCTGGATGGGGTGAACGGTAGCTTTTATACTGTTTATGGCAAATAGTATCATTTAGGAGTAACAAAGGTATATTCCTGGTATAATACTTGACGTCACTATTCCAGTAGGAGTTATTGCAGCGAGCTAAAAACAAACATCTCCGAGATATGGCCTCTTCTCTCGAAACATCGCAAACAATTGGCGCCCGCATCAAAGATGCGCGCAACAAGTGCAATTTGAACCAGGCTCAATTGTGTGAGCAGTCCAACGTCTCAATTTCAACTCTGAAAAAGATTGAGGGCGGCACGACCAAAGGCCCGCAGACCAAAACGCTCGAAAAGCTGGCTAAACCCTTGGGCGTCCCTGCGGGATTTCTACGAACCGGAGAATTACCCCCTGCGACCGATTGCACCCAAGGTGTAAATTAGGTATCATTTAGGTATAAGATGGGGGTAAATAGTTCTTCGAGGACAGCTTTAATGGTTCCTTGCACCAAATCGAAATCGCAGTCGGTGGAAGCCGCGATGCGTTTTGATGCGCTCGTCAGCAGCAGTTGTGCTTTTGGCGTGCGCCGATGGCTCCAAGCCGCCGACCAATGCGAAACCTTAACGGTTGCGCGCGCGCTTTATGCGGGCACAGGTTGGAACTGCACTTCGCGCGCGCAAAATTTGTTGGATCATACCTGCGAGTTGTGGATCGCTTCGGCGGGTTTTGGTCTGGTTGCTGGTGACGAGCGTTTGCCAGCTTACGAGGCAACCTTCGCCGCCCAGAACAATCGCGTTGCGGATCGGTTACTCGGATTCAAGTCGCCCTCGACCGCGCACGCAGCGTGGTGGGCGGCCATCAATGAGGCGCGTGGAAAAACGCCAACGCCGCTTCAAACGACGTTTAGCGGTTATGAGCGCGTGATAGTGGCTCTGAGCGCGCCTTATATGACGGCTTTGCGCTCTGATTTGGAACTCCTGGCGGAGACTCTGGGGCCGGACGCGTTATGGTTGGTCGCCGTTGGCGCGCAACCTCAGACGCTTTCTCCCTCGTTGCGGGAATGTGTTGTGCCGTTGACCAGCGATATAGAGGGATTGGTGGCAGGCGCGCGCATCACGTTGAATATGCGGGCTTTGATCTGGTGGCTCGAAGAGATTGTGCCGGTTGCTGGCTGGAATCGAGCGGCGCAGAGACGCGAGATCGAGTGTCAGTTGCGCGGCCTTAAACCCAAGACAACAATCAAGAAGCAATCTCTCAGCGATGCGGAAGTTGTGAACTGGATTGAAAAGCAGCGTGACGCGATGGGACGAGAGTGGCCGCGCGGCGGCAAAACGGGGTTGCTGCGAACTTTGCGCGCCGGTGGTTTGGCGTGCGAGCAATCGCGTTTCTCGCGTCTATATGCGGAGGTAACACAAGGCCAATGAAGTTCTTTTTTGCGGATAGTCTCGACACTATCGATCCAGGCTTTGACTTCCACAAGGAAGAGTTCACCGCCGACCGGCGCGTGCAGCACGACGACGTTTATCCCCATGAATTCTTTGAGGCGGCGCCCTACGATGGGATGCTGGTGTCGCGCGCGGTCGTGGGCGACGTCGGCATCAAAGGCAAATACACCACGTCGCAAAGCATCCGTTTTCGGCGCGACGGCGCGCGCGCGTTTCTGCGTTACCAAGGACCAATTCTGCTCGGCGATTGCGGTGCGTTCTCTTATGTTCGCCAGGAGAAGCCGCCTTATGACATCGGAGAAATGATCGATTATTATGGTGAGTGCGGGTTTACCCACGCCGTTTCCATCGATCACGTTATTTTGGGCTACGACGAATCGCTCGACGGCGCCACACTGTTCCACGGACGGACGGAGCCGCTCAATAATCCGGCAGTGCCCGCCGAGTGGAAGCGGCGCTACGATCTCACGCTCGATTTGGCCGAGAAGTTTCTGCACGAGTGCCAAAAGCAGCGCGCGCCTTTCCAGCCCATCGGCATCGCGCAGGGTTGGAGTCCGTTTTCCTACCGCGACGCCGTAAAGCGGCTGGTTGATATGGGCTACGACTACGTTGCGCTGGGCGGCATGGTGCCATTGATGGCGCCGCAGGTGTTGCGCGTTCTCGAAGCGGTGCGCGAAGTCGCGCCCGACGTAAAGTTGCATCTGTTCGGCTTCGCCAAAGTGGATGACTTACATCGCTTCGTGCCTTTCAATCTCGAATCGTTCGATTCGACTTCGCCGCTTCTGCGGGCGTTCAAGGACGGCTCTAAAAATTACTTGGGCCAGGGACGCTGGTTTACGGCGATTCGCATTCCCGATGCCGACGAGAACAACCAGTTCAAGCGCGACATCCTGGCAGGTGTTAAAGTGCAAGCCGAGTTGCGCGCGCTCGAAGAGAAGTCGTTGCAAGCGGTGCGCGCCTTCGCCGCACACCAGATCGGCGTCGAAGAAGCCCTACACCCCATCGAAGCATACGCCAAACAGATGGATAAAAAGGTGCCGATTTACGCTTACCGCGATGTTCTGGCGGCGCGCCCCTGGGCAAGCTGCGCTTGCCGCGTCTGCCGCGAAGTGGGCGTCGAGGTCATCGTGTTTCGCGGTTCCAACCGCAACCGACGGCGCGGCTTCCACAACCTGTGGGCATTTCACCAACAGCTTCGAGCTTTGATGGGTGGTCACCAAGGAATAGGAGCACCGCTTACCGCGCCGCCGGTGGCTCAACCGATGGCCCAAATTTAGGTCGGTCTTGTCTCATTACTTTTCATGTCTCAACTTCGTTTTCAATCTCTCCGCGTGACTCAGCCTTCGGGTCGCCACGTTTACTCGTTCGCCATCAACGCCAGGCAATTACTCGACATCGCGCAAATTCCGCGCGTCCGTCGCGGCAAAGACCGCGAACTCGAAGGTTATCAGCGTCCCGAAATCGTCGGGCATATCGCCGAAATCCGCCGCTACCTCGAATCCGATGAAGCGGTGCTGGCCAATACGGTCGTCGTCGCCTTTTCCGAATCGGTTTCGTTTGAACCTCAAGGCGAGCCAAACGGCGCCAGTCAGTTGGGACACATCACAATTGAAGCGCCGTCCGAGGGCGAACCGTTGCCAGGTTTCGTCGTGGATGGACAGCAGCGATTGGCGGCGGCTTCGAGTTCACACCACGCGGAATTTCCGCTTTTCGTGACGGCCTTCCTCGCGCCCAGCGTCGCCGAACAGCGCAAACAGTTCGTTCTGGTCAATCGCACCAAACCCCTGCCACAAGGCATGATCTTCGAGCTGCTCGCCGACATCGAAGGGCACTTGCCGACACCTCTGGCGCGGGCGCGCCTCGCCTCGACTTTAACCAGTCGGCTTAACCAGGACAAAGGCGTTCTTCAGGGTAAAATCCGCACGCCGACTTATCCCTCTGGCATCATCAAGGACAACTCGATGCGCCGTGCGATTAGCCATAGCCTCAACGACGGTGCGCTTTTCCAGGTCGCCCAAAGCGATGGACGCGACAAATGGGAAAATGAAACCCAAATGCAGGACGCGATGCAAAGCATCCTGGCAACATTTTGGGAAGGTGTGTCGCTGGCGTTCCCCGAAGCCTGGAGCCTACCGCCCAAAGCCTCGCGCCTCACACATGGCGTCGGCATCGTGGCACTGGGCTTCGTCATGGATCATTTGCACACGCGGCGCTTAAAGGGCGCCGACTGGAATGCAGGTAGCGTCGCCAACGAGTTACGCACTCTGGCGCCCGATTGCGCGTGGATGAGCGGAGCATGGCACTTCAGCGACGACGACGTGCGCGGTTGGAACGTGCTGCAAAATACGGATCGTGATGTGCGACTGCTCGCCCGTCACCTCTGCAAATTGGTCGAAGAAAAGCTCTAAAATCCAACCAATTTTGCGCCCGCCGGAATCTATGCGCACCATCTATCCAACATGAAAATATCTAAATTTTCCTTCTTTCCGGTATTTGTTGTGGGTTTGGCTGTTGGGGCAGGATCATCCCTCGCGTTCCTCAAGGTTCCCAGTGGATGGTTTTTCCAATCGCCAGACAATCTATCCACTCTACTGGGATATGCGCTTGTCGCTGGCGGCACTCTATTTGGCTATCATCAATGGGCGGGTGAGCAAAGGTGGAAACGAAGGGAAGTATTGATGAACACCATCACAGCTTTCGACGCCACACCAGGCTCCAGAAATGCCATGATGATAATTTCATGTCCAGATCGGGACATCCCTCTGCTCGACGCGGAATCTCCGAAGGATCGCTATACCCGTGTGACGTGGTATGAAGTGGCACAAGCTCTCATTCCAGATGATATGCTGCCCCACAGCTACAACAACAAGCGGAGCGCCATACGCGATTCGTTCGAGGATTTTTTGGGAAGGCTGTCTTATATTGAGCATTATGTGGCTTCTAACCTACTAGACGAAAACGATGTCAAACCACTCGTGATCATCTGGGGAAAGAAAATTGAGTATTTATCTGATAATCGGGAGATGGATCTGAGGCTGGGACGTAATTTGAAGATTTACATCGAATGGCGCGGTCTTACCAACGTTCAAGATCTCTTCGAGAGGTTTGAATCTGACATCAGAGTGAACTTGAAGGGAGACAGAGAAATAGACAGAAACGAGTTGGCAGCCGAAATTGCGAAAGGAGATTGGGATCGAGCTATTATTTAGTTTGAATCTCTTGATCTATCACTCACATTCTCGCTCACTTGCCGGAATCCAGCGATAGAGCGTCGGCAGCGACACGCCCAGATTCGCCGCCACCTCGCGCGGCGCCGCGCCCGATGCCAATAATTTGCGCGCAGATTCTAACTTCGATTCGGTCATCGCGCGCTTGCGGCCACCCAAACGGTTTTGCGCGCGGGCCGCTTCCAATCCGGCTTGCGTGCGCTCGACCAATAGTTCGCGCTCCATCTGCGCCAGCGATGCCATGACGTGAAAGAAGAACCGACCGGCGGGCGTCGAGGTGTCAATAGAATCGGTCGTGCTTTGGAAATGCACGCCACGCTTTTCCAGATCGCCGACCAGCTCGACCAAATCCTTGACGCTACGCCCCAGCCGGTCGAGCTTCCACACCACGAGCGTATCACCGGCGCGCAGGTGTTCAAGCGCACGATTGAGTTCGGGCCGGTCGCGGCGCGTGCCCGACATCGCCTCTTTATAAATGCGCTCGCAACCGATGGCGGTGAGCGCGGCAGTTTGCAGATCGAGGTTTTGGTCGCGCGTCGAAACGCGAGCGTAGCCGATTTTTAGGCCGGTTGCGGGTTTTGGGTCAGTCATGGTAGAAATTGAAGTCCTTGGTCTCACCGGCGAACAGTCTCTCTCAGCCGGTCTCCCGATGTTCCAACTGAGCTTTGCCGAGACCGATACCAGGGTTGCGTTAGAGGTTGCGTTGCAGTTGACTTATCGGCATGAGTTACCAGCCGATTTTTACCATCAGCGCGCGGCTCTTGCAGTTGGCCGAGGAGATCGCGGTGTTACGCGAGCGCATCGAACGGGCGACGCTCTCTCTGGCCTGGGTGCCCGCGCTGCAAAAGGATACGCGCACGCGCAACGTTCACGCATCAACCGCCATCGAGGGCAACCCTTTGACATTGGAAGAGGTGCGCGCCCTGGAAGAGGGGCGCCCCATTCCCTACTCCGATGCGCGGGCCAGGCGCGAGGTCTTGAACTATTTCGCGGGGTTGCGTTACATCGAAAAGCACGCGCACAAAGCGAGCATCGGCCACGACGACATTTTCGATTTGCATCGTATTCTGGCGGGCAATGTGATGGAACAGGGAGAGGCCGGAAGTTACCGTGTGATCGGCGTGCGCGTTGGAGCCTACCTGCCTCCCCATCCTGACGATGTTGCGGGCTTGATGTTTGAGCTGCTGGAATGGTGGAGCCAGCGGGCTGGGGAGTTGTCGCCGGTCATCAGCTCGGCGATCCTGCACTATCGCTTCGAGGCCATTCACCCCTTCGCCGATGGCAACGGGCGCACCGGTCGGGCGCTGGCGCTGTGGGAATTGTATCGTCGCGGCTTTGACACCCATCATATTTTCTCGGTTGACGAGTATTTCTGGGAAGACCGTCCGGCTTACTACGCGGCCCTCGACGCGGTGCGGCGCGAGGGCGACGACCTGACGGGGTGGTTGGAATACAGCGCGCTTGGGGTCAAGCAAACGCTGGAGCGCGTTTGGCAGCGCGTTCAGTCGTTCCCTCTGCAATCTCCCAAAAAGATCGTGCTGACTCCGCGCCAGGAACAGTTGCTGCAACTGCTGCGCGACAACAACGGCCTGACGCCCTCAGAGCTATGGGAAGCCCTAGGGATTTCGAGGCAGGCCGCAATGAAACTGATGCGGCCTCTGCTCGATGCCGGGATCATCGAAAAAGTCGGGTCAAAGAAAAGCGGGCGCTATACCTTGAAAAAGTCGTGAACGATGGGCGGTTGCCGTTCTCCTTCCCAACTTCTTCGTTCCATTATTCTCAAAACTCATAAACAGAGTGTAATCTGAGAAAATGGTTTTGAGAATAAGTTTTGAGAAAATACACCGCGTTTAATCGGTGGCGATTTGGGATAGCGAGAACTCGTTCTCACAAATGGTCGTTTACGAGAATGCAAAATTTGAGTATATTCAGATGCCGGACTTCGCCGCCTTCCGCGATGCGCTCTCCTACTACGCCATTCTGGGCCATGAAAGCGTCCACTGGACGAGTGCCGAAAAGCGGCTGCACCGCGACATGAGCGGGCGCTTTGGTAACGAAAGTTATGCCGCCGAAGAGCTGGTGGCCGAACTGGGCGCGGCGTTCCTGTGCGCCGATCTGGGCTTAAGCAACGAGCCAAGACCCGACCACGCGGCCTATGTCGCCAACTGGCTCCAAGTCCTCAAGAACGATAATCGCGCGATCTTTACCGCCGCCGCCAAAGCGCAACAGGCCGTTGACTTCGCCCACAGCTTACAACCACAACCGACCGGCGATCCCGAACCCGACGACGACGGGGAGGAGCCAGCTTTCACAATTGCACCGGCGCCGATCAAAGCCGTGCAGTTGGGTTTAAGCTTATAAATTCGAGAACGAAGAAGGGGCCGCACTCAAGGAGTGCAGCCCCTTCACCGGAATGCTTTTGCGCGAAAGTCAATCCGTAGTTATGGCAAAATTATCGGTGAGGGAGTCACCGTCAATCGCGTTTTTTAGTTGGCCCCACTTTCACCCTGGTGGCGTAAGTGGTCGCTGGGCTTTTGGCCGCAGTGGTGGCCGACACAATGCGCCCGGTTTTGGCGCTTTTATGAATAGTCACTGTCTTAGCTATGATAATCACCTCCTGACTGCGAACTCACGCTGAAGCTCTCGACATCGCGCAAATTGTCTGAGTTCGTGGTTCACAGTAGAAAGACGATTGAGAGATGAGCGTGGTTACATAATCGGTTCATTTTTAGAACGTTTTTCCGGTGCAGAACACCCTCGCCCTTTTTGATGCCGAAGCTGGCACAGGCCGCGCGGCCAGCAAGGGGCACCCCAGTTTCGGCTTTTCCGATGCGCTGATCCTGCAACCGGGGAACTGTGTTTTTCCCCGCCCCATTGCTTTTCCCGCGCTGGTAGCCCGCGCCACTGATTTCGCATCAGGGCAATGATGCCCTGCCAACCAAGGAAAAACCGATGAACACAACACCCACTCAAACCCCGACCATTAACCGCCGTTTCTTCGAGCTGGGAAAGCTTCTCGCCACGCCGGGCGGATTACTCAAACTCCATCCCGAAGACCGCGCACAGGGCTTGATACGTCATGGAAATTGCGACTGGGGCGATTACGGCCCCGGAGACTGGGAGCAAAACGACTTGGCCGTTGATGAACTGCTGTTGCCAGCGACGCTCAAGCCGTTGTCACAGCTCATGGCGCCGCCGCCCGAACCAGAAGTGCCGGACGGCGATGGCGCGCCCGCAGACGGCGACACGCCAAATACCGGAGTAAATACCGGAGTGGACTCCGGTAAAGCGCCAGATGACGATAAAACTGAGCGCGCCGAAACTTCGGTTGAAGTCGCGCGCGGCTACGACTATTCGTGCGTGATGGTGATGCTGGCTCCGCAGGCCGCCGACCGCGTGCGCAAGTTCGCGCGCGAATTGATTAGCGCCGACGATTTGACCGAAAAAGGTTTCGATGACGAGCCGCACATCACGCTGCTTTACGGCCTGCATACTGCCGATGCCACCGACGTGGGCGACGTGCTCTGCCCCTGGTCGAATTTCCGGGTTTGCGTGAAAGGAATTTCAGTTTTCTCAACCGACAAATATGACGTGGTGAAGCTCGACGTGGACGGGCACGACGGCGATTTGAGCAGCATTAACGCCCGGCTGCGCGAACTCGATTACACGAGCGATCACGATGAATTTAAGCCGCATCTCACCCTCGCTTATGTGAAACCGGGCGAAGGCGCGAAGTATGTCGGCAAAGCGTTTCCGTTCTGGGAAGGCGGCACCGATGAAGCGGGCTGGCTCAAGTTCGATAGCGTGCGCTTTTCGAGCAAAGACGGCACGCAGCGCGACATCAATCTGCGCAGTGGACACGAGAAGGCCGTCGAACGCGCGCTGGGGCAATGGGAGCGCAAGAGCCTCAAGCGCTTGGAGCGCGGGCAGGGCGCGGCGTGTGCGTTCGAGAGCGAAGTTTTGAGCGACGAAATGCGCGACAATCTTCGGGAGTTGCTCGAAACCGTTTGCGACAAAGGTGGCGTGCGCGAAGTGATGCGCATGGCCGGGCGCGCCAAGACGACCGGCGATCCTCACAACAACAGCGGCAGTTTCGCTTCCTTCTGGAGTGGCCCGGATCGAGACGAGGTAACCAAGAAACTTTTTAATGGAAAATTAGAAGTGACTGGGTTTGATGCTCCACAAGTCCTTGAAGCCAGTGAGAAGTTATTTGGCCGAAAATTCTCTGCGGAGGACTGGAAAGAACTTTCTGGCGCGCCTGACAAACACAACTTGAGAGTTAAAGCGGTCGAAGACTCTATCGAACTCAAGATCGACAAAGGCCCAAATGAATCAGACGCCTTTTTTCAGAAAGCCGTCATAAGCAAAGTTCACCCATCGCATGTCCGGCCTTACGCCACTTCTCGCGGCGTTCTACTGGAATTGGAATCAATGTATAAAAACACTGCCGATGACAGTAAGGCTCCCAAGGATTTAGCTCCTCGGATGTTGGCTCACATCTTCAAGAAATGTGACCTTATCGGCATAGATAACGTCTTTGCTAACGCCGCCGGACACTCCGGCAAGCCGGGAGGAGACATCGGTTTTTGGCGGTGGCCACAGTTAGGGTTCGATGCGCCTTTGACGCCAGAAGACATCGCCATTCTCCCCCCGGATTTGCAAGGTAGCACCCGGATTTCTGATGTCATACAGAAAGGCCGATTAGATTGGTGGCAGGCAAAAGGGCACGGCGACGAAATGGAGTTCGATCTCACCCGTGGAAGTAGAAGCCGCAAGATATTTGAGGCATACTTAGCGGACAAGAAGATTTCGATTTGAAAGAAGGAGGAACCATGTCAATTTCAATTTCAACTACACCTGACCTGAGCCATACCGTAACTGATAGCGACACGGGAGAAGTTTTGCATCGTGGTATGGAAGGGGCACAACGAGAAGAGTGGCGCAAAAAGCGCGACCCGGACTGGAAGCGATTCTACGAGGAACGCGACCAAGAGCGGCGCGAATCCCAACCAGAGTGAACGCACAAGTCAGAAAAAACGGCCAACGTTAAAGTTGGCCGTTTTTTCGTTTTTGCGGGCGCGCGGGGGAAAATGCCACGCGTGCCCCGTTCGTTTTTAGTGGTTTTTCCGGACGGGGCACGCCTCCCCCATGTCCGCTCACGAACACTTTTACTATCCGATTTCGCGCGTCAACCCCGAAAAACGCGAAGTCGAAGCGGTATTTTTCACCTCTCCGCGCGTGCGCGGCGACCGCTTCAACCTCAAATACGAGACCATCAAACGCGCCGCCACGCGCTACATGGAGATGCCGTGCATCCGCGAGATGCACCAGGCCAAAGCCTCCGGCAAAGCGCTCTCCATCAAATGGGACGACGTGAAACAGACCGGCACGATGGTGTTTCGCGTGGTGGATGACGCGGCCTGGGAGAAAGTCAGCGAGGGCGTCTATCGCGGCCTCAGCATTGGCGGCGTGCCCATCATCTGCCGCGGCAATGACATCGAGGATTTTGACTGGGTTGAGACCTCGATGGTTGACCGGCCCAAAGACCCTGGCGCTTTGTTTGTCGTCGCGCGCGCCGAAGATGCCCTGGCCGAGTTCGAGCCAACGCTTTTGCCCGCCGACGCCAGCGATGAAGATGTGGAGTTGGCGCGCGGCGAAATCGAAGAGAAGTTGGAGCGATTCGAGGATGCGCTGCCGCTTGAAGTCGTCGAAGATGAGGCGATTGAGCGCTACGATCACGCGCAGCCCCGTGACGACGGCGGGATGTGGACTATCGTTGCTGGTCATCGCATTAGCGTTTCGGGCAAAGCGGTTGACCACAACGACATTCACGCCGCCAAAGCTAAGTTCGGGTTGTCCGACGAAGCGACCGGCGCGCTGTTGGCCGCGCATAAAAGCGGCAAAATCACCACTGACCAGCACCTCTACCGCACGCTCTCGCAGGCCGAGGCCAAAGCGGGCGGTCTGCACGCGCTGACGACTTCGCACATCGCGAGCGGCGCCGAGCATCACGGCGCAGGCGGCAGCCACGAAAATCACTGGCACAGCCAGGCGCACGGCATGGCGCCCGTAACCGGGCCGGGCATCGGCATCAGCCCGGCCATCGGCGCCCACGAACTGCAAAAGGGTGACGTGGTGCATTTTCCCGCGCACGACGGCAAATCCACCATCGCTGGCGTGGTGCATAAAGTCACGCCCAAACACGTTGACATCGGTTCGACGGCGGGCGCCGCCCAGGTGGGCGTTCGCGTCAAAAAGGAACATCTGAAGCGCCCTGGTTTCGTGCGCCGCGACAACCAACTGCACCACGTCGAAGTCGCGCGCTTCGAGGAGGGCGATTTCGAGCGCGCCGAGACCCTTGACCCGATGAACGAACACGCGCAGGCAATTGCCGACGTTTTGGCGCGCGTGGACGAAGGCGACGACGAAAACGCGGTCGAACTCGTCGCCGAGCGCCTGCGCGAAATCGCGCGCGGCGAGGCCGACAGCGCAATCGTCGGCGACGAACCTATTGAAACCGATTCGGCAGAATTGGAACGCGTCTACAACCCGCGCCAACCGCGCGACGATGGCGGTAAGTGGAACGACGGCGCGGGCGGCATTTCTGCTGGCCATGCCGTTCATGTGATGAAATCCGAGGGCATCCACGAGCCCCATCATCACGATGAAATCACCGCCAAAATCAAGTCGGGCAAGCTCAAGACGCGCGAGGACGTGCTGAAGCACATTGACTCGATACACAACGGCAAAGTCAGCGACACCCAGGTTTTGCAGGCGCTCGACCATCACGGCGTCACCGATAAAAAACTACGCGTGGCTCTGCTCGATGCCCACGACAAAGGGCACGTCAACTCGCGCGCCGAGCTGCACTCGATTCTGGCGCACCCCAAGGCCACCACCGATCATGGCCACCTGGTCAACGCCATCAATCTGCACGGCAGCGGCGATGACAATTACAAAGACGGCGGCAAATCGGGCGACTCCGGCGACGCGGCCAAGTCGAGCGAATCGAAACCCAATGAAGCGCCGAAATCGGGCGATTCCAAGCCCTCGCAAACTCCCAAAAACGACGATAAACCCGCAAAAACCGACAAAGGCGACGCAAAAACGCCCGAAAAAGCGCAAAAAGAGGCTGCGAAGATCAAAGCGGAGAAAAAGCCAGGTTGGCAGGAAAAGCTGAAAAAGCTCGCCAAGGACACCGCGCACTCGTTTATGAACGGCTACCGCAAGGGCCGCGACATGGTGGGGCGCGCCGAAGGCGAAGCCGATGAGATTCCCGCCCTGCTCGACCAATTCTTCGACGACCTGCACGACGCCGACGACGCGCAGATCGCGCGCGGTCTGCGCGCCGCTATCGCGCAGCTCGATGGCAGCGTCGAGCGCGTCATCACCAGCGAAACACCATCGGTGCCCACGCGCGAAAACCTCGAAGGCGGCAAAGCGCAAACCGGCAAATCGCGCCTGGAACAGACCATCGCCGATCTGCAAACGCGCCTCCGCGAAACCGCCGGCGACGAAGGCGCGCACACGCTCATCGAAGAGGCTATCGAGGCGGCGCGGCGCGTTCTCGATGGCGAGGTAAAGCGCGGCGAGGAAGCAATGTCCCTCGCCGCTACGGAGCAATCCGCGAATGAAACTCTCAGCCGTTTGATTGCTGATTGGAAAGCCAAGGCTGAATAATTCCCTATATCCATATGTTAAGGGGAGACTTGAAAAGTGGCTTGTAACAAACCTAAAGGAGCGATTCGAAATGTGTATTGCGGATATGCAACAATCACTGAAAGGCGTATTTACAAAATCTAAAGGGGCCTCTATCTTTTGTGAACTCAGCTTCACGGACACATCCCGCCCATGAAATACGTCGCTTACTACCGCGTGTCCACCGATAAGCAGGCCCGCTCTGGACTGGGACTCGAAGCCCAGACCGCCACCGTCGAGAGCTTTGTGGCGCGCGAGGACGGCGCGGCCATCCTCGCCACATTTCAGGAGGCCGAAACCGGCAAGCGCAACGACCGGCCCGAACTCGAAGCGGCGCTGCGCCTCTGTCGGCAGAAGCGGGCGATGCTGATTATCGCCAAGCTGGATCGGTTGTCGCGCAATATGGCGTTTATCGCTAATCTGATGGAAAGCCGGGTGAAGTTCGTCGCGTGCGATATGCCAGAAGCCAACGAGCTGACGCTGCACATCTACGCGGCGATGGCCCAGCACGAGCGCAAGGCAATCTCTAAACGGACGAAAGAGGCGTTGGCAGCGGCCAAGGCGCGTGGCACTGTTTTGGGGCGGCAGGACGCCGACGTGGCGAGCATGGCGCGGGTGCGCAGCGCGCAAGCGGCGGAGTTCAGGGCGGCGATCTATCCCACTATCAAGCGGATGCGCGATAATGGCGATACGCTGACGGCTATCGCCGATACGCTCAATCAGATGCAGATCAAGACCTGCAACGACCGCGCCTGGTATCCATCCACCATCAGCCAGTTGTTGAAAAAGGCGGGGTGAGAAAGGAGGACGTTTATTCTGAGCGTAGAGTGTAGTCGCGATGACCTTTGGTCTACGTCCGCTGTGCAAGTGTAAGAATTATATTGGTCGCGCGAGTCGACAGGAAATAGTCGAACGGTCCAGCGCGTTTGACTATTGGCTAACTTTCCAGTTGTATACATTCATATACGACGCTTTTTTCTTGCCGATTTGCTATAAGAACAAATCCTATATCTCTTATTTTTTTATGTATTTGATTTAATTTGAATGATAATAAAGTTTTTTTATCGTTCAAGTTAAACACACTGGCTGCATGAAGAGGGAGCAAATCGCCACGTAAAAGACTACAAGCCGCCAAACCTAAATTGATAGTATTAGCCCCAGCCATACCACAGTGAGCCAAATTGCTACGGTCGAAGTGTAGCATGATTGTATCTCCAGAAGCTTTTATATAGCTCTGAAGATTTTTCTGAATGCTTATTAGAACTCCATCGCCTACATCATAGGCGCGCGCCCATGGTCTATGGGCAATCCAAACTACTTGATTAACATCAAAAGGTTTCTCTCGCCACAAAACGTTGATATGGCCGTTGAAATTTTTAGTTGTAAAACGGGGATCGCAGGGTAAATCAATCTCAGAATGCACATTGAACCCACTTATTTGGTAACTATTCATAAATCAAGTTAGGTCACTTCCACAATAGAGGTTCAACGCGAACTGCGTCTAAGTCTGTATGGCGGCAAAAAAAGAACCTAATGTTGTGTGCACGCTCCAATTGCGGAACTTCTCGTGTAGGAGTCAGTTGTTTAACAGAGATAGCGTTTTGTTCGAAGATAAACCGTGTTTCGGCCTTGTGCAACTGCAATGCGAACTCATAGCAATCCAATTCCCACTTACCACAATTCCATCCAATGGTTCCTTCTGCAAAAGGATGACGAAGAGCAATATCACGTCGGATAGAACCATTACCTCCATCAAAGTATATCCAAGGATATAGCGGGACTTTTTTCTCTATGTCGAAATGTTGCCACAGTGCTGAGTAGCGGTTTTCGCCACTATAAGCAAAGTGAGAAATTATTTCATCAGAGGCTTTTAACAGAGGAGAAGGAGAGCAGCCAAATGGTAAATCACCGAACGAGGAGTCAAAGAGATGCGTGTGAATCTCTCTATGTGAGTCACCCAATACAAAAGAGCTTTCTGTAACATGATGCTTGAGATGCTGCGCTACAAAGTCTGACGACACTATGTGGTCTTCTCGCGAGAATATTATAACTGTGCCGCGTGCAAGCTCGATTAATCTATTTCTGCTTTTAGCTATATCAGTGGAATCTAAACTAGTGAAACAAGTAATGTCCAGTTTACTGTTTAATTTATACTTTTCAATTACATCTTCCGTATCATCTTGTGAATCTAAATTAGCAATAATAACCTCGAAGCGTGTTTTTGGAAATGTTTGCTTTTCTATGGCGGATAAAGCGAGATCAAGATAAGTGGATTTGTTACGCGTAACGATAATTATAGATGCTGCTATACCTGCTGGAGAAGCGAGATTGCGCGCTATAGGGCGAAGACTTGTGCATACAATAAACTCTGAAACATATCCAATCAACAGTTTTAAGTTCATGGTGATGCACCCAGAGGGGTACTCCAAGCATCTATAGCTTGATCCCGCAATACATTTTTTACATGACCATCAGCAAAAAGAATATTGTAACGTTGGTTATTTTTGACAAGAGAACCATGCCAATTGCCAGAGCCATCAAGCAAAACATTAACTTTATCAGGATTTGTTAGTGAAGTAACACTACTATGCATAGCTGATAGTTCTGTTCTGTAATAATAGCTTGTGCCATATTTTTCAAAGCTGGTCGGATACGCGTTCAATATAACATACGCAAAATCGTGTATTAGAAAACCAGTGTCGGATGGACAAGCAAAGACTTGTTTCGACTTAATATAAGGTTGTAAAATGTCTTCTACATCGGGAAGCTGAGGGATTTGGGATTGAAAATGCGGATTATCATGCCACGAAGGAGCCACTCTATCACTGGGGTCAACTGCATATGGATAGAATGAATCATAATCTTGTTGGTAAACTGAAATACTAATGCCGATCTGTTTAAGGTTGGAAGAACAAACAGACTGGCGAGAATTCTCACGGGCTGACGATAAAATAGGGAAGATTATGGCACACATCAATGCTAAGATTGATATTACAATAGTCAATTCAATCAAGCTAAATGCGCCGCGAATTCTCATTTTTAAATTTGGAGAATTAGGGGTGACACATATGTCGCTGAATGTGTCACCCCTAACCAAAGTATTAGTAGTAGACGCAGTTGCCGATGCCCTGAGCAGTGGTCATACACGTTTTATACAAACCGCCACCGTTAAGGTTAGCCGTGAACCCTGAGTTGTAGTCGAAACTAGCACTCTCGTACGTGCAAATCCTGTTGACCGCTTGGTATTGACAGCAATATGGCTCTCCATTGCGCTGCGCGCCATTACATATGTTGTAGGGTGCCCCTATGTCCGTGCCAGTGTTCATTGATACTGGCCCTGTCGGCGGCACGCCGTTAGCATGAAACTCTGTCCCATCATCATAAAACCCATCTACACAAGTGGAAAGATTCCCAGCAGATATAGAAGTAGGACAAACGCTGGTGTCGACTGGAGGATCGACAGCATAGGCGTTTTTAATTCCTGTTCTTCCGACCAAGAGACCTATCGCGCCAACTGAGAGTGCAAGAGTCGCATTAATCATGCGAACGAATTTGGGAGTATTCATGGTTATTATTTCTGGAGAAAATCGTAAGGAGGTAGAATTTCGCGGTGTTTTCGAGGGAAAATTCTATCTCCTGATTCTATGTGTTTCATCTCTTCATCCGACAACATAGAACTTTCTGTAACTCGTCCACTTGCCCACAAACAAAGAGCATGTCTCCCTGTGTTTACGGAGCTTGAAATTTCAATGTCTTTGAAATCCTTGAAATTACGACCCAAACGCCAAGTTTGTGTCGTTGTCGCTGCATCAACATTCTTCTGGAATTTGCTATCACGAACTTTAGTATTTTTAGACGCTGCATTCCAGGTAAATACCCGCCCAGTGGTCATATCACTACTGCCACCTGTAAAGTCCTCCGATTTTACAATCCCCCCGCTCCGACTGGGAGATGAAGGTAACATGTTCCATACTGCTAATTGTGCCGTTCGATCTTCTCGAGAACTAAGCATGCGACGCAATTCGCCTTGATGAGATAAGGCCCACGCTTTCCATTTGTCTCTCAAGAACTTTACTCGCTCTAATCGCTCGGATTTCTGTGCCTCTGTAAGTTCTAGACGAGCATTGTCAGCCTCGATTTGTGCTTTAATCTGCTGCACAGGCATATTGGACGTTTGCCCCGCTGTGTTTAGCGAGGTAATTCCCAGCATGACAGAACAAATGAGAAGCGCAAATGCCACTCCTGACCAGACTTTCTGTTGTTTTGTTGGCTGACTCGCGTTTTTTTTCATGGCTTTACACCTTCAAGAGTCGAATTGTATCAGTTGATACAGTTCCTTCTGCCTGAAATATAATGGCACCATCTTTGACTTGGAGTATTGCTATCTTTTTGTGGCTCGCGAAGCGGGCTATAAAAGAAGGCTGAACATCGACAAAGGAGACAGTATTAGTCGGCCAAGAAATCCTTTTTGCTTGACGAATTGAAGGATTCTTCGCTGAATAAGCAATAACAACATGTAAACCTCGTCGGACTGCCTCACGCGTCAATTGTTCCGGAGTTACTCCACATCCGCAATCATCAGGTGGAACAACAATTAGTACCGAATTTGGTTGTGTTGACCAACTGTAGCCTGGTAAGTCGGGAGGCTGATGAGATTGATGAGTGCGGAGCGAAAAACCCATCAAGACGCATAAAGCCAAGACGAGGATAGATGTCAGTGCGAGACTTGACGCCCATTTGCCGAAATGCGTTTTCATGAGAACGGAAGAAGTTGATGCAGACTATGTAACGTTACCACGTGCGTCGAAAAAATGTGTTAACGATAGATTAAATTTACGTTAAATTTTGATTTCGTCTCTCCAAGACTGAAGAGCTTCAACAGCTACTGGACGAAAGCCTGTCGAATTTTTTATGCACCTGCAACCCGCATTTCGACGGCTTAGACACCTTTTGGACTCCATAGGAAACAAGGAGCCTAAAATCAGGGAGACATGGCAAATAATGAGCGCCCAAGACCGCGTGCACTTCTTACTCAGTCCCGATTCCTTGACTACTACCTGGCGGATTGAAAGCGCAGACAGCGACAGTCGAGATACACGTTGCATATTGCGGCGGTCAGGGCGCGCGATCAGCAGTTGGACAGTCCACGCCTTGAGAGTAGCACTTAGAATTGTGGGTGATAGAAACTATTCAGTCTTTACAGGGCAAAATTTGCAGCGCCAACCAATCAGACAGCTCGTCACACCCCGCTTTCAAAGCATCATTCCAATCTTTGAATCCATCGGGTCGCAAGCGTTCGCAACGAGCGCCAAAACTCTCTAATTCGTAGGTTTGTGCATCAGCGGCCCGATCTCCGGCTTCGTCCGCATCGAAAGCCAGTAAAACGCGACGGAAGGCACACACGCGATGCAGCCATGTCGGTGGTTGTGTGCCGCAGAACGCAACCGCAGGGTAACCAGTTCGTGCCAGGGAGAGCGCATCAAGCGGAGCTTCGGTAATAATGATGGGCGCACCGCGTTGCACCTGCTGCCAAAAATCGGGTGAGAAAAATACCCCCTCTCTTTTAGACCCAAGCGTGCGAACTTTGGGATTTTCACGTCCATCGATGTAGCGTCCCTGAGCCGCAACTAAACCGCCACCATCATCGTAGATTGGAAAGACAACCGCAGGGCGCCCCATCCAAGATGGCGCCCACTTCACTTTGGCGCTAAGGCATAGCAAAAGCGACAAACCACGCCCTTCCAGATATATTTGACCCGGCGATCCGCCCAAGGGGAGCAACCCACGGAAAGAGTCTCGCCAAGAATGGATGACACTGACCACGCTAATTTCAGCATCTTTCGCCGAGTCACTGGAAACCTGAGGTGTAGCAAGAACCGAAAAACCGCCTTGTTCCGCCATATCTTCGCAGGGTGGGGCGGAAGGTATACCAAAGGCACTGCGCATCGCCTGGCGCGCTCGTCCTTGCCGCTCAAAAGGTTTTTCTTCCCACTTTTCGCGTACCTTACCTTTGGCATCGCAGCGAAAGCACACCCACAAACCGCTTGCGACTTCTACGCTGAGGCTCCGATGAGCACTGTCGCGTGCTTTGCCCTGCCCACACAACGGACAACAGAAACGTCGCCGCGCGCCTTGAGGCGCCTGGGGATCGAAGGATTCCAGTTCCTCCAACGAAAGGATCGGGCGTTCGGTCATGTTCAAATCTCCACTCAGAGTTTTTGCATTTCAAAAGTTTGAGTCGCGCCGTGAAAGCTAAAACGTGTTTCCTTGCCCGACGCACCGCTGCGGTTTTTGACCAGGCGAGCGGTCACTCCCACTGCGCTGCCCGCATCTTCTCGCTCATCAACGCGCGATAAATCCAATACGCTTTCCGCTCCGTATTCCAGTTTGCGCGTGCCCGCTCCCGCTGAAAGACCTCCGCTCTTCATCGCCTCCCGATTGCGCTCGCTAATCGCCACAATCGGACAATGCGCCGAGTGTGAAAGGCCACGCAACCCTAACAAGGCCGCGTTGAGGATTTCGTATTCGCTGCCCTCCCCTACCCGTCCACTGGCTGCAACACCTTCGGCCCACGAGTGCAGCGAGTCCACAACCAAAAGCACATGACGACTATCGGCCCCGTTTTCCTGCGCTCGAATCCGCACCGCTTCGACACCTTGGCTCAGAAAAGCGGTTTCGGCTCCGGCTCTCGTCGCATCTACCAACGCCAGATAAGGTGCCGCCATCACCGCACGCTGTGCCAGTTCCAACGATTCGCGCGGCCCGATCTCACCACTCTTGAGGCGACCCAAATAGGTTTTAGTAACGCGGGCTGTGTGGCGTCTCAACAGTTCGAGCGGTGCCATTTCACAGGTCACATAAAGACAAGGAAAACCACACTGCGCCGCGACCTGTAGTGCCCACGCAGTTTTGCCCGTCCCCGGCTGGCCATGGACGATATGCAGACCTGGCGACAAACAACCGCCCAAATCTTCGTCGAGCTTTTTGAAACCGGTGATCGGGCCACGAAGCGTTTGACTCACTCGCGCTTCATGGGCGGCCTGCGCCTCCGATTGCCATTCATCCAGCAAGTCCGAGAGAAGACATAAGCGGGGTCGCTGTGCGGGTGCGGTGGGCGTCGAGCCCTTTTGGGCGGCGGCAGATGCTGGTCGAGCGAAAACGGGCTGTTTCATGGCGTTCTCGGAAGGATATAAAATGCGAATATCGGGCGATAGCCCGATTAATTCGCCCATAGTTATAGTTATAGGGAAATTGGCCAATCCCACTCGAAGCTCGGTTTCACGCTCAAATACGGCCTTTTTGGGCCAAATATAACAAAATTATTCCCCCACATTTGCGTCGGATTCCCCCACATTTGCGTCGGATTCCCCCACATTTGAGTCGATTTATTGAACTCTAATAAAAATCAACGCAAAACTGGGGGAACGATTGTGTCAAGTCCGAGGTCAGTCTCCACAATGGATCATTCGCACTCGAAAGTTGAACGTAAATCCGACCTGATAAATCAAAAAATCAACGCAAAACTGGGGGAATAAGGTATCGAGTTGTTTTAGGTTACGGCCCAAACCCATGTTCCGACAGTTTTCCATTGACTTTACGTGAGCTTAAACTCAAGCCGCTGCGGGTGGATTCTTGCGTGGGCGCCCGCGCTTACGGCGCGGTTTTTCCAGATCGCGTGGCGCTAAAGTCGGTAGATTGCGAGCGCACCTCTCGACGGCATCTTTGAGCGCAGAGCCTGGAGCAAGAACTATTTGTTCGTTGCACCAAGGCTCGATCCAGCCTTTGCGTGGCAAAATGACTTGAGATGCCATGACCGCCGCTTCGGCACTTTTGTTCAGAATGCCCTTCTCCACCAGAATTCCCAACGCGCTGTGCCAGTATTCGACGGCCCGACGCGGGTTATTACTTTCCAGAATTTCATCCAAAGGCGCGACTTTGGGCGGATATACCGTGAGCAGTTCGCGGCGCGTGGGTTTGAGTGTGCCTTCGAGCGTTTCGCGCGGTTTGCGCCGCCACAAACTGAGCAGTGCCAAACCCATCACGCGTGCCCAGGCTCCCGAAGGTTTATCAGGGGCAATTGAGCCAAGTAATTCGCCCGAAGGCAGAAATTGGGCGAGCGAGGAAACCGTAGTGAGCTTCGTCCATTCGGACGAGACGGCGATTTGAACGCGCAGGGGCACCTCTTCCTCGGCAAAAAGCGAGGTCTGAACCGGGTGTTCTTCTTTCATGAATCGCCAGATTGGGCCCTCAATGTGGGTTGAAATCTCTTCACCGCTCGCGGGATCGCGATAAACGCCGGTACGACTACCAAGAACATTGGCGCGCGCACAAAAGCGTAGATAGCTCCACACGCGGCGACGCATCTCCTGCCGTTGCACGGTCGTGCGCGGATCCCATCCAATCTTTGCGATTACGTCGTCCAGCTCGATCCAGTCGTAAGCCAGAGCGTTGCGTGGCAGAGGATCAGGTGGAGCCAGCAAACGTGAGACGTAAAGCACCGCAAATGTGCCGTCGGCGTCGGTCGTATGCATCATTGCTTCCAAAGCTGCCAAGCCAAGCGCCGGATTGGTTCCGCGTTCCGTGTCTTCCAACTTCAGCTGAATTCTGTGTGGCAAACCTTTACGTTCGTAAGTGTGAGTTCCTGCCTGCTCGTCGCTCTGCCAATTGCGCCCGGTTTTGCCATCGCACATTGACATCAAAAGTACCGCCGATTCTTGGGAGGTATGAACCAGATAATCGTCGGCCTGAGCAGCCTGATTTGCTTTAGGTTCCTTTTGACTGTTCTCTTGGGAGAGTTCATCCTTGGCCTCGTGGTCTTTTTCAATGAGGTCAATGAGCCAGCTCTGGTAAGCGTTGGCATAGGCAGTGGCCTTCTGAAGAAAATCGGTATCGCTCGCAAGCCTTTCTAACGCGCGACTTTCGGCTTCTTGCTGGTTGTATTCGCCCTCTTCGAGCGACTCTTGGGTCGCTGAAACATAACGCCTCAGAATCGTGAGAAACGCTTCTACAGCCTCACCAGCTTGGATGTCCCCTGCCCGCCAAGACGAAAATAACTTCTGCACCAGCCAGCGCCGGGTTTTCTTTTGGCGTGAGGTAACTCCGCTGTGTCCCTGGGGAGCAGAACACATCTGCTGAATTTGCGCCTCAAAGGGTAGCCACAAATCCGAGTATTCAGGGGTTACTTGTTCAAACTCCTGGTCGAAAAGTGGGAGTGGCACGTCCTCATTCTGACTCACAACAGATTCCGTTTGACTTTTGAATTTCATGAAAACAGCTCTCCCTTTTGGTTTAGGTGTGATCGCCCTCGGTGGAGTTACCCTTAAATTGCCCATCAAACCAGGCGCGCACATCGTCGGGTCGTAAGCGCAGACTGCGTCCGATACGCCGCGCTGGAAGCTCGCCGTTCTTGATGGCAGTTCGCAGTGTTCTTTCTGAAAGCCCGGTCAGAACGCGCGCTTCGGCGACCGTGATACCGATCTTTGCAGCTAACTCAGACGGCGCGGCGGCGCGGCTCGTTTCCAGCGCGCTCACTAACGCTTGAGCAAGCTCTGGTAGGTGAGCAGCTTCAATTGCCACAACGTTGGGGAGTGCGAAGTTAGCAGATGGAACCTTGAAGTTAGAAGTTGGTAAAGCCAGAGCGTGTTTGTCTTCTAAGTTTGAACTGCGAACCTGGAAGTTAGCAGCTTGTGGTTCTAAGTTCGAGGTTTCAGCTTCGATGTTTGAAACTTCAACTTTAACGGTAGGCTGCAACTCTTCTTGCAAGGCGGCGATTTGAGCTGGGTCAAAGTTTGCGATGGGTGAAGTTTTGCCCGGAACATAGGCCACACGTAAGCGCCCATTTTTCGCGTAGTTATTGATGGTGCGTTCGCTAACGCCCAAGGCTGTTGCCGCTTCTTTTCTGGTCATAATGAAAACTTCCTGTGCTTCTGTCGTATCTTCTAACTTCGAGCTTCGCACTTCTAACTTGGAAATCTCACTGCGTGCAAAGTTTGAAAGTCGAAGCTCGAACTTAGAAACGAAACCTCAGTATGATGCGAAGTTAGAAAACTCGCAAGGATTGAGCTTCAAACTATCAAGGAAAGAGATTTAGTTTCTAACTTTGGAGAGAATTGAATATAGCCTGTCTTTTGGTGAGGGCTTGGCTAAGGTTGTTGAATGTTCATTGATTGTGAATTAATCGCCCACAATACCTTTAGTAAACTCAGCGACACCCCTCTTATTATTTTTTCTTTTTCCCCGTTTCGCCGCCAAGCACCCGCAGCAGCGAAACCCCGATGAATCGTAAGGCGCCGCCAAGCAGACCAAAGCCAAACCGCAGCGAATGGTTCAGCACAGCGGCGACAGCCGCTCGAAATCCCTTCCCGACTTCGCCAGGCAAAAAAGCGGAGAGGAAGTAGAAGACGAAGAGCACGATGACGAAGTGGCTGAGCTTCTCGATGATCCAGACGCCCCAGCTCTTGTATCCGGTCAAGCTCTGAACGCTGAGATCGGGTAGGCCAAAGCCGCTCCCCAGCATCCAACGTCCGATAAAGACGAGTAGGGCAACGAGCAGCACCCACCTCACCCAGCCCAGCGGCAGCGAAGTCGCCGCCTCTTCCATATCGGGCGTGCCGCAGAAGTTACAGAAGCGCGCGTCGTGCGGGTTGAGGTGGCGCGTCTTCCCGCGACAGAGCCGCCCACCAAAGGAACGGCCACACCCGGTGCAGAGTGGCCCGCCGCCGGAGAAGTGGCGACAACGCAAACAGAATCGCATAATCTTTTGGTTGCAGTAAAATCTCCTTACCTATTTTACGTCGGAGGCAACTCCCAGGGGAGGTGATTCCCAAGCACTATGATTACGCGGCTCATTGACCATTTTCTCATCAGCGCCCTCAACCGTGCCATTGCGCGCCCCCAACCCCCCGCAGAACTTCCCGCACCGACGCCCAGCGACCACGCTCTCATCGGCAACCTCCTTGACGACGAGAAGGAGCAAGTCACCGCACAGACCATCGCACTTTCGCCCCAGGCGCGGATGCGTCACCTTTATTTGCTGGGTGCGACCGGCACCGGTAAAACCAACTTACTCCTGCGTCTGATCGAATCGGATATCGCCAGTGGACGCGCTTTCTGTGTGATCGACCTGCGCGGTGACCTGGTGGACCGCGTGCTGCTGCGTTTGGCCGCTCACGCGCCGCCCGACGAGTGGCGCGAGCGCCTGCTCTTAATGGACTTACGCGAGACGAGTCATGTCGTGGGTTTCAATCCTCTACTTGGAGAAGGCGACGTTTACAGCCGCGCGCTCCATCTACTGTCGGTTCTCAAGGCTCAGTCCGATTCGTGGGGCGTGCAGCTCGAAGAGACGCTGCGCAACTGCCTGTTGGCTCTGGCCGAGGCGCAGTGGTCGCTTTTAGAAATCGAGCCGCTCTTGACCAACGCTTCCTTTCGCGCGGAGGTAATGAAGAGAGTCAGCGATTCGCGGGTGCGCTCTTTCTTCGGGCGTTACGAGGCGCTCTCCCCCGCTAACCAGGCAACGTGGACGCTGGCCGTTCTCAACAAGGTCACGCCCCTGCTCTCGATCCCCGCCATGCGCCTGACCTTTGGGCAGCGGCGCTCGTTTTCGTTTCGGCAGTTGATGGACAACCAGCCAGGGATGGTCGTGCTGATCTCGCTGGCGGTGGATCGTTTGCACGACGCGGCGCGCCTCGCCGGTGGGCTGCTGGTATCGGGTTTTCAGAGCGCCATCATGTCGCGCGCCGAGATTCCCGAAAGGGAACGAGTTCCGGCTCACCTCTACGTGGACGAGTTCGAGTGCATGGCCAGCGACCGCTTCGAGTCCATCGTCGCCGAGGGGCGGCGCTTTGGTCTGGGCCTGACACTTTCGCACCAGAACATTAGCCAACTCTCAACGGGACTGCGCAATGTGCTTCGCAATAACGTTCACACTCAAATCTACTTTCAGACCGGTGCGCTCGATGCCGCCGAACTGGTCAAGGAGATTGGTGCCGAAGACAAAGAAGCGGTGCGCCGGACTTTGATGTCCCAGGGTGTTGGGCAAGCCTTTCTGATTCGGCGCGGGCAACCCACCGTCCGATTTCAAGCCGCGCACTCTCCCGATCCGCGCGTAAGCGACGCTCAGGTTGCCGCTCTGCGCGCGGCCTCGTTCTCGACCTATGCCAGAGCGCGGAGCGAAGTCGAAGCCGAGATTGCCGAACGCGAGCGCGCTTACTCCGCCCCCACTGCTTCCATCACAGGCTCGAAAGCCGCTCCGACCTACGAGATTCGCCACTCCAAAACCGCGACCTTCAAATCAGGCACCACAAAAACACCCAAGCCGCCAAAGAAAACTGATCCTTGATCATGGAACCTCAAGACTTACCACCACCCAAACGACGGTCTCCGCGCAGTCGTTTCCAAGCTCAGAAAGATGTCAGGATACGTTTGGGAGAGCGCGATGAATTGATTTTGTGCGACCTGTTTCTGCACCGGTTAATGTCGCGCGGGCAGATTAAGCGGCTCTACTTCTCTTCAACGGTGCGCTGCAACGCGCGCTTGCGATTGCTGTTCGACCATAAGTTCGTGCTGCGCCACTTTCCGCCTTATGCCCCGTTTGGTTCGCAGGCGATCTACAGCGTCGGTAAGGCGGCGTTGCCCCTCATCTCGCGGCGCACGGAACTGGACTTGCCCGAAGTCACCCGCTACTTCCGACGCACACAGACGCCGACTTTCATCGAGCACACTTTGTCTGTCGTGGATATTTGGCTTGCCTTTCGAGAGGCTGTTGATGCGCGCCGGGATGTAACTCTGGATTTGTGGCTCGCCGAGATGCGATGTAGAGACGAGTGGGACATTCGCGCATTGGGCTATAAGTGGCGCAAAGAGGCGTTCAAACCCGACGGTTTTGTGCGGCTGCAAACATCGGAAGGTTACCTCAACTTTTTCATCGAAGCCGACCTGGGCCACACATCGTCGTCCCAGTTCGAGGGCAAAATACTCACTCATCAGCGTTATCTCGAAAGCGGCTTATTCGAGCAGACTTACGGTTGTTCGACGTTTCACACGCTGGTCGTTACGACCGGTCAGCGGCGATTGAAGAACCTGCGCGAGATACTCGAAATCAGGGACTCCGAGGTGTTCTGGTTCACTACGTTTGAGGCGCTACGAGAGGAGGGAGCATTGGCGCCAATCTGGTCGGTGCCGAGAGGCAGCGAACTCGTGGCGCTCACCTGACTCTCTTCGCTTTCTGTATACGGATCGTAAGTGGTGCAGTTCGCGTGGCGCCAGCGTCGGTTCTTAATCTCTTTCTTGGATAGCGCAGTGCCGCAGAGTTCGCAAACGCCGCGCTCGAAGCGCGCCAGGCGTTGCTCGCGGTAGAGCAGAAAGATGAAGTTTGGATCGTCGATTTTGATGTCAATGCGTGAAAAGCTCGACGGAAACGACAAAAAGCCGTTGATCGTCAGTCGGGCTACCACCTCGCTCTTGTAGCTGTAATCGTATTTCAAGAACCCTTCGGGCAAAGTGAAAAAACCCGAGTAGGAAAGCGAACTGACTCCACCGGCCTTTACGCGCTTGGAAGTCGAGGATGTTCCGCACACTCCTAAATTGTCGGAGACCGCAACCAGAGGAACGGTTGCTAACAAGTCAAAAATCTCCAGCCACTGCCTGGAGATCGGGGGCATCGTTGGAGGAGATGAGATGGAAAGCGTGACGTTCATAATTGGAGTTCCCAAAAGCAAAAGCGCGTTTTCTCCGCGCCGTTCGAGTCGGAGAGTCGGAGCAAAAGACGCTTTTCATTTTAGCTTGATTCCCCTATCAAAACACGCCGCCTTGCGTGAAGGTGACGTGTTTTGGCAAAGGGAGAAGCGGTGATTACGAGGTCGCGGGCCGCAGTTCCGGCAGTTCGACTTGTTCCGCGTCCAGGCAAAGGCTGTTGAGCAGGCCATCCGCGACGCGAATCGGCAGATTGGGGTCGTCTTGCAGTTCGGGATGCTGCTGGCGCAGACGGGCTTCGACATCCTGAGCCATTTCGCGCAGATCGTCCTCGCAAGAGGTTTCGAGTTCGTTTTGCTCTCCGTTGAGCAAGTAAGTGATCTTCATGGTTTCTCCAATGGTGGGAAGAGGTTGGTGTGCGTGTGGTAGGCGATGAAGAAGCGATGTGTCTTTTTCCACCGCTTCTTCATCGCGTGTGGGTCGGGTGCAACTCTCGTTGCAGTTCGTCGTCGTTGGAGGGATCAAAACCAGCAGTCCATGATCACGCTGTGTCGCGGGGCGCCAATGATGTTGCCGAAGTTTTGCTTCTCCAGCCCCGTTGTATCTCGCAGCGTTGTCTCAGACCATCCGGGTAAGGGCGGGGCATCTTGATCCAACTGGACGACCACGCGGTAGCAACAACCTTCGGGCAGCTGAGGACGCTGTGCCAGCGTATCGCGGAGGCGCTCGATGTAGGTGTCGAACTTCTCATCGTTTTTGGAGGTGGCGTAGTCGAGAGTCAAGTCGTAACGTTCCCGCAACGATTCTTCAGACCAGACCTCGATCACCAGACCTTTCAGATAGCGGCCCGTGATCCAGGTGCGGAAGGAGTTGACGAACAGCTCGCCGTTGTTGTGCATAAAATCCATGGGCAAGCCCCGGCGTTGAATGACCTCTTGAGTGACGCGGATCAGTTCGGTCGCCACGTAAGTCGTGGATTGTGCCCAGACTTTCACTCCGACTCCGGTGTGCGTTTTAGTCTTTACCATTGTGAGAGTCCTCTTGTGAATTGGAATGGTCGCACGCGACGTTCGCCAGGCTTTGGTCTTGAGCCTGTTCGCTTTCGATGAGTTCTAGGCGCACGCTCAGGGCATCGGCTGCGTTGATTTCGGCGACGATGCGCTCCATCGCCGCATCTTGCAGAGAAGTGGTCAGAAACAGCGTCAGCGTGCAGATAGTCTCTTGCGGCAAGGCGTCCAGCGCTCTCACGGTGGCGGGAAGGCTGAGGTCTTCGGTGACGTTGGCCACTCCGTAGACGATTTTGATGTTGAACTCCAAATCGCCGCTGTTGAGCGCGATGGAGCCGCCTTCGAGGTAGTGCATTGTCAGCGCCAGACGTGCCACGGGACGCAACTGCTCCAGGGCCTTTTGCACGTCGTCGGCTCGTTTGTAGCCGCGCTCTTGCAGCAATTCAATAGATGCTTTGCTAATGACATCCCATGTGTTATCGGGAGCGCGGTTGGGCAACGACGCAACGCGGCGTTGGGCGCTGGCGACGGCGGGCTTGGGCACAGCGCCCGTCGCCGCTGGAGCGGTGGCATCGGGCGCAGGGTTCGGGTTTTCCAAACCGTCGGGGCGAGGATGGCCGTTGAGATCGGCCTTTGCTTCAGGTTTGTTGGTAAGCATGAGTGTAAACTCCTCCTGTTTGTCTATTGTGAATTTCTTCTTCTTTTTGAGCCTGAGCCGCTTGAATTAGATGGTTAAATTCCAATTCTTGCAGCGAGGGTGCGTAAGTCAATGCGCTCACAATCAAGTGGCGCGACTGCCGGGGCGATTGCCCATGGGTCAATTCGAGTAGGTCGTTGGCTCGCTCGCTCGCCAGCGCAGAGCGGAGGCTGTTGGCCACGTCAGAGCCGCACAAGCGGTCGAGTTCCAGAGTTGCGTTACAGATGATGCTGCGCCGCGTCTGGGCGTCTGGCAGTGGCACTAACATCGAAAAATCAACCCTTTCGGTGATGGCTGGGTCAATATCTCTTGGGATGTTGGTGGTGAAGATCAGCACCACATTGTGATGTTTTCTCACCAACTCATCCAAAGATTCAATGAAGCTGTTTACACTAAGAGATGTGTCGGCTGGGTTAGTGTCCGAGTTGAGGTTGGCCCGGTTGGTTCCCATGGACTCGACTTCGTCGAAGAGCACTACGACGGGTTGTCCAGTCGAAGCAATTTCGCTCAAATCTCGAAACAGCGTCTGCACGTTTTTCTGGGAGCCTCCGCGCTCACCGCTTGGAACGGCGTGTGCGTTGGCCACAACCAGAAGGGCTGATTGGCCGGATGCTTTGGCCCATTCGTTTGCCAGTCCTCGCCCCAGGCTGGTCTTGCCGGTTCCCGGTGGCCCGTAGAGTAGCACGGCGCGGCGCAGTGCCAGACCGATGTCCGATGCCCCACACTGTGCCAGCAGCGATAGCACCTTGATGTGGCGCAATAGCCTGGTTTTGATGTGATCCGGCACAATGATGCGCTGCCAATCCTCATCGAGCGAGGGGTCGGGCAAGCGCCGGACGTGACAAAACGGGGAGTCGTGTGACCGCGAGGTTGGGGGTCGCGGTCGAAGTTCAGTTTCCATTTTCGCCTCCTTGACGATGTATCGTCAATACTAAAAGGCGCGATTCCAAAAGTTTCTATGCACTCAAAGCGAGGATTTCAAAAAATTAACGCTTTCAAAAATAATTTTGACGCAAATAGTGGACGAAGACGACTTGATTACTCCCTGAGTCTATACCTGTTGCAAGCGGGCGAAAATGGAGGCATGAACTTGGCGCGCGACCTCGCCCACGTTGCCCGCAGGTGTTGTGGCCGTGTCATCGAATAACGATTCGAGAACCGGCAGAGCGCGCTCATCGCCGATCCGCTCGTAGGAGCGAATCGCTCTCACGCGAACGGCGTCGCTTGGGTCGTGAACAATGGCGTCGAGAAAAGCCTCGTGAACACGCTCGTCAGCCTCAAAGAGCCGCAGCCGTTCCAACATAAAGGCGCGCACTTGAGGCGAGGTATCATTTTGCGCGGCGAAGAGTATCTCCGGCACAGCGGCGGGGCCAACCAGAGCGATGAGCGAGCCGCCCGCATCCCAACGGGCCGTCTCGTTTTCGTCTTTCCTGAGATTGTGCAGCAGAAAGGGCACCGAACGGCAGTGATCGCAAAAATCCAGCGTCGAGGTCGCCGTGTAGTGGCGAATATGGGCATCGGAATGTTGCAGCGACTTCAACCGTAACCCCTGAATCCACGGATCACTCATCCCGACGTTGCCAAGAAAAGAGATCGCCCGGCGTTGCTCTGCGCTCGTTTCCTGTTCCAAAAGCCAGGCGATATATTCGGCATACTCTTTTTGATAGTTGGGAGACAGAGCGTAAAATTTATATGCGCTCTCCACCATCAGCCAGGGATTATCGCTGCACTGGCGATAGCTGTTCATCACCTCTGTCTCCGCGTCATTTCTCTGCTTTGCGAACGCTCGTGCTTTGGGCGAATACAGGAGTTGCGGCACGACGTTTTCATTGTGTGCGATATGCGTCCCAGCGTCGTTGAGAGTTTTTGCTCTATCGAATAGATCGCGCGCTTTCTGCAACTCCTGCCAGACCTTTTGTGCCGGTTCCGGCCATTTGACTGCTTCCAGATTTTGCCAGTCGGCGGCATCTATGAAGCGGCGATGACCGTAGCGCATCAAATGGCGCAGTGCCATCCATCGCACGATTTCGTTCGTGTGCACATCGCACGCGATTTGGATCAAACGCTGTGTCACCCAAGCAACCGCCGGAGAGCGGCCCATCCAGCAGACCTGCACATAGACGTCGCACGGTTGCTGAAACTCGTGTTGGTAGAGCCGCATGACCTCTTGAATTTGAGCTTCAAACTCCGGGGATGCGCCGCGCCGCCAGGCGCTGAAAATAGCGCACCAAGCCAAGTCGCGCACGACGGCGCTCTCGTCTCTGCAGAGTCGAAGAGCGACTTGCAAAAGCGGAGCGTCGAGTGCCCGGTTTTCGGTCGCAGTCTGGAGCGTCGCTGCGCGCACATCGGGGTATCGGCTCTGAAGTCCTCTGAGCAAGTCGTTCCCAGCTTCTCGCTCCTTTCCTCCGATCAAAAATGCAAGCGTTCGCATCGCCGCGCCGCGCTGCTCCGCTTTGGAATTGAACTCGCAAGAGTGGCGAAGGCTGGCATAAATGGCATCGACTTGGATGCTACTCGCTTCTTGTAAGACGGCGCGCAGGGCATGACCCGCCGCGTCTTGGAGCAGGGTATCGCCAGAACCGATTGTGCCAGCGAAGACTTCTTCCCAGTCGGCGGCAGTTCCAAATTCGCCCCATAATCCAATCGCTCGCCGTTTCAGCGCATCGGACGTGTGCTGGCTCTCCCAGCAAAAAAGCAGAGGGCGAGTGCTGCCACTGCGCTCGCAAACGAACGCAACGGCGCCATCCCAAACCGTTGGTAGCGACGAGAAGCAGTCGGCTCGGCTCTCCCACACCGGTCGCAGTGGCTCGGCGGCGAGATGGTCGCGCACGGATTCGTGCAGAAATTGCAGTTTCATAATTACAGTGCCCAGCCGTTAAAAAACGGCGCGCATCAAGCTGGTTTTGGAGAACTCTTCAACGATGATTTCCATCCACGCCCTCTGCTGGCTCGGCGACATATCCGCAGACCATCCGCTGATGCGTCCGGCGTTTGCTATTCCTACCCGCGCCCACCAAAGGTGAGCGTCCCAGCGTTCCTTGGCCACACACTCTAACAGCAGAGTGGCCGCTTCCTTCGCTTCGATTTCGACTAAGCCGCCGCGCTCCACCATCAAAGCCGCTAAAATCGCCATGCCTTGATGCGCCAATCCCAGCGAAGTCAGCGCGCCACTCAGCACGTTTTGCTCTTCGGTATCGCGTTCCAGCATCCGTCGAACGGCGTAGCTGAAAATCGTATCCCGCGTAATCGGTGTTTGCGAGGCAGCCAAACGCCCCGATGCGATGCACGCCAAGCGTAGCACCAGTGGATTACAAAGCAGTTTGGCGGCGGACTCGCCCATTTTGTCCAGCACCTTTTGACCTTGGGGAGCGGCCTGTATGATTTTTTGGCTTGTGGCAGAGTCCAACGGTAACAACTCATAAGGCCGAAACGCTTCACCGCTCGTGCTACGGCACAAGCGTCGGACGAGGCTATCAGGAAGCGCGCTCTCCTGTTTGCGGCACGTTAGGATAAACCGACTGTCCGTGCTTCCCTCCAAACGCACGACAAGCCCGTTAAGACTCGTTACGAGAGCGGGACGTGGCACAGCTCGTGGCACCTCGTTCAGACCATCAAGTAGCACCAGCAAACCGGGAATGCGCCCGATGTGCGAAAGATCGTTTTTATATGCAACTGGCAAGGCGCGGGCGCGGCGGTGAAAATGTGCGTCTGTAACGCCCTGCAAATCTCCCAAATTGAAGAGCAATGGCACCAGAGGCCAATCTGGTGACAGCATTAGTTCACCGCGCATCGCCGCCAGGAACAGCTTGCTGAGCGCCGTTGTTTTTCCGGATCCGCCATCGCCCAACAACAATATTCGCGTGTTGTGCTTATTCTGAATGACCGTTTCCAGTTCGAGCGGTAAGCCGGTCGGTTTGAAATCGTGGTCGAGCGGCACCACGTGTAGCGGCCAGTAACTCCGCTCAAAAAACTCTTCGGGCGTATCTAATTCGGGAACCCATTCGCGGGTTTGCTCCAGAAATACCTTCCGCATCAAGTGAGCGTGTTCATCCAGCGGAGTGGCTCGCCCTTGATAGGATTTGATCGGCGGCGCCCCGCCCATGCTCGTCCACGTCTGTTCTCCGTGCCACCAAGCGTTTTCGGTTGACACAAGGGCAAGGCGTATGGGTTTGCCTTCGAGTGTCCTCCGCAGACGATTCCAGAAGAATAGTGGCGCAGTTTCCAGACCATGAAGCAGCAACAGAATTTGCCCGTCGTGCAGGGCCGTTCTGATCACCGACTCGTCCAAACCGCCGGAGGAATTGCGGTTTCTCAACGCCAATTCTCGCCGCACCGTGCCAAGCACAACTTGGGATAAGCTACGATCTTCGCTCCACTCGGCGGCCTCGATTATAACCGGAATGAGTTGGCGGCGTTTCTCTGAAAGAGTGACGTCGGCACGGGTGCCGAGACGCCGCGCAGCCCCGCGCGAGGCGATTTGTCGAGCCAGTAGGAGGCTCTCGTCTTCGGAGCGGCAAAGCAACCAGCTTCGAGCAACTTCGGGCAACTGCTGAAGTGGGTCTTGGCTGTCCGTAGCAATTAAATCGGCGTGGTGGGCATCGTCGCGCTCGTGCGAATGGGTTAATAGCTTTCGCAAATACCCTTGCCAGGGATCAAAAAGACCGCTTTGGGAGATCGCATCTTCCAAGGACTCGACCCAGACGATTGGAACGCTGGCTGGCAGTTCCTCTCCTGCATTGGCTGTGGGCGCAATAACGCGTGGAATGGGGGTGTTCTTGGCCTGGGCTGCTTCTAATACTGCCTCTAACTTGTCTTTAAGACCACCCACTTCTCCGATTTTCCCTTGAGCATTGCGGATGGCACCCGTGACCGCAACATCGCCGACTGTGTGGTAGCCGATCTGCTCGCCTCGCACGCGAGCCATTAAAGCCAAAGCGACGGCCACCCCCAACGAATCGCCGTCGAAACTCCACACCCCGGCGCCGTTAATAGAGACGCGAATCGCGTAATCTGGCACAGCCGCCGCGTCCAATTGTTTCCTGAGCAACTGGAGCGCGGCTTCTCGCGCGTAGTTCACTGAATCACGTAGCTTGTCCGCCTGGGTCTGCTGCGCGGAAATCAAGAATTCGAGGACGACCGGGCCAGGCGGTGTTCCGGCTGGTAAAACCGTGATCCGCACATCGCGCACCGCGCCGCGCCCGTTGGCAACGAACAAAGCCGGAACGCGGTAAGGCGCCCCTATCAGGCGACCAGTGACGCGCTGTAAGAGTCGCAAACCGACGTTCTCTTTGCTGTTTTGCACCAGCGCGTTCATCTGTGCGGTCAGCTTTTCTTCCGGTGATTTTGGCGCAGTTGTAGGCGCAGAGTAAACGGCCATCGAAACGCCGATGGTGGGCGTTGCAACCAGTGGCTCACTTTGGGTGAGCGCACCGAGAAGTTCGTCGCCTACGTCCAGCTCGATCAACTTGTGATAAGTTTTGTCGGCCTCATTTCGCAACGCTTCTTCCGATAAAAGCTTTTCTTCAAGAGCCGGGCCAAAATGCTGCTGAAAACGATGGGCGCCCAAAAGATGCACCAGCTCATCGATCAAAGAAAATAGCTCGCCCCCATAAAGACCGAACAGGCGCTTGGCGGTCTCGCGTTCGTTAGCTGCGCCGCACAGCCCACTCAGCTCCGGTTCCCGTTGAACGAGTGTCAGGTCAGGCCAATGCTGCGCCGTCAGTTGCAGTCTGTTGCCAATTGGCCCCAGCAGCCGAATCAGATGCTCTGCTGTGGCTTCTGCAGAACGATGAAGCGGAAGCAGTTCTGCGCCCAAACCCTCGACTTCTCTTCCCACTTTTTCCCACTCGCAAGCAAACCGCGCCTCCCGATTGGGTGAGTCCGTAGCATCATAAACCCATGTCCCAACGTCTCGCCAGCTGTCGAGGCAGTCGGTGCTCAACTGCTCCAGTAAAGGCCATTTCATGCGTGGATTCCCCCTGCTGTCTTTGCCGCTGATGAGATGATTTGAGTTTTACTCCCATTCCGAAGTGGGGCGTAGAGTGAATCGTAAACGCTCACTTAATTCGGCGGGAAGCGGGAAGCGATCTTCGCGTAAAACAGCGTTGACGCGCCCTTGTGACGAGACTGGTGCGCCGCCAATTTCGAGCCAGCCTTCCACGCCAGCATCAAGCCACATCGCCAGAAACCAACCGGCGAACTGTTTCGCGGGATCGTCTTCAAAAACCAGTTCAAGCCGCACCGTTCCACCTGTTTCGGTGCCACGAACCTCGCGCTTAAGAACTCGCACTGGCACCCAGCTTTGAGGATCGCCCTCGATTTGAGCGGTCTGCAAATCAGCTTCGTTACTGGCCGCTTGCATTGACAAAGTGGACGGGATTGCGGCGTTGTCTCTCGCTTGTTTGGCAAGGCTGACGAGAACTTCCAAGTTCTCCTTGAACTTGTCCCACTGCTCGTCTCCCCACTGCGCTGCCTGTGCCCGGCTGCTGCGAACCGCTTCTTGTTGTCGCTTTACTTGCTTACGGCGTTGGAGTTCTTCCCATGCTTTATCGCGTTCGTGGATTAAACGCGCAGATTCCGGCTCTATCAAGATCAAGAGTGGGTCTATGTTGCGCGTTAAAAAATTTGCAGCAGCGCGCAACTGATCAGTTTCGGTGCGGAAAGCCGCATCGTTGGTGTAGCGGGCCTCGATCTGCTTGTGTTCAACAGGTGAAGTTTCCTCTTCCAGCAGCCAGGCGGTATACGCCTCTTCGGAAATTTTGTCGGGTGTGAAATCCATGATGTTTTCTCCTTCTTGAAAGACAAGCTATTCAATCGGAATTGAAGTCACCACTTTGTTTGAGTTCGTTTAAAATCTTCCCCAGAACTCTTGAAACGCGTGATTGGCTAATGCCCAGCTTTTTGCCGATTGCGCCCTGAGTTAGACCATCATAAAACTTCATCTTCACAATTAGCGCGCTTACTTCGTCTAATCCTTCGATGCAATCTACGAACGAGATGTGCGATTCAACGCTTTGCAAAGGATGCTGCGATTTATCTTCGTCCTCATCAAGCGATATGGACGATTTAACGTTGATTGCGCTATTTTCTTCCTCCGGATCAAAAGATAAAGCACCACTGTCAAGTCGTTTCTTCTTCCACACATAGATCAGAGCTGGGGAGAACATATAGTTCCACGCAAAGGCGAATGCATTATAACCGGGCAATTTCATCTGGCGTTCTTCGACCTGCTTGGTCACTCGTTCAAATAAATCAACAAGGGCTTCACGAGCTAACTCCTCCGATTCTTGGTGAAGCCATACGTCCTTAGCGCTGGGCTGGCCGCTCAACTTCTTCCAAAAGCGCGCTTTGTAACTTTTAAGGAAATCAATCGAGGTTTCGTCCCAGAACTGCGAAAACAACTTGCCGGTGCAGGGCCGACCATTTGCGTTTAGGTTTGATCGTGCTTCTGCTTCCAGTTGACCCATCGTGATTTGGCATTTGTGTAGCCGAGTCGATGCTTTGGATTGTGAAAGATGCTGGTTCGAGAGCATAAGTGGATCTCCTCCGTTTTCTGAATGACGCTACCAAAGCGAATTTTACTCGATTACTTCGGCCAATCAAAGTGGTAGCCAGACCAACGCGTATGGGCTTGGGCTTCAAACTGACGTGAAGCCCAAAAGCGAGTGCCCCGCATTCTGCGTTAAGCCGCATAAGTAGTAGACACGAGTTGGCCACAATTTATAACCTGTAAGCGAAAATTTCAGTGTTTTTGGCTTGGCGCCTGAAATTTTTCCTCCAAAAAAAATCCCCCAGCTTGTGGGGGACGAAATGAGAGTTAATGAAATTAACCCTCTGGGATTGTGCAGCAAGAACCTACTCGTTACTGCGCTTTTGGGCGAGACGCTTTTGCAACTTTTGCCAAAGTTCTTCCCTTTCTTCGGAGGTGCATTCGGCTTGGGGACCAAAGTAAGCCAACACCTGGTCGATGTTGCGCATGATGAAGGTGAGTCCGCTCCGCAAACTATTCGTTTCAGCTCGAAAGGTCGGATCGCTCTGGTAGCGGGCCTCGAAATCCGTGCGCTCTTCTTCAGTCAGGATTTCGTTTTCGCCCAAAATCCATTCCATGTAGGCTGCTACTTCGGCCTCGCCAACGGGAGAGGTATTTACCTCGTTCATGTATTCACTCCTTGAGGTGTATTTGGAAGCAAATTGCTCCCCTTAAATATCTTACATAAGATATTTAAGGGGAAAATTACTTTACAAAATCAAATTTTATGTGAATCATATAAATTAACATATACATATTGATTTGTCAATCCTAAGCGCATTATGTAATAGCTTAGAGGCTGTGCTCAAATACAATAATAGTGAGCGTCCGAGCGAATTAGAGGCAGTTTAAAGAGTTTCCTTGAAGAGGTTATGCCGAGAAAAACACGCTTACAAAGTGTTTTCCAAATCGGTATTTCCTAAATTTACTGTATTTGAGCACAGCCTCTTACAGAATCAGCGCGTGCAAGCAACGGTTTTTGTAAGAGGCTGCACAGAGGTTTACGGTGAAGGAGCAAAGAGAGCGGTTAATTCCGCAAATTCCATTCTTTGCTCCAAGGAACACCGTGAAACTTGACAATTCTCCCTCCTCCAGCGTCAATGGCATCAGCCACTCCACACCCACCCACGTAGCGCCGCAAGGCACAACCGAACGAATCAAAGCGATACCCGCCAACTGGCAGATCGTGATGATCCCCGTCGATCAGATCGCCCGCAATCCGTATCAACCGCGCTTACAGTTCGACGAAGAAGAAATGGCCGAACTGATCGCCAGCGTGCGCGAACGCGGCGTGCAGCAACCAATTTTGGTGCGCACCGCGCTCAAAGCCAAGGTCAACGGCCACGCCGGAGACAAAACGCCTGCACCACGCTATCAGCTGGTCGCGGGTGAACGTCGTTTACGGGCTTGTAAAGCCGCTAAACGGCGCTCTATTCCGGCCATCGTGCGCGACGATTTGAGCGATGTGCAATCCGCAGAACTGGCGCTCTTGGAAAACGTGCAGCGCTCCAACCTCAACGCCATTGAAGAGGCCAGAGCGTATCGGCGACTGATGCTCGACTTTCGCATGAAAGAAGAGCGCATTGCCAAAAGGGTTGGTAAGTCGGTGGCAACCGTGAAAGATACGCTTCGACTGCTGGCGTTGCCTGGCGAAGTGCAAACGCTATTGATCGCGCGTAAGCTGACCGCTTCGCACGGCCAGCAGCTGCTTCGATTAGCGCCGTTTGAGTCGGTGTGCCGAGAAGTTGCTCGCCGAGCGGCGACCGAAAGCATTCCGGCAACGACCCTTTCCCAGGAGTTATTGCCAGGTGCCCGTCAACTGCGCGACAGCAAATTGATCGTGGAACTGGACTTTCGCACCCGTTTCGACTGGAAGAGCGAGTGTGGTTCGTGCCCGCACAAAGCCTATGTGGTGAGCGGCTACCATTCGTATTGTCTCAAGCCCGACGAGTGGCAACGTAAACAGAATGAAGCCATCGAGCGAGCCAAGCAAGAGGCGACGCGTGTGCTGGACGAAGCCAAAAAGAGCGACACTGGCGAAGTAGATACCGAGTCATTGCCAGCAAACTCTTACCGAGATCTGACTCACGCTGATCTGCCCGCCGGTTGTTGCGAAGCCTGCCCCTGTCGCAGCGCAACCGCCGATCCACGCGATCCGACGAAAAAGCGTCCCATATGTCTCGACCCAAACCGCTTCTCCGAACTGGTCAAAGCCGAGCGCAAGGCTCACGAAGAAGCGCGTCAGCGCAAATTCACCGAGTTCTGGCGCGAAGCGATTCGCTGCTTGAACGATGGAGACCAGGAGCCGGTCGTGTCCTGGGCAACGCTGGCGCTTTGGCCGCTGGCTAAAGGCACTCATCTGCGCTACGGCGAACTGCAAAGCTGGAACGAGTTGGGCGCGCAGGTCTCGCGCGAACTGTCGCTCGATCTGCCCTGGCAAGATTGGCAGGATGACGAGATTTCGACGGCACAGCTTCTCACCGAACTGAAAGGCGTTAAGACCGATGACTTACTGCGATTCTTCGGCGCTCTTTTGCTTGCGCAAGAGGCGCTCCAAGCGATTCGCTACGGTGGTGAAACGCCGTTACTTTCTACCGTTCTGGGGCACCAGAGCGCAACGCAAGGCGAGTTCTCTGACTCCGACGAAGCGGAATCTCCTGATTCTGATTCCGACGACGAAGAGTAACTTTCTCAAATACCCCTTAGCCCGCTCTCACACGAGAGTGGGCTATTTTTTTGTTGCCGGCAATCTGCAATTGCGCCGATGCAACCGGACTCGTTCTCATGCTCGTTTCGGTTCATCATGGGCGGGAAGAGTAAAGCGCACCCGCGTTTTAAATTCCCCTCTTCGCACTTTGAAAAAGGACAACTGAGATGATAACCGAAAAGAATGAAGTACGAGGCTATAGCCTCGACTGCGCGCGTGAATTCGTGCGCGCCGATGACCTCGGCAAATGGGACACCATTGTGCCCCGCCAAAGTCTGCGAATGTGTGATGGACGCTTGTTCTGGCCTAAGAACGGTGGTGAGCAACCGCTCACGCCCTCGACCTGGGCGACAGGTCAACTGTGCGCCCGCCTGGGCATTCCGGCACCGTATTTCCGCAAGTGCCCCCACGACTTGCAGGATGAACAGGCCAACTACTGGCTAAAGCGCGGCCCGCAAAAGCATGGTGAAACGTGGCTGATGCGCGCCAAAGATGAGAGCTTGCGTGCAGTGCTTTCTGAGCGTTATAGCCCGCTCGATAATGCCACGCTGTTGGACGAACTGCGAATGCTTTTGCCCGACAGCTACCGTGTGGACTGGTTCGGATTGCAAGACGAAAGTCTGCATCTGCGAGTGGTTGATCCCACGCGCACCCGCGAACTGCTGCCCGATGACGCTTTGACCGTGGGCATCCACGTCGTCAATAGCGAAGTGGGTTTACGCTCGGTAACGGTGGATGCGATGGTTTACCGGCTGGTTTGCACCAATGGCCTGATTCGTCTGGTTAAAGGTAAAAGCCTACTGCGCCAACGGCATCTGCACGTTTCGCATCACCGCTTTGTCGGTGCCCTGGGCGAAGCCGTTGACGGGGCGCTCAAAGAGTCGGAAGGCTTTTTAAACCAACTGGCAACGGCAACGCAAACACCGGTGCCCGACATCAGCGATGTGATGGCGAAGATCGCCGAGAAGTGGAACTTGAGCGACGAAACGCAGGAGAGCGCGAAACTGGCTTTGCGCCGGGAGAACGCGTCTCAGCAGGAATCGCTCTATGGTTTGGTCAACGCCTACACCTCTGCCGCGCAGAAGTTACCGGACTCCGGTCGCTACGATCTGGAAGTTCTGGCTGGTAATCTGGCCGAGCATGGCGTGGCGGCGTTCGCGCCCCAACGTTTTTCAGCTTCACCGCGCTACCCCAAACAGCGCGAAGTGGAGAGTGATAGTGAACCGTTCGATGTGGTGGAAACCGCGCGCGAAATGTTCGAGGCGCAGGTCATGTCGCGTCAACCGCACACGCGGGCCAGGGAGGTCGTGTAACCATGACTTCCTCGACTCAAGAAGCGGCGGTCGCGGTGCAAACCGCACCGATGACGTGGAGCGCGACGCGGCTCAAGTCTTATCTGACCTGTCCACGCCAGTTCCGCTATTCCTACTTGGACGCGATTCCCTCGATCCCGACCTCGCCATTGGTGTTTGGCCGCACCCTGCACGATGCTTTGTGTTTCGTGCATGAGCGCCAGATGCAAAACGGCGCCTTACCGCTCGTCGGCGAAGTATTGGAGCGATTCGATGCGTTATGGAGTGAAGCGTTGGAAGCCAAACCGTTCTTTCGAGACGGCTCGCCTTCGCCGGAGCAACACCTGACCACCGGCCACGAAATCCTGCGCGCGTATCTGGCCGCACCCGAAAACCAGACGTTGCCGCTTGCGGCAGAACTGGCATTCGAGGTCAAAGCCGGAGATTACCGTCTGGCGGGTATCGTGGATCGCGTGGACGAGAGCGATGGCAGCGTCATCGTCGTGGACTTCAAGAGCGGAACGCGCAAGCCGACCGCCAAAGACCTCGACGGCGATTTGCAGTTCACGATCTACGCTTTCGCCATTGAACAGATGCTGGGGCGGCCCGTTGAAAAGGTCGTCTACTGCCATCTGCGCACTGGAGACCGCTTCGAGGCACACCCGACCGATAACCACTTCGCGTGGTTGTTGGACGAGGTGCTACCCTTTGTCGCGAGCAGTGTGGCGCGGGGCGAATTTGCTCCGCGCTCCGGCTACTGGTGCAACTGGTGTGACTACCGCGAACTCTGTCGCGCGGAAAACGCGCGCGACGCGCAGGAGAAACTCTGATGGCTTACCCGATTCAACTGACGATTGGCACCGGTAATAAGGTGTCAGTCAACTACCAGTCGCAAGAGGTTAACGTCTCCGTGACTTACCAACTGGAAAGCGAAGACAACGATCTACTGAGTTTTGCCCGCGATAAAGCAGGTGAAATCGCTGCGGTTCATGGTATCGCCTGGAAGCAAATCCAAGGTGAGGAAAAGATAGAGAATACGGCTCAAAAGAAGACCAAATCTTCTGAAGAGACGGACTCAAAACCCGAAATGACACCGCAAAAAGCGGAGTCGAAGGATGAAGAATCGCTGCCCGAATCGCCTCTCACCGATGGACAATTGGCGGCACTCGAAGCTCTGACCGCGCAAGCGGATTGGAGCGGCGAGCAGGCGCGCGAGACTCTTGGTGAGCGCTTTGACAAAGCTGAACTGAACGAACTCTCGACTGTTCAAGCCGCGCAACTGTTACTCGATCTGCAACGCGCCGAGCGCCTCAAAACGCAGGCCCGCAGCCGAGAACGCCGTGCGGCGACAACCCGACAAAACGGCCATCATTAAGATGAGCCGTTCCGACTTTCTGGTGGACCCCAAGTCCATCGTTTACCGCCGCGTTTGCCTCTGGCAGACGCGGTTTTTTGTTGAAATTTAGACACCGAAAGTGCGAGTAATACCCCAACTAAGGTCAATTGCCCTAAATTGTGAGATTCACGCTTGGAATCGGCGCAAATAACGGTTTGGCGAACCGGATTATATTGAGAACATGCTCTTTCGTTTTCTCTCTCAATATTTTTATCACAAGCACCGGTGTCTGTCCAAGGCAAAATAATTCTTTATAGGAATTTGACCGCTTCCAACGCGCGCCTTTATACCGAAGCGGTGGGTGCAAACCTTTTCAGGTTTTAGTTTCTCGCAAGCGGGTTGCCTCACCAAACAGCAAACGCGAGCAGCGGATGTTTGTGTAGGCAATACTACTGAACCGATCCCAAGGAGGTTTCCCTAATGGATGAACAAGACTTAGAGAAGATCGGTTTTGCGCCGCCCGGCTGGAAAACAGCGGAGGAAATCATGCGGCATCTGGTGATGACCCGCTTTAAAAACTTGTTGCTGCAAGATTTGAAAAATGAGACTGATCCGAATATGGCGCTGCGAAAAGCCTTGTTGGGCCTGATTTTCCTTGCCACAGAAGTTGAAGTCGCTCAGGATTTGGCGCAGGAGATACTCGCTGACTTTGGGCCTCTGCTCGAAGGATTCAACGCTAATACCGAAGGACAAATGCATCCCCTGATTGGAGACCAACAGTGCATCAGATGGCGTGATCCGCAAGGACGGTTCGAGTTGCTTTTGAAAGAAGAATTCTACGACCGGCTTATCAGCGATATCAACGAGCGACTGAAACGAGTTGATGAAAGTAGCGACGAAACATGACACGAATTGAGATACTGGCGATCTTCTGCATCGAGTTCTCGACTGCTGCACTCGCTCAACGGTTTTATGCTCCGCCAAAAGTTCGCCCGGACTCGCAATAGATGGCCATCGTAGCACACAAAGCCATCGTAAAAGGGATCGTTTAAAAGCTGACACAGAATAGCTACTCGCAAACGTTTTTCAATGCAGAAGTAGTCCTTTCGCAGTTAGCTTAGAGGGTAAGGCTCCGTTTCTTCTTAATTGCTTAATCCCGTTTTCTGTGAATTTGAATATCAGGGAAAAACCAGCTATGATGCAAACAGGAAGTTTGAATGTCGTGCAGCTTCCGGCTCCAACCGGTATGCACCCCCTTTAACCTTTCTTTTTTTATGCTCTGGGAGCAACTTTCATCCAGTTTGATTCGCTTTAAATCCGCCGCCCCATTTTCATGTTCCCGTCGCAACTCTTCCAAGAGCGGATGCGGCTCCAGAAGCACCTTTCCGCGCGTAAATGCCAAGTTTGATGATAAAGCGCCCACGATAGCCCGGCGCAGGCTCGCGTCGCCCTGAGCGAACTTCGTTTGCGCGTTGTTGATAAAGTCCAAAGCGTTCTCTACCGCTTGGCGAGCGGCTTTCTGCTCTCCTTCTTTTTCGCTCAGCGCACTCTCCAACCGTGTCCGTTCGTTGAGTAACGTCGTGCGCCGGGTAGCGAACTCGTCATCCGAAATCAATTCCTTGATTTTAAGCGTGAGTAGAGAGTCCAATTGGCGATCCAACTCGTCGAGCGTCTCGTTTCCGCCTTGAGCAATGCTCTCCTGCACAACTTGAGTTGTGCCGCGCCAGTTCTCCAATTCTTGTCGTGCCCACTCGTCGAACTCCGGCAGCAAAAACAAGCGGCTCAATTGCTCGTTCACCATCTCATCGAGCGTTTCCTCTCGCACCGCCGTTTTGCGGCACGCGCCGCCAAAGTTTTGACAAAAGTAGTAGGTGTAGCGGCGCCCCGATTTTTTGCGAATGGTGTGCCCGGTGATTAGTCCACCGCACAGCGTGCAGTGCATCAGCCCGCAGTAGGTCAGGTTGTATTTTTGTGGCTGGCGATGAGGCGCAGATAAAGGCTCTTCGCCCTGTGCCTGAAACGGCACTACGCGGCCCAGCAGCGTTTGCACGCGCTCGAACTCGGCCCACGTCACCATCGGCTCGTGCGCGCCGCGATGCCAGCGTCCGTTGTGAACGAAGTGGCCCGCGTAGAACGGGTTGGAGAACAGCGAGTAAAGAGTATTACGCGCCATCGGCTCTCCGCCGGTGCGCCTGCGTTGTGGGCTACGATAGTGCCACTCGTCGTTGAGAACACGCCGAACTTCGTTAACCGAGTAGCCACCCGATAGCATCAACCCCCACGCCTGCCGCAGCAGCTTGAAACGCTGCGGGTCTACAACGATGGTGCGCTGCCCTTTCTCCTGCCACTTTTCGTTGAGGTAACCGGAGGGCGCCCGATGCGGCGACCAGCCTTTTTCAATTTTGCTTTGCATTCCGCGTCGTACCGCTTTGGACAAGTCCAGCACGGTCTGATTGGAAACGCCCGCTTCCATGTAAAAGAGTAGCACGTTATCTTCGGGCAAGTAGACCCGGTCGGGCGTCACAATGCGGCATATGATGCCCTTTTGCAGGCGCCACTGGATCGCGGCCATGTCCACCGAATTACGAAACAAACGGTTCAGATGCCAGCACAGGATAACATCGCCCTCGCCGTTATCGAGCGAGCGTAGCATTCGCTCGAACTGCGGACGGTTTTGTGGGGCTTTGGCCGACTGGGATTCGGTGAGTTCGTGGGCGATCTTCAAACCCTCCTGGCGGGCTTTGGCGCGCATCAGGCGGACTTGGTCTTCGATGGACTGCACCTGGCGCTCGTCGCGGTCGGAGGTCGAGCGGCGGGCATAGAGAATGGCGCTCATGAGCGGGAAATTAGGGATTGGGTGCTTCCATCTTAGGCAAAGGCTCCCCTTTGTCAACTGGTTTGGCGGCGGGTAAGGTGCCCAGAGAATAAATCAGCAGGTAGCGCGTCGCCAAATCCCGCGTTTGCTCCTCGCTCAAGTGAACGCCAAAACGCGCCAGGTAGAGCGCTCGAAACGTGTCGAGACTTGCCGGAGAAGGTGTGGGTAAAAAATTGGGGGCGGACATACTCCCCTGCATAACTCAAACGGTCAAACGCCGTGCTTTTGGTTGCGCGCAGGAATACCGGCGCAGCGAAGAGGCTTATCCAAAAGGGACGAGATGTTTCTGAGTTTGCTGTTGTGGAAGAGAGTTTCCAGCGGCTTCATTTTGTCTTCACTTGTTCGTCAGGAAAAGTTCATAAAGTTCAGCTACGATGGGGAGAGTTCGGTTTTTGTTCGTGTTGCGTCCATGCAACAGCCTGAGCTTGCACGCTCGGCCTGACTTAACGTAAGGGCATCTACCAAACACTAACCGAACGCTTATGTCCCCAACCACTCTGGCCGTTTCCCCTGCGGCCTCTTCTAACGATCTCTCCATGACCCGAAGCGCACCACCCAAAATCAACGGCTCCCAATTACATAACCGTATCTTAGTTCTCATGGCTCATACCACGCGCTATGCGTTCCAGGGCGAAACGCGCTTGGCGAAGGATGCTGGCGTCTCAAAGTCCGCCGTTTCGCGATTACTGACAGGACAATCCAGCCCTTCGTTCGCTCTCGTTGTCGCTCTGACCAAAGCCTTGGAAAAGCGCTTGGGTCGCCCGCTCGATCCGCGCGACCTGATCTCGTTAGACGGGGTTTACCCGACAGCCACCGCCTGCGAATTGGCAGGGTGCAGAGGATGTTTGCCCGCCGAAGCTTACGACGAACACAATCGCCTCAAACCGGAATACAAGGATATGAAGCCTGGTCAATGGGCAATTTCGCTCCACTCTCATGTTAAACCTACGTCGAAGGAGGCACGATGAACCGCGTGGAGGAAGCGGTAACTCTAGCTGCCTTACTTGCTACACCCACGTTGATCTGGCCCCTACTTCTGCTGTGGCATAAACAATCGCAGCCATCTAAGTCTTCAGAAGAGATTCCCAATGACTCGCCGAATAAGGAATTTCACGAGAAACTTCAGGCGCAACTACTTGACCTCACCATCCAAAGCTACGAACAGCTCATCGCCCAGGTGCTACGCTCTGTCGGTTACGAAAACGTGCGCGTCTTACGCGATCCTCGTCCCTCACGTCGCTCACACAAAGGACGCAACCGGCATGGTGGTTATGACATCACTGCCCTTGTCAGCACCGAGTTCAATACGCAACCAATTCTCATTCAGGTCAAGCAATACGAGCGTCCAATCTCCCGCCGTTTTGTAGACGAGTTGCGCGGGGCACTACTTCGCACTCAAGCGCGTCAGGGAGTTCTCATCACCACTTCAACTTTTGCACCACGCGCTCGCCAAGCGGCCAGCGAAGATCATATCGGCCCAATTCATCTGATAGACGGTGCGGGATTGCATGAACTTCTGGTGCGCTATCGCTTGGGCGTGGGAGAAAACCGGCGCGGTCGCCTCTATATCCAAAAGCGATTCTTTCGCCGACTTGAACAGTTTCTTCCGACAGAACCTAAAGTAACGTGGGAGCAAGTGTGATGGGCCGCACCCACGTCTTAGCAGGCGTTGCGTCTTTGTGGTGTCTTCAAGTATTTCCACCTTTGATTAGCCCTGTACTTCTGGCACCATTGGGAGTATTGGCGGCGCTGGGAGCTTTACTGCCCGATTTGGATGCGACTCAATCTCAAATCAAACATCTTTCCGTCGCTGGTGTCAGGCCGTTTGCACCACTCTCGATGCTGCTCAATCGCACGTTTGGTCATCGCGGTGTGCTGCACTCGCTTTTGGGATGGGGCATAGCAACGCTTGTTCTGTTGCCCTTAGCATTCCTTGGTGGTCTGGCTGTTCCGTTGGCAATTTCCCTGGGTTATGCCAGTCATCTGGCAGCCGACGCTTGCACCAAAAGCGGCATTCCCTTCCTCTATCCCAACCGTAAACGCTATCACCTGTTGCCTCGTCCACTTCGTTTGACGACAGGCTCACAGGCCGAAGACGGGGTGTTTATGATCATGGCGGTTTTGGTGGCTGGCCTCATGTTGCACCAACTTCAATTGGTGACCTGACCAACGACAAAAGTCGCCTTCCGCACGCAGATAGACGACCTTCCTCGACACCTTGTCCAAGAGTGGGTCAGCTCGCGCTACCACGCTCTCAGGCCGGTCTGCTTTTTTACTATAACCACCCCACAAAACTCTGCTCAAAGAGTCGCGTGGCGGCAACATCCAATCAATTCATAATCTTCATATTACGTCTATGGCGTTTCCCCTTTTTCGCTACAATTTGGAACCGGAAAATCCTCAATTGCCGCCTTTGAGCATTATAGTAGTGCCCCGCGATATAGGGCGAGAAGGTTCGTGGCGTCCTGACGCATTCATTGGGATGAACAAAACATTGCGCGTGTCAGGATTTCTGATGGCACTTCCGCCCGAAGACTTGAAGAGCTTGCTGGTGATGCTGACATTTATCTCCGCTAATGGCCATTGCACCGTTATGGTGCAGCAGTTGGCGGCGGCGTTTCATCTTTCGCCAAAGAAAACCCGCGTTCACATGAACCGTTTGGTAGATTTTTGCTGGCTGAATCAGCCGATTATTCGCTATAACAAAGCCGAAAATGGGATAGAAACTTATGCTCTGCTGCCTGGCTTTTTGCCTCTCGTAGAAGAGCGAATTAAACCTCTTCCTAAGCCACCCCTAAAAGCAGCACGACGCGAAGCAGTGATCGAACACTCGCGTCGCAAGTATGCGCGCACGCGAGTGGAAGTCGAAGCTGAGATTGCTCGACTCAACGGTTGGAAACCCATTGGTGAGAAAGCAACCATAGAAACTAAACCCCTTGATCCGCAAGTGGCTAAAGTGCGTGAGGCTCTGACTGAAGTTGGACTTTTGGAGCAACAAGCCGACGAGCTACTGGAACGTTACGATCTTCCTCGTATCGAGCAACAGTTGACATGGCTGCCTCTGCGTGAAGCGCGCAGTCCAGTCGGCTTTCTGCTCTCGGCCATCAAGAACGATTACGAAGCGCCGCCAGGCTGGAAGCCAGATGTTCCGCAGCAGCCAACGGAACAGCCTCAAAAAATTTCCGACGAGGATGAAATTGATTGGTGAATCATTGGGATTGTCTGTGCCATTCACGGCTATCCCCAACGTGTTGATAGATGAGGTGATGCCTACACTCAAAGACACGGAGTGGCGCTTACTCTGCGTAATCGCCCGCCAAACCATTGGTTGGGTCGATGGAAGTGGTAAACGCAAGCAACGCGACTGGATGAGCCAGAGCCAGCTCATCTCTAAAACCGGACGCAACAGCGCAGCCCTGAGCGCTGCGCTGGATGTTTTAGTGCGCGAGGATTTAATCGAGTGCCAGAGTGAAAATGGCGAGCTTTTAGATATGCCAGAAAAACGTCGCAGACATCGCGGTCGCGTTTACTTCAGCTTGTCACTTGAACGGATACAACCCTCGAAAAGTGAACTTCAAAAAGCGAATAGGACAAAAGAAAAGGAAAACAAAAGAAACTCTTTAAATATAGAAGAGAATAAGATCGTTCGGCTAAATAGTGGTTGGACACCAGTCAGCGAAATTGCTGAAAGCCGTTATTATCATGGTGCAGAATCTGGCTAATAGAGGACGCGCTCCTTTTGCATCCAAGCAACGCGGTGAGATCGAGGCAAACGGGACTGCTATGTTGAGTGAGCAAAGAGAAGCCTTCGGGCTAAATCTCGCTCTTTGACAACAGGAGAACTAAGATGTACACGAGCCGCAATCGCTCGACTCACTCAGGTTTCGCCCGTCCGCTTCGCGGGGCGCTACCATCACTGGGACGGTTATCCGTCCGGTTTAGGTGCTACTCTGTGGCAACTCTACCACGGTCACTTTCAAGGTGACCTCGACCCCATACTCAAAGTGCTATTGGATGATCATCCCGCCGGATGGTCATCGCTGCACGCCACTGATTTTGATCAAGAACCTGGCTTTGCCGATCCACTGGATTCGGCCAACCAATCCGCCGATCAACCGCAGTGCTACTGTCACGGCGACCGCAACGAAGAAGGTTGGCTTGTCACCGAGCGTAACGCCTCCGGCTCCGGTTGTGAATGGGCCTACGTCTTCACTTCGGCCAAGTCAACTGACGGGAAACGACATGACACTATGCTGGTGCTTTCGTCTTACACGCCGCACGGCAAGATGATCGGAATGTTTGGCATGGGCGATGACGAAGCCATGTGGCCCGTCGTCGCAGTCGTGGACTTGAACGGCAAAGAACCGGACTGGGAACGAATCGAATCGGCGACACCGCTCGATCCGATGTTCCCGCTCGATGATTTTGCGCGCCGAAAGACGGAGGCGAACGCTCCCTTCTTCTGCCGAGATTGGGAACGACCTGGAATGTATCAGGTGCGCTTTCCCAAAGACGCGTTGCACTACGTCCACATCTACACGGATGCGGACGGCACGCAGCAAATCTTTTGCACCTGTTCGGCAGTGGAGGACGCGCAATCACCCGGCTGTGCCCACGCCAAAACAATTCTTGCGCATCTGGCTACCCAAAAAGCCAAAGCCAGAGAACGGCAAGAGAGGGGCTTAGAATACACCGGCTCACGCATCCAGATCGGAGAAGACCGCAGCCAAACAATGGTGTGGGTATGGGAAGCGGGACAGCCTCGTTTGCTCAGTCCTAATCCAAGCCAGCAGGTGCGCCCTCATTCTCCTTCGGGCTTTGAATGGGGCCACTCCGGCAGCGGCCCCGCGCAACTCGCGTTGGCAATTCTGCTCGATTTTACCGGCGAGGAAGAACTCGCTTTGAACCATCATCAAGCGTTCAAGACCGAGTTCATCGCGTCGCTTGATCAAGATGCTGTGCAATGGAGTATCAAGGGCAGTGACATCACTACCTTTCTGCATCGGCGCACAGTTCGACCAAACTCGGATTGAGCGCACCAACTTTTCAGCTCGCTTGGCAACAAGCGGGCTGTTTTTAAGTCGTAACGGCAACTCAAAAACCAATGGCGCGTCCTACTATTGGCGGAAAACTTGCTAAAACTACCGCACATGTGAGAGTTATTTGCGGTGAGTCCTTTTAAGCAGACGCACTCAACCTCGTTGTGGTAATCTTTTAGAAAGGTTCGTTCGAAGGAGGAATCATATGGCCATCTTGTACCCCAATCCCGCAATAGAAGAGGCGCGCACCGCGATTGCAATGCGCACTTCTCTGATTGCCGTAGCGCCACAGCGCGCCAACGGTTCGCCAGCGCCTTCGTTCGTCGAGCATCCGGCGCTGCCACTCAATGACCGCGATCGCGATACTTTTCTGGAGCTGATCGAAGAGGGCACTCAGCCAAACCAAGCGCTTCTCTCCGGCGCAGAATGGTTTAAGTCACTCGCACTCTGAAATTGCAACTGAAAGGGCAAAGGTAATTCGCCTTTGCCCTTTCGCACGTTTGAAAACGCTTGCTTCCCGTTCGCTCCGTGAAAATCATTGCTTTAGCCTCTCACCACCAACGCGCGGCGTTCGACTGCGGAAAGGCTGAACTCAACGAATTTTTACAGCGGCGAGCAAAGCAGTACGGACGCCAGGACGCGGGGCGCACCTACGTTGCCGTTGCGACCGAAGAAGACAGCTTTATTCTGGGCTACTATACCATCGCCGTTTCTTCGGTGCCGTTCGAGAACATTCCGGCGAATCTACCGCACCATCCGGTGCCTGTCCTTCATCTGGGTCGCTTGGCCACCGACGTTTCCGCTCAAGGACAAGGTGTAGGCAAGACACTCTTGTTTCACGCGCTTCGTCTGGCCTCTGATATGTCGGAAAAGGTCGGCCTCTACGCCGTTGAAGTCGTTGCCATTGATGACGAGGCGCAAGGTTTCTACGAAAAATACGGCTTTGTCGCGCTCCCAACCGATCCAACTTCTGACGAGCGCACTCACCTTTATCTTCCCACTAAAACGATTCGACAATTGGGCCTGTGATACTAGATTAGAGTTTCCTCTAATCTGGAGGCGCAAATTACAGATCACTCGCACAGAATACTGACTTAAGAATTCCCCCGATGGCCGTGTTTTTGGCTCTCTATTTTACTTATGCAAATGGTGCTTTGCACAACCTATTTCTGTTAAAATCTCTTCCGTGCCCGAAAACTCTCTCGCTCTCGCCAATTCGCATTTCGATGGCACAATTGTGCCCGCTCCGGTTCCCCTGCCACCCGATCAGCATCCGGCTTTGGTTTACCTCGCCTCGCTGGCGCCGCGTTCACGGCGAACGATGAGCGGCGATCTGAACAGCATCGCTTCGCTGCTGACTTCGGGACGATGTAATTTGATGGTGTTGCCCTGGGCCGATTTGCGCTACTCCCACTGCGCCGCCGTGCGTTCGGTATTGGCAGAAAAGTATGCTCACACCTCGGCCAACCGGATGCTCTCGGCTCTGCGCGGAGTGTTGAAAGCGGCCTGGCGTCTGGGGCAACTGCCGACCGAAGAATATCACCGCGCCGTTGACTTGCCCGCCGTGCGCGGCGAGAGCTTACCGCGTGGCCGCGCGCTTTCGGCGGGCGAACTGCGGGCGCTCTTTGCGGTTTGTGGGGACGGTAAAAACGCCGGAGTTCGCGATCAGGCGCTCTTGGGGGTTTTGTATGGTTGTGGCCTCCGTCGGGCCGAAGCGGTGGCTCTTGATTGCGCCGACTATTATAAGGATGGAAAAGAGCTAAAAATCCGCTCCGGCAAGGGCAACAAGCAGCGCGCGGTTTATCTGCCGCCGGGAGCGGTTGTGGCGCTGGAAAAGTGGATTTGGTTGCGCGGCGAGTCAGTTGGACATGAGGAAGAGGGGCCGCTGTTTTTGCCTGTTCTCAAAGGCAAAGCCGTGAGCGGCGGGCGCATCGTGCTGCGGCGACTGACCGATCAGAGCGTGATGGATATTCTGCTGCGACGCGCCAAACAAGCGGGATTGAAAAAGACGAGTCCGCACGACTTTCGGCGGACGTTTATTTCTGACCTGCTCGATGCCGGAGCCGACATCGCCACTGTGCAAAAAATGGCTGGGCATTCCAACGTTTCCACGACGGCGCGTTATGATCGGCGCGGTGAAGCTGCCAAACAAAAAGCCGCTTCGCTGCTTCACGTGCCACTAAGCGAGTATTAAGTTGCTCTTTAGCCCTTCTTGTGGGCTTGCCCTAACATTTTGGACTCGGAAGGCGCAATGTTCAACTTAGCGCACAGGCTCTGGCGAATTTGGTAATCCATTTTATATAAGTAGAAATGATCTCGCACCATGCCACGCAAAATAGAAGAAGTAAATAGAAGAAGTAAAAGGATTCTTGTCTAATCCGGTTCATCCCCGCGCTTGCGAGGAACACAGCGGACGGGCAAAAAATGGAGGTTGACGACCGGTTCATCCCCGCGCTTGCGGGGAACACGCGAGCTTGTTTAGATTCGATTTCTAAACGTCCGGTTCATCCCCGCGCTTGCGGGGAACACGTAACCCAGGGCCGCTTCGGGCTTGACCGTGCCGGTTCATCCCCGCGCTTGCGGGGAACACACGCGCCCGACATCGCATACATGGTCACGTTGCGGTTCATCCCCGCGCTTGCGGGGAACACTGCGCGACCCACTTCATCCACTTCTCGCCGCCCGGTTCATCCCCGCGCTTGCGGGGAACACTCTTCGTCGCGCAGCCAGCCAGAGCCGCCACACGGTTCATCCCCGCGCTTGCGGGGAACACGGGATAAGGCGCGCACCGAAGGCGGCGGCGACGGTTCATCCCCGCGCTTGCGGGGAACACACGCGCCCGACATCGCATACATGGTCACGTTGCGGTTCATCCCCGCGCTTGCGGGGAACACACATAGCGACCGCAGAGGCAACGATGCGCGCGCGGTTCATCCCCGCGCTTGCGGGGAACACCTCAAAAATGCTATCTTCGAACCGCATCAAAACGGTTCATCCCCGCGCTTGCGGGGAACACGAAAGCGGATAGTTGGTTGAAGTGACGCGCCGCGGTTCATCCCCGCGCTTGCGGGGAACACTCGACAAACTGATCGATTATTACGAGGGACGCCGGTTCATCCCCACGCTTGCGGGGAACACGTTTGGGGGTTTGCGCCAAATGTCAATCGCGGCGGTTCATCCCCGCGCTTGCGGGGAACACGGCGGAGCTGGAAGCGCGCGGCGACCAGATAACGGTTCATCCCCGCGCTTGCGGGGAACACGCGATGCCCGCCGATGACAGACCATTTGCCTTCGGTTCATCCCCGCGCTTGCGGGGAACACGGCCCATCAGTTCGCGGATCGCCTTGCTGATGGGGTTCATCCCCGCGCTTGCGGGGAACACGCGATGCAACTCAAGACCGATCCGAAAATTGACGGTTCATCCCCGCGCTTGCGGGGAACACGGTGGCATATCACGACGAAAAGGAGAACATGACGGTTCATCCCCGCGCTTGCGGGGAACACCTAAAACTGTCCTGTCCGGTCTCCTCTGTCCCCGGTTCATCCCCGCGCTTGCGGGGAACACTATGGCCCTGGAACCCCGACCGCGTGACGGTGCGGTTCATCCCCGCGCTTGCGGGGAACACCGAATCCTCTTCGACCGTGCCATTGGCGCCGTCGGTTCATCCCCGCGCTTGCGGGGAACACTAATCGTTTGAGCGCGTGGCCGTTGCTCGCGGCGGTTCATCCCCGCGCTTGCGGGGAACACCGCGTCGGGATGCTCAACAACGCACGAGCCCCCGGTTCATCCCCGCGCTTGCGGGGAACACAACAGAGAAGACCGCAGAGTGGCACTGGCCTTGGGTTCATCCCCGCGCTTGCGGGGAACACCAGGGCGACATCGGCAGGCGAAAAGCTCGCGTCGGTTCATCCCCGCGCTTGCGGGGAACACGAAAACGAGGTGAAAAGCGCATGAGTTCTCCACGGTTCATCCCCGCGCTTGCGGGGAACACGCGCGTTGCGGACGAATAACTGCTCTTGAGACGGGTTCATCCCCGCGCTTGCGGGGAACACACAAATGAACCAGAAGTTCGTCACCCCGCTTTCGGTTCATCCCCGCGCTTGCGGGGAACACAGCGGGTTGCGCGGATCGTTGGCGCCGAAGGTCGGTTCATCCCCGCGCTTGCGGGGAACACCTGTTGAGCGAGGTAACGACATGACGCAACGACGGTTCATCCCCGCGCTTGCGGGGAACACTTTTGGGTAAAATATCCATGAAGCACTTCCCCCGGTTCATCCCCGCGCTTGCGGGGAACACCTCAGTTCTCCCGTTTTTATCCGATGCTTTCTCGGTTCATCCCCGCGCTTGCGGGGAACACGGCGCTTTTCAATTGTGGTCACGGCGTCTCACCGGTTCATCCCCGCGCTTGCGGGGAACACGTCAGCTTTCCAGACCGGCTCCACGCGCACGTCGGTTCATCCCCGCGCTTGCGGGGAACACGATGCCCAGTTCGTTGATACCGCCGCCATCGGCGGTTCATCCCCGCGCTTGCGGGGAACACGTCGCCAATCAAATCCAAACAACTGCAAAGCTGGGTTCATCCCCGCGCTTGCGGGGAACACCGCGACCTTGGCGCCGTCTTTATCCAACTCGACGGTTCATCCCCGCGCTTGCGGGGAACACGAATAGACGTTGACTTTGATGAAGTCGCGCGCCGGTTCATCCCCGCGCTTGCGGGGAACACTTAGTCGTGGGGAGTGTCAATCTGCTGCCCGCCGGTTCATCCCCGCGCTTGCGGGGAACACTACATCCTCGAAGCGTTCAAAGCGGGCAAAGCCGGTTCATCCCCGCGCTTGCGGGGAACACCCTTCAGTGACATAGGAGACGAAGGTCGCACAGCTTCTTAATCCTACCACAGTTCTGGGTTTTCGCCCGCTTTGATCAGCATTTCACGCATCTCTGAGGTAGGATTTGAAACCTTCGCTTTAGCCGAAATAGAGATTTCGCCTTCCTCTGCGGCGACTTTTAACGATTTGGACGCGGGAGTTGGCACTTTCACCAGCATCAGACCATCGTAGTCAACCAGTTGGCGCGTGGTGTCGCCACAACTCTTGATGATGAAGCCTTGCTCGGTGTTACTTGGATAGGCCAGAATTGCCGCGCCACCTTTGAGCTTTTGTTCCACACGCAACCACAGTTTATCGCGCACTATCGCGCTCATTTTGCCGACGAAAACGCCGGTTTTGGGTTCGATCATCCAGCGGGAGAGTTCGCCGCGCAAGCCTGTTGGCACCTTTTCGCAGATTAAAATCACCATCAGCCTTCCCCCCACTGTGCGTCTTCGGGGCGCGCTTCGAGTTCGGCGTCGGGCGTCCACAGATCGGTCGGGCGCGCCGGATCGTCGTCCAGAGGGGAGATTTCTTCTTGAATCGCGAGCGGCGTGCTCAAACACTTCTGGATGTCGGGAATAACGCGCTGCAGCAGTTTGTGCTCGCGGAACACGTCGCGGCAGCGATGGCGCACGGTTCGTTCCAAATTGTCGGTCGCGGCGCGCGCCAACTGAAACGCCAGCGGGATCGTCAGCTCGCATTTGTAAAGGTCGGCGATATCATAAACAAACGAGAGTTGCTTGCCGGTATGAATGAAACCCAGTCCCGGCGAGTAACCCGCCGCCACAATTGCGGCATGGCACAGGCCATAAAGGCAAGAGTTAGCGCACGACAGCGCGCGATTGACGCCATCAGCCTTATTCCAACTGCCCCGATCATATGAGCGGCCCGTCCATTCAAGACCGGTGTCGCGGCTCCACTTTGCGTAGGTTTCGCGCACCCGCACGCCCTCGAAGCCACGGAGTTGCTCGACGGAAAAAGATGCGTCCATCTCTTCATCGAAGCGCATCCGATACATGCGTCGCACGACATCAAGACGGGTTTCTTCGTTGCTGACCAATCTGGCCTGATGCAGCAACGAAGCCGCCGACCGCGTGCCGCCGGTGCCGTAGGCATAGAACCGCACCCCCTCTTCGCCGCACCAGGCGACCAGACAGTTGTTATCGGCCAGCGTCGTGATGGCGCTGTGAGTGATGCGCGTGCCGGGGCCGAGCATCAGCAGACACAGGCTCGAAGCTGGAATTGGCATGCAGGTGCCATCGGCCTGGTAGACCGCGATGGATGAGTCGAGCTTGTCGATTTTGGCGTGCTCGACGTAAACGTAGGCCAGGCTGTCGCGAATTTTGGGTAAACGGCGCAGGTCTTCAATTTTGCTGTCCATAAGTGTTTTCTCCTTGATTTCGGGTGAATGAAGGCGCTCCATCGTTACAAGATGGATTACCACAGGAAATTAGGAAGGCGACGAACTTTCGCTCGCCGCCTTCAATGGGTTACGAATTGGCTGGTGCGACCGAGAGCAGGCCAAAGCCAAAGCCACGGGCCTTGCCGATGCCATTCTCGACGGCATGAGCGAACTTCTCGGCGTCGCTCACGCGTAACAAGCCATCGAAACGGGCGGCGGAGAACTGGTGTTTTTGCGTGGGCAAGGCGAAGCGTTTGCCATCGTTCAAATCCACGACTTCGCAGAGCGGAAGCACAATTTCGAGTTTGTCATATTCCCGTCCTCGAAATACAACGGGCGCTTTTTCAATTTTCTCATTCCGCACAATTTCGCGGCTTTGGAGGCAAGTTGGCTTTGGTTCACCGTTCTCGTGATGCTCATAATCCAACGAAAATCCGTGTTGATCGCTCTGGCGTTTTAGCCAATCCAAACGTTCAGCTTCGCGGTAAAGCCCGCGCCTTGTGCTGCTTCTGGCGCCTTTTTCTTTGGGCGCCCACACCGGATTGCCCTGCAAGCGAAAGCGCAAACGTTGGCCTTCTTTCAAGCGAAACGCGCCTTCTTCCAATTGCTCTTCGACGGATTTCCACAAAGTGCATTGTGGCGCGCCCAGCATGTAACGCTTGTCGCGTAAGTGCGCGGCGAACGCGTCCCAATCAGGTGCGCGCTGCGACTGCACCAAAAGCGACAAGCGCTCGTCATCGTCGTCAATGCGAAACAGCACGCGCGTGTTTTTCCACTCTTCGTCCGATAAACCGGGGAAAGCGTGGCAGAGTGTGCGGTGCATTTGGTAAGGATCGCTCAGCTCTTTTTGCACGCTCCGCGAATACGGGTCAAGCATTAAACGCGAAAGAGTAATCATTGTTGAACCTCCATAAATAACGGATGTTGTTGGGCGTTGGGCGCGTCGCAAAACTGGTTGCGCAGATAGCGCACGCCGTAGCGACGGCGCTCGAAATCGCGCGGCACATCCGGCGTTGCTACACCTTGCGCGTGGCTGCCACTTTCCAGTTCGAGAACCAGACGCAGATTACGGCTCAGTTTTTCTGCGGCGCGCTCTTCTTTCTTCGAGAAATAAAGCCAGGGTTGCGCGCACAAAACGGCCTCGACTTTTCCCTCGCGCACGCTCGAATTATCGAGTAGTAGCGGGGCGCCGAGTGCGAAAGATTTGCGGCCCAGAAACAGCGGCCACGTCGGATTTTTTAGCGCACGTCGCAACTTTTCGAGTTGCGCTGGATCGTCGCTTTGCAGGCCGACCAAAAAGCGCGCGTCCGATAGATAAAAGCGGTTCGATTGCACCGTCACGGCGTTTGGCCCATCGCGCCAGACCGGTTGCGCGGTCTGGTAATCGAGCGCAACGGTGCCCGCCTTTTCGACGCGCACGCCCATGACAAGCGACTCGAACTGGCTCAAATCGGCGTCGCGCCCCAGACCGAGCGCGGCGCACAACAGCCCGATGACGCCCGATTTTGTTGGCTCCAGAGCGGTATCGCGGTTATCGAAGCGCGAACGAAAACCCCACGATTGCATTGGCCCGATTAGTTGTAAAAGCAGTGTGCTTGGCATAGAAACTCCTTTTACGCTGATTTGGGCAACGCGTTGATGACCGCTTCGACGGCCTCTTTTTTGGAAACCGGCGTTCCCAGAGGCGCGGTCAATTTGTCGGCGGCGGTGCTAAAAAACGGCTGGACAACGATGCCATCATCGCCGTAAACCTGCGTCATTTTGCCCCAGTAATTCGCCATTCGCTCGACCGATTGATCGAGCAGACCCGCGCTGTCTTTGCTCAGACGAACCGGCGTGCAAAACGCGTTGATGAGGCTGCATGGCATTCCTGATTCGCGCACCACGAAAAAGCCGAGGTCGGGCGGGTTTTGCGCGCCCATCGAGTTCTGTTTGCCGGTCGGAATCGCTTGAATAAAAGCTTCTAAAAAGGCGCGCGCGGTTTTCGTTGCGGCCTCGGTGTCGCCGCCCAGATTCTGCTTCAGGGTGTCGTAATCAACCAGCGCATAGCGATAGAAAACGGCGGCATTAAAGCCGGTGACGCCGAGCATTCCAGCGCCCGCGTCGTCGGTGTTGAGGTCGTCAACAGCGCTGAAGAAGTCGAGTTCGGGCGTGACGGCGTGCGTCGAAATCGCGTGGGCGACCTGACAGGACGCCTCGATTTTGTGTTCGCTATGTTCGGCGAGCATGCGCCCAAATAGCCCGATGTCGCTGGAGATCACCGCATTTTTCAGCCGTTCAACGATGGCCTTTTCAGTTTTGGAATCGAATTTGGCGGGCGGCAAATCTTTATATTTGCCATCGCTTCCGCTCTCGGCGACTCCGGCATCGCCTGTTTCCTCGTCACCGGCGTCAGCCGCATTTTTGGACTTGCCGCTTTTGGCTTCGATTTCGTTCATCTTCTTCAAACGCGCGGCACCCGCCTTTTGAAGTTCTTCCCAGTTTTCGCGCACGATTTGCGCGATTTCTTCGATTTCGACTTGCGACAAAAACAGCAAAACCGCCGCGTGTTCGGCTTTTTTGGCGTCGTTTTTCGAGTAGAACGCGTGAATGAACGCATCAACGGCGGGCGCGACGAGATCGGACGGCGCCAGATCGCTGAGTTTGGGCAGCAGTTCGCCGCGCAAACGTTTGGTGCGCTCGCCGACGGGCACGAGATTATTCTCGCGGAAGAAGCCGCGCATGGCGCGTTTGAAGCACTGCGACGAAACGCGGGCGCGGCGGGCGCCGCCGAATTCGCAATCTTTGGGCGAGCCGGTGGCATCGCGGTTGAGGCAGGACGGCGGGAAGCTCTGGATGAGGTGAAGTTCGATTTTCATTGGAGTTTGTAATGGGTTGAGAAATTATTCGGATTGGGCCGCAGGGTTGGCGGCGGGTTTGTAAAAGTCGCGCGCCCAGCGCAGTTGTAGCAGGCGTTCGGGATCGTCCCAGTTGTTTCGGGTCAGGTCGTCGAGCAGACGAAACCAGTTGACCGGCACATTTTTCGATTTGAGCAGCGACACGATTTGCACGAGTTGCTCCCACAAATTTTCTTCGTCGCACGCCAGCAAAAGCTGAAAGCGCTTTTCGATGGAATCGGAATCTTTGCGCAACTTAGCGAAAGCGCCGCCCAATGATTCGCGCTGTGGCTGGTCGTGGGGATGCAGCGCAAAAAGCGTCGCAACCGCAAAAAACCAGCGGTCTTTGTCGGTTTCGCGTTCGCCCAGATAAGGCGAAACGTGCGGCATCGCGTCGAGACAAACGCCGTTTTGCGAGCGCAGGCCGACGCGTAGTGCCGCTAAACCGGCGCGCGCAGGGCCGTCGTCGCGCGATTCCATTTCTTTGAGGGCGCGCACGAGTTTTCCGGCGCGCACAGTTTGTTCTTGGTAAAAGTCGGACATTGGAAGTTTCCTCCTTGTGGTTTGATATTAAAATTCGAGCGTCTTTTGCGACGCAGAATTGAGAGTTGAAGCCGCTTTATTGGCGGCGTTTTTTGCATCGGCTTCGCGCTGCTTTTTGGCTTTGATGAACTCCTGTGGATTGCGCAGATAATCGAGGTTGAACGTCCAGCTCAAATCAATTTGCGCGACCGCGCAAATCGCCTGAGGCGAAGTTCCCAGCGCGCCGCACGCGGTTTTCAGGCAGTCGCGCGCGACGTTTTGCAGATCGCTTTTCCACTTCTCGACCGGCGTTTTTGTATCGTTGGGATTTTCGGCCAGAGCGTGTAACAGCTCGTAAAAGTGCGCTTCCAAACGTGGCCAATAATCGCGGCGCGGATCGAATTTGTTGACGAGGGCTTTCACGTCATCGGGATCGGGTTTGTGCCCGCCATCTCTGTCACCCGCGATAAAGGTGCGGACAACAGTCGAAAAGCGAGCGCGCATTTCATCAGCGATCAAACCGGCGTCATCGTTGGCGGTTTTCAACACTCCGACAATGCTGGCATCGGTCAAAAACGCAGGTGAAAACGGCAACCGATCATAGCGCCACATCAAAAATTTGCCCGCCTTGCCTGGTTCTGTCGCCATGCCGACGACGTTCAGGTTGGGACGAAAACCCGTGGCGTTGGTCATTTTAGCGACAAATGCGAGTGGATTCTGCTCGTGTTGGCTACGCGCGTCCTTACCAAATAAAGTGTGTGCGTTGCGCCAAATCGCCCTCCCTTCTGAAAGCGAAAGCGCGACGATTCCTGCGGTTTTGGAAGTGAAGTAGAGCTTGAGCGGATGAAAAGAGGGCCGCTTGAACTCGTCTTTTTCCAGACTGCGCCCTTGCGTGAAATAAGCGCCTTCAACGACGGTTTTGCCGTTGACTTCCGCTGGCAAAAGCCGAATCAAACGGCTTTGCAATGTCAGAAAATCGCAAACACCACGCGGCGCAATGCTTTCCCGTCCGCTCTTGGCAGCCACGTCGCGCAACTCGTGCGGCGCGGCGAGTTCCCAACACGGCGCATCGTTCGCGTTCAGCTCGTGCGGCACGACGTTCAAACACAGAGTTTGAAACAGAGTTTGGCCCGAAGGCCACACCGTTAAACCACGAAGTAGCGGCCCATCGGCAGAGTAGGGCGGCTCGATTTCTTTGCCGTCAATTTTGGCTTTGGAACTGCGCCCGAATCCCAAGGCAAAATTTTGAATCGTTACCAAAAGTTGCGCCGCCAGCGCGGGCGAAGGCGCCTGCCAATCGGGATTAGCGCGGTTGGCAAACATGGCTGGCGCGTTGTTCTCTTCCATCGCCAGACGAAACAGCGAACTCGCCTCGCTCATTTCCAATCCGGTGACCTGATAAAACGGAAACTGCGCGTCGAACAAATCGAATCGGTCGTGCCATTGCTCGAAATACTCGTCAATGGCGGCTTCATCGAAATGCCCCTGTGCCCACCATTTGTCCCACTCTGCTTTGCGCTGGCGCGTCGTTTGTCCACTTAAAACTCGGTGCAAAATAGCAACGAAAATCGGGTGAATCGAAGCCACAAAAAGCGGCGAGTCATGCGCGATTTCTCGAATGCGCGGCGCTTCTTTCAAAACCGCGCGCAGTCCCAGTTCACGGGTAGTTCCGTCGTCGAAAAGACACGAAATCCAGGGTTTGTCAATAAGGTTGTATGAAGTGCTCATCATTTCCTTGGATGAGCGGGGGCAACACGGTAAAATATTCCGTGTTGCCCCCGCATTGGTCGAAATCAGCTTTACGCTGACAATGCATTGAGGGTGGCGAATCCCTTGAGGATGATTTGGCTCTGACGTTGCCGCGTCAGGGCCTGACCCTCCGCCTTAATATATAATTTTCATAACCAGCCAGCAGTATGGGATCGGGCGACAATCTTGTCAACCAAATTTATTAAGTGCCGTAGATGCCTACTAATTGCTCAAGTGCCGTAGATGGCTACTATATACTATTTGAGTTCCCTGATGGAATAGGGATGAACCGTGCCGAAGTTGGCAACTGGTTTGTTCCCCGCATGCGCGGGGCTGGATAGATTTTCCGTCAAGGCATGGAAGAGGCGTGCAAGAATTGGTGAGAGGGACTTGAACTCTCTCTTGAAAATGCAACGGGAGAAGAAATGGGGCGGCGTTTAACAGCGGATATTTGAGTCTCATATTTCTCCTCCTGCGCTTTGCGTCCCCACTTTATCCCAGACTAAACCCAATGTGCCGTCCAAATCTACGCTGTAACCACCGACTTCGCGATGGCGATGGCAAAAAATTAGTGGACGGGCATAGCGCAGGAACGGCGACTTTTTCCAATTCTCCGGCACTTTGGTCTCGATTAATGCAGCGAAAATCGCGTGTTGAGAGATAGGCACCGAAAATCCGATCAAATCGCGCGCGGTTTCTTGTTCGATTTCTTCAGTGGCACTGATTACTTTGGTCAAATCAGCGTCGCCGTTTTTATCAGGTAAATAAAATTTTTCTCCGATCTGGCACAAACAAATCGCGCGCACCGATGGATCGCCATCGCGCGTGGCCGCGCGCATTTGCTTGTGAACATTGGGGTCATCGGGATCGCGCAAGTCGAGAGTTGGGGCGTCGCAAATGTCTTCCGGCGCGCGCAACTGTCCGTTTTTATTGCGCGTTGGAATCACTACATTGCCCGCTGTTTCGGCGGCTTTGCGGCGCGCTTTGGCGGCGTCGCGCGCGGCCTCTCTCATCGCCACTTCCCATTTTTCGTCGGGCGCATCGGGCAAAGCGGACGCATAAGTTTGCTCGACTAAAATTTCGATGTCGTCGGGGATGACCAACGATTTACGCTCGCGCCACAGCAAATACGAGCGCAACAAAATCTCGCGCTGATACACGCGCTCCGATTTGCTAAACGAAGGGACTTCGTCGTCGCTCTCCGCGCACAACACAAAAAATTGCGGCGATTCCAGACCTTCCGGGCGCTCAATTGTGACTTGAAATTCATCTTCTTCGTGGCGATGCAAGCGTCCCAGTCACTGCAACAGCAGATCGCTCGGCGCCATCTGGGAAAACATAATATCAAAATCTAAGTCGAGCGATTGTTCGATGACTTGCGTGGCGACGACAATCGCGCGTTTCGATTTTTGCTGCCCATAGCCAAAGCGATGCACTTTCTTTTTTCCAAACTTTTTCAGAATTTCGTCCTCGCGCGTTTGGCGCCAGTCGAACGGCATTCGCGCGTGAAAGAGCGTCCAGTCGTCGCAGAAATCGCCGAGTTCGGCTTGCAAAGCCGCGAACAAGGCTTGCGCTTCGCCAACGATATTACAGATGACAGCGGCGCAACCGCCGTTTTTTAATTGCGTTCGCAGTTCACCGGCGAGTTCTTCGGGCGCCAGAAACTCGACTAAAACGGTTTTTTCGGTTAAATCTGCGCGCGAAATCTCGATGGATTCGAGCGAGTTCTCGTGGCACATCGTCAGGCGCGGATACGGCTTTTCGTCTTCGATTTTTTGGTCGCTCCACGTTGCTAAAAGCTCGTTACGTTTGTTTTGTGGGAGCGTTGCCGAGAGCAAAATCACGCTGCAATCCAACTCTTTGAGCCAGCCCAGAAGCGTGGTTAAAATTTCGCTCATATAAGCGTCATAAGCGTGAACTTCGTCGAAAATAACGACCTTTCCAGCCAGACCAAACAAGCGCACGAACCAGTGCCGCGTTTGCAGCGCTCCCATCAGCGACTGATCAATTGTTCCAACGCCAAAAGGCGCCAGTAGCGGGCGTTTGGCGCCGCAAAACCAACTCGCCGCCACCACACTTTCCACTTCGCGTCTTCCATTTTCATTTTCAGCGCCCCACAGCGGATGCAGCCCCTTGAAAACAACCGGAGCACTCTCCGAGAGCGGCGCGTTACCATGCACTAACTGCAAATGAATCGCACTTTCGTCGGGCAAACGAGTCGTGAGAAAAGCCTTGACGCGTTCGTGCATCGCGTTGGACGTGGCTTGTGTTGGAAGCGCGATATAAAACCCCCGATTAACTCCGGCGAGTTGCGCGGCGTCGCTGGCCCACAGCGCACCTTCGGTTTTGCCGATGCCCATCGGCGCCTCGGCGAGCAATAGAAATGGCGCGCTCAGATTTTCCGTTGCCTTTATAATTTCGCGTTGCAAAGCATTAGGCGTGAACTGCCAGAACTCCTGAAAATCAACCGATTTTTGCGGCGTTGGCGTTGCGCGAAAACCAAATTCATCGAGCGCGCGGCGCGCATTTTGGCGCGATTCGGACAGATAATTTTCCACCGAGATCTCTTTATGCCGATGAGCCGCAACTTGGAAATGCTGCGATGAACCCAGCCAGTCAGCGACCGAAATCAGACCGGCCAACACAGCCACGGCGCCGACCTCACGTTTGAGCCAATTGGTGAAGGGAAACTTGTAATCGTCGCCGCATAATGTCTGACACAAAATTTCGAGCAGTTCACTTCGGGCTTGCATCCAATTCGCGTCGCCCATCACGTTTTGTGCCCATGAGGCGTAATCTTCGGCGCGTGGAAAAGTGCCGTGATGCGCGCCAGTAATATGCGCCAGAATGATCGCACCGTATTCGTCGGCGCGCCAAAAATCGTCGTTAAAACGCGGGATCAAATCTTTGGTGGAAACGAAATTATGCGGCTCGTTCTGGCAGTCGTAAGGCTTGAGCAAATCGCAACTTTCGATTTGTTCGCGTAGCCAGTCGAGTGGCGTCGTTTGAAACTGAAAATAAGGATTAGCTTTGCCGACATCGTGCGCTCCCGCCAGATAGGCAACAGCCAAACGCGCCGTTTCGAGATCGCAGTCAAACGCTATCGCGATACGTTTCTTGAGTTTTTCGCTTAAGACCGTGTCCCATAAAGCCAGGGTGCAGTGCGCGACATCGAGCAGATGAAACAATAGAGGATGGTATTTGCTATCGGCGTCGGGGTCTTGTTCGTCACGGCAGGTTTTGCCCCACAAAAGCAATAGTTGTGCTTCGTTCATGCGTTTTCTCCTCCGTAAATTTTCGCCAGCTTCTCCACATGGTCGACGATAATCGCGTGGAGTTCGGGCGGCTCCAACGCCTGTGCGTGCGCGCCAAATCCCATGACCCAGCGCGCGACTTCCGCTAAGCCCGACGCGGGGAAATGCAAAATTAAGCCGCCATCTGGCTGCTTCTCTTTGGTCTGCTTCGCGTGGTAGGTGCGCTCGTCGATGTAGCGCGCCTGATACTCGTCAAAGCGCACCGCGATGGAATAAAGCGTGTCGCCCGCTTCGGCGCACAGCATGGAAGCCACGAAATTCGCAGCGTCGAAGTCGGGCGCGATTTCAAAGCGGGCTTCAAGCGTTTCTAACTCTCGAATGCGGGCGATGTTGAAGCAACGCACGGCGGCGCGGCGCTCGTCGTGCGCGACCAGAATCCACTCGCCGCGCGCATGATGCAGATGATAGGGATGAACCACGCGCGAACTGGTCTGGTCACTTGAGGCCGAAAAGTAGCACATTTTCACGCGCTTTCGCTCGGCTTTGGCGCGCATCAGTTCCAGACAACGCGTGTTTTCGGCGCGCGCCGCCGGTGGCAGGGAGAACGTGGTCTGGGCGAGTGCATTCAGATCGACCGTGACTGGATCGCCCAGAGCGTTGCGCAATTTCTCGACTGTCTCGCCCATCGCCAGAGCAAAAGGCGCGTCCACAGCACGCGCGATCTCAACCGCCAGAAAAAATGCCAGCAGCTCGCCCTCGCTCAAAACGCTGGTCGGCAATATGAAACTGGCATCGCGATAAACCCAGCCGCCGTTGTCGCTTTTCAGAGGCGCACCCAACTCGATGAGATAGTTGCGGTCGTAAAATATCTGGCGCCGCGAAACTTTCAAATCGCTCGCCAACTCGTCGGGACGCGGCTTTTTGCCCGACCGCACACGGCGGTCGATCTCGAAAATACGCTGCAACTGGTTACGCACGAATCTATCTTACTTCAAGAGAGTGCAAAAACTCTGCACTCTTAAAAATAAAGAAAGAATCTCTTCAGTAATTGTCTTCTCGCTCAGCTTTCTCGTTCACTCGCCGGAATCCAGCGATAGAGCGTCGGCAGCGACACGCCCAGATTAGCAGCCACGTCGCGCGGCACCTCTCCACTCGCCAGCAGTTTCTTCGCTGACTCTAACTTCGATTCAGTCATCGCGCGCTTGCGGCCACCGACGCGGCCCTGCGCCCTCGCCACTTCCAATCCGGCTTGTGTGCGCTCGATCAACAGTTCGCGCTCCATCTGCGCCAGCGATGCCATGACGTGAAAGAAGAAGCGGCCAGCGGGCGTCGAAGTGTCAATCGAATCGGTCGTGCTTTGAAAATGCACACCGCGCTTTTCCAGATCGCCGACGAGTTCAACCAAATCCTTGACGCTGCGGCCCAGCCGGTCAAGCTTCCACACCACGAGCGTATCACTGGCGCGCAGATGTTCCAGCGCCCGATTGAGTTCGGGCCGGTCGCGGCGCGTGCCCGACATCGCCTCCTTATATATGCGCTCGCAGCCGATGGCTTGAAGGGCGGCGATCTGCAAGTCGAGGTTCTGGTCGCGCGTCGAAACGCGGGCGTAGCCGATTTTTAGGCCGGATGCGGGTCGTGGGTCAGTCATGGTAGAAATCGAAGTCCTTGGTCTCACCGGCGAACAGTGTCTCTCAGCCGATCTCCCGATGCTTCAACTGAGGTTTGCCGAGACCAGCACCAGGGTTGCGTTAGAAGTTGCGTTGCAGTTGACTTACCGTCGTGAGTTACGAACCGATTTTTACCATCAGCGCGCGCCTTTTGCAATTGGCCGAAGAGATCGCGGTGTTGAGAGAGCGCATTGAGCGAGCTACCCTCTCTCTGGCCTGGGTTCCTGCGCTGCAAAAGGATACGCGCACGCGCAACGTTCACGCGTCAACAGCCATCGAGGGCAACCCTTTGACATTGGAAGAGGTGCGCGCCCTGGAAGAAGGGCGCCCCATCGCCTACTCCGATGCGCGGGCCAGGCGCGAGGTCTTGAACTATTTTGCGGGGTTGCGTTATATCGAGAAACACGCGCACAAAGCGAGCATCGGCCACGACGACATTTTCGATTTGCATCGTATTCTGGCGGGCAATGTGATGGAACAGGGAGAGGCCGGAAGTTACCGTGTGATCGGCGTGCGCGTCGGAGCCTATCTGCCTCCCCATCCCGATGATGTTTCGGGGTTGATGTTTGAGCTACTGGAATGGTGGAGTCAGAGGGCCAGCGAGTTGTCGCCGGTCATCAGTTCGGCAATTGTGCACTACCGCTTTGAGGCCATTCACCCTTTCGCTGATGGCAACGGGCGCACCGGTCGGGCGCTGGCGCTGTGGGAGTTGTATCGTCGCGGCTTTGATACCCATCATATCTTCTCGGTTGATGAGTATTTCTGGGAAGACCGTCCGGCTTACTACGCGGCCCTCGACGCGGTGCGGCGCGAGGGCGACGACCTGACGGGGTGGTTGGAATACAGCGCGCTTGGGGTCAAGCAAACGCTGGAGCGCGTTT
>JAABUN010000920.1_pt1 | contig 71203 bp, 55 predicted proteins | sample 5559311 | NCBI WGS metagenome assembly JAABUN01 (sample SAMN10711877, study PRJNA513370) | rock metagenome | isolation source: Antarctica rocks | place: Antarctica: Victoria Land, Siegfried Peak sud | reverse complement strand
ATATTATGTAAAGTGATTTTGATAAATAAAGAATCAACATGTTGATAATGAATCATAATCAAAAATCACTTTACATAATCTTTTACTTTGCATATCCGATTTTATGTAAAGCTTTACATAAGCTCGGACGGAAAAATTACTTATTCGCCGGCTCACATAAAGGAGCTCAAAGAGCTGCCTTGATTTATTCGCTTTTGGCCACTTGCAACAAACAAGGTGTCGAGCCTTCAGCATGGCTTGAAGATGTTCTTAAGCGCATATCATCACACCCAATCAATAAACTCAAAGAACTGTTGCCTAACAATTATAAAAATCAGCAAAATTACCTGGCTTAATTTGTATTTCCAATATGGAGTTCATCGAACGGATACATTTCGATCACAATTCTTATCAACCAAAACTTAAATCATCAAATGAGCCAAAGAAAAACCTCAGCATATCAATTCCAAAATCGTATGGATGCTTAAAAATTGTACCCGTTTATCTTCATTATAAAAACAACAAAGTGGACACTATACTTTTTCCAATGTGTGAAAAAGCCAGAGTTGTGTTGCCTTCAATTTAATAAAGCATTGCTCAAAAGATTGCAAGTGTTAAGCAAAATAAAATAATTGAACTGATGTAAAATATATTGAAAGATTTATATATTACATTTCATTCCTACCCTCTGTTAATTTTTTAACAACCTCAAACCACTTTCTTTATGCCCCAAGCAACTGTGGGTACTAACACCAATCTTACTGTTGATTATTTTATGGAAGATGATCGTGTAAAAGCATGTCTTCAGCAACTGCATACCAAATTCAAATCACCAGGGAGCGAACCGTTTGTTGTTTCAGACATACTGGATCAGGACGGCAACCAATACGTAGACCTGGTTCAAAAAGGGGGCGGGGTGCTTGGGATCGCGCTTGTGGGGTATACTTATATTCTTGAGCAAATGGGCATTCGCTTTCTACGATTAGCTGGTACCAGCGCCGGTACCATTAATACCGCCCTGATGACAGTTATCGGAGAAAAAGAAGCCCCTAAATCTGTGAAGGTATTGGATTATATGTGTAAGCTTAAATTTTTCAGTTTGGTGGACGGCCACCCTAAGTTAAAACCCACGGCTTCTTCCAGGAAGGTGCACCATGCCTTTCGGAATTTAGAAGCGTATAAATGGGGTATTGCACTTACCGGAGCGGCATGTGCGGTGTCTGCTGCACTTTATTTCTGGCTTTCCGGCCAGTATTCTGAAAAGTCTGTATTCTATCTATGGATCCTTGTTACCGGAATAATCTTTTTTATCATATCCATATTAATAGTATCTAAGAAGGCAAAAAATATAATACAGAATTATAATGGATGATTATGCAACTGATGCAGAATAAAATAAAGTCACTAATTAAATAAAAATAAAATCTACTATTATGCCTTTCTTAAAAAAATTATTTGCAGGTATTAAAAAGATGTTTATCGGACTAAGATTAAAGTCAAAAGTGTGGGTACACATTGCTGTTATAGCAGTACAGGAGATCAAAAAAGTAATGGATTCTCCGGTACCCGATGTGTTAACGTCTATGATTAAAGGAGAATGGGATGACAGAACAAAAAATGTAATCCGCGAGTGGGTACCTAAAGTATTGATACAATTAAAGATGATTGAGGCGGTAACCGATATTACAGATGTTAATGAGCAATTGAATGCAATTCTTGCAAAGCTAAAACTGGCCGATAAAGAAACACGGAATATCGTTTGGCATGGCCTGGGATCACTGATTATTGAGAAACTGTCTGACGGCAAGTTTTCATGGGCTGACTCAGTAGCCGTATCTCAATATTATTATGATCATATTTTAGATACAGATCAAGCTGTTACTCCGCAACAAATCACAGAAGGCCTGGCTGAATCTGATTAATTTTTACAGCCTGGCTATATGAAGTCTTGATGGTGTAATACAATTCAGATGTTTACAATGCTTATATAATTTGGCTTGAGAAAGTGAAAGATCTAAAAAGCGTTAATTAGAATAACGTTATAAGCCGTGGCAAGGCAACTACCTCATCTTTACTTTTGCAGCGCTTTATCAGCTACAAGGAGAAGGCTTGATTATCTTAAAAGATAAAAATGATAACTGAATCTCAATATTTAAAGTGTGCTAAACTTTTGAATGTAGAACCAGCTGTGATAAAAGCAGTGGCAGAAGTGGAAAGCAATGGTGAAGGATTTTTGAAGGACGGAAAACCAAAAATTCTTTTTGAACCACACATTTTCTGGAAGCAATTAAGAGTAAGAAATATCAAACCAGAGAGCCATATTAAGTGCAATAATGATATTCTCTACCCTATCTGGCAACCTGGGAAGTATGGCCCTGTTAGTAAGCAATATGAACGTTTAAATCGCGCTATCAAAATAAACAGGGAAGCAGCAATGTCTTCTGCAAGTTGGGGTAAGTTCCAGATAATGGGTTTCAATTTTAATAAATGCGATTGCACCAGTCTAGATGAGTTCGTTAAATGTATGAGCTTAAATGAAGATGAGCATTTGAATATGTTTACATGTTATATTAAAAAAACGTTCCTCGATGACGAGCTAAGGGCTAAGGATTGGGAAGGATTTTCCCGGGCTTACAATGGTAAATTTTACTGGAAAAACAACTATGATAAAAAGTTGCAGGCAGCATACCTTAAATATAAGTAATCACTTATTGTACATTGACATCACAAATAAACGTAAAGTGTAATAGCTAAGATTTGATCGGACAATTGAGGATTTTTTTATGTGATTGTTCCGACTTAGTAGGTGTCCAGCATATTGCCCTTAATACCAATAACCCTAGTTTTTGTTAAATATTGACCTGGAGTAGTGCCAATAATGGATTCACAAAAGAAAAAGTAAAAAAAGTAAAGAAGCCAAATGAAAAAATTTGAAAAAAATGAATTATTTCCTATGGCAGGAAAAAGGCTCAACAAAATAACTAAATGGAATAGTGTAATAATGCTGAATACAATTAAATCAATAAAGAAATTACCTAATCTTGCTCTGTTGTCAGCTCTTTTCATGATTATTTGAAATTTTTACATAAATAAAATTGGCAGACCACTAGAGGTCCGCTGTTATAAAGGTTAGATTTTTACTCCAGTTCCCAATCATAGTAAAGCTGGTAAACTCCATCATTCCCTCTGAATTCTACCATATTCACCGGTGAATATTTTTTACCATGCCATGTGTGATTTGCATTCATTATAGTTGTGGAAACATCTTGTAAAGGAAACAGGTCATCCTCAAACCATCCTATAATTTTATCTTTCACGTATTCGTATAAAATAGGTTTTACATAAGACCATATCAGGCTCAATGCAACCTGACCAACCCCTACAGGTATGATGGAATCTACTCTGTTTTCCAATTCATCTTTTCTCTTCTTAACTTCTGTGACTAGTTTATCGTAAAGTTTCTTAACTGCAGTGTCCATGCCGCCGTTATCTTTTTCAATTAATAAAAAGCCTGCACTAAAGTTTGCGGACCTAGTAAGATTTGTTCCAAGCTGGTATGTAGCAAAAACCCGGGGCGGATTATATCTTTGGATGTCACCATCATCAAAGCTGGCATTTACGGAAAAGGGATTAATCTTAGCCGTCCTAGCCTTAGCATCAATGGAAAATCCTCCTAGGTAAATTTCATCATTGCCAAATCTTTCAACAAATCCACCACCGGTTTCATCCACGCATTTAACGAAGTGGATTCTGAGATTTAGTTTAGTACTCATAAAAATTAAGTTTGTTTTTTTTGCCTACTCTTTTAACAGGTTTTCAGCGATATCCTTGGTTCAATAAAATTGGTCAAGGCAAAGATGGCGTGAACAATTTCACTAAGCAATGGCCAATGAACGATAAATGCAGTCGTTTTTGACGGAATGTATCTCCGTTAATTAACGGGTAATCTGTTCAGACTTTAATAATACTTTTGTCAAGCAGAAATTTAAAAATCAAAGTCTTCATTTATGAAAAATGTTTTAAATACATTGAAAGTTTTATTGCTATTTGTAGTTGTTTTCCAAGCCTGCAAGGATAGCTCGCCTAAACATAAAATAAAACCTTTAGAAAACTCTATGTCTAAAAAACGAATCCTCCCCCAAAGAGTAATTCCACGTCCTGTTTTATTTGCCGATCAACCTCTTAATGATTCACTCGACGGATTGATAGAAGACAGTTTAGCGGTGTATATGTCACAGGCTTTTGGAAATGATGTAAAAAAATCGTGGATAGATGGCGTAAGAAGTAAGAAAGGCAGAGACACAAGATCAATTTGGTTTAGCATTGAGACGTTAAAAAGTTTCATTTATGCTGTTGAGAACTCTATACCCCCAGGAGATTCTGCACCTAAGCTTGGCATAAGAATATACCTTGCAAAGTATCGGCCATTTATGAAAAGTTACAAAAGTCTGAAGGGTCTTGATTCTTCAGTAGCTGATCAACAGACAGTGTTCTTCGTAGGAAATTACCTTAGCAATACAAGCGGCAAATACGTAAATTTCAACTTCAATCATCTAGGATCGAATAAATACCAGCTATCCCGTATTGGAAATTGCTCCGGGATTCTACGAATTTAAAGCCAGGTATTATTACTGCGTTTAACAAACGAGACTATATATATCAGCCAGTTGGAGGATGGGAAGTTTTTAGATACGAGGGCATTCAGAACCATGGCGGGTTAGCTCCTCCACCTGCTTCGGAGGGAAGTTTTCCCACCTCAATCCAAGATCAATAATGTATAATGTTAAGGCAAATACTAAATGACATATTCAATGACAAAGTATGATATACTTCGCATTGTACTTAATTCTTTTGAACTAATAGCATGTATTACAGGAATTATTCATTGGAAAAAAAACGGAAGTACACATTTGCGGTAGTTTGTTGTATATCTTGCCATTGTATTCTTACTTGATTCATTCGGAACCCTTCTACGGATTACTCTCACAAAGGATAACACCTGGCTTTACACTTATATTACTATTCCATTTGAATTTTTATTCTTTTTTCGGTTTTTTGGAAAATGTTTCGAAGATAAAAGTGAAAAAAATTGGCCGTTAATTGGTGCCGTAGTTTGTTTACTGTGTTTAATTTTAGACATTGTATGGCTAAGCCAAATAAAATTTGTTTTTCATCTTTTTCATACTGTGTGGGAAACATAATTTTATTAGTACTGATCACCTTATTTTTCCTAAAATTCATGAATAGTGAAGACATACTCCAATACAAAGAAAGTGGTATGTTCTGGATCAGTATGGGAATGTTAATTTTCTATATGGGCAGTTACCCTTTTATGGTTTATGGAATACTTTGAGATTTAATTATCCCGAACTATTTAATAGTTATTGGATGGCTCAGATGGTCCTTGACTACATAATGTATATTTTTTTTTAATTGGTTTTATATGGGCCAAACCGAGAAAATTATTTTCCTGTTCCTTCCAATTGTTATTATACTTGTATTTATTACAGGCATTTTTTTATTCATTTTTCAATATCGAAAACGTAAGTTAATTTATGAAAAGGAAAAAGAACAAATGGAAAACAGCATAAACTTAATTTATTGAATATACAACTACAAATACAACAACATACTATGCAGTTTATTGGCCGTGAAATTCATGATAGCGTTGCTCAAAAACTAACCTTGGCTTCCATTTATTCTCAGCGTATGGAGTTTGAGAATCAGTTGCCGGGTGTAAGCGAAAAACTGAGAGACATCAATAAAATAATCAATGATTCACTTCTTGAATTGAGGCAACCTTCAAGAAATCTAACAGACACAACATTGCAAAATACAGATTTAAAGGACTTGATTCGCATGGAATGTGAGCAGGTCAATGAAACAGGAATTTGTACTGCCAATTTTGAAGTAAAAAATGAACTTCTTACAGATATTTCGGTAAAGAACTCCTTATTCCGTATAATACAGGAGTTTATTCAAAACAGCATTAAACATTCAGAATGTAATGAGATAAAAATCAAAATCGGTTCTTCTAATAATACTTTAACGATGTTACTTGAGGATGATGGAAAGGGATTTGACATTAATAAGGTCCGGCATAATGGTATTGGATTAGATAATATCCGGCGGCGAATACAAATGCTCAATGGGACACACAGTTTTAATACTGCTATGAACAAAGGGGTAAGTTTATATATAACTATCCCATTAATTACTGCTAATCATTGATTTTATGAAGCAAACTATTGTTATAGTTGATGATCATTTACTAATAGCTAAAGCAATCTCCTCGATTATAGAACAATTTGACAACCATGAAGTATTATATGAAGCTGAAAATGGTCGCAGTATGACAGAACAATTCCAGGTTAAAACAAATGTTCCTGATATTGTTTTGCTTGACATTTCAATGCCGGTTATGGATGGTTATGATACTGCTCGTTGGCTTAAAGAGAATCACTCCACGGCAAAAGTCCTGGCGCTGACCATGCAAGGTGATGATGAATCGTTGGTTAAAATGATCAAGGCTGGTGCCAATGGTTACTTGCATAAAAATATACATTCAGTGGAACTACAAAACGCGCTTGACTTCATTTCAAAAAAAGGGTATTATTACCCCGACTGGACAACAAGTAAGATATTGCATATTTTATCCAATGAAAAAGAGCAGACAGTAAATCAAATATTATTGACCGAAAGAGAAAAGGTATACTAGGAGAAATGCCCGGTGGTGTAAAAGCTATTAGTAGCCTGGGCAAGAAGCCATTTTAAAATTTTAGCTAATAAGATTGTACGCTATCATCAACCATAGAAATGCACTTTCTGTGGAAAACAGGTTTTTTTCATTCACTATCCATCCATAACAAAATCAGCTCTTTTCTTTAATATTTAAAGAGTAGATCAGTAAACGCGTCTTATGGAGCGGCAGTGATATAAACAGAAACAGGATAAGAAAAACTGCATTTTTTCAGAGAAGGAAGGAAGCAGGGTAGGTAGAGGTGGCAAAAATCGAGAAGCGCTTTTAAGAAACTTGTACAACCCAAAGCGTAAAGTGAAACTTAAAGGGTTAATGTGCAGATATAAAAACCAGTATAGCCCGGAGATCATATCGGATTGATTCCCTGATAAATACACTACAGCTAAACGTGCCTTTTATAGTGAACTTGGCAATCATCTTTAGGCGATTTTTGAAGGTCGGTTCTGAAGAAGTTTAATATTTCCATTTATTACTGCCTTTTTATTGGAGCCTTCTTTACATTTCAACTAGCCAACATGCTGCCTTCAGTTGTATGAATTAAATCAGTAGGAGGTTGTTTGCTTGCGTTGCAATAATATTACCGCTATAGATGCTGTCCGAAAATGTATTTTTAATAACCAACATCAGTTTGTCACAGGGCTTTGCTTCTCACGCTGCGTTCTTCCGCAGTAAATACGGTATCGTTGGCACCTCATTCCGCGCCTAATATTGAATTTTAACCGATTTTCACTTTATAAAGAAAATTTGAAGGCAAATTTCAAGAAGGTAATGACTTTTCCAAATTTAAGAGAGCCTGCCGAAAAAAGTTTTCGAAAAGTATTGGTTTAGGATGGTTAAAATGAAAAAATGTTCGTGTTATAGTAACTGCTATCGGTATCTGACAAAAAAATTAAGTTTTTTCGGTCAAATACGGGACCTAAAAAGCAGTAGCCGGTGACAAGTAAAACAGGCACTCTTTTAATAAGGCTATGATAGTGATTAAAGGGTTAATTGCATGTCGGTTTAAGAAAAAGCCGCACAACTTTTTTACATACAGGTATCAAGAAGAGCGAATGAAGGTATTAAAAGCTTTGAAATTTGGCGCATAGCGTGAATCTAGATTTTGAAGGCGAAGTGTTGAATCAGATCAATAAGTTGTAAAACAATTCATGATAAAATTAAAATTTCAACCAATTTTATGGCGGTAATAGCTTGCCAAAAAATTCTCTGGCCGCCAATGAAGCCTATGTTCAAGATTCTTGCAATTACAAGGTTAATCTCAATTTTATTGCTTGCTTTCTCCTTAAATCCAATTGCAAAAGGCTTAGCACAAAATGTAACTATTTCGAAAAAGAATGTTTCAATCGAGGAAGTCTTTAGGGAAATTAAAAAGCAAACAGAGCTGCAAAACAAATTAGATGCTGGTAGGCCCAATATTTTGATAGTCATTTCTGATGATCAATCATATCCTCATGCCTCAGCATATGGATATAAAGCAGTGCAGACACCTGGATTCGACCGGATCGCTAAAGAAGGGATTCTTTTCACCAACGCCTATGCAGCTTCTCCTGGCTGTAGTCCATCAAGAGCTGCTTTGTTAACGGGAAGAAATGACTGGCAACTTGAAGAAGCTGGGACCCACGCAAGTAGTTTTCCTTCTAAATATCTTGTTTTTCCTGATATTCTTGAGCAGAATGGCTATGTTGTTGGATATACTGGTAAAGGATGGGGGCCGGGAAATTGGAAAATTTCCGGCAGAGCTCGTAATCCTGCCGGCACCGAATATAGTTCTGTTAAGATGGCAAAAAGCCTGGAAGGTATTTCAAATATTGATTATGCGGCGAATTTTAAAATCTTCCTCAATAAAAAGGAAAGCGATAAACCCTTTTGTTTTTGGTTCGGCGCTCATGAGCCACATCGAGCTTTTTCAAAGGGAATTGGCTTGAAAAATGGCAAAAAGCTGGAAGATGTGGTAGTTCCTTCATTTCTGCCCGACCGACCTGAAGTGAGGTCTGACATACTTGATTACTGTTATGAAATTGAGTGGTTCGACAAACATTTGTCAGCTATAATCGATATGCTTGAAAAATCAGGAGAATTAAAAAAAACTCTTATTGTTGTTACCTCAGACAACGGTATGGCATTTCCCCGTGCTAAAGCTAATGCATATGAATATGGAGCGCATGTCCCTCTTGCTATTAGCTGGCCTGGCCATTTTGAGCGTGGAAGAAGAATTGACCAAATAGTAAGTTTAATTGATATCGCTCCAACAATACTGGATGCAGCTGGAATAAATTTCACCAATGTTAAATATCCTATAGCCGGTAGAAGTTTGATTAGGCTTTTAAGCGGGAGTGAGATAGAATCTATTAATAATGCAAATCCATATGAAGCTTACATTTCGCGTGAACGTCATTCCTCTTCAAGATGGAATAATTTGGGGTATCCACAAAGAGCTATTCGTTCCGGGAGTTATTTATACATTAGGAATTTTGAACCAAAACGATGGCCTGCCGGCGATCCGCAGGATATGATAAAAGACTCTTTAACAGGAAAGCTTAGAAAAGGTCCGGCATATGGGGCATTTTATGATATAGATGCAAGTCCGACCCTTGAGCTTTTAAAGACGCATGCTATTGATAAAAATTTAGCGCCATTCTTTCACCTGGCTGTCGATAAAAGGGATGCAGAAGAATTGTATGATGTAAAAAAAGATCCTGAGTGTCTACGAAACCTTGCAAAGCTGTCTTCGTATAAAAACTTGAAAGATAAAATATCGAGAAAACTCGAAAATTACCTTCGGAATACTAATGATCCGAGGATGGCAGGTAAAGGGGATGTTTTTGAAACATATCCAAGATACGAAGGCGTTTCAAGAATATTTAAGGCTGAATAGTAGTTCAATGAAATAAAAAGGTGAGCTATTTTATCTAAGGCAACGTAAATTAAACAGCATGTTGAAAGTCTCGAAGGAAATTAACATCACCAAAAAAAATCAGATCTAGTGGTTTGTCAAAATGGTTAATCAACCTTCAAAATTCGGGTAAGCAATATGTTTTCAAAAACCAAGTAAAACGACGTTCTAATTTTAAAAATACCATATGATGAAAAAATTTTACTTCAATTTCTCCGGCTTTATGTTGGTTGTTCTTTTGTTAACTGTATCATCTACAAAAGCGCAAGCACAACTCTCTATTACCGGTTCAGTTACTGCTGCTGAAACCAAGGAGAGGCTAACCGGGGTAACGGTAATCATCAAAGGAACTTCTATTGGCACATCCACCGATGTCAAGGGGCAATACACTTTGAAGAATGTAAACAGTAATGCTACACTAGTATTTAGCTCTTTAGCATTTAATACCTATGAAGTTACAGTCAACGGCCGATCTATTATCAATGTATCTCTGTCTCCTGATTCTAAGGTGCTTCAAGGAGTAGTGGTTGTAGGGTATGGTACTCAAAAGAAAAAGAATGTGACAGGAGCTGTTGGTTCAGTTAAATTTGATCAGGATATCAACAGTAGGCCCATGGTGGAGTTTGGGCAGGCACTGTCAGGTAAAGTAGCAGGAGTCCAAGTACTAACTGCTAGTGGTCGGCCCGGTTCTTCTTCCACAGTACAAATACGTGGTATTGCTTCGATTTCAGCAAACAGTTCTCCATTGATTGTTGTAGATGGTAACCCTCTCCCTAGTTATGACTTAAATCTTATCAATAGTGCAGATATTGAATCTATTGATATTCTAAAGGATGCTTCATCGGCCGCAATTTATGGTTCACGAGGAGGGAACGGAGTAGTTTTGATTACTACAAAAAGTGGTAAATCAGGTAAAGCCAGGCTTGATTTCAGTTATGCAACTGCTTTACTGAAACCAATTGACCAGGTGGAGATGATGAATTCACAGGAGTATGCGCTAGCTTCCATGGATGCTGCTCAAAACGCATGGACTGACAAAGGGGGAGACCCAAGAGCGCCCAATACATTAGCTGCAAGGGGTTTTTATAAGTATACATGGCCTGAAGCCTTTAATAATCCAGGAAGCTTAATCAATACCAATTTTCAAGATGTTGTTTTTCGTACAGCTCCTTTAAACAAATTCGACTTAAGCGTTTCTGGCGGAAATGAGAAATCCAGCTATCTTATTTCTGGCGGCTATATCTCACAAAAAGGAATTGTTATCAATTCAGACTATAACAAATATGCTTTAAGTATAAAAGCATCTTCCAAGATATTGGATTGGGTAGAAATAGGAGGGAAGTTAAGCGGGGTGTATGACATCTCAAAAAATCCGTTTGACAGGATGGTGGAATGGTCAGTACAATATCCATCAATATATCCTTTATATGGAACCAATGGTTATCTAGGCGATGCGACCAATACGCCTGGTATGGCAAATTATGATGCCATTCTTTTCCGGGCAAAAAACGGACACCCATTTTATCAGATTAATGACAATAGACAGAACCAAAGTTTTAATAGCCTGGGTAATGGCTATATACAGTTTGAATTTATTCCAGGATTACGGTTTAAATCGTCCCTTAATTTTTTTTATAACAGGTTAGATGTATCAAATTATGCTGCTGTGAATCACAACATGGGACCAAGCTATTATACCGAAGGCGTCTTAACTAATAATCAGGCGAGAACTGTTAATTACAACCTGCAAAACCTCTTAACATACGATAAAACAATTGGGCCGCATAATTTTTCTGCCTTATTAGGCTATGAATATCTTAAAAACGATTATTATAACGTAACCGAGGGGAGAAATAAATTTGATAACGACCAGGTGCAATACTTAAGTGCAGGACAGGTTGTCTCTTCCGCTGCTGATAATGCAACAGAAACTGTTTTAATTTCAAGCTTTGCCCGTGCCTCTTATAATTTCAAAAACAAGTACCTGTCTTCTATGTCATTCAGAAGGGATGGGTCCTCAAGGTTTGGCCCAAATAAAAAATGGGGGTATTTCCCATCTATTTCAGTTGGATGGCTGGTGTCGGAGGAAGGGTTTATGAGTAATTTCGGAAAGATTAATAACTTAAAGCTAAGGGCGAGTTACGGTTTTACTGGTAATGACCGAATTGGCGATTACCGGTGGGTTGGTGCAATGCAACAAGGACGTGTTGCCTTTGGCACTTCGCCTGGGGTTTCATATTACCCATCAAGCGTTACAAATCCTGACTTGGGATGGGAGCGTACCAAACAGCTCAACTTCGGATTAGATCTTGGTATTTTTAATAACAGGATTAGCCTTGAAGCAGATTATTACATTTCAAAATCAGATGGCTTATTGCTTGAAGTCCCAATTCCGCAAATAACGGGGTTTAGCAGTGTTTTTAAGAATATAGGACAATTGGAAAACAAGGGGGTAGAGTTAGCCCTAACTACGCAAAACATCAAGGGCCCTTTCGAATGGTCTACTCAATTTAATTTTTCCCGGAACCGAAATAAGTTAGTAGCCCTGGGGCCTAACGATGCTCCTATGAACTTAAATGCCAATAACGCTCTACCAATTCGAAATGAAGTAGGGCAGCCCATCTTTAACTTCTATGGCTATAAATACATAGGAGTGTATAAAAATCAAGCAGAGATTGACGCAGATCCATCGCATTTGCCGGGAACTAAACCCGGGGATGGCAAATATGAAGATGTTAATAAAAACGGTAAGCTGGAATCGAACGATCGAACTATTATAGGCAATCCTGCTCCTGATTTTACTTATGGAATAACAAATAATTTTAAGTTTAAAAATATTGACTTCACCTTCCTGTTGATGGGTGTTAAGGGCAATGAAATTTTTGACAATAATTTACATCGCTCTTTATTTTATCATGAAGGCAGAAATTATGCAAAATCGGTTGTAAACAGATGGCGATCAGAAGAAGATCCCGGAGACGGCTACCATCATAGATTGTCTGTTGATTTACACGGATTGGAACAAACACCGTCGAGTTACTGGATAGTGGACGGGTCTTACTTCAGGTTGAAAAGCATGACGCTTGGATATAACATGCCTTCTGGTTTGGTCAGCAAAATGAAATTAAGTTCTCTTCGAATATATTTAAATGGCCAAAATTTGTTTACTGCCAAGAATGCGAATGTTTTTGATCCTGAAAATTTTAGCGGAGGCGCGGATGACGCGCTACAACGAGGAGTAAGCCATTCCCCTTATCCTACTGCTAAAGCATATTCATTAGGTATCAATATTGGCCTAAAATAAATTAAGAATAACTAGTATGAACACGATTAAATCTATCAAAAATATTTCGCTGTCTGTGATCCTGTTTTTTATAATGAGCTGTAAAAAAGAACAGTTGGATCTATATCCGAAAACAAGCCTTACCGAAGGCAATTCTTATACCACAGAAACGCAGCTCACACAAGCTGTAAATGATGTATACCGACAGATGCGGGTTATTTATAATGCTCAGGGCATCGCAGATTTATTTGGCGAATTGAGGTCTGATAATACTTACATAAAAATTGCAGCAGGCGGTGGAACAAACGCTATTGACATCAGCAATTTTATCATAAGAACGGATAACCCGTTAATTGCAACTGCCTGGGCCAACTGCTACAACGCCATTTTTATTTGCAATAATGCAGTGGAGCATCTGGAAAAAACAGCTGTGGTATTTCAACAGCCAGATGTAAAGGAAAGACTTAAGGCCGAAGCGATATTTGTACGCTCATTAATTTATTTTGATATGGTAAGAGCCTGGGGTGATGTTCCCTTAGTTCTGAAAGTGATAACACCTGAACAAAGCTATGATTACTTACGGGAGAGGAAGGATCTTGTTTACAAACAAATAATTGCAGACCTGAACTACTGTAAAAACACACTCCCTGATAAATATACCGGTTCCAATGTCGGAAGGATTACCAAGGGAGGTGCAACAGGGGTCTTAGCAAAAATTTATCTGACACTAGGTGATAAAGACAAGGCAGAAAAAGAACTCAGGGAAATAGTAGCGTCAGGAATTTATTCTCTGGATGCAAATGGAAACGGTATAGTTAATTCAGAGGATTACCTGTTCAATTTCCAGGCCGCTACTAAAAATAGCAAAGAGTCTGTTTTAGAAGTTCAATATCTGGCAGGAGTCAATGCATCAAATAGTAATCACCAGGAATATTATGCTCCATGGCATTTCGCTTTTCATTTACCCGGCTCTACTGAAAACCTGTTGGGCCAGGGCTTTAACACACCTACCGATGATATTTTTAACGAATTTGAAGCAAATGATCCCAGAAAAGCTGCATCTGTTAATCCCGGCTTTATAAACCTTAGTACTAATCAATTTGTCGATTATCCATGGACACCTAAATTTAATGATCCCAACTGGAGAAATCCGGGTCAAAATTTTGAAATTATCCGTTATGCAGATGTCCTGCTAATGTTATCAGAAGTGACAGGTGATCCGTCGATGCTAAATTTAGTTAGGGCGAGGGTTGGATTGCCAGGATTTGGACAAACAGGTTTTCCCAGCCAATATAATACACTTACAAAAGCCATCGAACATGAACGAAGAGTTGAACTTTGTTTTGAGTTTCATCGCTTTTTTGATTTAGTTCGAACCGGGCGGGCTATTGAAGTAATGCAAGCAAAAGGATATAAAATTAACCAGAATAACATTCTCTTCCCTGTTCCTCTAAATACAATTGACGTAAACCCAAAAATTACGCAAAACCCAGGGTATTAAATCTTTAAAAAATTGCACCTTTTTTATACGCAGTTTCTTGATTTCCTAAATTTTTAAAAGAAAGTAAACATTGAAGTTAGAATCGTAAAACGGTTACCATGAAAAAAATCAAATTGTTACTTATAGTTTCATTGTATTGCCTTCTCTGTCAAGGGCAGTTGCACCAACAAGACCGTCCTAATATTTTATGGATAGTCAGCGAAGATAACACTACACTGCTCGGCTGTTATGGCGATAAAATCGCGACTACTCCTAATATTGATAATTTTGCCAAACAAAGCATATTATTTAAAAACGCATTTTGTACAGCTCCTGTATGTGCCCCCTCACGTTCCACACTTATAACCGGTATGTATCCTACGACAATGGGTACTGAAAATATGCGGAGCACCTATCCAATTCCCAATTTTATTCAGTTTTTCCCAAAATATTTACGGCAAGCAGGGTATTATACTACTAATAATGCCAAAAAAGATTATAATACTGTAGATCAGCTCGATGCCTGGGATGAATCAAGTAATAAAGCAACTTATAAAAACCGCAAACCAGGACAACCCTTTTTTGCCGTATTCAATATTAACACAAGTCACGAAAGTTCCCTTCATAAATATTTGAACAATTTGAGACATAATCCAAACAACATTAATATTCCTGCATACCAACCTGCGACATCTGAAATGAAGCATGACTGGGCCCAGTATTATGACAAGTTGGAAGATATGGATAAGGAAGTAGGAGGGTTTTTGAAAGAGCTGGATGATGCAGGTCTTACAGAAAATACAATTGTGTTTTATTACGGCGACAATGGCGGTGTATTACCACGAAGCAAGCGGTTTATGTATGAGTCCGGTCTTCATGTTCCGTTGATTATCCGGGTTCCTAAAAAATACCCCGGGCTCACCTCGATAGAAGCGGGAGCTCAAACTGATCGAATAGTAACCTTTGTAGATTTCGCGCCCACAGTTCTAAGTCTTGCTGGAATCAAAATTCCGGAATATTTTCAGGGCAAGGCCTTTATGGGAAATCAGCAGGTTAATGAAAGAAACTATGGTTTTTCCTTTAGAGGAAGGATGGATGAAAGAATTGACCTTGTAAGGTCTGTAAGGGATAAAAAATACCGCTATATACGCAACTATTATCCAAATAAAATTTATGCTCAATATATCGAATATCTCTGGAATGCGCCTTCAATGAAATCCTGGGACTCGGCTTATAGGACGGGGCAGTTGAATGATGTACAATCGAGATTTTTTAAAACAAAGCCAGTCGAAGAATTGTACGATTGTCAAAAAGACCCTGATAATATCCACAATCTTGCCGGAGAAAAAGAATACAACGAGGTTCTGGAACGTATGAGAAAAGCAAATCAAGAATGGTTAATTGATTCTAAAGATGCAGGTTTTATTCCTGAAGCAAGAAAAGAAGGGTTATCTAAAACAACAACAATTTATGAATACACACATAGTGGCAGATACGATGTAGAAGAAATAATGTCAACTGCGGAGATGGCTTCTTCAGAAAATAGCAAGAATCTGGATGCATTGATTAAAAAATTAAAAGACAAGGACCCGGACATCAGGTATTGGGCTGCTACGGGGTGTACTATTCTTGGCAAAAAAGCCTTACCTGCTAGGAAAAATTTGGAAGGCTTACTAACAGATAACGAGCTGTCTGTGCAAATAGCGGCAGCTGAGGCACTGTATCATTTGGGTGAAAATAAAAAGGCAATAAGTGTACTAATTAAGGCATTAAAAAGTGATAATGTTATGGCCCGGGTACAGGCACTTAATGTATTAGAATCAACTGACAAACAGGATGCAGTGGTGGCACGTAATGATTTACAGTCTATAATTGCACAAAACCTGGCAGAATATGATGTAAGAGCAGCAAAAAGATTATTAAGTGAATTACCGGGAGAATGAATATCGCTAATATTTATAATGACACTTTAGGCAGCCTACTTAACCTTAGTTAAAAGGATTACCCACGTTTTAAAATTTATTTCATCATTGTTACTTATGAAAAAATACTTCACCATTCTCGTGTTCTTTGTTATTTTCCTTTCGTTTCAAACTGCCGTATATGGTCAGGAAAATTTAGTTGAAAAACCAAACATTGTTCTTATAATAGGCGATGATATAGGTATAGAAGGTATCGGCTGCTATGGAAACGACCAGGTTAAAACTCCGAATATCGACAGGATGGCTAAAGAAGGTTTACGATTCACCAATGCATATGTTACCACAAGTTCATGCAGTCCTAGCCGTTGTAGTATAATTTCTGGCCGGTATCCTCATAATACGGGGGCGGCAGAGTTACACACCTCTTTGCCACCGGAAGTTCCAATTTTCCCGGAGCTACTAAAAAGTGCAGGTTATTTTACTGCCCAGGCCGGAAAGTGGCATATGGGCGAAAGTGCTAAAAGAGGTTTCGACGTTGTCCATGAAAATGTTAAAGAAAATGGTGATGGAGGTGAAGAAATGTGGGTTAGTACAATTCGGGGAAGGCCAAAAGATAAACCCTTTTTCTTGTGGCTCGCATCCTATGATGCTCACAGACCGTGGGGACCAAATAAATTTAGTGAAAGCAATTCTCCTGATAAAATTACCCTGCCACCTTATCTTGCTGATGCACCAAAAACGCGAGAAGATCTTGGAAAACATTTTGATGAAGTTACCAGACTTGATTCTAATATTGGAATGGTAGAATCGGAACTTAAAAGGCAAGGCGTTTTAGAAAATACGATTATCATTATTATGAGCGATAATGGAATTCCTTTTCCACGTGCTAAAACAAGGGTATATAACAGCGGTACGCAAACCCCTTTTATTTTAAAATGGAATAAAGGAATAAAACAGAAAGGTAAGGTTTGCTCGAGCTTATTAAGTTCTGTTGATATAGCTCCTACTATACTCGAATGGGGAGGCGTGAAAATTCCTGCAAGTTTCCAGGGAAACAGTTTTGCAAAGCTTGTAAAAGATCCTTCGCTTAAATTTAGAGAGTATGTTTTTACCGAACATAACTGGCACGATTACGAGGCGTTGGAACGAATGGTACGTACCAAAGATTTTCTGTATGTTTTAAACATGCGTCCGCAGTTGAGTAATCCGGGTCCTGCTGATGCTACGAGCAGTCCTTCTTTCCAGGATTTAAAGGATCTAAGAGATTCGGGAAAACTTACTCAGGCGCAAAAGGACGTTTTTATTGTTCCCCGGCCGGTAGAAGAGTTATTCGATTGCCGTAAAGACCCATTGCAAATAGCTAATATAGCTTCTTTGCCTGACTATTCTGATGAGTTAAAAAATCTAAGACAGGTAATGAAAAAATGGCAAAAGGAGACCGATGATTCAAATCCGGGTACACTTACCAAAGACTGGTATAACCGTGAAAACGGTCAGCCTTTACAAACCAAAGGTATACGAGGAGAAATGCCGGGTGGTGTAAAAGCTATTAGTAGCCTGGGCAAGGGGCCATTTTAAAATTTTAGCAAATAAGATTGTAAGCTGTCATCAACCATAGAAATGCACTTTCTGTGGCAAAGAGGTTTTTTTCATTCATGATCCGTCTATAACAAAATCAGCTCTTTTCTTTAATCTTTAGCAATAGATCAGTAAACGCTTCTTATCGACCGGCAGTGATATAAACAGAAACAGGATAAGAAAACTGCATTTTTTCAGAGAAGGAAGGAAGCAGGGTAGGGTAGAGGTGGCAAAAATCGAGAAGCGCATTTAATGATATTTCCAAATTTAAGAGAGCCTGTCGAAAAAAAAATTCGAAAAATGTTTGGTTTAGGATGGTTAAAATGAGAACCTGTTCGTGTTATAGTAACTGCTATCGATATGTGACAAAAAAATTAAGTTTTTGCGGTCAAATACTCCACTAGAAAGCAGTAATAGGTGAGAAGTTATACAGGCAACTGTTTAAAAAAGTCTATAATAGTGCCTAAAGGGGTCAATTGCAATCGGGTTTAAGAAAAAGCCGCCCAAGTTTTTTACATACAGATATCAAGAAGAGCCAATGAAAGTATTAAATGCTTTGAAATTTGGCGAAGGATGAAGCTAATTTTTGAAGGCGAAGTGTTGAATCAGTTTGGTAAGGTGTAAGACAATTCATGATATAATCAAAATCTCAACCAATTTTATGCTGGTAATAGCTTGCCAAGAAATTCTCTGGCGACCAAAGAAGCGTATTTTAAAGTTTCTTGCAATTACAAAGTTAATCTCAATTTTATGGCTTGTTTTATCTTTAAATGTGAGTGCAAAAGGATTTGCACAAAATATAACTATTTCCAAAAAGAATGTTTCACTCCAGGAAGTTTTCAGGGAAATTAAAAAGCAAACACATTACACGTTTGTTTATAAGGAGGCGTTGTTGGAGCAAGCAAAAAAGGTGACAATAACTGTTAGCAACGGTTCTATACAACAGGTGCTAGAGGAGTGTTTTAAAGACCAGCAACTATCATACACCATAGTAAATAGGATGGTAGTGGTTAGAGAAAAAGTTCAGGTAATTCAAAAAGAACAAGTACATGCTTCGCCTCTAACCCCTCCGCCGGTTACTATAACGGGAAAGGTAAACAATGATAAAGGTGATCTGTTAAGTGGTGCTACCATTTCAGAAAAAGGCACTCAGAATTCGGTAGTAACGAAAGCGGATGGAACTTTTTTAATTAACACCTCATCGGCTAGAGCCGTATTGGTTGTTTCATATGTAGGATATGATCCGAAGGAAGTCCCAGTAAACAATCAAACCAATATTAAAATATCGTTAGTACCGGCGACCAGTAATTTAAATGATGTGGTGGTAGTTGGCTATGGAAGGCAAAGACGCTCCGATTTAACCGGATCAGTGGCATCGGTAAAAACAGGTGAACTTCAGCAAACACCAATATCTTCTATTGACCAGGGCCTGGTGGGCAGAGCATCGGGGGTGATGGTGACACAAACATCAGGAATGCCGGGTGCAACAGCATCTATCAGGATTCGTGGGGCAAGTTCTTTACAGGGAGGCAATGAACCTTTATACGTGATTGACGGTGTACCTGTATATAGCGGAAGCGGGTTTGGCGAAACAGGTGGCAGTACCCGTATGAGTGCCCTTTCTACCATAAATCCGAATGATATTGAAAGTATAGAAATATTAAAGGACGCTTCAGCAACAGCGATCTATGGTTCGCGAGCAGCAAACGGGGTGATATTAATTACAACAAAAACGGGCAAAAATGGCCGGGACGTAATATCCTACGATGCATATTATGGTATTCAATCGGTTGTTAAAACTATCGATGTGCTTGATGCTACCAGTTATGCTAAACTTGTAAATGAAGCATATGCAAATGATGGACTTGCACAGCCTTATAGTGCGGACTTTATTTCCAAAATTCACAATGGAGGTAAAGGCACGGACTGGCAACATGAAATTTTCCGTTCCGCACCTATCCAAAATCACCAGCTTTCGTTTTCAGGCGGAGATGAAAAAACTACATATGCCGCCTCATTAAATTATTTAGACCAGCAGGGCATCATTATAAACTCCGATTTAAAAAGATATTCAGGCAGAATAAATTTTAGCAGGAAGATGGGCGAAAAATTCAGAATGGCCAGCCACTTAAGTGTCAGCCGTAATGTATCAAACACCGTTGAAACAGATGTACTTAATAATGTAAGTGGGGTTATTACAGGCGCATTAAAATTTAACCCAATTCTTCCGGTTTATGTCAATAAGGAGTTAGGTATCTATACCCAGGTTAACTCTCCTGGAATACTAATTTCAAACCCCGTTGCCACAGCAACGGAGATGAAGAGAAATAATAATACCACCAGAATGTTAGGGGATTTTTCGGGCGAATACGAAATCGTGAAAGACCTGAAGGCTAAAGTATTATTTGGTATAGACTATTTCATAAACAAAGCAAATCGATACATACCTTCCAATATTTACCAAAGCAATGGAATTTCCTCTGCTTTCATCTCTGATGCCTCTTACACCAATTGGCTTAATGAAAATACGCTTACTTATACAAAAACCATCAACAGCGATCATTCCTTTAATCTACTTGCAGGAGCTACTTTTCAAAGAAACAGGGATGAAGGATTATCAGCTTCTTCCCAGGGATTTGTAAATAATGTACTTCAGTATAATAATTTAGGAAGCGGATCAGTGTATACTCAACCAGGCTCGAGTGCCACAGAATGGAGTATCATGTCTTACCTGGGTCGTATAAATTATAACTATAAAGGAAGATATTTATTTACGGCCAGCGGACGTTATGATGGATCTTCAAGGTTTGGGACAAACAATAAGTTTGCATTTTTCCCGTCCGGTGCATTTGCCTGGAGAGCAAGTGAAGAAGACTTCATCAAGAACCTCAACTTGTTTTCAAACCTTAAATTCCGGCTTGGTTACGGAGTGACAGGTAACCAGGAAATAGGTTTATATACATCGTTGGCGACTTTAGGTTCAGTTAACTATACCATCGGGCAAACCCTTGCCACTGGATTTTATCCTAACAGTATACCTAATCCTGATTTAAAATGGGAAAGAACAGGCCAGTATGATGCCGGTATGGATATAGGAATCTTTGATAACCGCGTTAGTTTTACTGCTGATTATTATTATAAAAACACGACAGACCTTATTTATAGTGTTGCTATTCCATTTGTTTCTGGCTTTGGAACCTCTCTTCAAAATATAGGTAGTGTTGAAAACAAGGGACTGGAACTAGGTTTGGAAACAAACAATCTTAACCGGGGGTTTCAATGGCGTACTTCCTTTAATATTTCTTTTAACCGGAATAAAGTGCTTGAATTAGGTGGTGAGCCATATAAGGACATCGGAGGAGAAGATGGAGGAAACTTAAAAACAGGTTCAGTACACCGGTTAGTAGTTGGTGAACCAATAGGAGTTTTCTATGGGTATGTTTTTGATGGTATTTTCCAGGACCAGCGCGAACTGGCTGCAGGACCCAAAGGACCTACCAATTTTATCGGAGGTAAAAGGTACAAAGATATTAGTGGTCCCAATGGCGTTCCTGATGGTTCGGTTGATGCAACATATGACCGTGCTATTATTGGCGATCCTAACGCTGATTTTTTTGGAGGCCTTACCAATACCTTTAGTTTCAAAGGGTTTGATTTGAACGTCTTTCTTCTTTATTCAAAAGGAAATCAAATTTTGAATTATAATGCTATTGAACTAGGACTGCCATCCGGCGGGCAAAATGTTTACGCCGATTTAATTAACAGGTGGACACCTCAAAACCATAGTAATGTTTATGCCCAAGCCACGACCAACCGGTCAGCTGTTTTTAGTAACCAGTTTGTTGAAGATGGCTCTTATTTAAAGGTAAAAACAGTCACTTTTTCTTATTTGTTTCCTCGATTAAAGTCAAAGAGCATCACAGGTTTGAAATTGTATGTTACGGGGCAGAATCTATTAACTTTTACAAAATACAGCGGCTATGATCCTGAAGTAAGCTTTAGAGGAGCCTCTAATCTGGAGATAGGTGAAGACTACGGGGGCTATCCTCAATCCAGGAGCTTTTTGTTTGGTGTAAGTCTTGGCCTACGCTGATCGTTTAAATTAATAAGAAATCATGAAATCAATCTATCTATTTATAGCTTTTCTTTTTTGTGTAGCTGGCTGCAAGAAGTCTGACTTTTTAAAGGAAAATCCACAGGATCGCTTTGTTACCAGCAACTTTTTCAGTGGTGAAAAAGATGCCCAGGCTGCTGTTGATGCTGTATACAATCAGCTATATAGTATTTACCAGCGAAATATGATTTTGTTGAATGATCTGCCAACCGACGACGAGAAGAACGGAATTGGAATGCCGAACCAATTCCTGGTTGATCTTGAGTTTTTAAGGTACACTTCAGAAAATACGTTTGTCCGGGATATGTGGTCTCTTAATTACTCCGGCATACAAAGAGCCAATAGCGCCCTTAATAATATTGGTTCTATTACGATGGATGAAAATGTGAAAAAAAGACTTCTGGGGGAAGCGTCCTTTTTGAGGGCCTTATTTTATTTTAACCTGGTAAGATTTTTCGGTGATGCTCCGCTGATAGTAAAACTTGAAAGTTTGCAGGATGCTTTGATAGCAAGAACGCCTAAAGAAGAGGTGTATAAACTAATAATCAGTGATCTTCAGTTAGCGGAAAATAATTTACCTAACACATATTCCAGTGCAAATATTGGCAGGGCTACTTCCGGGGCGGCTAAAATCCTGTTGGGAAAAGTGTACCTGACCAGGCGGGAATTTCAAAAGAGTGCAGACAAACTTGATGAGGTGGTTCAGAATGAAGGAATGTACGGCTATGGCCTTCACGCGAACTTTAAGGATAATTGGAGAGCTGCTACGGAAAACGGAAAGGAAATGGTCTTTTCTGTACAAATGATGCAGCCTCCGGGAACCCCCAATGGACAGATGGTACTGCAGGGACCAAAATACTCTGTTCCCGGGGGAGGAGTTCCGGGTTTGGTAGGCAATGAAGCAGATATTCCAACAATGGATCTTTACAATAAATATATCAGCGGAGATACCAGGAAAAGCGTTACGTTTAAATTGGACTATGTAAGTCCTGCAAACGGGAGAACTTATACATCTTCAATACCTCTTTTTGGGAAATATTTCGAAGAAGGTCAGAACATTGCAGCTAACTGTAATCTTAACTTCCACGTCATTCGATATTCCGATGCCCTTTTAATGTATGCAGAAGCGCTGAATGAAGTAGGAAATACTCCTAAAGCGATTTCAGTACTAAATAGGGTGCGTGAAAGAGCATTTGGGAATGCATTAAACAATTATGCTTTGGTAAGCCAGGCAGTCTTTAGAGACCTGGTATATCTTGAGAGAAGACTGGAACTTGCAAATGAGGGGCAGCGCTGGTTTGACCTGGTAAGAACGGGACGTTTGTTGGAAACCATGAAGGCTCACGGCACCATGGAAGCACAGTTAGCAGAGTCCAATAAAACTACCATTACAGCCAACGCTAAAGAATACCAAATTCTATATCCAGTACCGCAGAGAGAAGTGGATATAAACAAATTGCTTACGCAGAATACAGGTTATTAAACAATTATTTTGTCTGTAAAAACCTTGTTGACCCACCTTGAATTGCATGATAAAAATTGGCCGAGCTCTCTCTTACACTACCCCTGCTTTAGATAGATGGTCGGCAGAAGGAAGGAGATTTAATAATTTTTATGGTCCCCAAAAAGTTTGCAGAAGCCTTATTGTTTATCATTAGACGTTTACAAAGATTTAAAATTAATAAAACGAGTCATAGTATGAAGAAATCATTTTGCTGTTATATCAGCTGCTTTTTATTGATCAACTTAAATACCAGCTATTCGCAACTGCAATCCCAAACCTCTAAGTCTCCAAACATACTTTTTATCATATCTGATGATCATGCGTACCAGGAGATAGGGGTTTATGGAAGCAAAATTGCTAAAACTCCTAACATTGACAGGATAGCAAGAGAAGGGGCTATTTTCAAAAATTCTTTTGTAACCAACTCTCTTTGTGGTCCAAGCCGCGCTACACTGTTAACCGGGAAATATAGTCACCTGAATGGTTACAAGGCCAACGAAGGAAGGTTTGAAGACCAGCAAACCTTTCCTAAAATTCTTCAACAAAACAATTATCAAACCGCGTGGATAGGAAAGATGCACCTCGGAAATCTTCCCAAAGGTTTCGATTATTTTAACCTGCTTCCAGGCCAGGGACAATATTTTAATCCCGATTTTATAAATACTAATAACGATACTGTTAGAATCAATGGTTATGTTACCAACATCATTACAGATCTTACTTTAAATTGGTTGGATAAAAGGGACAAGACAAAACCATTTTGTTTAGTGGTAGGCGAAAAGGCAACGCACCGTGAATGGCTACCCGACATACAGGATTTAGGCGCTTTTGATAAAGTTGACTTTCCGTTGCCGGCTACTTTCAATGATGATTACAAGGGAAGGATAGCTGCACAAAATCAGGATATGACGGTAGACAAAACAATGGTTTTAGAAAAAGATCTTAAGGTACATCTCGATTACCACGGACCGGCTTACAAACGACTGACCCGTGAACAGAAAAAAGCATATGAAGATTATTATGGGAAAATCAGTAAGGAGTTTGACGAAAAGCATCTGACAGGAGAAGCCCTTGCGCAATGGAAGTTTCAGCGTTATATGAAAGAGTATTTATCAGTAGCAAGATCACTTGACAGGAATATTGGACAAATATTAGGTTACCTTGATAAAACAGGGCTTTCAAAAAATACAGTTGTTATTTATGTTTCAGACCAGGGGTTTTATATGGGGGAGCATGGTTGGTTCGATAAGCGCTTTATGTACGAGGAATCACTAAGAACACCATTTGTAATGCGTTATCCTGGTGTAATCACCCCCCGGACAACCATAACACAATTTGCCAGCAATTTAGATTGGGCTCCCACTATTTTAAGTATCGCAGGAGCCAAAGTTCCTGCAGATATGCAAGGCCAGTCTCTTTTACCGGTGTTGAATAGCAAGGGTAAAAACGTCCCTTGGAGAAACCAAGTATACTACCACTATTATGAATACCCTCAACCTCACCATGTATCCCCTCATTTTGGCATCAGAACCGAGAAATATAAGCTTATCTGTTTTTATGGAGAAAATAAGACCTGGGAGCTATTCGATATTCAGAAAGATCCTCACGAATTAAATAACACGTACGATAAAATGGAAAATTCTAAAATACTTGACCAGCTAAAAAAAGAGTTACGTAATCGGATACAGCAATACCAGGATAATGAAGCGCTTCAGATATTTGAAAATGATGAAAAAACTAAACCCGGAGAAAAGAAGAAAAGGAACAGCAGGTTGGCAGCTTCTTCTTTTAAAAATCAGAAAAGAAATTGGTAGCATTTTTAAAATAGACCAATTTCAAGTGCAATAACTAGAATTTTAAATCTGCTATTAGTCGTGATACAGCAGCATCAAAACTAGACGGTACTATTCCGGTTAAGCTTAAAAACAAAAACTTATGGTCATAAGCAAGAGAGTTGTTGGAATATTGTTTTCTTTTTTAATTATGATAGTTTGCTGTAAACCAAAGGGACAACAGGAGAGTGTTACAGAAAACTTAAGAACGGTACAGCCGCTGGCTGCAAACGACATTGTTCCTTCCAAAATGGTACACATTCCTGCAGGAACGTTTCAAATGGGAACCAATGACCCTGCATTTCTGGATGCCCATCCAGTTCACCAGGTGTTTGTGAAAGAATTTTGGATGGATGAACACGAGGTAACCAACGCTGAATTTGAACGTTTTGTAAAGGCTACCAATTATGTAACGGTTGCCGAAAGAAAGTTAGATCCCAAAGATTATCCTGGAGTACCTGTAGAAAGCCTTGTTCCTGGTTCTGGAGTGTTTTCTCCGCCTGGTCAACCTGTCAGTTTAGACAATCCCCTGCAGTGGTGGAAGTATGTTGCCGGCGCCAGTTGGAGACATCCTTTTGGTCCTGCAAGTAACATTACCGGGCAGGAAAACAATCCTGTGGTGCACGTGAGTTATGAAGACGCACTTGCCTATGCGAAATGGGCAGGTAAACGATTACCTACCGAGGCTGAATGGGAATATGCAGCGCAGGGTAAACAGCCGGGTTTGAAATATTACTGGGGAAATGAATTGAAGCCGGGAGGCAAGTGGAAGGCCAATATCTACCAGGGTGATTTCCCTAATAATAACACTGCTGAAGATGGGTTTGCAGGCATAGCCCCAGTAAAAAGGTATCCGGCCAACGGCTATGGACTATATGATATGGATGGAAACGTATGGGAATGGTGTGATGATTTTTATCGGCCGGATTATTACGCAAAAAGTCCTTCAGATAATCCAAAAGGCCCTGCCGATAGTTATGACCCCGATGAACCGAATGCAGTTAAGCGAGTTCAACGAGGTGGTTCTTTTCTTTGCAGTGATCAATATTGTATACGGTACAGGCCCGGGAGCCGTGGAAAGGGTGAAATAAGCAGCGGTTCTAATAACCTTGGATTTAGGTGCGTAAAAGATGGCGATGGACTAGCAAATAGATAATGAACCCGAATTGAAAACTGATAATAACAGGCCCTGTAGCTAACCATGAATAACTAACACAAAGTGCATGAATAATAAAAAGCGCCTCAAGGAGAGTAAAAAAGCGGCAATATTTCTTACCATTGTATCTGCTATTACCGCAATCTGTTTGCTCTCTTCTATGGCAGAAGCAAAACGGCCTCCCAAAAAGTTTAATGTGCTTTTTATTGCCACAGATGATTGCAATAATGATGAGAGCATTTATGGTCATAACGAAATGAGTACGCCAAATTTTGCTCGCTTAGCAAAAAGAGGTGTTCAGTTTAATAAGGCATATTGCCAATTTCCATGGTGCAACCCGAGCAGGGTTTCATTACTTTCCGGCCTAACTCCTGATGAAACCAAAATCTATGACCTTGAAACATCTATCCGGCAAACGAATCCTGATGTCGTAACCTTACCGCAGATGTTCAGGCAAAATGGTTATTATTCTGCAAGGGTTGGAAAAATATTTCACTATGGCGTGTCTGGTCAAATAGGTACAAATGGGCTAGACGACTCTTTATCTTGGGAACAAAGAGTGAACCCAATTGGAAGAGATAAAACAGAGGAAAAGAAAGTGATAAACCTTACCCCTTCCCGTAACCTTGGAAGTGCCTTGTCGTACCTGGCAGCGGACGGTACAGGTGAGGAACAAACCGATGGAAAAGTAGCAACGGAAGCAATTAAGTTATTGGCAGAAAATAAGGATAGGCCTTTTTTCCTCGCCGTTGGTTTTTTCCGGCCTCATACTCCATATGTAGCACCCAAAGAGTACTTCGATTTATATCCCGTTGATAAAATCCACCTACCGAAGGAACCCGCAAATGATCTCGATGATATACCGGAAGCGGCCTTTTTCACAAAACCTGCCAATTGGGGTTTAACCGAAGATAAGCTAAAGGAATCGATCCAGGGATATCATGCAGCTATCTCGTTTATGGATGCACAACTAGGTCGGGTTTTGGACGCTCTGGACAGAATGAAGCTATCAGAAAATACAATCATAGTATTGTGGAGCGATCACGGCTATAATCTGGGCGAGCATGGCCAGTGGATGAAGCAAAGCTTGTTCGAAAACTCGGCAAGAGTGCCGATGATTATTTGTGTACCGGGCGGCATAAAAGGAAAAATTTCTGAGCGCACTGTTGAGTTGCTCGATATTTATCCGACCCTCGCCGATCTGTGTAACTTAAAGGCACCTCAAAGACTTTCAGGCGTTAGCCTTAAACCTTTATTGAATAACCCTTCTGCTAAATGGAACCGGCCGGCTCTTACCCAGGTTTCAAGAGGTAAAATAATGGGACGAAGCATTCGTACAGAAAAATGGCGATATACCGAATGGGATGAAGGAAAAGCAGGTACAGAATTGTATGATGAAGAAAATGACAAAGGAGAAATAACAAATCTCGCCTCCGATCCTAAATTCACTGCAACAATTAAAGAGTTATCAGCGCTAATGAAACGGGGACATCCAGTAAAATAAGGAGTCGGCATTTTGAAAATGGCGGAACAAAAAAGCGGGCTCAGGTGCAAGGAAATTCATTTTTACCCCTGAGTAAGGAAACCAAATGGCGTGATAGAATACTTTATGAATATTATTGGGAGGACGCTTTTCCGCAAACACCTACCCAGTATGCTGTTAGAACTGATCAATATAAATTTATTCGTTCTCAGGGAGTATAGGATATTGACCAGCTATTTGATATACAAAAAGACCCATTCGAATTAAACAACCTAATACGCAGTCCCGAACATCAGCAGATCGCAAAACAATTGAATCAAGAACTTTGGGATTGGTTAGCAAAAACGAATAGATTACAAATTTCTTTGAAACCAATAAAGACACTTCAAATTGATAATTTATATAAAGGCACATGGTAATAAAATATAATGACCTGATGAGAGTATTCAATTTGATATATGTTTTCTTATTGCTTACATCAGGGTTGCAGGCACAGGATGCAGTATTGCGAGGTACTGTGTAAAAGATAAAATAAATAATAGCGTATTAGAATACAGCACTATTCCCGTGCTAAGTACTCCTGATTCAACTCTTGTTGCAGTTGGGATTACAAAGGCTTCAGGCAATTTTGAAGTTAAGGGCTTGAAAGCCGGAAAGTATATTTTAAAAGTTCAGTTTGTGGGTTATCAAACTGAAGTAATTCCCAATATAGTTTTAACAGAGGGGCAAAAGCTTACTGTGGGATTAATTAGTTTATCACCTGTTCAACGACTTTTAGAAGAAATTAAAGTCTCGGGTCAACGTGCGTCAAACTATAATAAAATTGATAAGTAAGTTTATAAAGCAGAACAATTTCAATCAGCTAAAGGTGGAACTGCTAATGATGTATTGAAAAATATGCCGTCAATCTCAGTTAATGGTGAAGGTGAAATTACTATGCGTGGATCTAATGGGTTTCTTGTACTTATTAACGGTAAACCTGTACAAACCGATCCTGCCGTAGTATTAAATCAACTGCCCGCAAACTCAATAGAAAACATAGAATTAATTACAGCGCCTTCGGCAAAGTGCGATGCAGATGGCAAAGCAGGTATTATAAACATCACCACCAAAAGAGGACCAGATGATAGATTCTCTGTTACAGTTAATGCGCAGGGAGGTTTGCCAAGCATACTGGTGTGCTTAAATAAGCTAAATACTGCGAATGCCTTATCCAGCTTGCTTTTCCATTAGGATCAATGCAATCTGAACTCTTAAAAACTCTGCCTACTTTTACTTCTTTCCATTGATCATCCCGGGTAAATATCATGGAGCCATCAAGCTGGGCATACAGCACTTCTTCAGATTTTAAGGGAGGCAATGTTCTTGTTGTTGCAATCGTTTTTTCGAGTTCTTTTCCGTAGGTGTCGGCTACCCGGTGCACTTGTGAATGACCTACTTATATCCCAATAGTTTTCTGTAAAATTTCGGGACATTTTTCATAACATTCCAACTGTCCAAAATACACCAGCAATTCTTGCAATAATGGGCTTATTTGAAAACCATTGATGCCATTGCTAAACTGATGTTGGTTGTCTATTTGAATGTATCCAAATTTTGTGAGTGTTTTTTTTACGCCTGTCGGCGGATAATTCACTTATGTTTTTTTCCAAAAGCGTTCGACCAAGTTCTTTTAAAAGTTTCTCGAACTCTTTTTCGTAGTCATAAAAATTACCAATCTTGTTGAGGGCTTGCAACTCATCATACTTTTCGGATGCTAAGGCAAGATATTCTTCTTTAGTCATGGCAGTAAGTATTGGTTTCCCAAATGTAAACTATTTTCGAAAACGACAATTTGGGATGCACCCTTTTAGATTAATTCAGATTATTTTGTTATTATTGGATAGTCAAAACAAAGTATACCTCGATTGAAGCCATGAAAATTGTATTTACAGCAAGTGACTTAATTAATGGGTTTCGAAATAGTGAAGAAGCTGCAATAAGGCACTTATATGATTTACACTATCGGCCCTTATGTTATTTCGCAGAGAAATTGATAAATGACAAAACTGAAGCTGAAGATATTGCTGTAGACACTTTCCTAAAACTCCTGCCTAAAAGAAATGATTTTAATAAATTAGAAGAGATAAAAGCTTTTTTGTTTACAGCCACACGCAATGCTTGTTTTGATTACTTGCGGAAGGCAAAGCGCCAGGATAAAGTCAAGCGGGAATTTGAACTTTTTCCAATATCAGAGGATGTATTTGGTGAAAAGGAAATGCTTACCTCTAAAGTTTTGCAAATTATTTATGCGGAAATAGGAAATATGCCTGCTCAATGCAAAAAAGTGTTTAAATCTATTTTCATAGAAGGTAAAACCACTTCTGTTGTTGCTGTTGAAATGGGCATTAGTAATCAGACAGTTTTAAATCAAAAAGCTAAAGCACTGCAAACGCTACGACTAACGCTATATAAAGAAGACCTTTACTCAGCTTTGATATTCCTATGTTTCTTTTTTTTATTACCCTGCTATTGCCATTTGTATTACGGTAGCTGGTGAATATTCCAAAGCCCTTTCAACGTTTGGTGGTTAGCCTTTTCTATTTTGCTTCCAAGGTTCAAACTACTGCACCTTAAAAACTTTGTAAAAAAGTTCACTTTTATAATGGTTAAAATCTAATCCTGTTCGTGTTATAGTAGGTGTAATAATTTTTGAGTTTGGTGATGTATCGATTTCAGTAAGTGTTTTATTTAAACAAGCAATAGCTCCTGCCTGTACCCAATTCCAATATTGAGGATCTCATCATGAAATACCTGCAAAAGAAATTATCTGGAGCAGAGTATGAAACATTAAATAGATGGATCAGTGAATCCGATAATAACCGCCTGCATTTTAAAAAACTTACAGACGAAGAATTTGTATGTAGTGAACTAAATAAGCTTTACAGTTATAACAAAGAAAAGGGATGGCGAACAATAGAAAGGTCGTTTACTTTTTCTAATCACAGTCAGGTTTATAATCGATGTACAAATACTAAAAGAGAAAGGATTAGGTGGCGGAAGATGACCGCTGCTGCTGTCCTTTTTCTGGTCCTCTGCGGTAGCTATCTTTTTTTAAGGTTGAATTATCATTGGGACGACCATAAAAGAAATATTGTCAAGACGAATAAACCTTACAAAACTAATGAACAGCCTGGCGGAAATAAAGCTGTGTTAACTTTGGCAGATGGTTCAACTATAGCTCTTGATGATTCCCCAAATGGAGCATTAGCCCTACAAGGAAACACAAAAGTTCTAAAATTAAATGGAAAGCTTGCCTATCAGAAATTAAATTTGTCATCAAGGAAAATTTTATACAACACAATATCAACGCCACGCGGGGGACAGTTTCAAATAATACTACCTGATGGTACAGCCGTCTGGCTAAATGCAGCGTCATACATGCGTTTTCCTACCGCTTTTACCGGAAAAGAAAGAAGAGTAGAAATATCGGGGGAGGCCTATTTTGAAGTAGCAGCTAATAAAGCTATGCCCTTCATAGTGTCTGTAAACGGTTCAGCCATCAAGGTGTTTGGCACCCGTTTCAACGTGATGGCTTATACTGACGAATCTGTACTTAAAACAACTTTAATTGAAGGGTCCGTAGAGTTTTACAATAGTAGCATAAGCACCCGTTTAAAACCGGGGCAGCAGGCTGAACTTAACAGTCACGGGCAAATAAGGGTTTTGAACCACCCTGATGTTGAGGAGGTTATGGCTTGGAAGAATGGTTATTTTTATTTTGAAAACGCGGATATTGAAACGGTAATGCGGCAAATTGGCCGCTGGTATAATATAGACGTGGTGTATCAGCATAAAAAACCAGCGGATTTGCTTCACGCAGATATTCCAAGAAATACAACTCTTCCGGAAGTATTAAAAGCTTTAGAAATTGCAGGAGGAGTGAAATTTAAACTTGACGCGCAAAAGATTATTGTAAATTAATCAAAGGAGTTGAAAAATAGTAGCTGTATTTGGCTGCTTACCTAACTTGAAACTTGCGTCCAAATTAAATAGTTGCGAATTTCCTGTTCAAATGAAAGGTGTTGCTGAGGTACCAGAAGTGTTGGATGCCGCAACGTAGCATTCTTCTTACATCAAACCATAGTAACAGATCATTATTGTTGAAATTTAAACTTTGCCAAATTATGCATAAACCGCCTTTGTAACTTTTTTGAATTAAGAAAGTTATTTTCAGTTTTGAGGAATGCTAAGTTAGCTTTTGTTTTTCTGTTTGCTTGCTGTATGCATTCCAATGCAAAAGGGGGACTTGTTGGATTGACCTACAAATATTTTAGAAACTACAATAGATTCGATCCCGATAATTTTTTTTACACAACAGCTATATAATATAATTTTGATCCCTATGATGTGCAAAACCTGCCGAATAATCCGGAGAAAGCCGGATTGAAGGATGAGATGATTAGAAAAATGAAAAGAATGAGGACAGAGTTAAAATAAAAAAATATTCAGGTTACAATGAAAAAGACAATCGAAAAAATAGTATTATTTTCTCTATTAGCATTTCTAGATATCCTTACTGGATATGGCCAATCTAATAGTAAACCTAATATTATTGTTATACTTGCAGATGACTTAGGTTATGCTGATTTAAGTTGTTACGGAGCTACCGAAATTAAAACTCCGAATTTAGATAGATTGGCAGCTAAAGGAGTTCGCTTTACTAATTTTTATGCACCTGCAGGTGTTTGTAGTCCAACCCGTGCAAGTTTAATGACCGGTTGTTATCCTAAGCGGGTAGGGTTGCACGTGGGAGTTATCCCCCCCGATTCCCGTAGCGGCCTTAATCCTAATGAAATAACAATTGCTGAATTATTGAAAGGTAAAGGATATGCTACGGGTTGCATTGGAAAATGGCACTTGGGTCTGTTACCTCAAGTTATGCCCAATGCTCAGGGCTTTGATTATTATTATGGAATGCCGGGGCCAAATCATGGAAGGTCAGATTTATACCGTAATGAACTACTGGTTAAGAAGAACAGTGAGGTAGATTATAATAAAATTACTGTCGACTATACCAAAGAGGCAACTTCCTTCATTCAAAAAAATAAGGACAAGCCTTTCTTTCTTTACATGGCGCATAACGCAGTCCATATTCCATTGTTTGCCTCCAAAGAATTTCGACGTCATGAGGGGAAAAATGCCTTGTATTATAATATGGTGGAGGAGTTGGATTGGAGTTGTGGTGAAATCGTAAAACAATTGGAGAAGTTTGGTATCCTTCAAAATACAATTGTCATTTTTGCTTCCGATAATGGCCCCTCAGGAGTTGCGGCTCCACCGTTACATGGAGGAAAAGGAAGTACGTGGGAGGGCGGATTTAGGGTTCCGTTCATAGTTCAATGGCCAAAACATTTCCCCTCAGGCGAAACACGTAATGAAATGGCAACAATCATGGACATCATGCCCACTGTGGCTAGCATTGTCGATGCTCCAATGCCAGGTGATCGCAAAATTGATGGATATAATATACTACCTCTTATCACAAGTAAAATTGCAAAGACTCCTTATTCTTTTCTATGTTACTATGGACGCGACGGTCAATTGGCTGCAATACGCCAAGGACCGTGGAAACTTCACTTACTTGAACCAAGTGAAAAGTGGGCAGGCATTCAACCAGTGAAAGAGGCTTTGCTTGACACCCGGCCTTCAAGCGCTCTTCCCTGGCTTTACAATCTGTCCAGTGATATTGGTGAAACAAAAAATATCGTCGGTTTGAACCCTTTAATAGTAGAGCAGTTGAGGAAACAGGCTATATCTTTTGATTCTCTATTAACAACAGAAATTAGAACACCGTACGACGAAAAATTATCGAAATAGTAGTAAGCGTTTGGGAATCATAATGGCTGAAAATAAACAAATCAGTTACTCAAAATCTCACAACTATTAATGAGAAATCAAAAGCCCAAAAATTATTGTAACGGAAATAGAAAGACAGAAATAATTAATTGTTTAATCTTTTTAAAACCAATAATTGTCCTTAAACAATTGCTTTGTTTCATATTGTTTCAATAAATTTATTAGCAGTGTTGAAAGAGGTGTATTTGAGGATAAAAATCAGGAGTTTTTGCGATTTGTTCAATAATTGAGGGAATCAAGCGACTATAAACAAGAATTTTTTATTAACTATAACTAACGATCTATGCTATTGCTCTTCTCGGATCTTCCCCGAATGCTAAAAGGTTTCTCTGAATTCATACTAGTGAGATTAACCCTAATTTTTTTATTGGCCTTTAACATAAATAGTAATGCAAAAGGCTTTCCTGTCAATGTAAGTATTTCAAAAAAGAATGCTTCATTTCTTGAGGTATTTAGGGAAATAAGAAATCAAACGGGATATACATTTGTTTACCATGAAGCAATGTTCGACCAGGCCAAAAGGATTACACTCACCATTAGTAATGCTTCTTTGAACCAGGTGCTTGAAGAGTGTTTTAAAGATCAACCAGTTACCTTTACCATTTTAAATAAGACAGTATTTATTAAAGAAAAGGAGGAAGTTGCTGAAAACAAAAAAAATTATACGACACTAGCGCCCACGGGTGATATAGCCGGGATAGTAACTAACGAAAAAGGAGAACCGCTGCAGGGAGTTTCTGTAGTAATATCAGGTACGAAAATAGGAACGACAACTAAAAATGATGGGCGTTTTGTTTTGGCCGTTTCCAATTCAGCAGATGTTTCTCTTGAAGTTTCATACATTGGATATCAAACCAAAGTAGTAAACGTTGGAAAACAAACTGACGTTAATATTATTTTAGAAAAAGGCATGACTGGCCTTCAGGATGTTGTTGTAGTTGGGTATGGTACCCAAAAGAAGGTAAACATGACCGGGGCCATCTCTACTGTTAAGTTTGATAACGAGTTAAATAACCGGCCTATTACTAATGCAACCCAGGCACTAAGCGGAAAAGTCACCGGAGTGTGGGTGAGCCAGAATTCAGGTAAACCTGGAGGTGATGAAGCTCAGTTACGTGTAAGAGGGTGGGGTACAATGAATAACTCAAGTGCGCTTATTATTATAGATGGAGTCGAAGGTTCATTTAATCAAATAAACCCGAATGATATCGAAAGCATGTCTGTTTTAAAAGATGCTGCCAGTGCCGCTATATATGGTTCGAAAGCTGCCAATGGTGTTATCTTAATTACCACCAAAATGGGCCGGAAGAATGAGAAAATGCAGGTTAATTTAAATTCTTATGTAGGACAGCAATCGTTAGGAAGAAGTTATGATATGATTGATAACAGTGCAGAAAATATGAGATTATCTAACCAGGCACTGATTAACGATGGATCGAGTCCGGTTTATCCTGATTATTTGATTTCAGCTTTCGAAAATGCCAACGACCCTTATAAATATCCCAATACCAATTGGAACAAGACATTGTTTAGGAAAGCTATTATTCACCAAAACAATTTGTCTATCCGGGGTGGGTCGGCACAGTCTTCTTCTTTTCTTTCAGCTAATTATATGAAACAGGATGGAATCGTTCCAAATACTGAAACTGAGAAATATGGCATCAGGGCTAATGTGGAGTCTAATGTAAAAGATTGGCTCAAAGTAACAGGCCGCGTAAATTATTCAAGGCAGATCTCCAATGAACCATATGCAGACATTACCTATGGCTCTTTAGGTCGTGTCTTTGAAATGTTGCAGGGAGCAGCACCTTTTATTGCGCCATTTACCAGTGATGGAAAATTTGGTTCAGTACAGGCAATAGACAACAGGGGCAATCTTTTATATGACAACAGAAACCCTTTAATAGACGCTGCTAACGGCTCCACACGAACGGCAACGAACGCTATTGTAGTAAACACTTCTGCTGAAATTAAATTAACCAATGATTTAAGGTTAAATACAACGTTTGCTACTACAGCTAACTGGGTCGAAATTGATAAATATAATCAAAGTGTTTTTGGTTATACTGATGGAGGCATTGAGACGATAACAAAAAATTTTAATAGGGAAGGTTTGGAAATGAACAGATCTAACGTTTCAACTATTAATAACAACCTTTATTCAACACTTAACTACCACAAGTCGTTTTCCCAATTACACGATTTTTCTGCAATTGCCGGGATGCAATTGGAAAATACTGAAATAAAAAATTTGTTTGCAAGAAGTACAGGTGCACCGCAGGAAGGGTTGACCCAGATAGATGCAGGAACATCCGGTATACAGGGTAGAGGCAATAAGGTAGCATTAAAAATGTTATCCTATTTTGGCCGTTTAAACTATTCGTTGGCAGACAAATATTTATTTGAGGTTGATTTAAGAGCAGATGCTTCTTCCCGTTTTAAAAAGGGAAAAAGGTGGGGAATTTTTCCTGGGTTTTCAGCAGGATGGCGACTTAGTGAAGAAAAGTTTATTCAAAACTTAAATCTTTTTTCTAACCTTAAATTACGGGGCTCTTGGGGTCAGTTGGGAAATCAAAACATTTCCGGATACTGGCCATACCTTACTGTAATTGCTCAAAGCTATGACTTGAGTTATAGTTCAGGTGGAACTTTTGTTCCCGGAGCTGCAGTGACATCTCTAACAGATGAAAACATTTCGTGGGAAACTGCCTCGACCCTTGATATCGGTGCCGACATTAGCTTTTTAAATAACAGGATTAATATAGAAGCAGATTACTTTAAGAAAAACACTGCCGGTATTATTGTTCAGTTACCTATTCCAGGAATTCTGGGTGGTGTCAATCCACCTTTTGAAAATGTCGGGCAAATGCTAAATAACGGTTTTGAGTTCGCAGTGAATTATGAAAGTCGGAAAACCAAAAGAGATCAATTCTCTTATAATCTTGGTGTTAATTTGACTTACATTAAAAATCAGGTCACCAAATTCAGAGAAAACGCACCAGACCAGCTGTATTTGATAAGAGAGGGATATTCTTACAATAGTTTATATGGCTATAAATCAATTGGCATCTTTCAATCCGATGATGAAGCATATAAATACATGTACGCCAATGGCTTTAAGCCGAAAGCGGGTAACTTAAAATTTGAAGATGTAAACCACGACGGAAAATTAGGATTTGAAGATAAGCAGGGTTTAGGTAATACCATACCAAAATTTACATATGGACTGACCTCTAATTTTAAATTCAAAGGTTTTGATCTGAATGTTTTATTGCAGGGCATAGGAGGTGTTAACGCCTATACCCAAAATTCTTTTACTAGTTTATCTTATGAAAACCGGGTTATTTCAAAGGCCTGGAGAAATGCCTGGACTCCCCAGAATACAAACACCGATATGCCGCGCCTGAGGTATAGTAATACCTGGGATCAGTCGCAATCTTCTTTCTGGGTCCACGACATAACTTTCGTGAAGCTAAGGAACATCCAACTCGGTTATGGCTTCCCCGCTAAAATGACATCAAAGTTAGGCCTGCAAAAAATTTACATCTATGCAAATGCTCAAAATGTTTTTACAATTGTAAACGATAAATACCAGGGTTACGATCCGGAAAGAAACACATTCAATTCCGGAAATAATATGTATCCCGTTCCAAGAATAATATCAATTGGTGCTAACGTTAATTTTTAAAAATATGAAATTAAAAAATATTTTATTCGGTTGCTTCTTGTCAGTACTGCTATTAACAGATTTCAGTTGTACAGAAAAATATTTAAATGTATTGCCAGAAGATAAAATTACATCTGCCAATTTTCCCAAAACTGAAGGTGATATAAAATTATTACTTAACGGGGTGTATGCACTTCTCAGGGAGAGCTCTATTTACGATCAGGGGTTGTTCGGGTTTGGTGTCCTTGACGGGGCTACCCCGAATGCTTTTAACTGGGGGAATACGGCAATAACAAAGGCAGGTAACGGGCAACTTTCCTCAGCAGATGCTGGAATAGTTACTTTTAGATGGACAAGATGTTATGCCATTATTTTTCGTTCAAATTATTTATTAAAAGCACTTGAAGGGGTGCAATTAAGTGAGGATATAAAATCCATATATGTTGGTGAAGCTCATTTTTTAAGGGGGCTGGCCTATTCATTATTAGTAGAATCGTATGGAGGCGTGCCTTTAATCACATCATCTCTATCAACTGATGAAGCAAAAAATGTCTCCCGTGCCACGGCAAATAATACCTGGCAACAGGTAATTGCTGATTATGATGTTGCAATTGGTAAACTTAAGGCAGATGCACCCCAGGTTGGAAGAGCAACAAAAGGTGCTGCCCTAGGACTAGAAATGAGAGCATATCTGTATCAAAACAAATATGACAAGGTCGTTGAACTGGCTGCGAAAATTGATGCATTGAATAAATACTCGTTATTTCCCAGTTATGAGGGGCTCTTTAAGTTAGCAAATGAAAATAATAAGGAAGTTCTTTTTGATATACAGTATATAAGAGGAGAAAATTCCCAAGGGTCACTTCATGACCAGTATTGCGGAACAGGTACCGGCAGTTTTACCCGTGGCAGCCGTTACGTTCCTACCGCCGATTTGGTTGATGCTTATGAAAGGATTGACGGTTCTGCTGGAAAATACAGCAGTTCTAATATTGACCTTAATAATCCTTATGCTGGATGGGACCCCCGAATGAAATTTACCGTCGTTGTGCCAGGATCTTATTTTTTAGGTTATCGGTTCCCTAACTATCTATACCCGGCAGGAGCTTTCAATCATCCCGGCAACCGATTACAACAATTTAGCAGCAGAAAATATCGGATTGAGCCGGAATCGGATTTGCCTCCATCAGGTCAATCAGATTTAAACAATATCATAATACGTTACGCCGATGTCATCCTCGCAAAAGCAGAAGCTATCATTGAAACGAATGGCGACATCAATGAAGCTATTCGCCTGATTAACAGAATTAGAACTGAGCGAATCGACGTAAAACTTACTCCCTTACCACTCGGAATGTCACAGGATGCTGCACGCCAAAAGCTAAGGCATGAAAGGCGTATCGAATTTGCGCTTGAAGGTTTGTATTGGGCAGACATTAAAAGATGGAATATTGCCAAAGACTTTTATCCCTTAGTAATCAAAGATCAGAAGGGAGGGATCATAGAAACAAAATTTCCAAATGGATATCTTGAAAGATATAATTTATTACCCATTCCGGATGCGGAAATTTCTTTAAATAACAATCTTATTCAGAATAAGGGGTGGTAATTAAGAAAGCTTACAAATTGAAAAGGATTTTCTAAGTTGTTAGGAGGAAAGCGTTATTAAACCTGAACGATTCAAAATCAAAGCGGCAAAATAATTAATATAGCCGCTGAAAGATTTCTCCTTTAGTATAAATCATTTCGGTATATGTGGAGTAATAGATTCATAGAATGATTTGGAACCATTTAACAAAATTTCGAAAAGTAGTTACAGTAAAAAAAATATTGTGGAAAGGAAAATAAAAATTAATTGGCTGTTTACGGTTCTTATATTTTTAAATATATTATTAAACATTGTTTCTGGTTTTGGACAAACCCCTCAACCAACCAATTTTATTATCATTCTTGCAGATGACCTGGGTTATGGAGATTTAGGCTGTTATGGAAATCCTACAATACCTACTCCTAATCTCGACAGGATGGCTGCTGAAGGTATGCGGTTTACCCAGTTTTATGTGGCTGCAGCAGTTTGTTCGCCGAGTAGAGCTGCGCTGCTTACCGGAAGATTGGGCATCCGTACAGGTGTCTATGGAAAACGAGATGTGTTTTTTCCAAACTCACCCGGAGGTTTACCCCTTCGAGAGATGACTATTGCAGAATTACTTAAAACAAAAGGTTATGCTACGGGCATTATAGGAAAATGGCACCTGGGATCACTTCCTCAATTCCTTCCTACAAAGCAAGGTTTCGATTATTATTTTGGAATTCCATATTCTAATGATATGGGTAAAATAGGTTCGACGCGAAAAAATCCTGATAATCCTAATGCTACAGCTCCCCGTCCAAATGCTGTGCCGCTGCCTTTATATAAGAATGACCAGGTGCTTGAAGTAGAACCCGACCAACATTATCTAACGCAACGATATACGCAGGAAGCAATTGGTTTTATAAAAAGAAATAAAACAAGTAAAAGCCCTTTCTTCCTGTATTATGCAAATAATTTCCCACATGTTCCATTATATGCGTCTCCTGCTTTTGAGGGCAAAACCAAACGTGGTTTGTATGGTGATGTTGTAGCTGAACTGGACTGGAGCGTAGGCCAGTTGCTGAAAACTTTGAAAGAGCAAAAGCTTGATAAAAATACCTTGGTAATCTTTACCAGCGATAACGGACCCTGGCTGCAGATGCAGGATCATGGCGGCACCGCCGGCCTTCTTTTTGAAGGAAAAAATTCCACCTACGAAGGAGGTATGAGAGAGCCTGCAATTGCCTGGTGGCCGGGAAAAATTAAAGCAAATACCGTATCAACTGCGCTTGCAAACACAACCGATTTTTTGCCTACAATTGCAAAGCTGTCTGGTGCAGTTGTGCCTAAAGACAGGGTATTTGATGGCCTGGATATTTCACCATTGCTTTTCAGTAAAACAGATAAGGTTAGAAATGAAATCTACTACTACATTAACCAGTACCTTTATGCGGTAAGAAAAGGTGCATGGAAGGCTCACTTCACTACTCATCCTTCTTACTCAAAAGAACTTCCCGTACCCCATGACCCTCCCTTGCTTTATAATATCGAAGCAGATCCATCTGAAAAATACGACGTGTCCAAACAACATCCTGGAATTGTCGAAGAGTTACGTTCAATGTTCGAAAAACAGAAAACTATAGTTCCGGTTCCTGCCGAAATGGATCTTTGATATGCTAATCCTGCATGTTAATTAATGTAGTTCGGATTGATGAAAATTGTACCGTTTTATTTTTTAAGTTATTATAGTTGTTAAATAATTATTAGAATGATTAAGTATACCTTTTCTCTATTCCTTTTGCTCATCTTGACATTTTCGGTAATTGGTCAGTCCAGAAACAGCAAACCTAATATACTAATAATTTTAACTGACGACCAGGGCTACCACGACGTTTCTTATTACGGAACTGCTGATCTTCGCACCCCAAATATTGATGAACTATGTAAGTCGGGGATGCGTTTCGATAACTTTTATGCAAATTCTCCGGTTTGCTCGCCTACAAGGGCATCTTTGATGAGTGGTCGTTATCCTGAAATGGTAGGCGTGCCGGGGCTTGTAAGATCAAGGCCTGAAGATAATTTTGGCTACCTTAAACCAGATGCAGTGTTGCTTCCGAAATTGCTAAAGAGCGCGAATTATAAAACTGCGATAGTAGGTAAATGGAACCTCGGTTTGGAAAAGCCAAATATACCAAATGAAAAAGGATTTGATTATTTTCATGGATGGCTCGATGATATGATGGAGGATTATTGGAGCCACCTTCGTAATGGTCAGAATTTTTTGAGAGAAAATGAAAAAGTTATTGAACCAAAGGGCCATGCTACCGATTTATTTTCCGATTGGGCAGTGAATTACATTAAGGATCAAAAAAACAGCAAAGACCCCTTTTTCCTCTACCTGGCTTATACTGCCCCTCATTTTCCTGTACAACCACCAAAAGACTGGCTGACAAAAGTGAAAGCCAGGGAGCCGGGGATATCTGAGAGGAGAGCCAGCCTGGTTGCTTTAATTGAACATATGGATGATGGTATAGGAAAGGTAGTTCGATCATTAAAAGAAACGGGCGCATACGAAAATACAATTATTGTTTTCCTTAGCGACAATGGTGGTCATCTTGAAGATGGTGCAAATAACGGTAATCTGAGGGATGGTAAAGAGAGTATGTATGAAGGGGGGATCAGGGTTCCTGCCTTTATTACCTGGCCAAATCAGATTAAAGCTGGTTCCGTCAGTTCTGAAACCGCCCTATCTATGGATATTTATCCTACCCTGGCCGAAATTGCGGGAGCTAAAATTAACCATAAAATAGATGGAGTAAGCTTATTGGCGATCCTAAAAAATGCAGATCAAAAGTTGGCAAACAGGCCTGTATTTTTTACCCGGAGGGAAGGCAATCTGCGGTTTGGTGGGCAAACAATTCAGGCAGTAATATCTGGAAATATGAAATTATTGCAGAATAGTCCATATGCCCCGTATGAGTTGTATAATATTTACCAGGACCCCTATGAACAACGAAACCTGATAAGCTACCAGGTTGATCAATACAAGAAATTACATGAACTCCTTATCAAACAGATAAAAAAAGGAGGAAGCGTTCCTTGGCAAAAACCGGAAAACGATAATTAGCATTTACTATTAGTTTACCATGTGTAATTGCAGGTTGTTGCTGTTTTGTTTCTGATCCGTAAGGTACTGTATTGTTTTATATTATCGGTTGTTTTCCATCTCACTCGTGCGCACGTCATCAGGAGGATCATCACCTTTTTTATCAGCAAAAGTTTGCGTAGCAGGAGCTATAGCTAACCACGGATATTTAGTTAAATGCTGCCTCTTCTCTTCGTTTTCCCACAGCGTTTGTTGGAAACAGCCGAAGGGTTGAGCTAACAGTTGAAGCATATTTTGAGTAACGAAGAACACAGCAATGCCTTTTTTAGTAAGTGTAAGCGGATCGGAAGTACAGGTATTAGGAACCCATTTCAATGTCATGGCATATGAAGATGAAACTGTAGTTAAAACTACTTTATTAGAAGGTGCTGTAAAATTTGTGACGCCCGTTGCTTCTAATACCCTTAAGCCCGCGCAACAAGCACAGGTTTTAAAAACTGGAAAAGTTAATGTAGTAGATGGGATTAGCCTGGATGAAGTGGTTGGCTGGAAAAAAGTAATGTTCAATTTTCAGGGAGATGAAATTGGAACGGTAGTAATACAATTGAGCAGATGATGGTACGACGTAGATATTGTTTGTGATGACACAATTGATGATCTCTTTTACGCAAAGATTCCACGTTCTACTAAACTTTCTGCCGTATTAAGATTATTGGAACTGACCGGGAAAGTTTGATTTTGAAATAAACGGACATAAACTAATTGTAAGACCTTAACCAGCTTCTTTAATATCACAATAAACAATGTGAGAAGGATCGCGACCATAAATATATTATTCATTATAAAAAAAGGAGGATTACACCAAACAGAAATATCAATCCGATAGATTTTGATCGCTGCAAAACGATTGTTATCGATCTAAATGGATTGAGCAAACAAAACCCATTTAAGTGGAGGCGATACGGGGAAAGAATCAAAATGAATTAATTGTAAAACATGACGATGTTTTATATTTAATAAGCCAAACGAAAACGCAAATATGAAACTGAATGCTTGCCGAAACCTCTTCTGTATAAAGAAGAAGGTACTTACGAAAACATGGATGATTATGAAATTAACAACGGCATTGACTCTTGTTAATTGTCTTCCCGCAAATGCAAAAGGATTTACTCAAAAACTCACTATCTCTCACCAAAATGTCTCACTGAAAACAGTATTTAAAGACATTGCGGAGAAGACCGGCTACACATTCCTCTATACCGAAAAGCTGTTGCTAAATGGGACAAAGGTTTCTATCTCTGCAAATAATGCCTCCATTGGCGAGGTTTTCAAGGACAGATTCTTACTTAACGTCAGTTCGACGATGTTAATTATTAAATGATAAGACGATGTCTCTTGTTTTACCCTTAAAGGAAGGTTTTTCATCCACAAAGCTATAGGCCGTCAGGCAGGCCAACATGTTATTGAAAGCATTATCTACACTTCTATGTCTTGTATGCCATAAATTCATCCAATTCTTTAGCAGATCAATCACAGTTTCTATCAGCGATCTTCTTTTCAACAAGATTTTATCTTTCAACCGGATGAACTTGTTTTTCATGTTCTTCCTTATTTTGGTAAACAGTTCTAATCCTTGCTCAGAGGATTTCAAAAAGTTTTTGTGAAACATAGCCTGCATCTCCAAAAACCTTCCCCTCTTGTTGTAGATTACTACAAAGCCCTTGAACAACGTGAGCATTATTATCGCTCACATTGCCCGGGCTAAAGGCTATACTCATCAACTCTCCTTGTTCATTTACAATCAGATGCAGTTTCAATCCATAAAACCACCCAGTAGAAGTTTTACCTCTGGCCGCTATATCTTTAAATACTTTGTGATTGTATATCCGGTGATTATCACACACCTCCAGCTTGGTGGAATCTATATAATAAGTTCCTGTTTGACTGTGTAATCCCGAATAATGAATAAAAAAGTACAACGCCATGTTCACTTCCTTTTTAAGTTCTATAAAGCGGTTATAAGAAACTGCATTGGGAAAATAGCTCTTCCAGGTCTTTAATATCCCTTGTTCATAATAATATTTGAAACATTTAAAGCCAGCCTACATGATAGAAAAATACAATGGCCATAATTTCACTCGGTGAGAGTTGACAGTTTTGAGAGGACAGTTTTTTTAAAGGGTAATTAATCCCTTTATTGTTCAGGAATTTTTCAAACTCCTGGTAGAAATCATCGCATTTCACAAAAATTTCTACTAACTTGTCAATATGTTTCATAGCTCAGAGCATTTAATTGTGTTATTGGTTTATACAATTTAGCTCCGAGCTTTTTTATTTCCTACAACTGTTAACAATAACCGCCTCTCTTTCAACTTATTAACCTCCGAACTTACGTTATTATAGCCACCAGCATCGTAGGCGCTAATTACAGTAACAATACGGCCTATATTATTTCATTTATGTCGCTTGCTTTCTTCGGAGCGGGCATGGGATTAATATGGTGGGTATTTGTTTTAATCTTATCCCCTAGGCATCTGATTGGGTTAACCGGTGGAGTTTTTAATTTCATGGGAAACTTAGCTTCTATCATCGTTCCTATCGTAATTGGCTTCCTTTTAAAAGGAGGCGACTTTAGACCGGCACTGGTTTTTATCGGCGCAATTGCATTGATAGGTGCATGCTCATATATTTTCCTGGTAGGCAAGATAGATGCCGATCCGTAAATACTGAAATAGAACGGAACCTCGTATCAGCCCGGGAATAAGGTTATTTGAAATTAAGTCCGGAGCAATAACAGGTGGATGCCATACTTATTGATGGCATAAAAATATTGTTACAGTCGCTGGTTTAAGAGGTAGAAAAACTAAATGAAAAAGCAACTCCTTATACCTACGCGGTTCAAAGGATTCTCCAAAGCAGATTAAGCCTTACAATGTGTTCCAGTTTAATCTTATTTATTGACCTTCCTGCAGATTTTTTTGGTTGAAGGGTTTTGTATTATATAAACCGGTGTTACCTTTTTCCAATACAGGCAGCAGGCTTTTAGTAATCTCCGGGTTCCCTATTGCAATGTTGTTGTTCTCGTACATGTCGGTTCTGTAGTCGTACAATTCAACATCGGGCATTTCGCTTCTGTAATATTTGGTGAACCGGTAGTTTTCTGTACGCACACTTATGCCCTTTTTAAAATAACTATAAGCTACGTTATTCCAATTCCTGTTATTTGGCTCTTTTAATAATATCGCGAAGCTTTTGCCATCTTTGCCCTTCGGCATCTCAACACCGCACAACTCCATTAAGGTAGGATATATATCTATGGAACTGACGATACCGTTACTTACAACTCCCTTTTGCATATCCGGTGTTTTTATTATGAGGGGACTTCTTAAAGCCCACTCCGAAAGAGTATGTTTTCCCCAAATTCTGTCATCGCCCAGGTGCCAGCCATGATCGCCCCACAAAACGATGATTGTGTTTTTTTCAAGCCCCAATTTCTCTATCGCTGTAAGCACCTTACCTACCTGCGCATCCACGTAGCTTACACCTGCATAATAAGCATGTCTCAGCTTTCTTGCATAAGCATCTGATACCGGTTTTGATAACGACGCCTTTTCATCTCCCAGTTTATAACCATTAAATTCACCACTCTCCTGCAAACTTTCAGGATTTACGTTCTTAGGAATATCAGGGGAAGGCGTTAATTCAATCTTAGCCTCGTCGTACATGTCCCAGTATTTCTTGGGAGCGTTAAAAGGAAGATGTGGTTTAAAAAACCCTACCCCTAAAAAGAATGGAGCCTTTTTTCCTGCAAGTTCCTGGAGTTTTTGTACAGCGAGTGAAGCAGTTAACCCATCAGGATATCCTTCATCCGGAACGTCTGCAGCCTCATAGGGCTTAACCGCATTCTTTAATTCATTCCTGTTTGTGCCGGCAGCATACCCGAAAAAGGCATTCCACCCGGTGCCCCACTTGCCGGCATTAAATAGCATTTCATTCCAACTTCTTGGCAATTCTCTTTTCGTTCCTTTAGAATCGAGATACTTATAAATATAACCATCAGGTGAATGACTGATCTTTCCCATACCCACAGTGTAATATCCATTGAGGCGCAGGTTGTCAACAAAAGTTTCAGGAACCCCTAAGGGAATATGTGCTGCCTGTTTTATCTCCAGCACATCGTTATTCAACTCATCCACCGTTCGCGGTAGCTTGCCTGTTAGCAGGCAAGCTCTTGACGGACCACACGTAGGCACTACAACAAAATGCTTATTAAAAACAGTTGCTTTGGATGCAAGTCCGTCAATATTTGGAGACTTAATTTGCTTGCTTCCATAACAGCCAAGCTCCGGCCTCAGGTCATCTATAAATATAAAAACGACATTGTATTTTTGCTTACGCTGTTTTGGCTGTTTCCCATTTTGTGCTGATGCCTGTTTATCATTATTCAGCAAAAAGAGGATAAAGATTGAAAGAAGTACGAAAGGAAGTAGGCCACCTTTTTGGTTCATGCTATTAATTCATTTTTATAAAGAGATAACTTAAGAATATCAGTTAGTGGTGCTGCACTTTTCTTGAAACCCGTAATTGCAGTAACTGTACTAATAACCGGGGTTCTGTTTTAATTCTGTTCCTGAGTTTGCGTCTATAGCTGTTTGGGGAATAGGCATTAAGTTATTGATTGGTTTTATAGTTCCCTTTGAAACGGAATTGTATTTTACAACCCTGTCATAAAGTAGTCCTAACCTCGAAAGCGTTAAACGACGGGGTTCTTCTGTTGCCAGTTCCCTGGCTCTTTCATCAAGGATGTAATTTATAGCAACATTTGCTGCGTTTACGGCATTCGCTTTTGCCCTTGCCCTTACTACGTTAACATCAGCAGCCGCGTTTGCTTTGTCCCCCTTTCCGAGATATGCCTCAGCACGAAGCAGATAGGTTTCGGCAAGCCTTATAGCGTAAATATCAGTAAATAGCCTTCCATTCACATCATATCCCTGGGGATGGCCGTAAGGACTGGAAGCTTTCTTCACCCAAACATGATAGTTCCTGTTAAGCCATTCAGGTCGTGTTTTAATAACCTGCCCAAATTCTTTTGAAGCGGGGTTATTGTTATAAAAAACCCGTTGCATGTTATATTTTGAATTCCGTATATCATTTTGAAAGTCTGATTGCCAAATATCTGTTTCCAAGTATGGCGAAGGTGTAAAAAATCCAACACCACGTCCTAAGGAGTCTGCCGGAAGAATGGCTTTTTTATTTTCTGCGTCCAGGAGCACTTCTATATACGGCCCCCACGATCTTTCAAGTGTGTAGGCAGCTTCACCACCCAGTACACCGTATTCCATTTGCCACACTAATATTGATTCAGTATTGCCCGAAGTACGGTTTTGGTTTCCCAACCGGAACAAGTCCCAGAATACATCGCCGGGTTTATCGGCAAGGGTGCCAAAACGGTTGGTCATTAATTTATATTGAGCATTATTTATAACCCGGGAAGAAGCTGCTATCGCTTTATCAAAGTCGCCTAAGGAGATATAGGTTTCTGTAAGAAGATGATCGGAGGCTGCTTTTGAAAGATGTCCGTCTCCGGCATTAGCAGTTGGCAAATAGGTGGATGCATACGTCAGGTCTTCTGCCATTAAAGCGAGGATCTCAGCTTTTGGCGCCCTCACATAATCAAATTTAGGCGACGTTATCTCAGCAGTAATCTTAGGTACATCTCCATATAAATAAACAAGAAACCTGTATGCATAAGCCCTGAAGAATTTTGCTTCTGCGCCTATGGCTTGTTGATCGGGTTCTGATAATTTAGAGGTTTCAAGCCGGGTAATAATTACGTTACAATCTTTAATGATATTAAAAAGGTGATTCCAATATTCGGTAGCGAGGGGATCTGTAGGATTGACAATATTATAGTCCCCGTAGTTGAGCTTTTTATCCCAATACCAACCCAGATCAGTTCCGGAACCATATATGGCTGTGAGCTTTTTATCGCCTTCACCCGGATAAAGCTCAGAGGTTATTAAGCCGCGTGACAACCTATACAAATTTGCCAGTGCAGGTTGAAATCCTTCTTTCGTGGTGAAAGTATTTTCAGGCGATAGGAAACCCGCAGGCACTTCTTTTAAATCCTCCTTTTTAGTGCAGGAAGCGATAATGAAACCGGTGACAGCTATTAAACTAACAATGGATTTATAAGAACGTTTCATGATAGTACTATTATTAGAATTTAAAATCAAGACCTATAGTATAACTTTTCATAAGAGGAAACCCGGTAAGAGCGGTGGAATTTTCAGGATCGTAACCTGTCCATTTTGTAAATGTGTGCAGGTTTTTTGCGCTTGCATATAATCTTAAGTTATTGTTCCTGCCAATTAAGCCCTTATTAAAAGTATAAGAAACACTTACATCCTGTATCCTTATAAAGCTTCTATCCTCTAAAATTACATGTGGCAAAGTTGGATTATAATTGATCCTCGGATATTCGTTTGACGGGCGGGCAGGTGTCCAGTAAGGTACATCCTGTATATTGAATCTTTCTGTAAAGGTGGTAAACGGTGCATTGACATTACGGGTTGCATTATTATTTCCAACGTAAGAATTATTATGACCGCCTTGTATAGAGTTGATTAACATGTAGAAGCTTACGTTTTTAAAACGTAAGCTGTTAGAAATACTAAAAGAATAATTGGGTAAGGTATTTCCAAGTATTACTCTGTCTTCAGGGCTTAATTTCCCATCGTTATTAACATCTACTATGCGAAAATCGCCGGGTACAAAACCGGCAGGCATATTTGCCTCATTTGATTGGTGGATACCGTTTGTTTTATAGCCGAAAACCGAGTGAAGCGATTCTCCTATAAACCATCCGTTACGAATATCATTATCTTCAATACCATTCTTGTCAGCATCTTCGCCGGTTAGATGTACAATTTTGTTTCTGTTCAAAGAAAATACAAAACTGCTTTCCCAGCTAAAAGCTAACAGGTCGTTTTTTACATTCACTGAGTTTAAGGCAAGTTCAAAACCCTCATTGTGCACTTCTCCTATGTTAGTAAAAATCTTATTAAAGCCTGACGTTTGGGGTAAAGCTCTTTCCAGTAATATATCAGTAGTATTCGACGAATACACATCAACACTTCCGCTTATCCTGCGTTTGAAGATATTAAAGTCAATTCCAAGATTTTTTGTTTTAGTGGTTTCCCAGGTAAGGTCATTATTTGCCATTGAGCTTACGAAAATAGTTGTAACAGGTGTTTGGCCGAATACATATTGATTTGAGCTCATTCTCGCCAGCGACTGATATCTTCCTACCGCCTGGTTGCCATTCTTTCCATAAGAGAGCCTCAGTTTCATGTAATCTAACCAGGTAATGTTTTTTAGGAATTTTTCGTTGCTAACTGTCCAGCCAAAAGCTATGGAAGGGAATGTGGCATATTTGTTATTTTGAGCAAAACCTGAGAAGCCGTCCCTTCTTGTGGTAAGCGTTATTGCATATCTGTTATTGTAAGCATAGTTAACTCTTCCCATAATAGCGACGCTCTTCTGATCTTCATAATTCGATTCGACCTGTTGCAACTGTGCAATGGAAAGATTGTTATATCCCGTGGCCTGCGAAAAAAAGTTTCTTCCGTTTAGGCCCGAAAAATCATACTGGCTGTTTTCGCGGCTGTAAAGAAAAGTAACATCAAGCGAATGAACATTATTGAACACCTTTCGGTAGTTCAGAATATTATCAAGTGTCCAGTCGAAAGTTTCGGTTATACTTTTGGTTGCAATGCCATTGGCAACGATGCCCGCAGTAGTAGATTGGTTATCCCGAAATTCGTTAAGCTTTGTATTTCTAAGGTTGCCCGACAGGTTGAGAGTCCATTTTAAACCAGGAATAAACGGCACATCAAGGTTACTTGAAAAAAGCCCCCAGAGTGTTCTGCGAATGTCTTTGTTTTGGATTAAAGTATTTGAAAAAGGGTGAATTCCGATGGCATCACCCACAGGTAATAAAGCATAACCACCAGGGCCGTTCGGATCATAAAAATTACCGTAAGGACTTTGCTGGTAAGCCCCGGTTAAACTTGCTTCTCTTCCTGAAAAGTCCTGCGTGGAAAACATTGACTTAACCGCTACCGAATACCAGTCAGTTATCTTATTTGTCAGGTTCAGGTTCAACGAAATCCTTTTGTAGTTGTCATTTTTTACAATGCCTTCCTGTTTAAAATAAGTGCCTGCAACATAGTAATTCGTACTATTAGTTTTACCCGATACATCAAGATGGTAATTACCGGTTACTCCTGTTTTTATTACTTTATCCATCCAGTCAACTGTTACGCCATTCTTATAATTCTGGGCTTCTGTTGTGGTAATATAGGTTTCAATCTTTGCCGGATCAGCAGGCAGGTTCGTCGCCTGCCGAAAATCAAGCACTTTCTGAAGGTAGCCCGGACCATCTAATACTTTTATTAAACGGTCGGGCTTTTGTATTCCATAGTAAGTATTGAAATTGAATTGTGGTTTACCTGTCGAACCCGTCTTTGTGCTAATAAGCAAAACTCCGTTCGCTGCTCTTGATCCGTAAACCGCTGCTGCACTTGCATCTTTAAGAATGTCAACAGATGCAATATCATTTGCATTAAAATCAGATAGGCTGCCGTTGTAAATAATGCCATCTACAACAATCAACGGACTATTGCCTGCTGATATAGAATTTGTGCCTCTTATAGACAATGCCGGATTTTCGCCCGGCCTATCGGGTGAAACGACATTTAATCCGGGCACCCTTCCCTGTAAAGACTGAAGTATATTGTAATTGGGAAGATCCGCTGTTTTATCTGTGGTTACCCTTACAACTGATCCGGTTACGTCTGATTTTTTCTGTGTGCCATATCCTACCACTACTACCTGGTCTAATGTTACAGAAGCATCCTTCATCTTTACAACCAAAGAAAGTGTATTATCACCTTTAAGATGGTAGCCGGACAACTGCTGCGTTTCAAAACCAACAGCAGAAAAAGTAAAACTGTACGAGGCTCCGGGAGCTACACGTGAAAAGGTGAAACTACCAGAGCTATCTGTACTTGTGCCCTCATTAAAATTGTTTTTCGTATTTCTGACAATTACAGAAACTCCCGCAAGTGGTTCACCATTATTATTTGTTACTGTTCCTTTTACAAGGCCCAATATGTTTTGGGCATTTATATCAGAAGCTTTAAGGATGAAAAGCAGGAACATAAGGGCATAGAAGGCAGTCCTGAGTTTGAAAGGATTTAATTTCATATGGCAGCTATTTTGGTTGATTAAAAACCTAAGTTTCTATTACGAGCAGTACAAATATAGTCTAACTGTTATAAAACCTTTTTAATCCAGGATTACCATACAGGGCAGACGCATTAAAATATTTCGAGATGAAGCCAATTTAAAAAGATTGTAAGATGCTTAATAGATAATCGTTATCCCAGGCAGCCATTAGCCGTTTTCTTTTCACACTGATTTTTTTAGAACTCGGCATTATATCAGGCTCATGATTTGTGATCATGTTCAATGCCACTTTGCTTATCAAAGAAAAGTTCTGGGCGGCATTGCCTGCCTGCTTTCGACTTTGATCCTCTGCAAATGCCACGTCCATCAGCCAGTGTAACTTGTTCTCTATCTGCCAATGAGAGCGGATGGCTTGACCGAATTCTTTGGCTGAAGTGTTCTTGCTGCTGATATAATAGCGTGATGACGATTCTTCGCTTCCTGTCTTCTTATCAACGCGTCTGCAGAAAACCATCACGATGCAAGCCAGTTTTTTCCAGTCCCCCTTGTTGCATATCCAGTCCAGGTCTTTGATCACACTGGTGGTTCTTACCTCAATGCGGCCATGCCCTACTTCCTTTTGGGTGTACTGATCCTCTATGATGCCCTGAGCAAAGGCTTCCTTTATGTCATCTTCCAATACCTTCTGGTTGCCTTTTACTGCCAGGATGTAATCGGCCTGTTTATCCACGATCTTTTCTGCCACCGCTCTCTGACAACCCATTGCATCTATGGTAACCAGACAGCCTTGCAAAAACAACACGTCTAGCAAAGCCGTATAGCGGTGATCTCATTACTGTTGTCATTTACTTTTTGCTGTGCCAGCACCATGTTATTGGTGCTGCACCAGGCACTGACCATGTGGATGAAATCTTGGCTTTTTGCCTCAGCGCTTCCCCGAAGGCATTTGCCATCAATGCTTACAATGCTGCCTTGAGTGATCTTTGCTACAGAGCTGACCCAATTTGCAAAACATTGTTCCAGTGCCTTGCTGTCTGCCATAGCGAAAAAACGATTAAAGGTGTCATGGGATGGAACGCCGTTAGCCAACTCCAAAAATGTTTTAAACCACCCTTGTTTCTTTTGGCCGTAATCGGCGATCTCGTACCAATCTGATGCCCCGCATATCACAGCGGCTATGGTAATGGCAATAATGTCTTTTAAGTTATGTAAGCGTTTACGGGACAGGCGATGGTCTTGCATGCTTGCAAAATACTTAATCGGGCTTTCCATTTGTATTTTTACTGCAATACAACAACTTTTTTCTTCTTTGCCAACAGCTTTTATCCTTTTTTTATCCGCTAATAGCTATTTCCCTTATTTTTAATGCGTCTGCCCTGGATTACCATAAGTAACCGTTCACCTTCAAATTTAGCTTTTTTGCTTGAATAAATATAAAATCCGGCTTTTTTCTTAATTCACGCCTCCTGTAATTTGAATAGCTTTATCTTCTGTTGTAGTGGATGTTGCTCTCGCTTTGATAAAGACGTTAAGAATTACACCGAAGCAGCAGGAATAGCGCCTATTGAACCAATGATAAAAAATGCTAAAAAAGGAGAAAAGCTAAATACTTATGTTAGCCAGGATCTAAAGGATAATTATGCTGACAAATGGATTCAAAACGACACGATAGTCATAAGCAACGAAAATAGTAAGACATAGTTTTGCAAGGTTAAGAATTTGAAGACTCTTTGCTAACACTCTTTATTGGAAAGTATGGTAATAGAAATGCACCTTAAGCTGACCTATAGTACCGACCATGAAAAAGCCTCTTGTTTTTGTAACAAGAGGCTTTGTATATAAATGACCCAAAGCTGTTTCCATTTTAGATTACTATCCTGTATGTGAACATTTACATGAATTTTCAGGCAGTGTTTTCACTGATAAAACAAAAGAAAAATCATGGACAGATAAACAAAAAGAATGGCTGCTGAAAGGTGAAGTGAAAACAGTAATAAGCAACATAAAACGGGTAGGAAAGAACAGTGAAAAAGCAAATAAGTTAATAACCTATTACAGCAAGAATAAGGATAGAATGAAATACCCGGATTACGAGAAAATAGGATGTGGAATAATTGGCTCCGGAGCAATAGAATCTGCACACCGAACACTGATTCAAAAAAGGATGAAACAATCAGGACAAAGATGGAGTAGCAGGGGCGCCCAAACATGCTTAATTTAAGAGTCGTCAGAATAAACAATGATTGGAATAAAATTATTGAACTAACAAAAGCTAAATCAAAAGCCGCCGCTTAACTGCGACAATTTGAAATTCACCCAAGGGCTTTTTATCCCCATACCTCACCTAAAAGAATTAGCCCGAAAAATATTTTCTTCTCACCACTTAAAAGCCCTAACAGATAAGCTTTTTATTTACTCACCGAATTGCTGAAAAAGGGGCTACAGTAACGCTTTTATCGGAAAATGGCATATTGATGGTCATGGAAGAAAAAGTTATATTCCGGAAAACAGGCACCAGGGTTTTCAGTATTGGAAAGCACTGGAATGCTCTCATAATTATAACCAGTCAGAATATTATGAGGGTAATTCCGATAAAAAATTATTGTGGGATGGATACGATGCGATTGCACAGAGTGAAGATGCTTCGAACTACATAACGAAACAATCAAAGTCGGGAAGACCTTTCTTTCTCGTAATTTCATTAGCTCCACCACATGACCCTTATCAAACCGCACCAGAAAAATACCGCGCCCTTTATGCAACCAAGGACCTTAAAATAAATGAAAACGTTCCGGCCCAATTTCGGGAAAGAGTATTAAAAGATTTGCGAGGTTACTATTCTCATATTACTGCATTAGATGATTGTGTTGGTAAAATATGGAAAGCTGTTAAAGATGCCGGGATTGAGAAAAACTCTATTCTTGTTTTTACGGCCGATCACGGCGACATGCTGGGTGCCCATAGATCGTGGAATAAGCAGCAACCTTACGAAGAAAGTATCCGGGTCCCATTCCTGATCCATTATCCTTCAGTATTAGGAAAGGAAGGCAAAACATCTGCCGTCCTTTTAAACACACCCGATATTTTGCCTACGTTGCTGGGCTTTTCTAACATAGTAGTTCCAACATGGGTAGAAGGCAAAGATTTATCAGGAATAATTTCGGGAAAAGAAAAAGACAATATTGAAGAGACGTACCAGTTAATGACTACAATTATTGGAAGGGATTCCCGGGACAGGGAGTTTATTTCTATAAAGATGCTGCGGGAAATCCAATCCATAGTACCGATATGTTGGGTAACCAGGCAGTTGAATTTCTAAGAACAAGAGATAAGTCGAAACCTTTTTGCCTGCAGGTAAGTTTTAAGGCACCTCATGTGGAAGGCAATAACAAGATTCATAACGGCTATGTGTACAGCCCTTTTTATGAAAATTATTATGGTCGTGAGGTTATTCCAGCTTCACCTACAGCTGATAGTAGTTTCTACTTATCTTTTCCCGAACTCTTCAGGCTAAATACAAAGGGTATTGCTAATGAAGCCAGGGTTAGGTGGCAACAAAGGTTTTCAACCCCTGCCAAATATGAGGAATCGGTAAAATCATATTTCAGGTTAATTACAGGTATGGATGGTGCTGTTAAACGAATTGTCGATGAGCTTACAAAAAATGGACTTGAAAAAAAATACAGTCATTATATTCTCAAGTGATAACGGGTATTCATTGGGGGATCATGGTCTCGAGGGAAAATGGTTTGGGCAAAACGAATCAATAAGGGTCCCGACAATTGTTTATGATGATAGAGCGCCACAGGATCATCATAACAATGAGGAATTGGTACTAAACATTGATCTCGCCCCAACTATACTTGACTATGCAGGTATTTCGATCCCTGCTTCTATGCAAGGCACGAGTATAAAGCCTTTGGTTGACGGAAGTGCTGCAAAACCAAGAAATGAATTTTATTACGAACACGGATATGATACTGAAAGATCAAAAGTGTATTTGCCTAAGTCAGAGGGGATAGTTGGACCCACGTATAAATACATGAGATATTTTAATGGAATGGATCCGGACAATTTTTTTTATGAGGAATTGTACAATTATGTGCTTGATCCTTTTGAAGTGCAGAACCTGGCGAATAACGCCGACAAATCTCACTTAAAGGATAAAATGATTAACAGGATGAAGCGTATGCGAAAAGAATTGAAGTAAAAGCCTTTTTGAAATTGACCAAGAAAGCAGTCACCATTTGAATAGCTTCAATAGATGTCGCTTTGCTTCATATGCTTTTGCTTGAAGCGTATCTAAATAAGCAATAAGTGCTTTTGCATCTTCCTTTGTACCGGATTCTCTCTCTGGATGGTTTGATAAGCGGGCTCTGTATGAAGAGTCTTTACGAACACCATTTGTAATGCGTTAGTCCGGGGTAATAAAGCCTGGCACAACTATTGAAAAATTTTCGAGTAATCTGGATTGGCTCCTATTATTTTTAGTATTGCAGGAGTTAAAGTGAACAGGATATGCAGGGAGTTTCCCTGTTACCGACACTGAATAGCAATGGTAAAAGTTTTCCGCGAAGAAATCAGGTGTATTACCATTACTATAAATATCCTAAACCAGATTATTTGCCTCCTCATTTTGGCATCAGAACAGAAAAATATAAACTGATCTGTTTTTATGGTGAAAAGAACGCATGGAGCTATTGGACATTTAAAAAGATCCTCATGAATTAAATATTATATACGGAACAAAGGAGAATTCGAAAACAACTGACCAGCTAAAGAAAGAGTTGCATAATCTGATTGTGCAATATCAAGATGATGAAGCGCTTCAGGTATTTGAAAAAGGGAAAAAATTAATCCTGAAAATATATGAGTTATTTAAATGAACATTAGTTTATATAAAATAAATTGTATCGTAAAAAATATCAAACAAAGCATATAATAACATAAAAAAAACGCTATGAAAAAATTTACCCTATTGCTATTTATAATTCTCACTCAACAGGCGTTCTCACAGGGAAGGCTTACAATAAGCGGAAAAGTTACAGGCGCTGATTCAAATCCGCTTGCAGGAGTAACTGTAAAGGAAAAAAATAAGGGTAACGGTACATCTACAAAGGAAGACGGTACTTTTTCGTTACCGATTACAAACGGGAGGGCAGTATTAGTAGTAAGTTATATTGGTTATAGTTCGAAAGAAGTACCTGTTGAAAATAAATCAACTGTAAATATTCAGCTTGAAACTTCCAACCAGCAATTGCAACAGGTTATAGTTGTTGGCTATGGTACACAAAAGCGTGAAAACCTGATCGGTTCAGTTGCACAGGTGTCAGGCAAAGACTTGCAGGACAGGCCTGTTACTCAGTTGTCTAATGCATTATCCGGGCAGATGCCGGGCGTTACTGTACTTCAAAGGACTGGTCAGCCGGGGGTTAGTGGAAGCGTAATTAACGTGCGTGGTGTCGGTTCGTTTGGAGCGTCTTCAGGCGCACTTGTAATTGTTGATGGTATTCCAGGCGCATTAAACGACATTGACCCTAATGATGTAGAAACGGTTTCGATTTTAAAAGACGCCTCATCAGCAGCAATTTATGGCGCCCGCGCAGCAAACGGAGTAATATTGGTAACCACAAAATCAGGCAGGCAGGGAAAATTGAAAATATCATATAACGGGTATGCAGGTTTTCAAAAGGCTTCGGCTTTTCCTGAATTTGTGAATTCAGCCGATTATGCTACTTTATTTAATGAAGCTTCCGGTTCTGTATCTTATACCCCGCAGGACATCCAGAAATTAAGGGCCGGTACAGACCCTGATAATTATCCCAACTCTAACTTTTTAAATACCGTATTTTCAAAAAAAGGATTGCAAACAGGTCATAATATTTCTATCAGCAGCGGTACAGCAAACACTTTTTACAATTTATCGTTGGGCTATTTATTTCAGGACGGTTTAGTAGTTAAAAACCATTTTGACCGTTATAATATCAGGTTCAATGTAAAAACAGCTTTAAATTCCAGGCTGGATTTAACTACACGCCTGTCAGCTATAAAAACCAGTGATATAGAACCTAACGGTCCCGCTACTTTTGGCAATGAAGCAACCGGTGTACTTTTTATAATTAACCAGGCTGTTCGTTATCCCGCTATTTATGCAGGAAAACTGTCGAATGGCTATTATGGAACAGGGGTAGTGCAAAAAGGAACGCCGGTCTCATTTTTAGAAAGCGAATCATATAATCAGAATAAGGGGACGAATTTAAATGCGAGCCTTCGGCTTGATTACAAGATATTGGAAGGATTGAAACTGTCGGCAATAGCAGGGTATAATGAAATAAATAATAAGAGAACTGAATTTAGAGCCAGCCAGGTTATTAATCCCAATATAATCTTATCGCCTAACGAATTAACGAAAATAAATGATGGAACTAATTACTATACCGTACAAGGGCTGGCAGAGTATTCAAAAAAAATTGGCAGGCACCAGGTAGGCGCTTTGGCAGGTTATTCATTTGAGAGCAATTATTTCGAGCAATTGTCGGCATTCCGCAACAATTTGCCCGGTAATGAACTACAGCAATTGAATGTCGGAGCTCCCAACAATCAGCAGGCCAATGGAACAGCAAACGAATGGTCGCTTGAATCTTTTTTTGGCAGGGTAAATTATAGTTTTGCAAGTAAATATTTGATTGAAGGGGTTTTGAGAAGGGATGGTTCTTCGCGTTTTCCTTCAAACCGTAAATATGCTTACTTTCCCTCAGGCGCCATAGGGTACAGGCTAGGCCAGGAAAGTTTTATAAGGGATAATTTTAGCTGGATAAACGAGTTAAAGCTGAAAGCTTCTATAGGTATTTTGGGCAACCAGAATATTTCCAATTATCCCTACCAGACCCTTTACAATATTGGTACTGCTTATAATTATCCTTTTGGGTCCGGAATAGGTTCCGGTGTAGCCCGTACAACCATTACTGACCCTGATTTACATTGGGAAAGTACCCGAACCACAGATGTGGGTTTGGAGTTTGGCGCATTTAAAAACAAACTTAATTTTTCTGCTACTTATTTTAACAGATATACTTACGATATTTTGTATAGCCCCGGAGGAAGTGTATCCACTACTTTGGGTTTCAACCTGTCTAAACAAAACACAGGCAAATTGAGTAATAAAGGATGGGAATTTACAATTGGTCATAATAATACGATTGGAAACTTTAGTTATAATGTAAATGGCAACTTTTCCATCATCAATAATAAAGTGTTAGACCTTGGTGTTGGTAATATTAACCAGCCAAATGGTTTGACAGGAAACGGCAGTTCCCTGTTTATCGGTTATCCTATGCAAATTTACTATGGTTATGTAGCTGATGGAATATTTACAGATGATGCAGATATAGCAAAGTCTGTTACCCAAACAGCTATAAACCCAATACCAAAACCAGGGGATATAAGGTATAAAGATATAAGCGGACCAAATGGAGTTCCCGATGGAAAAGTGGATGCTACTTATGACAGGATTGTTTTAGGAAGTAACATTCCTAAATACACTTTCGGGTTAAATTTAAGTGCAAGCTTTAAAGGCTTTGATGTTAGTATGTTGTTGCAGGGAGTAGCAGGAGTGAAAAATTATATGAACTCCTATGCAGGCTTTGCTTTTTTCAATTTTGGTTCTATTCAAAAATGGCAGATGGAAGAAAGATGGACAAAAGAAAATCCACGAAGTGATGCCCGATATCCAAGGTTAGAACAAATTTCTAATTCAGGTACGCCTAATACGCTTATTTCTTCTTTCTGGGTATTAGATGGTTCCTATCTAAGGGGGAAAAATGTACAGATAGGTTATACACTGCCACAGTCCGTGGTCGCAAAAATGGGCATATCAAGCGTAAGATTTTATGCAACAGGTGAAAATTTATTTTTATTAAGTAATTACAGAAAAGGCTGGGACCCCGAAGTGGGAACAGATAATGCACCTAATGATGATTCAAATTCTATTATTGCAAACGGCATGTACTATCCCATTTTGAAAAATTTCACTTTCGGCTTAAACATTAATTTCTAACTAATCAAATAATCAAACCTGAACAATATGAAAGCTCAATTTACTTATATCAAGATGCTTGTATTACTTACCCTGGTATTATTTAATTCGTGCAAAAAGGATCTGGAAAAATCCCCGTTAGACCAGTTTAGCAGCGCTTCTTTGTGGACCAGTGAAAGCAATGCGATGCTGGCTTTAACAGGAGTTTACAGGGGAAATATTTCTGTAGGCGTTCCCAATGCTAATCCTACAGACTGGTGGTCTTATGCAGGCCTGGTATTCATGGAATTCGCTTCTGATAATGCATACGACAGGAGAGGAGACAATTCAGTATTTAATAAGTTATCAAATGGAACATTAACTGCTGACAACGGTTTATTATCTCAGTACTGGTCGCAAAGCTATGCAAGGGTAGCAAGGTGCAACGACTTTCTTGCAAATATTGATCAGGTGCCTATGGAGCAGGTGAAAAAGAAGCGGATGATAGCAGAAGTACGGTTTATAAGAGCCTGTCAATATTTTTACATGTCGCAGTTTTGGGGCTCTGTTCCGTTGGTTACAACGTTGTTAACAAAAGAGGCAGCAAACACGCTTGATAAGGCGACTAAAGCTGGTGTTGTGAATTTCGTGATAAAAGAATTTACCGAAGCTGCCAAAGATTTACCAAGATACAAGGACATACCGTCCGCCGAGTTTGGAAGAGCAAGCAGGCAGGCGGCACTGGCATTTTTAGGCAGGATACAATTAGCAGATGGAAAGTTTGCAGAAGCAGCAACAACTTATAAAACAATTATTGATTTTGGCGACAACCAGATTGATCCCGATTATGCAGGTCTTTTTACTGTAGCGAAAGAAGCAAGTACCGAACACGTTTTTAGCGTACAGTATTTTGAGAACCTTGCTGCCAATGCAATGAACCAGCATTTTTGGCCGGCGATGGTTGGCGGATGGCATATCTTCTGCCCTTTGGGAAGCATTGTAGAAGCTTATGATTTTAACGACGGTACACCCTTCTCCTATACCGATCCCCGTTATAATTGGAAAGACATATCAAATAGCAGGGATCCAAGATTGAAATACAATGTGCTGTTCAATGAGCAGGTATTCAAGACAAAATACATCACTCATCCGGATTCAGCTTCTGCTCCTGACCAGCTTGGTGCAGGAAAGCAGACGACTCAAACGGGGTATGGTTTAAGGAAATACCTGGATGAAGGATATTCAGGAGACTTATCTAATTACGGGGGTAACCTTCCTGTGATCCGTTATGCAGAAGTATTATTGAGTTACCTTGAAGCAAAGCTTGAAGCCGGTGAAAGCATCGATCAATCTTTATTAGATGCTACCATTAATAAAGTAAGAGGCCGCGCTTCAGTTAACATGCCTAAAATAACACAGATAAATCCAGCTCTTTTGCGGACTATTTTACGTAAGGAACGGAGGGTTGAAACTGCTTTTGAAGGCATCCGTTACTGGGATTTGTTACGCTGGAAGATTGCAGACCAGGTATTGAAAGGAGATTTTTACGGCACCCCTTTCCCCGTTACAGTAAAACCTGTAAGACAAAAGGGGACAACTGTTGATTCTTATAAGCGCTGGTATGTAACCAGCAAAAGTTTCAGGGCTGCTTCAGATTATCTATGGCCCGTTCCACAAACAGAAGTCAATATTAACCCAAAGCTTAAATAATAAAACAAACAGGCTTTTTTAGCAGTTCTTAGTGGAGCAAATGGTTCTAATACCATAATGATTTAGCGGTATTGCAAAAAAGATAAAAAGTATATGAATAAATTTTTAAAATTGACAGAAACAAAATTATTGAAATGGGTTTTGTTTATAGGGATTGTAATAACCAACCTATGTTCATTATGTGCTCAAAAGGTTAAGGTAGATGTTCAAACCGTTCAAAACGAAAACATACAAGCTGAGGTTATAACTAATGCCATTTTAAAAGATAAAATGTTTTCTGTTAGCCTGGTTAATAAAACCGCCAAAAATCAAAATCTTAAAATAATAAACATTACCATCACGCCTGAAGTTCTTATTCCTGATGGCACCCCATATGTAAAAGGCGCTGATCAGATGGGTGAGCGTGAGGGGCAGATGATGCAATACAAAACAGGCACCCGGGCTGATTACAAAAACAGCAACATGTATCTGATGTTTAAAAGAGGGGAAGCAGATTATTTGTTAATAGGGGTTATTACATGGCGTACGTTTTTGGTAAATGTTACTGCAAAAGATGGTGTAATAAACATTGAAGGCGACGGTGATAATAAAGAAATAACAGCAGCAGACAAAGTGCCTTTTGATAAAGTAGTTTATCTGCAGGACAAATCGTGGCAGGACCTCCTGGAAAAGTATGCTGATTTAATAGCCAGCGAGAATAAGTTAGCTGCTCCAAAAAAAACAACATGGACAGGTTGGTCAACATGGGACTTTTACATACAGAAGTTTGTAGCTGAAGATGTTGAAAGTAATACCGGTGCTATAAAAAATTTGAAAGTAAAAACCAACATCATTCAGGTTGATGGTGGTTGGTGGAAACAGCGTGGAGATTACATGACTGTAAGAGAAAATATCAAAGGCGGCATTAAAGGGCTTGTTGAAAAAATACATAAGCAAGGTTATCAAGCAGGACTTCACTTTGATGGAATGCGGGTCTCAAAAGGGGCAACTATTGCAAAAGAGCATCCCGACTATTTTATTCATACTAATAAAGGCGACTTTCTTGAAATTGGCCGCGACAAGATCACTGATGATCCTTTGATTTATTGGGATTTTTCTAATCCCGGTGCAAGAAACTATATCAAAAGGGTAATGAAGAATGCAAAAGACGACTGGAAGGTTGATTACTTTAAAATTGACTTTTTAAGACAGGGTTTATTTAAGGGAGTAAGTCACTTACCTGTTTCAAATGTTGAACGGTTTCGCATGGGCATAAAAGCGATGAAAGAAGGTTTCGGCAACAATGTTTATTTTGTAACATGCAGCGCAAATTTTGGTACAGTCATAGGCCTATCGGATGCAAACAGAATGGGAGGTGATATTCATCCAAACTATGAAGCAGTAAAAACAAGGGCACAGCATACTTCAGCCAGCTATTACCTACATCCTAAAATTTTCAATCTCGATCCCGATTATTTTGTTGTGCGTGGTAAAGAAGAAACAAATGAAAGAGATGGTAAAAAACCTACGCTAAATTATGATGAAGCTGCTATGTGGGCCAATTATGTTTCTATCTATGGCAATGCCCGTATTGAAAGTGATGATATTCCTTTGTTAAAACCTGATAAAAAACAGTTGATCGAAAAAAGTTTTAGTATGCCTTTCTTTGATAAAATAATTCCTATAGATTTTTGGGATCATTACAAGACCTACACTGATGCTCCCCGTTTTTATTTAACGAAAGCTGATAACGGAATAATTTGTTTAGGCCTTTTTAACTGGGAAAATAAAGATGCTACTTTCAATATCGAAGGGTTTAAACAAATGGGTTCATTCAAACAAATGGGTGGGGATACCGAGGTAGCCATGAAAAACGACAGGATATCAGTTGCGTTGAAAGGAGTTCATTCAATTTTATTACAATATCGGGGAAAGGAGACATTTGACCAGCTAAGAGAACAATTGAAATTAAGCGTACAGAATTGAAAAAATAAATTTAGTAAACATCAATAGTTTTAGTTGTTGGTAAAAAATACTACCCGCAAAACTATAGTTAAAGAACAGTAACGATGCTTAAACTTCCCTTTATGAAAAACCTGCTATTAATCTCCTTAATTATTGTTCCTGCTATTGTATTTAGCCAGACTGGTGAGGGTACAAGGAGACCAAATATTTTGTTCTGTATTGCGGACGATGCCTCACGTGAATACATGAGCGCCTATGGTTTTAAAAATACCTGGATTAATACGCCTTCGTTTGATCGTGTTGCCAGGGAAGGTGTTTTATTTAAAAATGCATACACACCGAATGCTAAATGTGCGCCATCAAGAGCGTGCATACTTACAGGAAGAAACTCCTGGCAACTGGAAGCAGCAGGCAATCATAACCCCTTTTTTCCTGCTAAATTCACTACGTATGTAGAAGCGCTTGGTAAAAATGGCTACACGACAGGATACACCGGTAAGGGATGGGCTCCGGGAAATTCAGGAGAAGTTGATGGGAAAAAGAGAATGCTTACCGGGCCTGATTACAGTGATATTAAATTAACCCCACCCACCCGCGAAATTTCACCCATTGACTATGCTTCTAATTTCGGAAATTTTTTAAAAAGCAAGTCTAAAGACCAGCCTTTCTGTTTTTGGTTTGGCGGACATGAACCGCACCGAGCTTATGAATATGGCTCCGGTGTTACAAAGGGTAAAAAGAAATTAAGCGATATAACTAAAGTGCCTCCGTATTGGATAGACAATGAGAAAGTGCGAAATGATATGTTGGATTATGCCTATGAAGTTGAATATTTTGACAGCCAGTTAGGTAAGATTTTAGATATTCTTGAAAAGAGCGGAGAATTAGATAATACTATTATTGTAGTAACTGCCGATAACGGCATGCCCTTTCCAAGAGTGAAGGGACATGTGTACGAAAGAGACAATCATCTGCCATTAGCAATTATGTGGCGGAACGGAATTAAGAACCCCGGAAGAAAGGTGAATGATTATGTAAGTTTTATTGACTTTGCGCCCACCTTCCTTGAATTGGCAGGTGTAAAACCAAATTCGGCAAATATGCAACCGGCGCAGGGAAGATCACTTGTCAATTTACTTACCCTCGAAAAGAAAGGAATGGTCGAACCAACGAGAGACCATGTATTGCTTGGACGAGAACGGGAGGATGTTGGACGTCCGAACGATGAAGGATATCCGGTACGCGGAATTGTAAAAGGAAATTTTTTCTTCGCAAAGAATTATGAACCCGACAGGTGGCCCAGTGGTAATCCTGAAACAGGTTATTTAGATACAGACGGTAGCCCAACCAAGACTGAGATACTGGAAGCACATAAAAGAGGTGAGTACATGAACTTATGGCAGCAAGACTTTGGTAAAAAAGGAAGTGAAGAATTGTACGACATCAGTAAAGATCCTTATTGCATGAGTAACCTTGCCAATAATAGCCGCTTTAGCAAAGTTAAGAACCAGCTTAAAACCGAAATGGAGCAGGAACTTAAAAGCCAGCAAGACCCGCGGATGTTTGGAAAAGGATACATCTTCGATCAATATCCTTATGGTGAGCCAAGAGTTAGAAACTTTTATGAAAGATATATAAAAGGGGAAAAGATAAAGACGCCCTGGGTTAAGGAATCAGACTTTGAAGAAAAGCCAAACATGGAAGCCAATACAAACAATGAAGGAAAGGCTAGCCAGGAGGAGAAGAGAAGAAAAAAGGAAAAATTACCCCCCTCCTCGTTCAAAAGACAGAAAAGAAATCAATAGCAATGGGGTAAAATGAACAAATTTTAAGAATGGAATAAATAATTATAGATGAAAATATTTTTTCTGATTACAGCAATCTTCACCATTTCGATATTCCTTTTTTCGCAAAACACTAATTCGTCCAAACCAAATATTATTATTATTTATGTAGATGATTTAGGATATGGAGATGTAGGATGTTATGGTGCTAAGGGTGTAAAAACGCCAAACATAGATAAGCTTGCAAAAAACGGGATAAAATTTACAGATGCACATTGCACTGCTGCTACCTGCACGCCATCACGGTTTTCGATACTTACCGGTAGCTATGCTTTTAGAAATAAAGCGGCTATTCTTCCCGGCGATGCTCCTTTATTAATCAGGCCTGGTAAAGCTACTTTGCCTGGTATGCTGCAACAGGCAGGATATACAACCGCAGTAATAGGTAAATGGCATCTTGGTTTAGGAAACGGAGTGATAAACTGGAATGGAGATATAAGACCGGGACCATTGGAAGTCGGCTTTAACTATTCTTTCTTAGTTCCTGCTACGCTCGATCGCGTTCCCTGTGTCTTTGTTGAAAATCATAACGTGGTAAACCTCAATCCTAAAGATCCTATTGAAGTAAATTATGACCATAAAGTTGGAGATGAACCGACAGGTTTAGAACATCCTGAATTATTAAAGGTGAAGGCGGACACCCAACACAGTAATACCATCATAAACGGCATTAGCCGGATTGGATTTACAAAAGGTGGAAGATCTGCATGGTGGAAAGATGAAAATATAGCAGATGTTTTATTGCAAAAGACAACTTCATTTTTAGCAACAAATAAAAATAAACCGTTTTTTCTTTATTTGTCTTATACTGATATTCACGTACCTCGTGACCCTAACCCAAGGTTCAAAGGACAAACAACAATGGGCAGGCGTGGAGATGATATCGTTCAGATGGATTGGACTACAGGGGAAGTGATAAAGACTGTTGATAAGCTTGGATTAACTAAAAATACACTTATCATTTTCACCAGTGATAACGGGCCTGTTTTAAACGATGGATATAATGATGATGCGGAAGAGATGGTTGGTGACCACAAACCGGGAGGGCCGTTTAAGGGAGGAAAGTACAGCGCTTATGAAGCAGGCACAAGAGTTCCAACCATAGTATCATGGCCCGCAAAAATGAAACCAGGCGTAAGCGATGCTTTAATCAACCAGGTAGATTTATTTGCTTCCCTTGCAGATTTAAGCGGACAAAAATTGAGAACATCAGATGCTCCTGACAGTTATGATATGCTTAATACCTGGTTAGGTAAATCTGCAAAAGGACGCGAAACAATGCTGGAAGAAGCATTCACTTTGGCGTTGCGAAACGGAGACTGGAAATATATAGCGCCACAAAGTCAATCTACCCCACCTTGGCTAAAAGATAAAAAAGTAGAGACGGGACTGGCACAACAACCGCAGCTTTATAATTTAAAAACGGATGTTACAGAAAGTAATAACGTGGCGGATAAATTTCCTGAAAAGGTAAAAGAACTGCAAGCTGTCTTCAACACTGTAGTTGAAGCCGGAACGAGGCGAGGGTACAAAAAGTAACGGGGATGTTTTTGGAATTGAAGGGCTGAAAACTGTTACGAGAAGTAATCGACATTGAGTTATTGTGAGAATTCAAATAACGGCAGAATTGCATTTTTACAAAAAAATAATCGTATTAAACATGGACAGAAGGAAATCAATCATAGCTCTTGCAATCAGTGCTGTTGCTCCGGGCATTTTATTAAAAAAGAGCGATGAAAATCAGCCTAATAAAACTTTTTTGACGGATGAACATCGTGTTCAGGAAGAAACGTTGTCATTCAGTTCCAACTGGAAGGAATGGCCGGATATGAATTGGGCAGGGCCGGAATTTTGGGGAAACCGTTTGCAGGACTGGCGCATCCATGATCGAAAATTAGAGTGCCTTGTCGAGGGAAGCAACAGGACTTTACATTGTCTCACTACCCAATTAACCTCTCAATCTCAACCCTTTCAAACAAGTGTAGCAATAAATTTAGCTGACCGAAAAAAAGACGATGCTTATGCAGGATTTCGCCTTGGCGCAAAGGCAAAGGGGCGTTTTGATGATTATCGTTGTGCGGCGGTTTTTGGTGAAGGGCTTGATGCAGGAGTTACTTACTCCGGAAAGTTGTTTATCGGAAAACAAAAAAGTGCAGGTACGGTCCAAATAACCGGTGATATTCGTTTGGTGCTCGATGCAACTCCTTTAAATAATAATTACACCCTTAAGTTATCTGCATTTAATGCAAAAAATAATACCGTTATTGATGAGCTGACTGTTGCTGATATTTCAAATGATAGCCTTACCGGAAATATAGCTTTGGTTGTACACCATGCAAATGAAGTTAAAAGAGACCTTGGCATTACCGCCGAAGGAAATCCTTTAGACAGTTTAGGTAAAGCAGGTACTGCGAACAGTTCTGGTTTAGGAAAGCATGATGAAAGCCCTTCCGCTTCATTCTCAGACTGGAAGATTAGCGGCCCTAAAATTTCTTATAACCCTGATCAAACATTCGGTCCCATTTGTTTTGCCCAATACACAATTGATAAAAAGATACTGAAACTAACTGCTCAGCTTACGCCTGTTGAAACTATTGCAGGTAATAAAGTTGTATTGCAGATTAGGCGAAACAATAATTGGGAAACTGTCAGGGAAAGCACTATGGATGCTTTTGGCAGGTGTGTAAATTTCCGGGTCGGGAATTGGGCAACTGTTTCAAAAGTTCCTTATCGTATCAAACTCAGTTTGCCTGTTAATAATAGCGTTAAGGAATATTTTTATGAGGGAACCATTGCGGCTGAACCTGCTGCCGCAGATAAATTAAAAATAGCTGTATTTAGTTGCAATGGAGATTATGGTTTTCCCGATACAGAAATAGCCCTCAACGTTAATAAGCATAAACCAAACATGGCAGTTTTCCTGGGCGACCAGTTTTATGAGTCGCATGGAGGATTTCAAATTCAAACTTTTCCCATTGATAAAGCCGTATTGGATTACCTGAGAAAATGGTACATGTTCGGTTGGTCGTATCGTGATGTTTTCCGGCATATTCCATGTGCAATTATTCCTGATGATCATGATGTATATCATGGAAATGTCTGGGGCGAGGGTGGAAAACATGCTCCTTCTGAAAATGGCTGGGCTTACCCCGCCCAGGATGCAGGTGGATATAAAATGCCGGCAAAGTGGGTAAATATGGTACAACAAACGCAAACAAGTCACCTGCCCGATGCTTTTGATCCGACGCCTGTTAAACAAGGTATTGGTGTTTATTATACCAACTGGAATTACGGAGGTGTAAGTTTTGCTATTCTTGAGGATCGGAAATTTAAGTCTGCTCCCAAAAATGTTTTGCCTGCCGAAGCACAAATACAAAACGGTTTTATTCAAAATCCTGCGTTCGATATAAAACAGCACAGAGATATTGATGCTGTTCTTCTTGGAGAACGGCAGATGAAGTTTTTGAAACAATGGTCATCTGACTGGCGTGAAGGAGTTGAGATGAAATGCGTGCTGTCGCAAACAAATTTCTGTACCGTAGCAACCCTTCCTAAAGGTAGTCTGATAGATTCGGTTGTTCCGGGCCTTCCAATTCCTGAGTTGGGAGAATACGTTGCCGGCGATGCTCCAACTGCTGATATGGATTCTAATGGCTGGCCGCAGAAAGGACGCGATGAAGCGCTGAGAGAAATAAGGAAATGTTTTGCTTTTCATATTGCAGGCGATCAGCACATTGGAAGCATGGTTCATTATGGCGTTGATTCTTTTGGCGACGCAGGTTATGCTTTTGCCGGACCCGCACTTAATAATATATTTCCACGAAGATGGTGGCCCCCGTTAGGTGATCACCAGCCTTTAGAAGGTAAGCAGCCATATACAGGTAATTTTTTAGATGGCTTTGGCAACCGGATGACGGTACATGCAGTAGCAAATCCTCATAAAGCCCACAGGCAACCGGCTATTGTTTATGATCGTGCTACCGGCTATGGCATAGTTACTTTCAATAAAAATGACCGGTCTATTCATACTGAGTGCTGGCCTCGTTATGTTGATCCGGAAAAAAATGCAAATGGACAGTATAAAGGCTGGCCAATAACTATTGCGCATGAAGATAACTATGGCCGCAAAGCCGAAGCATGGCTGCCAACAATCAAAGTGACTGGGTCGGTTAAACCTGTGATAGAATTATTTGATGAACGTACCGGAGAATTAATTTATTCACTACGATTGAATGCCAAAGTTCATAAACCAAAAGTATTTGCAGAAGGTAAGTACACCATTCGTGTTAGTGATCCTGATAAAGCAGTTGTGAAGGAGCGGAAAAATGTAGTTGCTAAGCCGGTTAATAAAGAGACGATACTTTTTTCTTTGTAAGGGAAGTAAGAAATGAACCTATTTAACCTGCATTAAATAGAGAAAATTATAAAGTGTAGTTATTTTTATAATGCGATTAATCTATCTAATAATAATACCAAAAACTTATGAGACCTAACGTTTGTAAAATGCTGTTAGCATTAATAGTTACTCTTTTTACCACCACTTCGTGGGCACAAAGACTAATTACCGGAACAGTGGTAAATGCATCAGAAAATGCTCCTATTGCAGGAGCGTCTGTTTTAGTTAAGGGTACCTCAAGAGGAACCAATACTGACAACGAGGGGAAATTTTCAATTGACGCAAAACAGGGAGAAACATTGGTTGTTTCTTCAGTTGGTTATACTTCTGCTGAAGTGCAGGTAGGTCGATCTACCACCTTAAATATTACTATGCAGGCAAGTTCGGCCGAGTTGACGAATGTTGTTGTTGTTGGTTATGGAACACAGAGAAAAGTAAGCTTAACCAGCGCTGTAAGCCAGGTAAAAGGAGAGGACCTTACAAAACGTCCGGTATCTAACATGCAACAAGCATTGCAGGGATTGGCGCCGGGATTAACGGTGTTAGACAGGGGAGGAGCTCCGGGACGTTCTAATGCAACCATAAGGGATCGTGATATTACTACATTAAGCAGTAACCAGGCATATAATAATAATGAAGCTTTAGTAATTATAAATGGAATTGAACAGCGTATGTCTGATGTCAATCCTGATGATATTGAATCGGTTTCTATTTTAAAAGATGCCGCTTCTACTTCTATATATAATTAAATTAATTGCATTATGATAAATCCCTATAAAAACCTCATAACTAAAACAACGCTTGTACTCATTGCTTCGATTATGATGGTTGCAGGTTTTGCGCAAAAAGGAGGATATGTAAAAAAAGCGGGTAAGCCTAATGTAATTTATATTTTGGCTGATGATCTGGGGTATGGGGAATTAGGTTGTTATGGTCAGCAAAAAATACAAACGCCTAACATAGACAAGTTAGCAAGCCAGGGAATGCGCTTTACCCAGCATTATGTTGGTACGCCTGTATGTGGTCCGTCACGGTGTAATTTATTAACCGGCCGAAACTCCGGCCATGCCTATATTCGTGGAAATGTGGGACTGCTGCCTTACCAGGAAAATGTAAAGGAGCCTGGTTCTTTTCCTATTCCTGCAAATACGCCTACTTTAGGAGAGCTTTTTAAAAAGGCAGGATATACAACAGGTGTAATTGGTAAATGGGGCCTGGGCAATTACGATAATGCCGGCGATCCTCAAAAGCATGGTTTCGATTATTTTAATGGCTATTACGATCAGCGGCATGCCCATAACTATTATACAACACATTTATATAAAAATCGTAGGTGGGACTCTTTGAACAACCCTGTTATTAATGTGCATCCAAAGTTAAAGGGAGTTGATGTTAAGCCTGAAGATACAGAGGCTTACAAAGGCAAAGAGTATTCTATAGACAGGATGACGACTAATGCGTTGGGTTTCATTAATTCAAATAAAGACAAACCATTTTTCCTGTACCTGCCATATACATTGCCGCATGCAGCTTTACAGGTTCCCCAGCCGGAAATTGAGCGGTATAAGAAGATTCTAAATGAAAGCCCCAACTTACTCCTTACCGGTTATGTGCCAACGTTTTATCCTCTTTCTACCTATGCCGCCATGATCTCTTATCTCGATAAGCAGGTAGGCATGATTGAGGATCAGCTTAACCCACATTGCAGCTACTCTAACAGAAATTGAGCATTAGTATGGGTTTCAGTTTTTTTGATTGGCGGCTTGTGTACTACAAATTTAATTTGCTTAAATGGTTTTGATTTTTGCTCTTTTAGTG
>JAABUN010000919.1_pt1 | contig 71220 bp, 63 predicted proteins | sample 5559311 | NCBI WGS metagenome assembly JAABUN01 (sample SAMN10711877, study PRJNA513370) | rock metagenome | isolation source: Antarctica rocks | place: Antarctica: Victoria Land, Siegfried Peak sud | reverse complement strand
TCCATGGCCCTCATCGACCAACCACAGGAGGCGACCACCACCAACACCCGCCAACTCCCCGCCGCCTAACCTCGGCGGAAGAACCAAGGGTCACCGACCTACTTCCACCACCCCACGGGACGCGACCCATGTTGGCCCGGAACTCGTTGTCACAACCCAGCCGCCCGTAGTACCCGTCGCCGTAGTAGTGGAAGTGGTAGCAGTAGTCGTGGCGGTCACAGGCGCTGTGGAAGTTGTAGTACACGGGGACATAGGACGAGTCCGGGGAGTAAGAGCATCCATTGGAGTACGCGTCGTGGGCCGAGGCGGGGACTGGGGTCCCCAGCGTGAACGTGACCGCAGCTACGGCGAGAACGACTGCGCCGAGCGGGAGGCGGATGCGGTGCGATGCTGCCATGTGACCCCTGACGTCGAGATGCGATGATCCGAGTGGCCGTCGCCGTGGCATGACTGTCACGCCGATGGTCACTGGAGGCAATGGACCGGCAAGTAAATTCTGGGCTCGTACACTCGCCGGGTGACCGACTTCGTCGTCATCACCGGCCTATCCGGGGCAGGCCGGTCCTCGGTGGCCGACGTTCTCGAGGATCTCGGCTGGTTCGTGATCGACAACCTCCCGACGCCGCTGATGTCCAAGGTGCTCGAGCTGGCTCAGGCCCCTGGGTCGACCATCGAACGGGTCGCCTTTGTCATCGGTACCGGCTCCCAGCAGGCGGAGCTCCAGAAGCCGATCGATCAGCTGCGTCGGGCCGGGTCAAGGGTGCGTCTGCTGTTCCTGAACGCCAGTACTGATGCTCTCGTGCGCCGTTACGAGAGCACCAGGCGCCGCCACCCGCAGTCCGAGGGCGAGCGGCTGGTTGAGGCGATCGAGCGCGAACGGGAGCTTCTCGAGCCGGTCAAGGAGCGGGCCGACGTGGTGGTCGACACCACGGCGCTGAACGTCCACCAACTGCGCGAGCGGGTGATCGATCTGTTCGCCGGCGACGGTGTCGATTCCGGCATGCAGACCACCCTGCTCTCATTCGGGTTCAAGCACGGCCTCCCAGTCGACGTGGACATGGTCATCGACTGTCGGTTCCTGCCCAATCCCCACTGGGTCGACGACCTGCGTCCGCTCACCGGTCAGGACCAGCGGGTGCGGGACTACGTGTTCGCCCAGCCGGCCACCGGAGCGTTCCTCGAACGGCTGGAACACCTGCTCGACCTTCTGTTACCGGCATACGCCGCCGAGGGCAAGGCCTACCTCTCCATCGCCTTCGGATGCACGGGCGGTCAGCACCGGTCAGTGGCCATCGCCGAGGAGATGGCCAAGCGCCTCTTGGCCAGCGGTCACCGGTCGCGGGTGGCCCATCGCGATCTGGCCAAGGAGTGATCGCGCGATGAGCGTCGCTGGCGGACCGCGGGTCGTGGCCATCGGTGGCGGCCACGGTCTCGCCGCTTCGTTGCGAGCGATACGCCGCTACGCGGGGGACATCACCGCCGTCGTGTCGGTGGCCGACGACGGCGGATCGAGCGGCCGGCTGCGCCAGTTGCTGTCCATGCCGGCACCAGGTGATCTGCGGCGATGCCTCAGCGCGTTGGCCAATCCCGAGTCGAGGCTCGGTGCCGCTCTCGAGTACCGGTTCCCGACCGGTGACCTCGCCGGCCACGCTCTCGGCAACCTGCTCATCGCCGGCTTGGCCGAGGCCGACGGGGGTTTCGTCGGCGCCCTGGACGAGGTCGGGCGGCTGGTCGGTTCGGTGGGACGCGTCCTTCCGGCCACCACCGAGCCCGTCACGTTGATGGCCGACGCGGGATGCGCGGCCGGGATCGAGGGTCAGGTCGCTGTGCAGAACACTGCCGGCATCCGCCGACTCACCATCCGCCCGGCGAGCGCAACGACACCGCCGGAGGTGTTGGCGGCCATCACCGCGGCCGATCAGGTCGTCATCGGTCCCGGCTCGCTGTTCACCAGCGTCCTCGCCGCGGCGATCGTGCCGGCCATCCGGTCGGCACTGTGCGACGTCGCCGTGCCCCGGGTGTACGTGTGCAACCTCGGTCCGCAGTCCCCGGAGACCGACGGCCTCAGTGCCGCTGACCATGCCGAGGCGCTGGTTGGGCACGGCGTACCGATCGACGTGATGGTGTGCCATCCCGGTCCGCTCGGGTGCCGGGCCGAGCAGCAGGAGCGGCTGGGCGGGCTCCGTTGCCTCGAGCGCGAGGTGGCCCACCCCGGCGGTGCCGCCCACGACTCGGCGCTGCTCGCCGCTGTGCTGGCCGAGCTCCTAGGAGCTGGGTGAGGACTGGCGGGCGGGGGTGGGTGAGCAGGTAGGTTCGCTCGAGCGGCGGATGGTTCCGCCGAGTGAACACACAAGGTCCATAGGAAGGTACCGGACATGGCGATTCGCGTCGGGATCAACGGCTTCGGTCGAATCGGCCGCAACTTCTTCCGCGCCATGCGCCAGCAAGATGCCGACATCGAGCTGGTCGCCGCCAACGATCTCGGGTCGGTGGAGACGATGGCCCACCTGCTCCAGTACGACTCGATCATGGGTCGGTTCGAGGGGACGGTCAGCGCCACCGACAAGGGCATCGAGGTGGACGGCGAGACCATCCAGATCCTGGCCGAACGCGATCCTGGCGCGCTGCCGTGGTCCGATCTGGGAGTCGACCTGGTGGTCGAGTCGACGGGGTTCTTCACGTCGCGTGACAAGGCGGCAGCTCACCTCGAAGCCGGTGCGCCCTATGTCGTCGTGTCCGCTCCGGCCAGCGGCGCTGACGCCACGTTCGTGGTCGGCGTCAACGACGACACGTTCGACGCCGACGCCCACAAGGTCGTGTCCAACGCTTCGTGCACCACGAACTGTTTCGTGCCGATGGTCAAGGTCCTCGATGACGCGTTCGGCGTGGAGAAGGGCCTGATGACCACCGTGCACGCCTACACCGGAGACCAGCAGCTGGTTGATGGACCCCACAGCGACCTGCGCAGAGCTCGTGGCGCCGCCGTGAACATCACGCCGGCGTCTACTGGAGCGGCCCGAGCCACCGGGCTGGTGCTGCAGTCGATGCAGGGCAAGCTGGACGGAACCGCGCTGCGGGTGCCCGTGCCGGACGGCTCCATCACCGACTTCGTTGGAGTGCTTGGGCAGGAGGTCACTGCCGAGGAGGTCAACGACGCGTTCCGGGCCGCCGCAGAATCAGGTGCGTTGGCCAAGGTGCTCGAGTACTCCGACGCCCCGCTGGTGTCCACCGACATCGTGGGCTCGCCGGCCTCCTGCACCTTCGACTCCGGCCTCACCTTGGCCCTCGGCAACCTGGTCAAGGTGCTCGGCTGGTACGACAACGAGTGGGGCTACTCGAACCGACTGGTCGACCTGGTCGAGATCATCGGCTCCGCCGCTGCGGTCAGCTGACCCGGGCAGGCTTGCCGACCGGATGATCCCCCAACTCGAGGATCTCGGCGACCTCGACGGTCGGCGAGTGCTCGTGCGCACCGACTTCAACGTCCCGATCCACAGCGGCGAGATCACCGACGACCTTCGCATCCGGGCGGCCCTGCCCACGCTCTCGTGGTTGGTGGAACAAGGCGCGCAGGTCACCGCCTGCAGTCACCTTGGTCGACCCAACGGGGCGCCCGATCCTGAGTTCTCCATGGATCCTGTCCGAGCCCGGCTCGCCGAGGTTGCGCCGAGCGTCGAGCTGATGGAGAACCTGCGGTTCGACCCGGGGGAGACCGCCGACGATCCGGCGTTCGTCGAGAAGTTGATCGCCGGCCAAGACGCGTACGCGAACGACGCGTTCGGTGCTTCACACCGTTCGCACGCCTCGATCGTCGGGCCGCCCCGGCACCTACCGAGCGCAGCCGGCCGGTTGTTGGCCCGTGAGGTGGAGGTGCTGCTCGGCTGCCGAGATGACCCTCGCCGCCCGTTCGTCGCCATCCTGGGCGGGGCCAAGGTGAGCGACAAGCTGGGAGTGATCAGCGCTCTGCTCGACACAGTCGACTCCTTGATCATCGGGGGCGGGATGTGCTTCACGTTCCTGGCCGCCCAAGGCCACTCGGTCGGTGCCTCGCTGCTGGAGGCCGATCAGATCGGCGTCTGCCGCGCGCTGTTGGGGTCCAACAAGGACATCCATCTGCCGTCGGACATCACCGCCCTCGGTCCGGGCGGGCAGATCGGGGATCCTGCCGCCGGAGGCGAGGTGCGCCAACTCGGCGTGAACTTGCCCGATGGCTGGATGGGACTCGACATCGGACCCGGCAGCGCCGCCGAGTTCTCCGATGTGATCGCCGACGCCCGGCAGGTGCTGTGGAACGGACCGATGGGGGTGTTCGAGGATCCACGGTTCACAGCCGGAACGCGAACCGTGGCCGACGCGGTCGCCGATTGCCGGGGGTTCACCATCGTGGGTGGAGGCGACAGCGCAGCGGCGGTCGCCCAGTTCGATCTGGCTGATCGCATCGACCACATCTCGACCGGGGGCGGGGCGTCGCTGGAACTGATCGAGCAGGGCGACCTGCCCGGGCTGGTCGCCCTCCGTCACGCTCCCAACGCTGAACGCCCGCTCTGATCCGGAGGAAGCCAGTGGTCGACCGCAAGCCCCTGATCTCGGGGAACTGGAAGATGCATCACAACCACTTCGAGGCCATCCAGGCGGTGCAGAAGCTCTCGTACCTCCTACAGGCCGCGGACTACGAGGCGGTCGACGTGTCGATCCATCCTCCGTTCACCGACATCCGTTCGGTCCAGACAGTCCTGGAGAGCGACGAGGTCCCGATCGCGCTCGGAGCACAGAACTGCCACTGGGAGGACAAGGGCGCGTTCACCGGCGAGGTGTCGCCGACGATGCTGGCCAAGCTGAACGTCTCCTACGTGATCGCTGGGCACTCCGAGCGGCGGCAACTGTTCGGGGAGACCGATGACATGGTGAACACCAAGGTGCGAGCCATCATCCGGGCTGGCATGACCCCGATCCTGTGTTGTGGAGAGACCCTCGACGAGCGCGAAGCGGGCATCACCGAGGACAAGGTGTCCGCCCAGGTCCGGGCCGCGCTGGCCGGCCTCTCCGCCGATCAGGTCAGCACCATGGTCATCGCCTACGAGCCGATCTGGGCCATCGGCACCGGTCGCACGGCCGGCGCCGACGACGCTCAAGCGGTGTGCGCATTGGTGCGGACGCAGGTCTCGGAACAATTCAGTGCCGCGATCGGCGAATCAGTTCGAGTTCAATATGGCGGTTCGGTGAAATCTTCGAACGCGGCCGAGTTGATGAGCCAGTCCGACATCGACGGTGCCCTGGTGGGCGGCGCGTCGCTCGTTCCCGACGACTTCGCCGCGATCGTGCAGTACCGCTGGAACATGAACGAGTGGGGCGTCAACTCCTGATCCGGCTTGATGAAGGGCCCTGCCAGCGCCGGTGGGGCCCTTCATCCTCGGCCGCCGGGCAGGGCCCACCGGCTGGTGCCGGCATGTGGCTTGTGGCTGTACCGCTCGAGCAGGGAGGCGGCATGATCCTCGCGATATGACAGTTCCGTGACGCGGCGCCTAGACAAGATGCCCGGGGCCGCGCCGTGGGCGAGTGGCGTCGCTGCTATGGTGCGCGCCGGTTCACCCGGACGTCGACGCAGAGTCACTCCTGCGCCACTGACGGGTTGACCGAAGTCACACCACAAGCCAAGCTCTGTCCACCGTCAACGCGGCGGCACGGGGCTTCCAGAGCCGGACGACCGGCAAGGTGCTCCCGAAGCACCTACAGTCCCAGCGGCTCGCAAAGCCAATCCACCTTCCAGGAGGTCCCTTGCTCGTGAGACGAACCCCGCGGAGCGCCAAGCTCCTTGCCTGCATCTTGAGCTTGTCGCTGTTCGCCGCAGCGTGCGGTAACGACAAGAAGAAGGACAACAGCAAAGGCAAGAGTTCCAAGACCACCGAGGCGCCCACCACCTCCAAGGTGCCGGTTCCCAAGGGTGGCACCTTGGTCATCGGTGCCGAGCAGGAGCCGGACTGCGCCGACTGGATGGGAACGTGCGGCGGTTCGAGCTGGGGCTACTGGACGATGGCGGTCCACACCATGCCTCGTACGTTTGACGTGGTGAAGGACAACGGCAAGTACGCCTACAAGCCAAACATCATGTTGAAGGGTGAGCCGAAGCTCGAGACCTCCCCCAAGGAGAAGGTCACCTACGAGATCAGCGACAAGGCCGTCTGGAACGATGGCCAGCCGATCACCTCGACCGACTTGAAGTACACCTGGGATCAGGTGGCCAAGGGCAAGGACATCTACGACCGCACCGGCTACGAGAAGATCGAGTCGGTCGACGACTCGAACCCGAAGGTCGCCGTTGTCACCTTCAAGTCGCCTTACGCCGACTGGAAGTCCCTGTTCGGCGGCGGCTATGGCATCTTCCCGAGCCACATCCTCCAGGGCAAGGACCGCGACGCCTTGATGAAGAACGGCTACACGTTCTCCGGTGGTCCCTGGGTCATCCAGAAGTGGGACAAGACCAACCAGATCACCATGATCCCCAACGCGAAGTACTGGGGTGCGAAGCCGAAGCTGGACAAGGTCATCTTCAAGATCCAGGCCGACACGTCCGCCGAGTTCACGGCGTTCAAGTCCGACCAGGTGTCGATGATCTACCCGCAGCCGCAGCTCGATGCGGTTGACCAGATCAATGCCGGCCTGCCCAACACCCAGAAGGCGATCTCCCCCCAGACGGGTAACTTCGAGGCCATTTGGCTCAACAACTCCAAGGCGCCGTTCAACGACAAGGCCGTCCGTCAAGCGTTCGCCTACTCCCTCGATCGCAAAGCGATCGTCGACCGGCTGTTCGGGAAGCTGGGGGTGAAGGAGCCGCTGAACGTGATGAACGCACAAATCGTCAGCGACTACTCCGACACCAAGGCCTATGCCGGTTACGAGAAGGACAACGCCAAGGCGGACAAGCTGCTTACCGGTGCCGGTTACAAGAAGGGCTCCGACGGCATCTACGCCAAGGGCGGCCAGAAGCTGAGCTTCGCCATCCGTTCCACGGCCGGCAACAAGCGGCGGGAGCTGACCGAGCAGGTCATGCAACAGCAGCTCAAGGAAGCCGGCTTTGAAATGTCCATCAAGAACGCCGAGGCCGGCGACCTGTTCGGGAGCCTCCTGCCCAAGGGTGACTACCAAGCCGCCATCTACGCCTCGGTGTTGACCGGGCTCACGCCTGGCACCTGCAGCCAGTTCTGCTCGACCAACGCCCCGAAGGCGCCGGACTTCTCGGGCCAGAACTGGACCCGCACCAACGTGAAGGAACTGGACCCGTTGCTCCAGAAGGTCGACACCGAGCTCGACGAGGGCGTCCGTAAGGAATCGGGCAAGGCGGCGGACAAGATCATGGCCAAGAACATGGTCACGCTGCCGCTCGACCCGCTTCCGAACATCTTCCTCTGGAGCAACAAGGTCGTTGGACCTATCAGCGACAACGCCATCCTCGGCCCGTTCTGGAACATGAACGAGTGGGGCGTCAACTCCTGATCACTGCATGAGTGAGGGGCCCGATCGATTCGGTCGGGCCCCTCACCCATTCGTCATTGTGAGGAGGTGTGAGTGCTCAACTACGTCGGGCGAAGGATCCTCTATTCGATCCCGGTTCTGCTGATCGCCTCGTTCCTGTTGTTCGCGTTCGTTCGCTCGACGTTCGATCCCACCGCCCGGTTACGGGCCTCCCGGGACAAGACGGTCGTCAACCGCGAACGTCATCGCCTCGGCCTCGACAAGCCTCTACCCGCCCAGTACGGGACGTGGTTGAAGAAGGCGGTGAAGGGCGATCTCGGGGAGAGCACCCGTACCGGTGAGCGGGTCTCAGCCATGGTGACCCGCTCGATGGGCAAGACCCTCCAGCTGATCGTCTGGGGCACGTTGCTCTCGGCGATCATCGCAGTGGCGATAGGTGTCTATTCGGCGGTGAAGCAGTACTCGGTCGGTGACTACCTGTTCACCGGCGTTTCGTACGTAGGGGTGGCGATGCCGCCCTTCTGGTTCGGGCTCATAGCCATCGAGCTCCTGGCCGTGAAGTTCCACATCTTCTACTCCTTGGGGCTGCACAGCGGCGACAGCACCGGGATCAACTCCGATTACTTCCGCCATCTCGCCTTGCCGGTGGCGACGTTGTCGGTCCAGATCGTCGCTTCCTGGAGCAGGTTCCAACGGGCGTCCATGCTCGACGTACTTGGCGCGGACTATGTCCGAACGGCTCAAGCCAAGGGCGTGCCTCAGCGGACGGTGATCTTCAAGCACGCATTGCGCAACGCTCTGATCCCATTGATCACCGTCATGGCGCTCGACACCGGCGCCGTGTTCGGGGGGCTCATCATCACCGAGCAGATCTTCTCCATCGGCGGGATGGGTCGGCTGTTCTTCAACGCTCTGCTGCAAGGAGACGTCTACGTGCTGGAGGCCTGGATGGTGATCGTCGCGGCGTGCATCATCGCGTTCAACCTGTTGGCCGACGTCCTCTACGGCGTCCTCGATCCGCGGATCCGGTTGTCATGACAACCGAGCGTCTGCTGGGTGACACGCCGGCCTCGCCGATGGACGTACCGACCCTCCCGGAGTCCCTGCCGTCTGACGCCGAGCTCCCGCCGGACGGCGGCGGGCCTGGCACCGGAGAGGCTGTTCCTCGCAGCCAGTGGCAGCTGTTCCGCCGTCGTTTCTTCAAGCACCGTGTGGCCGTCGCCGGCGGCGTCATCGTGACCTTGTTGTTCGTCGTGTGCTTCGGCGCCAAGTACTTCGCCTTCTTCCCGAAGAACCACCAGGACCTGCTTCTCGGGCCCGTGTCGCCGAACAAAGCCCATTGGTTCGGCACCGACCAACTCGGCCGCGACACGCTCACCGAGATGCTCTATGCCGGCCAGATCTCATTGAAGATCGGTATCGCGGTGGCCCTGCTGTCAACCCTGGTCGGCACCATCACCGGAGCGGTTGCTGGATATTTCGGCGGCTGGGTCGAGCAGCTACTCATGCGACTCACCGACCTGTTCCTGGTCGTGCCGGCCATCGCCATCCTGGCCATCGCCCTGAGGAAATTCGGCCAAACTGACGACATCATCATCCTTGTCCTGGCCGGGCTCGGCTGGATGTACGTGGCGAGGGTGGTGCGCGGGCAGGTCCTGTCGGTGAAGGAGAAGGAGTTCGTCGAGGCGGCGGACGCCGCGGGGGCGTCGAGCACTCGCATCATCGCCCGTCACATCTTGCCCAACTGCATCGGGCCGATCCTCGTGAACGCCACCCTCGGCATCGCTGCGGCCATCGTCACCGAATCCACCCTGTCGTTCCTCGGCTTCGGGGTCCAGCCCCCGGCCACGTCGTGGGGCAACATGCTCTCGGCGGCCGAGGGCAACTACAACCAGAACACCCACCTGCTCTACTTCCCCGGCATAGCGATCCTCTTGACGGTGCTCTGCGTGAACTTCCTGGGTGACGGACTAAGGGATGCCTTCGATCCTCAGGCCAAGCACTGAACATGACCACCATTCCCGTGACCGAGCGGCGGCCAGGTGCCGATGAGCCGACCACTGGTGATGCCCTGTTGTCGGTGCGCAACCTCGCAGTGCGCTTCCCTACTGACGACGGAGACGTCCAAGCAGTCGACGACGTCAGCTTCGACCTCGACTCCGAAGAGACGCTAGGGATCGTCGGCGAGTCGGGATCGGGCAAGAGCGTCACGTCCATGGCCATCCTGGGGCTGTTGCCCAAGTCGGCGATCGTCACGGGGAGCGTGCGGTTCAAGGGCCGGGAGCTGATCGGGCTCAGCCAGCGAGAGGTTCGCAAGCTGAGGGGCGAGAGTCTGGCGATGATCTTCCAGGACGCGCTGGCCTCGCTGAACCCGGTCTTCACCGTCGGTGCCCAGATCTCCGAGGCGATCTCGGTCCACCACGAGGTGCAGGACAAGGAGCTGAAGCAGCGGGTCGTCGAGCTGCTCGATCTGGTCGGCATCCCGAACCCGGCCGACCGAGCCGATCAATACCCGCACGAGTTCTCCGGCGGCATGCGCCAGCGGGCCATGATCGCCATGTCGATCGCCAACGAGCCGGATGTGCTTATCGCCGACGAGCCGACCACCGCACTGGACGTCACGATCCAGGCCCAGGTGCTCGAGGTGTTGGAGCGCATCCAAGACCGGACGAGCTCATCGATCCTGTTGATCACCCACGACCTCGGCGTCGTGGCCGGGACGGCGGACCGCGTGCTGGTGATGTACGCCGGCCGCCAGGTGGAGCTCGGAACCGTCGACGACATCTTCTATGACCCTCGGCACCCCTACACCCGAGGGCTGCTGGCTTCTCTGCCGCGAATCGACGGCACCCGCGAAGCTCGGCTCCACCGCATCGAGGGCCAGCCACCGTCGCTGATCTTCCTGCCGACCGGTTGCGCGTTCCATCCCCGCTGCCCGCACGCCCGGATCCCCGGTCCGTGCGACTCCCAGCGGCCTGAGCTTTATTCGGTTGGGGGGGCCCATCGGTCGGCGTGCCATTTCGCCGAGGAGCTGCCGCCCATGAGCACGACCGACCTGAGCGCCGAAGCCGAAGAGACGACCACCGAGGTGCTCCAACCGTGACCCTGGTGGACGACGAAGAGGGAGCGCTCGCCGAGCCGGCAGAGCTCGGCGAAACGGTTCTCGAGGTCACCGACCTCGTCAAGGAGTTCCCGGTGCGAGGCGGCTTCCTGCAACGACAAGTGGCGACGGTCAGCGCAGTAGCCGGCGTGAGCTTCTCGGTCGTCAAGGGCGAGACCCTCGGCGTGGTGGGCGAGTCCGGCTGTGGCAAGTCGACCACCGGTCGGCTGCTGTTGAAGCTGCTACCTGCCACCTCTGGCTCGGTGAAGTTCCGTGGCGAGGAGATCCTCACCCGCCGGGGCCGGGACCTCCGGCGCCTGCGGCGTCGCATCCAGATGGTGTTCCAAGATCCGTACGCTTCGCTCAACCCGCGCATGACCGTCGAGTCGATCGTGGCCGAGCCGATGCGGATCCATGGCGTCTACGGGAAGTCCGCCGGTTTCAAGCGGGTCAAGTCGCTGCTCGAGACGGTCGGCCTCAAGCCCGAGCACGCCAACCGTTACCCGCACGAGTTCTCCGGCGGCCAGCGCCAACGTATCGGCATCGCCCGGGCGTTGTCGCTCGACCCCGAGCTGCTGGTTCTGGACGAGCCGGTCTCAGCCCTCGACGTGTCGATCCAAGCCGGGGTGGTCAACCTGCTCGAGGATTTGCAGGATGAGCTGAAGCTCACCTATGTGTTCATCGCCCACGACCTGTCAGTGGTTCGCCACATCTCCGACACCGTGGCGGTCATGTACCTCGGCAAGATCGTTGAGCTGGCACCGGCCGAGGAGCTCTACCTTCGTCCGGCCCACCCGTACACCCAGGCCCTGCTCTCGGCGGTGCCCGTGCCGGACCCGCGCGCCGAGCGCAAGCGGCGGCGCATTGTTCTGACCGGCGACGTCCCCAGCCCCATCGATCCGCCCTCGGGTTGCCGGTTCCGGACCCGCTGCCCGAAGGCCCAGGACATCTGTGCCCAAGAGGAACCTGCCCTGATCGAGCGGGGCCAAGGCCATCCGGTGGCCTGCCACTTCGCCGAGGTGATCGAGGTCGTCCAGGTCTGAAGCTGTCGGCTGCGACCGGACGACGTGGGTGGCGCTGGTAGCGTTGCCGGGTCCTGCGGCCACCGTCGGACTTGGACCCTGGCTCGGAAAGGTCAGTCGTGCTCACCATCGCTGTAGTGGCTCTGCACGCCCTCGTGGCGTCGATGCTGCTCATCCTCGTGTTGCTGCACAGCGGCAAAGGCGGCGGACTGTCGGACATGTTCGGCGGTGGCATGGGTGCAGCAGCCCAAGGATCGACGGTGGTGGAGAAGAACCTCGACCGCCTGACCGTCGTCTTGGCCCTGATATTCGGGTTCACCACGCTCGGGCTCGGCCTGCTCCTCAGCACCGCGGCCTGACCTCCTGCCGGCCGTCGTGCCGCAGAGGCACGCTAGAGTTGCGCCCTCGCCGGCCGAACCGGCAGCCACGTCGGAGTGGCGGAATAGGCAGACGCGCCAGCTTGAGGGGCTGGTGCCCGCAAGGGCGTGGGGGTTCAAGTCCCCCCTCCGACACGACAAACATGCAGGTCCGAGCCCTAAAAGAGGCTCTGTCGGGCGCCAGTGCAACCCGAGCACGCCTCAGCCGAGAATCTGGCCGGTGTGCGGCTTCGGTTCATGGTGGACACCGTGGCTCCGGTTCCTGGCTGACAGTTCTGGGACGCGGTTCCGGTACCTGGGCGACAGTGGCTCCGGTACCTGGGTGACACTCTTGCGTCGCTGAGGGTCCACCAGGTCCTGGTCGTCACCTCTTTCGCTGTGGTCGTTCGCGACCGCGGACATGAAGGAGGCCGCCGTGCTTGTGGAGCTGGGTGTGGTGGAGCAGCGCTATCAGGCTGTGCTCGAGGTTCTGTGTCTCGGCGCATGTGGTGGCGCGAGCGACAGCGCGACCAACGTGTGACGCGCTCGGGTTGGCGATGCGCCGCTATGGGCTCCCTGAGCAGGTCCTGACCGACAACGGCAAGGTGTTCACCGGCCGGTTCGGGCCTGGAACCGGGGAAGTTCTCTTCGATCGGGTCTGCCGCGAGAACGGCATCAGACACATCCTCACCGCGCCGCGGTCGCCGACCACGACGGGCAAGGTCGAGCGATGGCACAAGACGCTGCGCCGCGAGTTCCTCAACGGCAAGGTGTTCGAGTCGATCGAAGACGCCCAGGCGCAGCTGGACGCGTGGGTCCGCGAGTACAACTTCGAGCGACCCCATCAGAGCATCGGGATGGCGGTGCCCTGGGACCGGTTCCAGCTCGCGCAACCCGATCGGGTCGAGCCCTCTGAGCCGGTGCCGGTCGAGCCCGCCGCGACCGACCAGGGTGGCGCCACTCGACGAGTGGGCTGCAACGGGCTCATCAGCTTCGCCTCGGTGTCCTATCGAGCCGGCGTGTGGCTGGCCGGAGAGGAGGTGACCGTCGTGTGCGATGGCGGGCTGGTGCACCTGCAGCACCGCGGCGTGCTCATCGCCACGCACGCTCGGCGTCATCCCATCGACAAGGAGCAGGCCGGCCTGCGCCGCGGGCAGCGCCCGACCCGCCGCCCTTCGGCGACGGCGGCGTCGGTGACCCGCAAGGTCGACAGCTCCGGCAACGTCAGCTTCGCCGGCACCAACTACCGCGTCGGCAAGACCTTCCGCCGCCGCCAGGTCCAAGTCGCCGTCGTCGGCGACACCGTCGAGATCAGCGTCGGCACCGAGCTCATCCGCACCCATCCAGTGCGCCATGACCGCACCCGCGAGCACGGCGCCCTCGCCCACCCCGGCGGCCGACCCCACCGCACCAACGCCGCGTAACCCTCGACCCAGTGTCAGGTAGGTACCGGAGCCAATCTGTCAGCCGGGTACCGGGTCTTGACAGATCGGACCGGTTTGAGCAGAACTGAATCAGCGTACGGGTCCACGCTGCGGGCCGAGCTCCGCCTTGCCCAGCGCGACGGGTAGACCGTGGTGGCCTTACCCGCGGGTTCGACCGGCGAGGAACTTCTCAACCCAGTGGATGTCCTCCTCGGGCATGCCTCGGATGGAATCGACCCCTGCGAGGCACAAATCCGGAGGTCGCTGGTTCAAATCCCATCATGTCCACTTCGAGGGCATGTACCTCAGCCTGGTAGAGCGACGGACTGATCGAGACGAAGGCCCCGCCAAGCGGCGGGGCCTTCGTCGTGTTGCCGATCTCGACCTGATGCCCTCGATCACGTCAGGCTGTCGTTCACCTCGCGGAGCCAACTCGTCATCTCGGTGTCGAGCTCCGACTCTCGTATCGCGCGAGCGAGGGTCGGTGGCGAGATCGTGCGGAGACCCCCTGCCTGTAGGCCTTGGTTGAAGGTGCTGATGATCTTCTTCGGTGGGTATCGGTGCAGTCGCCATTCCGGGTCGTCGGTGCACTTGGTGATGTCAGCCAATGCAGCGGTGAGAATCGTTGACGGCGATCGGCCGATGGAACGCTCGTCGGCTTGCCGATGTGCCAGGAACTCACCCGTGACCTCGTGCGTAATCGCGCTCGTGATCTTGGAGAGGCGCTCGATAACCTCGACTTTCGTGAGACCAGTCAATCGACCGATTGCGCCCGTCTCCAACAGGTAACTTTCCAGTTCCTTGCGCCTCCAGATGTGGGTGGTCACGCCGGCAGCCCCGAGCTTCTGTTCGATGTCGATCACCTGACTGTCGGTTCGGTAGTCGCGGTCGAGCAGAACAAAGACGTTGACGGCGCCCTCCAGGAATTTGTCGAGGAGCCATCTGAACGGCTCGACGTGAACCCACTTGCTGAAGCCCTCCATGCCGATGACAGCGCATCGCCGTTCCTCGGCCACAGCGGTGGCGGTGGACGTCGCGGCGAGCCGTCGAAGCACCGCCATGTCTTGACCCTCGACGAAAAGCACGGTACGAGCGCGGAGTGCCGTCGCCAGCCGGAGGTTGAAATTCGAGCCGATCTGCGCCGATAGGTCCTCGAGTGTCGCTGGGGCCGGGCGACGCACGCCCCGCCGCCTTGACTTGTCGACCCAGACGACCGTGTCCGCTGCGGCCTCCGCCAACATTTCCGGTGAGTGGGTGGCAGTGATTGTCTGGCCGGCTGTCGACTGGAGAAGCCGTACCAGCCGTCTCTGGAGATCCGCGTGAAGGTAGAGGTCTGGTTCGTCGAGGACGACTACGTCAGCGCCGGCGAGCCGCCAGCAGTGGACGAGAAGCTGGATGAAGATCTGCATACCGTCTCCAGCCCAGAACAGCTCCTTGGGCGTGCGATCCCCGTGCTCCATGATGAACGCGTCAATCTCTCGACTCCCGGGATCTGCACCCGGTCGAGTGGTGACCTCGATGCCGTCGAGTTCGGGGAGCCAGCCGAGCAGGAACGCCTTGAAGGCTTCCCAGTCCTCGCTGTCACCGGACGCGAGTAGTAGCAGGTGGTTCCTAGCGTGCTGGCTTGATCGCCGCGTCTCGTAGTGGGAGCGGACGTAGTCGTCCGCGAGGACCCGCTCCTGCTGGTTGATGGGATAGAGGCCTGAGACGATGCCGATCTCGCCGACGAGGTCCCTTACCGACTTCGGTTCGGTGAGCAGGCGCCCGTCAGAACGCTCAAGGTAGAAGAACGGAATCTCATCCTCGTCTTGGGGCCATACGGCGGTGAGGGTCAGGTCGGTGTCGGTCTTCAGCTTTAGTGAGGTCTCAGCCGATCGAAACTGGTGGCGGAGGTTCTCGGCAACAAGGGTCTTCGCCACCGGGCCCAGTTCGTGGGCTCTCACGGTGCGCTTCCCGTGCGTCCTGTACAAGTTGGCTCGACGCTTGGACGCATGACGGATCATCTCTGAAGCAGCGCGAACAGCGGAGATCAAAGTTGACTTTCCGGCGTTGTTCGGCCCGACGAGGAAGGCCTTCGATCCCATCGTCAAGGTGAAGCGCTCGAAGGCCTTGTAGTGGTCGATCCGTACCTCCTGCAGCTGCATCCCGCCATCATTCCAGAGAGGTGAAGAAGGAGTAGCTCTCGAGTCGCGCGCATGGTCCGTCTCATCACCCTGAGCGCCGTCACCGGTCGGTACCGCGCCGTGTCGCACCACCGAAGATTTGCTCCGCGACACGATCGGCGGCGTCGCTTCGCATCGGCGGGGTGACGTGCGTGTAGATCTCTCGCGTGATGTGAGTGCTCGAGTGGTTGAGGCGGTCGCTCACGATCTTGATGTCGATGCCGGCCTGCAGGGCGAGGGTGGCCCAGGTGTGGCGGAGGCCATGGAGGCCGAGCTTCGGCAGCGGCTCGTCGAGCCGCGCTCGGTTGAGCTGCTCCTGCTTGCGGTCGAACTCCCGTGAGAACCGCTCGGGGTGGTACGGGGTGCCGTCGGCCTTGCAGAACACGAACCCGTTGTTCTGGTAGCCGGCGCCGACGAGCAGTCGCTCCTCGTTCTGGGTCGCCCTCCACGACCGGATAATGGCGATCGTCGTCGCGTCGAGGCGACCGGCTCCTCCTCGACGTCGACGGCGGCGAACGCCAGGTCGCCATCCCCGCCGACTACATCGCCGACGGTCACCTCACCCACGGGTACGCGTCGACGATCCACAAGAACCAGGGCACCACGTGCGACGCCGCCCTCGTGCTCGGCGACGACGCCCTGTTCGCCGAGCACGGCTACTCGGCCCTCACCCGGGGACGAGACCTCAACCGCCTCTACCTCGTCCGCAGCGAACGAGAGCACGACCACGGCCTCGACCTCGACGGGCCCGACCCCGTCGACGCGCTCGTCGCTGCGCTCCAGCGGTCCCATGCCAAGACCGCCGCCATCGACTACCCCGCTTTCGAGTCGCCCGCTCAAGGGATCAGCCTGTGAACCTCCCGCCCGACCGTGACCCCACCGGAGTGGGCGGCGTCGAGATCGCTGCCATCGCCGCCGCCGTGCTCGTCGGCCTCCACTACGTCGTCGCTTACGTCGCCGCGTGGGTGTTCGGCGCCCACCGATTCGACGGCACCTTCCAGCAGTCGCTCGAAGCGCTCATCGCGATGCCGAAGACCATGTCGAACCCTCGACAAGCCTGGGCCGATCCGGTAGCCGATCAGCTCCCCGGCCCGGTCCCGTACTGGGGCACCGCTGTCGTCCTCGTCGCGCTGGCGGCCGTGGTCGGGCTCTGGCTCGTGCGATGGTGGCCGGGTTACGACCGAGGGGTCGATCGACGCGAGCGCTTCGGCGTCCCGACCCAGGCCCGACAAGCGAAGACCGCCGACCTCTCGTCGCTCATCGTGCGCAACCCCGAACCCGGTCGGCTCCTCATCGCCCGGCATCGGCGGCCGCTGCTCGCCACCGAGACCAACCGCACACCGGCCACGAGCCGTCGCGAGCGGAGATCCGCCCGACGGCGGGGTGACCGCGGCGCCGTCATCCACATTGGGCCATCCCGGTGCGGCAAGACCACCTCGGTCATCGCGGGCCTCCTCGACCCGGCGCTGCTGCTCGTGCTCGACGAAGCCGGCAACACTCCGCTGCACAAGCTCCCGCAGTGGGCGTCGACGATCGCCGGCCTCGGCGTGCAGCTCGTCACCGTGTGGCAATCGAAGGCCCAGCTCGACGAGACCTACGGCCGCCAGGCCGACACGATCTTGACGAACCACCTAACGAAGCTGTTCTACGCCGGCCTCTCGGACCACTCCAGCGTCGAGTACGCCAGCCTTCTGCTCGGCGACGAGTTCGTCGCCGCCCTGCTCGACGAAGACCGTTACGGCAGGCGCGGGGGCGAGCGACGCCGTGCGGTCACACCGGTCCGCCTCGGGCCGCCGCACCTCTTCCGCCAGATGTCCCCGGGGAAGCGCCGTCCTCGTCCATGGGACCCTGCCGCCGGCTCACGTTCGGACGTTCGTGCCAGCGCAGAGGTGAGACACGTGCCGGCAAGCGGTCTGTGGCAGAGGGTCGCTGGGGTTCGCCTTTGCGGTCACCGGACGTGCGACGCTGGGGCTGTGCCAGAACTGGCGGGGCGCCTCTACATCCCGAAGCTCTACAACATCGAAGCGGACCGCCAGCCAGTTATCGATCTGCTCGAACGATCGATCGAAGCAAGCGGTGGGCGGGTCGTGTATTGCTCGTTCCGTGACCAACATGTCGCTCCCGTGTACTTCGGGGCTGAAGACGCCGCTGGCCGGCGCTACGGCATGCTCGTGTACCCGTTCACCACGACGCATCGAGCCACCAAGAACCGTCCAGTGGACGAGCATCGGACGCAGATCCGACTCGGCGATCCCGTCAAGCAGCGGGATGAGGAGAACCTGATCGCGAGCGACGTGGCTGGGGTGGACGTCACGCTCGTCCTCGCGGCCGATCCAGAGGAGGGATTCATCGTCGGGCTCGACCCGCTCGTATACGAGGACCTCCCGATGGGGATCTCCGTCTACTACCGAGATCGCCACATCGAGGCGGCAGCCGAGCACGGGTGGGCGGTCTGGGAGCGAACGAAGGCGGGCGGCACCCGGCGACCGAGTTGGGCCGGACTTGAGACGCTCGTCGGCTTCCGACCAGAGCGCCTCCTCGACTACGTGAGGTTCGAGGCGAAGGCTTCAGCTCTCGGACTCAACCCAGCACTGCGGCACGCACTCGCCGCGACGTTCACGTCACCGGACGCAGAGCCGCACCGCCTCGAGGCTTTCTTCGGGGTCGACGCCGCGACGATCCTCGACATCATCGACACGAACTTCCGGCTCGGCGTCGCCGTGAGGGGCGGGGTCGCGGAGCACCACCTCGAGGCGAACCTCGCACAAGACCCAGTCGTCGACGTGGTGGAGGCGATCGACCAGGACGGGCAGCCTGACTTCCGCGTGCGGCTCGTCACCGGTGCCGGCCTTTCGATCGAATGCAAGACAGCGAGCCGCGTCCGCTACAAGGTCGGCGACTTCAAGGTCGAGGTGCAGAAGACCCGCGATTCGGGAGCTGGCCGCAAGTACACGTTCGACCAGTTCGACGTCGTGGCTGCGTGCTTGTTCTCAGCGACGGGCGTGTGGGAGTTCCGCTTCCAGTGGACCTCGAACCTGGCGCCATGGGATGAGGACACAGCACGCATCCAGGCGATCCAACGCGTCGATGAGACCTGGGCGGCCTCGCTCGCCGAGCTCGTCAAGGGGACGTAGGCCTACGTCGCGACAGCGACGCTCGCAGCCACCTGCTCGGCGAGAAGCGGGGGTACGCAGTTGCCGATCTGCGACTGGACCGATCCGCGCCTTCCGACGAACGCGTAGTCGTCCGGGAAGGTGAACAGGCGCCGCAGTTCGGGGGCTCTCAGCCGTCGGTTCTCCCAGTGGAACGGGCCGACGTTCGGGCCGGGCTGGGCCTGGATCGTCGGCGCCGGCCGATCAGGGTCGAGCTTCAGCAGGAACGACCAGTACCGCGACCGCCATTCGAAGATGGGGTCGCGGTGCCCGCGTTCGGCGGTGTAGTGGAGGTAGTTGTCGCCCGGAGGGATGTCAGGGAGCAGATGGCCCCACCTCCCGCGGACGATCTCCTCGGGCTCGGGCTGCGTGACCAGCCCCGCGAGAGCCTGGCCGGTTGTGACGTGCGGAAGCGGTCCACCGTCGGTCTGACGGCGCTCCCACTGGCCGTGGTGCGTCGGCTCAGGAAGTTCCGGGAGCCGCTCGCGCTTGCGGGATCCCACGATGAAGAGCCGCGGCCGGGCTTGGGGTACTCCGAAGTCAGCAGCGTTCAGGACCCGCCACTGGAACTGGTAGCCAGCAGCCTCGATCTCGACGAGGAGGCGCTCGAACGCCGGCTTGCTCGCCTTGTTGTTGAATGTGAGCGCGTAGACGTTCTCGAGGATGAAGAACCGTGGCTTCGACTCGGCGAGCACCCGGGTGTAGGCCTGCAGAAGGCTTGCGGCAGGGTCGACTCCGTCGCGCTTCCAGTCGAGCCAGAAGCCCGACTTCGAGAAGGCGACGCACGGCGGCCCCCCGACGAGGAGCTCTGGTCGGATCCGGCTGCTCAGGCCACCGGCCTTGAGGATGTCTTTTGTCGTTACGCCGTCGTCGCTTCCCGCAGCGAGCGGGTACAGGTTCGCTCGCAACACCTCCCGCAGCTCAGGGAAGTGGATCGGCGCGTTCTTCTCCATCGAGTCGGCGGCGTCCTCGTCCCACTCGACTGCGGCGACGGTGTGGAATCCGGCGTGCTCGATGCCGAGGTCGAGACCTCCGGCCCCTGAGAACAACGAGATGGCGGCTCCGCTCACTTCGCCATTCTGGCCCGCTCCGGCGCACCGGTCGCGCATGGCGGTCGCCATCGGGAGTCGGAGCTGGTCGTCGGTGCGATAGAGGTCCTCGCGCGATCGTCGCATCCTTCTAGTAGATCCAGGGGGTGTGACAAGAACGCCGTCCGAAGGCGCCCCCGCATCGGCGTCCGAAGGTCGGACCGTGGCCCTCGGCGACGGCGTCCGCGTGCCATACCCGACGCCGAGGGACGAGGCCGCGACTCGGGTCGGCAAGGGGAACCGGCGGGCTGACACGAAGCCCGAGGTTCGCGTTCGCTCGGACCTTCACCGACGCGGGCTCAGGTTCCGTAAAGACCTGCTGATTCGTGCCGCCGGCGTGAAGGTCCATCCTGATGTGGTCTTCACGAAGGCCAGGGTGGCGGTCTTCGTGGATGGTTGCTTCTGGCACGGCTGTCCCGAACACCAGGTGGTCCCGAAGAGCAACCGCGACTACTGGGTTCCGAAGCTCCGCCGCAACGTCGAGCGGGACCGAGCAGCTGACGAGGCACTCGGCGCAGATGGATGGATCGTCATTCGCGTGTGGGAGCACGAGGACGTCGCCTGGGCCGGACGACGGATCAAGGATCTGGTGACAGCGAGCAGGGCCGGGAAGCTCTGAGGGCGCGCTACGACACGAGCTCTCCTTGGTAGACGTGCTCATGAGGCGATTCCACGTAGGTGCGGCCCCACTGCTCTCCCCGCGGCTGTCGCCATTCCAGAGATCGGGTCACACGGCCCAGGTACTCTCACCGTGTCTTGCTTTACTAGGACGACCGCGGGGGTAGTCCGGATGACAGTGAAGTCCATCGCATGGTGGAACGAACGCCTCTGCGACTGGTTCTTCCCGCGGCGCGGTCCCCGTCCTGTCTACCTGCGCTGCGACGAAGGCGAACTCGAGCTGATGAATTCGACGTTTGAGCTGGGACTGGATGATCCGACGGCAGCGCTTCTGCGCACGGTCGGTCTGTACCCTCATCCGCGTCCGAATCCCTTGTGGCGACGGGATGCTGTTGCCGATACGCCGCCACCTTGGCTCGCCTACCTCGCGGCAAGTGTCCTCGTCGTCGAAAGGGAGACGGACAAGGGGAGCATCCGCTTCTACCAGCCGCTTGCCGAGGCCCTTGGCGTCCGCGAGGTGGGCCAGGCTGAGTATGAGTCGACCTTCTTCAACTGGTGGAACGACCTGTCCTGGTGGCTCGTCGCCATGAACGAGGGCGCTCGCGGCCTGCCGACTTGGAGTGCAATCCCTTTGTCTCCGTTGCCGCGGTCCGTCATCGGGCATCCCTACACGCAGGTGTTCCTGCGAAGAGAGGACCGTGATGACCTCGATGAGTTCCTCTCCGCGCTTGCCGATGTGAACGAGGGGGAACTCATCGTCGACGACCGACCAGCGGCCGCGGAGGAACTCCTTCGCCAACTCGAGAACTGGGTCAAATCCGGCGCGTCAGTGTCGGGCCACCTCCGCTCGATCATCAACTGCAAGCGAAAGGAGGACCGAGCGACGCTCGGCTTCATCCTGCTAGGTCGGCTTCTTGATGCTGTCTCACCGCCTGTGCCGACGGCGCAGAATCCGACGCTTCGGATCGCGCCGACGTTCGACGAGTGGAACCGCCGCCTGCACCTCTCGGTCGTAGCACCGAGTTGGGTCAGCGTGGCGCGGCCTTTGCACCTTGAGGATTTCGACATCGAGTTGGATGAGGCCGCCCAGCCGATCCACCTTCCCATCGTTCCGGGTGCCGAGGTTCTGCATGAGGGGATCGTCATCGAGTCAGGGGCGTACAACCTCGTCCTCCGCCGCTCAGGCAATGCCTACTTCCTTGTGGCGCGTGACTTCAGTGAGTGGGTCTCGGTGCTTGATCCGGGCCATGACGAAGCCGTCTACGTCCTGCGTCCGATAGACGCTCTGGAGGAGCAGTATCGAGATTGGCCCCGGGCGCCCATCTGTGAGGATCTCCCCGAGGGCTGGGTGCTTCTTGGTCCGAACTCCCTCGAAGGCGCCCAGCGAAGAGCGACGGGAGTCGCTGTGCCGCGGCTTGTCGGGGGGCTTCGCCTCGACTCTCGCCAGTACCTGCAGGGCGGTGAGCCGCGGCTCGAGCTGCCCAGAGGTGACACCGTGATTGAGGTCGATGGGCAACCGTGCGAAGTCACCGGCTCTTTTGAACTCTCCACGCTGGGGCTGGCTCCAGGCGAGCACAGCATGACGACTGGTCCCTTCCGGCTGACGTTCTGGTCGATTGCCGCAAATCTGCTGCCGGCTATCAGCGACCCCCTCTGTCGACTGTCGAATGACGAGGTTGCCCTCCCCGGCAACGAGGATGCCGTGTGCGGCGTCGCGAAGTTCCCAAGGGCCCATGAGGTCCCAAGGCTTCATCTCTGCCCACCAGACGACGAAGTAGCTGTCCTCGGCGAGCCGGGACAGGTTGCACGAACCAGGACTGCGATGGCCGCGTGGGCGACGGATGCGGGGTTGGGCCGCTATGCATTCGACCCGACTGAGCGCAGTAGCTACCCGGATCTCGACAGGCCGATGCCCTACCCGTGGTGGATCGCCGGGGATGCCAACTCGAGTCCGTGGGTGATGCGTGTGTTCGCCGGCCTCGAGGGCAACGAGGAGGTGAGGGACTTCCAATGCTGGTCCGAGGTGGTGGACGCCATCGGCCCATCCCCCCGTGTGGTCGCAGCAGGACCGCCCTCTGACGATGCTTCCGAGGTGACTGTCGAGTGGCAGTCGTATCTTGCGGAAAGAACACCGTGAGCGCTGGCCCACCAACGAAGGCGGATCTACTGCTCGAGTGGTGCTCGGTTCGAGGTCGCGGCAGCGCTACCCAGTTCGACGCCGCCTGCCGTCATCTGTTCGGTGAGTTGATGCGTACCACGGCAGTCATGGGCGCCTTCGAGCTACTCGCTCACCTTGAGGTGGATTGGAGCGGTGGTCGTCGTTGGACTGTCACCCCGCCGCTTCTCTGCCTCCTCCCGGGTGCCGGCGGCAATGCCGCTTGCCTTGGTGCCCGAACGGACGGCATGACGGCCGCCCTTGCTGATTGCATCCGAGGTGGGATCCTGGCTGACTTCACGACGGTCCCTCAGCCGGCGGGCTGGCCGACGGCGTGGTACGTGGGAGTTGACTCCTCGTCAGCACTCGTCGAGGCGGCGGAGGCTATTGGCGGGCATGCGACAGCGCTCCCCAGACAGTGCTACCGAACTCACTTCGGCGACCTCGGCTCTCTGCTCCAGAGGCGCGCCAGGGAGTTTTCGTACAGCGGCTTCGGAGCTGAACGCCTTGACCCAGGCACGCTTCGCTACCGCGCAGTCGAAGCAGAGGGGGTCCGCGAGCCGGGCTGTTACCGCCAGAAGTCGCGCGGTACGAACGTCTACTGGTTCGTGAGCGACGATGGAACGATTCATCACCTCGACCGGTGGACCGCGACTCACGCCGAGCTGGGCAGGATTCGGGCGAAGGGCGAGCCGACGCCCGATGTCGTTTCGTATGACCCGAACACGCTGAGGCTGCGAGTGGATGCGCAAGCTCAGCTTCCAACCCCGTGGGCGCGACTTGCGATGGTAAGCACCGGGCTGGCGCCGGCAACGGTGAAGCCCGCATCAGGCCGGTGGTATCAGGTCTTCGAGGGGGTCGAAGTAAACGCCTACCTCGACATCAAGAAGTCCCTCGGCCTTCCAGCGAGTAGGGCCCACCTCCCAAGGAGCTCCGAATGAGGACACCGTTCGACGCGATCGAGTCTGCGAAGGACGAGTTCCTTCGGTACTACGACACCGCCTACCGGTTGAAGGACCCGGGTGTGATGACGGAGCGCGCCAGGCTCCTCCGCAGGACCGGCGTCGTCTTTGGCGAACCCTTCATCGAACTCCAACCTCAGTTCCCGCTCGCGGGCGACCACGAGGGGGTGCTTCGCCCGGCTTCTGAGTCGGTGGCACAAGCGGGGGCTCCTGACTTCCTCGCGGAACTCATCCACGACGTCATTCTTCAAGGAGTCCCAGAGCCAAGACGGCTCTACGCTCACCAGGAGGATGCTCTACGGTCGTCGTTTGGCGAGGGCCACAACGTCGCGCTCACATCGGGGACGGGATCCGGGAAGACCGAGGCGTTCCTGATCCCGATCCTCGCGCGCTTAGCGCGTGAAGCGCAGGGATGGGATCCGAGGCCAGCGGACGCCGAGGGCGGAATGTGGTGGCGCACCACTAAGGAGCGAAGTCCTCAGAGGAAGCCAGACGGACACCGTCCCGCAGCGGTCCGCGCTCTCGTCCTGTTCCCCATGAACGCTCTCGTCGAGGATCAGCTCGTCCGGCTTCGCCAGTACTTGGACTCCGATGCGGCGCGTGCATGGTTTGAGCGCCATCTCGGCGCCAACCGGTTCTACTTCGGTCGCTACACCGGCCGCACCCCCGTGTCTGGCGAGAAGGACCTGAAGGATCACAAGAAGAAGCGGCTCCGTGAGACGCTCCAAGGCTACGAGGCCGACTGGAACCGGGTCCGCTCCATGCTCGACGACCCGGAGCTCGCCGACAAGATCGAGCGGGAGACTCGGTACGTGCTCCCTCGCGTCGACGAGACCGGGTCAGCGGAGATGCGGAGCCGGTGGGACATGCAGGACGCATCTCCCGACATCCTCATCACCAACTTCTCGATGCTCAGCATCATGCTGGGACGGGATCACGAGTCTGAGATCTTCGAGCAGACGAAGAACTGGCTCACCAGAGATGAGGCCGAGTTCACGCTGGTCCTGGATGAGCTTCACATGTATCGGGGAACGCCTGGCACAGAGGTCGCGTATCTCATTCGGCGGCTGCTCCGTCGCCTTGGCCTCGACAACCAGCCTGAGAAGCTCAGGGTCATTGCCCCGACAGCATCGCTGGGGGATGGGGGGAGCCAGTATCTAAGGGAGTTCTTCGCCTCCGGCAGCGACTTCGTTCAGATTTCTGCTCGTCCCGTTCCGTCAAGTCAGACGGAGATGAACCTTGCGCTCGCGACGGACTACTCCGGCGACGACCGCGATGCTGCAAACCAGGTACTCGAGGAGGCGGGCGCCGTCACCGCGATCAAGCGAGCGGCCGAGGAATACGATGCCGAGCTTCGGGAACTCGGTTTGGACCGTCGGCACGAGGCCGACGCACGGGCGATGCCGTTGACCCGATTGAGCGGTGAGCTATTTCCCGGTCGGGAGGCTTCAGCGCAGGAGGCTCTGACTCGGCAGCTCTTCGAGACCATCGCCACCGCTGGTGGGCTCCAGATCCGGACGCGCCTGCATCTGCTGTTCAACGTCCTACCAGGGCTGTGGGCTTGCTCCAATCCTGCTTGTAGCGCGATCGATGAGGATGCGGATCGAAGCAGTGCTGGGATCGGGCAGCTCTTTCATCAGCCGGAACTCATGTGCGAATGCGGCGGGCGCGTGCTCGAGCTCCTCTACTGCCAGGCATGCGGTGAGGTCTTCCTCGGTGGGTACCACCCCGAGGGGGACTCGCCCACTCAGACCTTCCTGATTCCCTACCTTGCTGATCTGAACCGACTTCCAGATCAGGTCATCACCGAGAGACGTGCAACGAACTACACGGTCTATTGGCCCACGACTCGCTCCGGTCGGCGCCCCGTGAAGTCGCAGCGGACTTGGGGCGGGTACGGCTTCCGATTCCGGAAGTGCGTCTATACGCCGGAGACCGGGCTCCTGCGAAGGAGCCCCAACAACGCCACGGGTTGGGCTTTGCGGATCGAGGGGGGAGACGCGACGCGCCTGCAGGAGGTTCAGGGATTGCCCCACTTCTGTCCCTCGTGTGACGACGTTCGTCGTTCCTTCATCGCTCGACTATCCGTGGGCCCACTCGAGACCCTCTCCTCGGCGTCACCGCTTCGCACGATGGGTGTGGGCTATTCCCGCGCCACCCAAGTCCTTGCCGGCGCGATCCTGCGCGGAACGGAGAAGGCTCGACGGAAGCTGGTCGTGTTCAGCGACAGCAGGCAGGACGCGGCGAAGACCGGGCCGAACCTGTCTCTGAACCATCATGAGGACGTCCTCCGATCTCAGCTTGTGCGGTCATTGCTTGACAGTCCGGACCTCGCGCTCGCTCGGCAGGCCGTGCTTCCGGACCCCAGCGAGGAGGCTGTCGAGGCCTTCCGCCAGCTCGAGAACGTCGATGCAAACGTTGCGGCGGCTTTGCAGCGTCCGAAGGCGCTCCTCACCAAGGCAGACACCGAGCTTCTCGAGTCCGCAGAATGGCGTCTGCGCTCACCGACCCTTGAGCAGTTCGTAGACCGCACGGAGTCTCGGCTGATTGATCTTGGCGTGAACCCAGGCGGCACCAGGGCATCGTTCCAAGCAGAGCGCGGCATCGCCTGGCATGACGTCTACCGATGGGACGGCCAGCGCCTCCAGTTCGATTCCGGTGCAAGCCAAGATGCGGTCGCTTTCCGCGGTCGACTACGAGGCGAGCTGAAGCGCAGCGTCCTACAGAACCTGTTCTCCGGCGTCGGGCGTGACGTCGAATCTCTTGCGCTCGGCATGCCCATGGTCGCGGACCTACCGATCCCCCCTCCCGCAAGGTCGTCTGCCCCGCAGGACGTCTTCGAGGAGATCGCACTTTCCACGCTGCGCATCCTGTGCCTCAGGCTCAGGTTCGAGGAGTCGGGTCGCGATCCGCTCCCGACGCCAGGGCGGCTCGTGAACGACTACCTCGCCGCGGTTGCCGACCGTCGCGGCTTCGATGCAGAGGTCCTCCGTCTCGACATAGCAGACTCACTCAGGATCCCGACCGACGCCTGGCTCCTTCGCCTCGACCAAGTCCGGATACTGCCGGCTACTCGACTGGAGACCCCGGATGGACCGTGGCGGGGCGCTGCGCAAGCGGCAGGTGAGGTGTGGATCTGGAACTGCGGAACCTGCCTCCGCTCGCACATGCAGCCATCGGCGGGCTGCTGCACCGCCTGTGGATCAGCCCTCGAGGATCCGGTTCCTTACGCCCCCGACGATTCGCGGTTCTATGAGACGGACTTCTATCGCACCCTGGCAGAGATCGAGGACGGAGCGTTTCGACTAGCGAGTTCGGAGCTGACCGGGCAAATAGGCGCCGAGGACGGGGGTCACCGCCAAGCCCGCTTCCGCGGCATCCATATGGCTCGTTCCGCCAGCGAGTTCGCCAAGCTCGAGAAGACTGAGAGCATCGATGTTCTCAGCGTGACCACGACGATGGAGGCTGGCGTCGACATCGGGAGTCTGAACCTGGTCGCACTCGCCAACATCCCGCCCCAGCGGTTCAACTACCAGCAGCGGGTGGGTCGGGCCGGCCGACGGGCGACCCCCCTGTCGATCGCATTTACGATCTGTCGCGGTACGCGGACCCACGATCAGCACTACTTCGCGCATCCCGAGTCGATCACGGGTGACCGCCCTGGTGCGCCGTTCATCGACGTCGGCAATCTCGATATTGCCAAGCGGGCCGTGACCCTCGACCTCCTGGCTGAGGTCTTCGCCGAGCTACGTGCGGTCCTCGTTGACGGCTTCGACGGCGGCCACAGCACCCACGGCGCGTTTGGGAAGTGCGGCGACTGGCCGGGGACGACCCGTTCCTACCTCGAGAGATGGCTCGTTGCAAATGACCAACGGACGAAGGCCATCCTCGACAGCCTCCTTAAAGGAACCACACTCGATCTGCTGGAACGAAGTGAACTCGCCGCGTGGATCGAGCCGGGCGCTCTTACGAATCGAATCGAGAAGGAGATTGGCGGGGCGCCCTTGCACCGAGACCTGTCTGAGGTGCTGGCGGAGCGAGGTGTGCTCCCCATGTACGGAATGCCGACCCGCCAACGCCTCCTCTATCTCGACCGTCCCGAAGACTTGGGAGGGACCGATGACATCACCATCGACCGAGACGCGGACATCGCCCTGTCGGAGTTCGCGCCCGGAAGCTCTTTAGTCAAGGACGGGCGTCGATATCTGCCAGTCGGGCTGGTGGACTACGAGCCCGCCGGCTTCGGGGTCCGACCCGTGGACGATCCACTTGGGCCCCGCAGTCGTGTGGGCATCTGCCTGAATTGCTGGCACACGACCTTCGACGCCGACGACGACACACAAACGTGTCCGGAGTGTGGGATGCCAGAACCGGACTGGTCGATCCAGACGATGTGCGAGCCATTTGGCTACCGCACGCCGTACGGCTGGGCCCCTGACTATGACGGCTCCGACCGTTGGACCCCGGGCGCCGGGGTCCCGCGCATGGTGGTCGAGGATGCCGCGGCAGGAGCCACGGGGGGCAATCTCGAGACGCATGGCGGCAAGGTGGAACTGGTCTCCCTGAACACTGGACTCACCCAGGAAGGCTTCACGTTCGCATCGTCAGCTCGGGGAGGATGGGAGGGTGCCCTTAACCCTCGTGCCCTTGAACTCGCAGAGGCCTTCCCCGCCCACGACGGACACGACGGCCAGTTGATGATCCCCCAGCTCGATCCAGATGCCGAGGTGGTGGCACTGGGCTCTCGAAAGATGACTGACGCACTACTGATCTCAATCTCGACCGCGCCGTTCGGCACCAACCTCTACCCAGGCTTCATCGACGTGCGTGCCGCATGGCTCTCTGCCGCCTACCTGACCCGGGAGGCTGCTTGGAGAGTCCACGACGCTGCCCCTGATGAGCTCGCCGCCGGCTTCCGACCGATTGCGGGGGAGTACTCACTGATCGGACAGATCTACCTCACGGACACTCTCATCAACGGAGCCGGCTATTCGCGCTTCTTCCTGAGTCCCGACGGCCTCGAGCGACTGATGGACGCATCGCACGCCATGTGCGAGAGCCTTGAGGCGCACCGGGGCCCGGACGGCCAACCGTGCGATGGATCCTGTTATGCGTGCTTACGGGACTACTCGAACAGCAGGCTCCACCCACTTCTTGACTGGCGGTTGTCGGTCGACCTCATGAGACTGATGCTCGATGGAGTCTTCGACCCCACCGAGCGAGACGAGCACGCAGAGCGGGCCGCCTCCAGATTCGTCGAAGGCATGCCGTCCTTCGAGTTCGACCGCATGGCTGGTCGACCGTGCCTGATCAGTCGAGAACGGTCTGTCGCGTGTCTCATCACCCATCCGCTCGAGTCCACGCACCCCTCGACCATGGCGTCGACAATCGCCGCTGCCGTCGCTCGCGCGGAGTTCCAGTTCGAGGCCGTCACGTTTCGATCCTGGTTCGATCTGTACAGAGTTCCCGGCGACGTGGCCATTCGACTCCAGGCGCCCACACCATGACCTCCGATGGGACCCTCGGCATCGCGAGCCCGAGCTCGCTTCAGGCCATCCGGCGATGCGGGTTCGCGCAGTATCGACGAATGCTGCAGTACTCGGGCGGTGGCGAGTCAGCGAGCAGTCCGCCTGCACGTCTGGGGAACGCGGCGCACGAGGTCCTCGAGTGGGTCGCTGCCGAGGTTCAGTCCACCGACGATTGGCCAGACTACGAAGCCGAGACTCGAACGAGGTGGAGCGCTGCCCTGGCCCGTCAGGCGGAACTCTCGAGGCGGCATTCGGTGGAGAGCGTGTTCGGCCCTTCGGAGACGTGGCCGACTCGAGCGCTGGTCGAGGAGCGCGTCGTGATTGAGGCCGAACGCCTCGCCGGCGAGTTGGCCCACGTGCCGCTCGAGCACCGTCACCCTGAGTGGCAACTCGAGAGCGACTCGCTCTCTCTCAGGGGAACAATCGACCTCTGCACGACCACGCCACAGGGTGAAGCGCGCATCATTGACCACAAGGCAGGTGCTGTGCATCAGGAGGACGTCGGCCCCGATGGGCGCTACAGAGATCAGGTCTTCATCTACGCAGCCCTTGTTCGGGGTGCCGGCTATGAGCCTGTTCAAGCGGAGGTTCGTCCGATAGGGAGGCGTCCGCTCGAAGTGCCCATAGCGCCATCGGCCGTCGATGCCGCTGTCGAAGAGGCACATCGCGACCTCGCTCATTACAACTCCGTCGTAAGCGGAGGAGATCCCGAGTCACTGGCACGTCCATCCGAGGATGCGTGCAAGTGGTGTGAGTTCGCACCCTCGTGCTCTCCGATGTGGTCGGCCGCCCCGGGGGCGCTGGGCGAGATCCAAGCGGTAGCGGGTGCGGTCATTCAGATCGGCGCCAGCGCGCGTGGATTCGTTGACCTTCGTGTCGATTCGGTCGAAGGCACGATCCAAGGCGAAGTGACGATCGCGCGGCTTCACCCAAGCCGGATCCCGGCTGTTGAACACATCGCGGTTGGCGACGCGATCAAGGCGACGGGACTACAGCGAGCAGCACCTGAGGGTCGAGCACTCGTCGCTCGGAACTCGAGCTGGGTCCGAATTGAGTCGGACTAGAAGTAGCTCGATTCGCGCCGGCAACATCGTGTGTCGTTTGTCAGAGATTTGTCAGCGAACTGTTCCGGACTCGGCCGGATTCGGCGTCACGCAACGACACGAGTGCCAAGCGAAAACTGCCTCTGACCAGGACAAACACGGACTCGACCGGACGAGCGAGGACCAGCTCCCCATTTGTTCAAGTCCTCCCTCCGACATGGCAGGTCGGCGAGAGTGCTCTCACGGGCGGTACGGCGGCACGGCGGAAGGCCCATTGGACGCGATTCTCATCAGATCATCGGGATACAGCACGAGTCTCCACACCTTGGGCGCAGACCGGCAGGAGATCGTGACCCTTACGCTTGCGCAACAGGTGACCTGAGCGTTTGGGATGACTGACAGGATCCTCGACCTGGCTTAGCGGTGTTCCCAGCCAGCAAGTAGATGCGCGAACGTGAGACCGTTGGGCCGGAGGTTCCCGGGTTGATCGTTCTCGTGAAGTCCCTGAGCCGGTATGCCGTCAGCGTCGAACCAGAACACCCAAGGCACCCGGAGCTCGTTGCGAAGCAGGTTCAGGAACCCGCTGACTGCCGCCGGCGTCCTGCCGTACTGGCCGATCTCGTTGGTGACAGCCGGCTTGCCGATAAGTTCCCGCACTGAACTCACCACGTCGCGCAGGGCGTCGATGTCGGTATACGTGCCGGTGGAGCGAAAGCCCTCAGCCGTGTCGTCGGTGACGTACCAGTGGAAGTTCACGTAGTCGATCGGTATGTCATTGGCGTCGGTGCCGTAGTGGGCTATTAGGTACTCCCCCTCCTTCCAACGGGCCGCAGTCGCGTCGCTTACATGGCGGTAGGGGTCAGGGTCGGAAGGGCTAACGCCCGTGAGCGGTCCCCTGATGGCGATCCTGTTGTCGAAGACAACAGCGAGGAACCGGTCAGCGCGGGCCGTCCCCCTGGTAAGGCGAAGATGGTTCCAGGTGGCCAGCGCTATCGGTAGGCGATCGATGCCGCCGTTGGTGGCGGGGATGTGGCGGCTGTGAGCTACTTCGGTAGCGGCGTCGAGCAGCCGCAGGTAGTTGTCCGGAGTGTCGAGCCAGAACTTGTCGACTGTCTCTTCGTTCTGAACCGCCATCAGCGGCGTCGGTTGCCGGTCGAGCAGCGCAGCAAGGTTTCGTCGGTAGGGACTGCCGCGTGATCCGGTGACATCTGATCTGTGGTGCCGAGAGGTGCCGCTGGAAGGATGTTCACCATGCCCAAGCCCTATCCCCGAGAGTTCCGCGAGGACGTGATCCGGGTCGCCCGCAACCGCGAGCCCGGTACCCGACTCCGCGATGTCGCGAAGGACTTCGGGATCTCGGAGTCGTGTCTGAACGGGTGGCTCAAGGCCGCCGATGTCGAGGACGGCATCAAGCCTGGCGTCACCGCCGCGGAGCAGGCCGAGCTACGCGACGCGAAGAAGCGGATCCGGCTCCTCGAGCAAGAGAACGAGGTGCTGCGACGGGCCGCGGCGTATCTGTCGCAGGCGAACCTGCCGGGAAAATGATGTACCCGCTCGTCCGCGAGCTTGCTGTCGACGGGATCCCCGTCACGGTGACGTGCCGGGTCCTCAAGATCGCCCGCCAGCCCTACTACCGATGGCTTGCTTGCCCCGTCACCGACGGCGAGTGGGACGAGGCGCACCTGGCCAAGGCCGTGTTCGACGCGCATGAAGATGATCCCGAGTTCGGGTACCGGTTCCTCGCCAATGAAGCCCGTCTCGCCGGCCACGACGTGTGTGACCGGACGGTGTGGAGGATCTGCAGGGACAACCAGTGGTGGTCGGTGTTCGGCAAGCCCAAGAACCGCAAGACCGGCAAGCCAGGCACCCCGGCGCACGACGACCTCGTCCGTCGGATCTTCACCGCGGCCGGGCCGAACGAACTGTGGCTCACGGACCTGACCGAGCACCGCACCGACGAGGGCAAGCTCTACCTCTGCGCCATCAAGGACGTGTACTCGAACCGGATCGTCGGCTACTCGATCGACGACCGGATGAAGGCCCGTCTCGCGGTCGCCGCCTTGGACAACGCCGTTGTTCGCCGCGGTGACGTCGCCGGCTGCATTCTGCATTCGGACAGGGGCAGTCAGTTCCGCGCCCGGAAGCTCCACCGCGCGTTGGCCCGTCACGAGATGGTCGGCTCGATGGGTCAGGTCGGCTCGGCCGGCGACAACGCCGCGATGGAATCGTTCTTCGCGCTGCTCCAGAAGAACGTCCTCGACCGGCGCCGCTGGGCCACCCGCGACGAGCTGCGCATCGCCATCGTCACCTGGATCGAACGCACCTACCACCGACGCCGCCGGCAGGTTGCCCTCGGCCGATTGACCTCTGTCGAGTTCGAGATGATCATGACCCCACAGGCCACCCAGGCCGCCTAACCCAACCTGTCACCAGATAGCGCGGCAGTCCCGTATGCGGCGAGGTCCGATGGCAGCCGGCCGAAGTCCGGGCTCTTCACGACGAGATGCGCAGTGATCCCCCGTGCCTGCAAGGCCGCGATCTCGGGTGTGAGCGGGTTGCCCACTTGCTGCTGGACCCGCGCGTACCGCACCCCGACGGCCTTGGCCTCGTTGGCGACATCTGTGGGGCTGTAGGTGGTGCCGCCGTTGACCACTTGTGGAGTGAAGGTCCCGATCTTCGTGGGGCTGTTGGCGTGGCAGCCCGTCAAGACGATCAGGGCCCCCGATAGCAGCACCGCCATCGGCTTCCATGATGACCATCGGGCGGAACGTCGCCTGCACGTGGTCGGGTTCGGGCTATCGATGCGACGAACCATCGGCTTCATCTCCTAGGGCGGTTGGCGACTGCTCAGCCTGGGCCAGTGTGGAGCGCGCCTGTGAGGAAAGTATGACGCTCTCTCGACCGCGTTCGGGCCCGTCGCCGATGAGCACGATTCGCGTCGAAGGTGTCCCTAGATCGCCAGATGCCGGCGGCCACCCTGCCGCATCGACGCCGCCTGAACCCGTATCGAAGCGGAACACAGCTACCGGAGCACGGGTGCCGGACCTTGACAAGCTCAGAGAAGGGCACAACGACCAAGGCCTTGTGTCGGAGCGACCGCTAACGACCGCAGAACTTCCACTCGGCCTGAACGGGATCCCGCGGGATTCGCAGCTTGGTGTACTCGAAGCTGTGAACGATGTTCGACAGGAACCGCTTCGGCGTGAGCGGCTTGTCGATGGCCTCGAGGAGTTCGGACAGCGGCGCGCAACGGAGTGCCTTACGGGCCGCCGCCACCTTGGCCGGGTCGGCGTGGACGACCGTGACGCCGAAGAACCTGGTCTGGACGGGGACGCCGAACTGCGCGGTGTACCAGGCCTGGTCGACCTGCTTGCGGTGACCGGCCGGCCTCCCGCCGATGGGGTCGGTGCGGGCGGCCAAGGGCTCGGCCAAGCCACCTATGTCGACCACCCGCACGTTGACGCCGGCGTTGTAGCCGGCGATTCCGATCGAACCCACCACGACGACCAGCTTGTGGGGGTCCCCGGTCCGCAGGACCTTGTCACCAACCAGCTTGACCGTGCCGCGTTCTCCCCGTGCGTAGGCCTTCGCGATCTGAGCGCCTGTCCAGAACTTGTTGTCGTTCTCCCGCGGCTCCACCAGCGGCGACGCCTCGCGGGAGCTGGAGATCTGCGGCAGCGTGACGAGGGGCGGGTTCTGATATCGGAGCCAACCGGCGCACACGACGGCCCAGACAGCCCCGACCGCGATCACTGCTCCGGCGAACGCCGCTTCCCGCGTCTTGTGGGTCGCCGACCAGCCGACCGCGGCAGGGAGCGAGAAGGCGAACAGCGCCGGCAGCAGGAGCCGCCCGTGCATGTAGTCGCCGCCGACCATGACGATGTATGCCGCGTGGAGCACCCCGGCCCCCGACATCGCCACCACGGCCACTCGCAACGGGGGCGAGCTTCGGACCGCGGTTCGAGAGAGCAGTCCGACGATGAGCAGCAACGGGATCCACAACGCGTAGGGGCGGGACAGGTCGAGGGCGTAGTTGATGCCTTGGTGGACGTGGATCCCGCCGGCATCCTTGGCCAGCGCCGTGCTGGGGACCAGCGAGGCGTAGTACCCCATGCGGAACACCTGGTAGAGGATCGAGATCGACAGAGCGATCAACACGTCGGCCGCCATCTGCCGCAACGGCGGCCGCACGATGTACAGCCAGGCCACCAGGAAGCACACCGACATCAACCCGAGGTCGGGCCGCACGACGGGGCCAAGCCCCAGAACCAGCAGGGAGACGAGCCGTCGTCGCCCCTCGGGCGCCGCCCTGCGCTGGCCGGCTGTCACCAGCACCGACCAACAGCCGGCGAGCCAGAACCAGACGAGGCCGGTCTCCAGCCCCGATGTGGCGAAGTCCCACACGATCGGGACTGCGGCCACGCTGAGCAGGCCGATCGGCAGGACCCAATCGCCATCAGGGTGCAGCGTTCGGGTGGTGCGGGCCCCGAGGGCAAATCCCGCGGTGGCCATGGCCAAAGCTGTGACCAGCGCGGCCCACTGGATCGAGAGGGCGGCGCCCAGCGTGACCTTGACGACGACCAAGGCGGCCAGCCACAACGGGCTGGTGAATGCCTCGATCCGCTCGCCAGCGTTGAACACGGGTCCATGGCCGGCGAGGATCTGGTCCACGATCCGGAAGTTGATGAAGGCGTCCTCGTAGGTCCACCGGTGGCGCCACCCGCCGATCAGGATCACCACCGCCGGCAGCGCGAGCGTCAGCCCCCGCCATGGGCGAGCACGACTATCCCTGGTGACCGCCGCCTCTTGGTCGTACGGCGCCTCGGCGCGTACCACTGGCGTGCGCGACACCCAGGAACCCTAGTTGCGGCACCGTCACGTCCCAGACCGACCAGGTCCCCGAGGACCGCGTGCTCCGTCAGCGCTCCACGAACGCCGCCCCGGCATCGGGTTGCGATGGACAGGTGACTGAAAAGTCACATATCGTCCTGCCGTGGATGCGGTGTTTAGGGCGATGGCCGATCCGACCCGCCGGAGCCTGCTCGACGAGTTGTTCCGCGAAGACGGGCAGACGTTGAGCGCGCTGGTGGGACGCTTCCAAATGTCGCGCTTCGGCGTGATGAAGCACCTGAAGCAGTTGGAGGAAGCGGGTCTGGTGGTCACCAGGCGGCGAGGCCGCGAGAAGCTCCATTTCCTCAACCCCGTCCCGATCCGGCTCGTCCACGACCGGTGGGTGAGCAAGTACGCCGAACCCTGGGCCGCGACGCTCAGCGCTCTCAAGAAAAGACTGGAGAACCCCATGGAGAAGGTGTTCGAGATCTACATCCGCACTACCCCGGAGCGGCTCTGGGAGGCGATCACCGACCGCGAGATCAGGAGCAAGTACAACTTCGGCGTCGGGATCAGCTCGGATTGGACGCCTGGCTCTCGCTTCGAGATGAGCCACCCAAACGCCGACGGGCTCCTCGGTGAGGGAGAGAACCTCGAGATCGACCCTCCGCGCCGGCTGGTCCAGACCATGGTGGCGCTGTGGAGCGAGGACGTGAAGAGCGAGGGAACCTCCAGGGTCACGTGGGAGATCGAACCGATCGGTGACTCCTGCCGCCTCACCGTGACGCACGACCAGCTCCGTGAAGGCGCAAACGCCGAGTTCTATGGCGGCTGGCCGATGATCCTCTCCGGCCTGAAGACGTGGCTGGAGACGGGGGAGTTGCTCACCACTCCGGGATCGCTGATGTACGGCTGACATCGCCGCAGTCACCGCGGCCCCTTGACCCGTCGGTTGCCGTGCCAGGCATCGGGTAGGGGGGTGACCATTGACAAGCCCTAGGAGGTCCGATGACGAAGGTGGAACGGTCGACAACTGACACGGGGATGGTCCAGGCGTGAGCGAGACGGGACCGCAGCGCGGCAGCGATGCCCACTCCCCGCGGCTCGATGACCAGCTGGCCCACGAGGTGGACGCTCTCGTGCACGGCGCGCCGGACGAGGGGCGAACCGAGGGCCGCCGTCATGAGGACATCGCGGTCGACGGCGTAGGCGAAGGGCTCCAACGGTCCGATCTGGAGCCTGCGGCGCCCGGGCTTGGCGAGGCCGAGCTCGATCTCCGGGCCCAGGTCGCGGCCTATCTCGCCCCGGCCCATTTCCCTGCGGACGCTCCAGCACTACGAGCGGTTGCCGCTGACGAACATGCGCCTGAGGCGGTCTTGGCGATCCTCGACGCGCTCCCTGCGGGCCGAACCTACGAGGTGCTGTCCCAGGTGTGGGAGGACGCCGGCGGCGCGGTGGAGCACCGGGACGGTGGCTCGGCCTAGCCGGACCGGATCGCGGCCCGTTGGTGCCGCAGTCGCCGCCGCATCGGCCACCTTGGATTGGGCGGGCCCGCAGCGACCAGGCAGGCTGAGGCGTGGGTTTGCGCAGCCTCGACTGACAGGGGACCGAAGTGAAACAGCTCAGCGGCGTCGATGCCAGCTTCTTGTACATGGAGACCGGCACGTCGTTCGGCCACGTGAGCGGCTTATCGATCTTCGAGCGACCGGACATCGCCGGGTGGTCCCCCTACGAGGCATTTCGGCGCCAGGTCGAGTCACGGCTGCCGATCCTGGAACCGTTGCGTCGGCGAGTGGTCGAAGTGCCACTGCAGCTCGACCACCCGTACTGGATCGAGGATCCGGATTTCGATCTCGACTACCACCTCCGCGAGAGCGCCGTCCCTCCGGCCGGTGGCGAGCACCAGCTGGCCGAGCTGGTGGCCCGGATCGTCGGCCGGCCGCTCGACCGCTCCCATCCTCTGTGGGAGTCCTACGTGATCGAAGGGCTCACCGGTGACCGGTTCGCAGTCCTCACCAAGCTGCACCATTCCACCATCGACGGAGCGGCCGGCGCCGAGCTCACCACGATCTTGTTCGACGCCGACCCGGACGCCACCGTCCCCGCGGTGCCCGATGATCGTCGACCCGAGCCGGTGCCCGGCCCAGCCGAGGTGCTCGGCCGGGCGCTGGTCGACGTCGTGCGCAAACCACGCAAGTTGATCCGGCTGCAGATCCGCAGCCTGCGAGCGTTCGGGGAACTGACCCGTAACCAAGGTCTGACCGGGCTGGCCGAGGTCGCCCGAAGCCTGCCCAGCCCATGGCCGGCTCGTCGCGGCGGGTCCCGTTCGAACGAGCAGGACGCTCCTTCGGCCCCACCGCGGACACCCGCGCCATCGACCCCGTTCAATCGCTCCATCACCGCGCATCGCCGTCTGGCCCTGCGCTCGATGTCGCTGAGCGAGGTCAAGGCGGTGAAGAACGCTCTGGGGGCAACGCTCAACGACGTCGTGATGGCCATGTGCGCAGGCGCGCTGCGCCGCTACCTCGCCGACCACGACGCCCTGCCGGAGAACCCGCTGGTGGCGATGGTGCCCGTCTCCATCCGCACCGGCGAGGAGGCGGACAAGTGGAGCAATCGGGTCTCGTCGATCTTCACGCCGATACCGACCGACGAGGCCGATCCGCTGGAGCGGGTCAGGCGGGTGCACGAGGCGATGGACGTGGCCAAAGGTCGGTTCAACTTGCTGCCGGCCGACATGCTCACCGACTACGCGCAGTTCTCGCCGCCCGCGCTGGCCGCTCGCGCCGCTCGCGTGGCCACCCGCCTCCGAATAGCTGACCGGCTCAACTCACCGGTCAACCTGGTCATCTCCAACGTGCCGGGGCCTCGGGACCCGCTCTACCTGGCCGGCGCGCGATTGCTCCACTACTACCCCGTGTCGACCATCGTGGATGGGCAAGGCCTCAACATCACGGTGCAGAGCTACCGCGACACGCTCGACTTCGGATTGGTGGCGTGCCGCGAGCTGGTACCCGACGTCGATGATCTGGCCGACCACATCGTGGACGAGTTGCACACCCTGGCTCGCGCCGCGGGGTTGACCACGGCTGAGGCACGGCCCAAGCGTCGGGCCGCATCAGCGGCCCGGTCGGCGAAGTCGACGAACCCGGCGAAGGCCAAGCGGCCCGCCAAGTCGGCCAAGTCTGCGAAGACGAGCCAGTCGGTCAAGGTGGCCAAGGCGCCGAACAGACCGAAGACGCCGAAGACGCGAGCCGGGGCCAAGACGGCCGCAGCCCGCCGCTGAGCCGGAGGCCGCTCGGCGTGACCGCCTCCCGGCCTCGGATCGTCGAGACAGCTCCAGGGACGGTCAGCTCGCTCCGATCGCTGCGGCCAGTACGGGTACCAACTCGACGATCTCCCGTGCGCAGCGCTCGAAATCCGGCACATCACCGCCGCCGGGATCGATGACCTCCTCCCAGCCCTCCAGCTCCACCTCGGCCAGCCGCAGCGCCTTGATGCGTTCCTCGAGGAGGGTGGCGGCCGGCGACAAGTCGCGGCAGAGGCGGCGGAGGGTGCCGGTGCGAGCGGCCAGGTGGGGAAGCTCCCGCCGGATCCATGACACGTGTTCGGGTGCCAGGCCGACGATGAGGTCGGCCAGGCGGAGCTCGCCGTCCACGGCCTGGCGGCTGCGGTGCACCGGAGGGGCCAGACCCACCGCCTCCAGCGCAGCCCGGGTGCGGATGCTCATCGGCTGACCCTCCACCACCAGGGTCCCGGCGGTGGCGACCACCGCCGAAGGTAGGTGTTGGCTGAGGGCCGCGCCGGCGATGACCGATCGGGCGGCGTTGCCGGTGCAGAGGAAGACGACGAACAGAGACTGCTGGTTGCGGTCGGGCTCGGGCATGGTGCAACGAGTGTGGCAACAACGTGGCGGATCCCACGACCGGCCCGCTCATCAGTCCGCGCATGGGTCACATGGGCTTGCCGTCCTGCCCCTGCGCTGAAGGTCGACAGGTACGCTCGGCCGATGGGGCCGGCCGAGGATGCGGAGGATCGGCTGGACCTCGGGGCGGGTGCAGGCGGGGTGCTACCCAGCCAACTTCTCCACCGCGCCATCAGCGAGGGCTACATCACCGGCGGTGAGTACCGCATACCTGACGCCAGCGTGCAGCCGGCCAGCCTGGACCTGAGGCTCGGGCCGGTCGCCTACCGGATCCGGTGCAGCTTCCTGCCCGACCGCGAGACCGTCGAGGCCAAGGTCAAGGACTACATCGTCGACGAGCTCGACCTTCGTGATGACGGCGCGGTGCTGGAGACCAACCGCCCGTACCTGATCCCTCTCATCGAGGAGCTCTCCCTCCCGGAGGCAATTCGCGCCAGGACGAACCCCAAGAGCTCCACCGGCCGGCTCGATGTCTTCACTCGAGTGATCACCGATCAGAGCTACCGGTTCGACGAGATAGCCGGCGGCTACCACGGCCGGTTGTACCTCGAAGTGGTTCCTCTCTCCTTCACGGTGCGGGTCAAACAGGGGCTGTCCCTCAACCAGCTACGGCTGCTGACCGGTCACGCCGCGCTGGGCGACGAGGACCTGCACCGGCTACATGCCGAACGACCCATCTTGTTCAGGGGGGGCCGCCCCGTGCCGGACCGGGACCTCGCCACTGCGGGAGGCCTGTTCCTCAGCCTCGACCTACGTGGGGATGTTCAGGGACGGGTTGGCTACCGCGCCCGGGAGTTCGCCCGTCTGCTGGAGATGGGCCAGGTCGGGGCGTACGAGGCCGACGAGTTCTGGGAGCCGGTGCACCATGAATCGGGTGACCGGATCGTGCTCGCCCCCGGTCGCTTCTACCTGCTCCTGTCCGACGAGAGCGTCGTGATCCCGCCAGAACTGGCCGCGGAGATGACCGCCTATGACCCGACCAGCGGCGAGCTGCGCACCCACTACGCCGGGTTCTTCGACCCAGGCTTCGGCTATGAACCGCCCGGCGGATTGCAGGGATCGCGAGCGGCGCTCGAAGTAAGGGCGCACGATGTGCCGTTCATGATCGAGCACCGCCAACGTGTCTGCAAGCTCACTTTCGAGCACATGCTCGAGCCGCCGGAGAAGCTGTACGGCCAACAGATCGGATCGAACTACCAGGGCCAAGAGGAGACGCTCGGCAAGCACTTCCGCCGTCCTCGTGGAGACGCGGAACCTGCACCGGGCCCGCCGATCGGCGATCCGAACCAGCCGGCGTTGTTCTCGTGAGGACGACGCCGGCGAGACGCGGGCTGTCGGCCGATCAGCTTCGCTGAGCGCCTGGCGGCCGACGGGGCCGAGGGCGAGCGATGGCGGAGGTGGTTGGCCGTCGGAGGTGTGGTCGGACCCTGCGGGTTCGTGGCGGCCTGGGCGGCAGCCGGGAGCCGCACGGAGGGATATTCGCCGGTCAACGATGCGATCAGTTGGCTGGCGGCCTTGCATTCACCGACCCGCGCTCTGATGACCGGCGGTTTCGTCCTCTTCGGGGCGAGCATGCCTCTGTTCGGTATCGCGGTGCGTGAGGTGCTCCCTGGTCGGGCTTGGATGGCAGCGGTCGCGACAGGCGTCTGCACGCTGGCGGTCGCCGCCTTGCCCCTGGACTCCGGTGTCGATGGGCTGCATGCGCTGAGCGCCTTCCTCGGGTACGTCACTCTGGCCGCGACGCCATTGCTGGCGGCCCGGCCACTGGCTCGTCTCGGTCGCGCCCGAGCTGCCGGGCTGTCCGGTCTTGCCGGAACGGTCTCAGCGGCCACTTTGGCGATCAGTCTCCTCGGCCCGTGGCACGGACTGCTTCAGCGGGTGGGCCTGAGCGTCTCCGATCTGTGGGTCTGCGTCACGGCGTTTGAACTGCTCCGCCGAGTGAAAAGGGTCGCACTGGAGGGCGGTTGTATATACCCAGCAGGGGTATATACTCTCGGGACCGCATCAACCCGGAGGTCGGTATGCCTGGATACACCGAGAAGAAGGAAGCGATAGGCAAACGCCTGCGTCGGGTCGAAGGGCAGGTCCGGGGTTTGCAGCGGATGGTCGAGGAAGACGCCTACTGCATTGATGTCCTGGACCAGGTCTCGGCCGCCACACGGGCCCTACAAGCCGTGGCCCTCCAGCTCCTCGACGACCACATGGCCCACTGCGTGGCCGACGCGATGGCCAGCGGCGGCGAGGCAGCAGAGGACAAGGTGGCCGAGGCATCGGCCGCCATCGCAAGGCTGGTGCGGTCATGACCACCGTGCTGGCCGTCACGTTTGGTGATCTCGGCTCGAGCATCCGCGAAGGCTTCTTCATGTTCTGGGAGACGTTGTGGGCCCTGGTGCTCGGCTTCGGCCTATCGGGCGTCGTCCAGGCGTTCGTGTCCAAGGACGCCATGCAGCGCGTCCTCGGCGACCACCGGCCGGCCACCATCGCCAAAGCATCGGGGTTCGGGATGATGTCGTCGAGCTGTAGCTACGCCGCCTCGGCCATGGCCAAGTCGCTGTTCCAGAAAGGTGCGGACTTCGTGGCGGCGATGGTGTTCATGTTCGCCTCCACCAACCTCGTGGTCGAGCTAGGCGTCGTATTGGTCGTCCTCCTGGGGTGGCAGTTCGCAGCCGCCGAGTTCATCGGTGGACCGATCATGATCGCGTTGCTCGCCTTGGTCGGCGGTTTCGTGTTCCGTCGAGCTGCCGTGGATGCCGCCCGTCAGCGGCTGCAGAGCGGCCAAGCCGGTGGCCACGACCATCAGGCCATGGTGGGTGTCAGCGACGAGCGCCAAGCGGAGCTCGAACGGACACCATGGCCGATGAAGCTCCGCTCGAAGGCGGCATGGTCAGACGCCGCCAGCTACACCATGGCCGACATCAAGATGCTCCGGAGAGAGCTGGTCATCGGCTACACCGTGGCTGGCCTGCTGGCCATCCTGGTGCCCATGCAGGCCTGGAACGACGTGTTCTGGCGGGGTCATGGCGTGTGGACCAGCGTCGAGAACGTCATCGTCGGCCCGTTCATCGCGTTCATCAGCTTCGTTTGCTCGATCGGCAACGTCCCCATGGCCGCTGCCCTGTGGCACGGCGGGATCAGCTTCGGTGGCGTGATCAGCTTCATCTTCGCTGACCTCATCGCTCTTCCGCTGTTCCTCATCTACCGCAAGTACTACGGCAAGAAGCTGGCGTGGCGGCTGTTCGGGGTGTTCTACGCGGTGATGGCGGCCGCCGGGCTCATCGTCGAGGGCCTCTTCGCCATCACCGGCGGCATCCCGAAGAACCGGCCCGAGAACATCGTGACCACGCGCTTCCAATGGAACTACACGACGTTCCTCAACCTGTTGTTCATCGTGGTGTTCGCCGTCCTGTATTGGCTCTACCGAAACCGGGAGCGGCTCGGCGGGGGGCAGGGATACGCGATCGACCCGGTGTGCGGGATGCAGGTTCGCACCGCTGATGCGCCGGCGGAGGTGACGATCAGTGGGCTGACTCGGCACTTCTGCTCAGACCACTGCGCCGAGCGGTTTCGAGCCGAGCCGGACCGGTTCACCGATGAGCCGGAGCGGTTCGGCCGCCCGACGCCGAGCCTCTGAGGTACTCGCCGGGCCGAGTGATCACCAAGGTCACTCGATGTGTTCACCGATGTCCTCACCCGCGTCAGATTCGTCCTCGTCCATCAACTCGGTCTCCAGCGCCTCGCGGGCCGTGGTCTCATCGACCGGTTCCCGTGCCGCCTGGTCTTCGGTCTCGGCTTGGACGTCTTCTTGGGGGTCGCTCATGTCCTCCCGCTACCCCCGATCGGCCGCAATGAGACCGCGCGCTGGCAGATCAACGCCGATCAGCTGGCTGGAGGTAGCGCGGGGCGCCGGTTCAGGCGGTGAGGAGGCGGAGGACGGTGCGCTCCTTGCGGTCGAGGGTCGGCGTGTCGCGAGAGTGGCGCCAAGCCTCGTGCAGCTCACCGGCGCGATAGGCGTCGGGGATCGCCGGGTGGACATAGCAGGACCGACACACCGCCCGGGTGTTGCCGAGCACCTCGGCCGCGACGTCGTAGGCCGCCAGCACAGACTTCTCCGCTTCGGTCGCCGTCTCCGGCGGCCGGCCCAACGCCAATGTGGCAGCCGCTACCGCGGTACCACCCCAGGTCCGGAAGTCCTTGGCCGTCACCGTGCCGCCGGCCAGCTCCCGCAGGTAGGCGTTGACGTCGGTGGAGGTGACATCGACCAAGGAGCCGGCCACTTGATAGGCGAACAGCTCTTGGCCGCCGAGCTCATGGCACTGGTGGACGATACGAGCGAGCTCACGGTCGTCGAGGGTCATCTCCCGAGGCAGGCCACCCTTGCCCACGAAGTCGAAGGCGATCCGTTCGCCCTCGACGTCCACATGGTCGGGCTTGAGGGTGGTCAACCCGTAGGACTCGTTGTCTGCCGCGTAGGAGTCGTTGCCGACCCGGATCAGCGTGTCATCGAGCAGCTTGACCACGAGCCCGAGCACCTTCTCGCGGGGCATGCCACGACGCTTGAGATCGGCGGCGACCGCCTTACGGAGATGCGGGAGCGATCGTCCGAAGGCGGCCAGGTTGTCGAACTTGTCGGTGTCGCGAACCTCGCGCCAGCGAGGGTGATATCGATACTGCTTGCGATCTCGGTCATCCCGTCCGGTAGCCAGGATGTGTCCGTCCGGACGAGGACAGATCCAGACGTCGGTCCAGGCGGGCGGGATGGCGATAGCCGCAATGCGGGCCCGCTCTCGCGGGTCGGTCACCACTGACCCGTCGGGCTTGGTGTAGCTGAACCCGCCACCACGCTTGCGCCGACGGATGCCCGGTTGCTCGTCGGACACATAGCGCAGACCTGCGTCGGCCGCCGCCTCCGCTGGTTCACACGACGCGGTCACAGCCCCTCACTGCCCCAGTTCGCACTGGGTGAGACCAAAGCGGACCGGCGCAGCAATACGACGCCACCCGGCAGAGCATACGGGCGGCCTGCACGAGACCGACCACCGTCGTACCCTCCGCAGGGCAGGCCCTCGACCCGGGAGGTGGACGATGTCGCTCGCCTATGCCAGTGGCCCATCCGATCAGCCCCTCCTCGGGCAGACGATCGGTGACAACCTGGGTCAGACGGTCCAGCGGTTCGGCGACAACGAGGCCCTGGTGGTTCGTCAGCAGGGCGTTCGCTGGACCTATCGGCAGTTCGACGTCGAAGTCGACCGCGTGGCCAAGGGCCTGTTGGCCCTCGGTGCGTCGAGAGGGGATCGGCTCGGGCTCTGGAGCCCGAACTGCGCCGAATGGGTGCTCGTGCAGTACGCCACAGCGAAGCTGGGTGTGATCTTGGTGAACATCAACCCGGCGTACCGCAGCCACGAGGTGGCTTTCGTGTTACGCCAATCGGGCTGTCGGTTCCTGGTGGCGGCCACCGAGCTCAAGACCAGCAACTACCGGGAGATGGTCTCGGAGGTTCGCGACGAGCTGCCTCAGCTGGAACATGTCGTCTTCATCGGGACCGACGACTGGACTGAGCTCCTGGCCGGCGGCGAGCCGCTCGACGCCGCCCAGATCGCCGACCGCATGGCCAGCCTGGAGTTCGACGAGGCGATCAACATCCAGTACACGAGCGGCACGACCGGGTTCCCGAAGGGTGCCACCCTCAGCCACCACAACATCTTGAACAACGCATACTTCGTGGCGGAGGGATGCCGTTACACCGACCAGGACCGGGTGTGCATCCCGGTGCCCTTCTACCACTGCTTCGGGATGGTGATGGGCAACCTCGGCTGTACCACCCATGGCGCCACGATGGTGGTGCCGGCCCCGGTGTTCGAGCCTGAGGCCACGCTCGAGGCAGTGCAGGCCGAGCGCTGCACGAGCCTCTACGGCGTGCCGACGATGTTCATCGCCCAGCTCGCCCACCCCGACTTCGCCTCCTATGACCTGTCCAGCCTGCGCACTGGGATCATGGCCGGCTCGCCGTGCCCCGCCACGGTGATGAAGCAGACGATGACCGACATGCACATGGAGGAGGTCACGATCTGTTATGGCATGACCGAGACATCGCCGGTGAGCACCCAGACCGCGGCCGACGATGGGATCGATCAGCGCGTGGGGTCGGTTGGCCGGGTTCATCCTCACGTCGAGATCCGGGTGGTCGACCCGGCCACCGGCCGGACCGCGCCGCGAGGCAGTACAGGGGAGCTGTGCACCCGCGGGTACTCGGTCATGCTCGGCTATTGGGAGGAACCGGAGAAGACTGCCGAGGCGGTCGATGCGGCGCACTGGATGCACACCGGCGACCTCGCGGTGATGGACGAGGACGGTTATCTCAGCATCGTCGGCCGCATCAAGGACATGGTCATCCGCGGCGGCGAGAACGTCTACCCGCGCGAGATCGAGGAGTTCCTCTACGGCCATCCCGACATCGTCGACGTCCAAGTGATCGGAGTACCAGACGAGCGTTACGGCGAGGAGATCATGGCCTGGCTCCAGGTGCGGGACGGAGCTTCGCTCGATATCGACGGTGTGCGGGCGTTCTGCGAAGGCCGTATCGCGCACTACAAGATCCCCCGTTACGTCCGCGTGGTCGACGAGTTCCCGATGACCGTCACCGGCAAGGTGCAGAAGTACAAGATGCGCGAGGAATCGCTGGAGCTGCTCGCGCTCGGGGCAACGCCGGATCAGTGATCAGCCTGCCGCCGATCATGCCTTGGGCAGCACTCGGAACGCGCCCCGCATGAACGGGTGGATGCGGCAGAAGTAGGTATAGGTGCCGGCTGGCAGGTCGGCCGGCGTGTGCCACTCGACGGTTCCCGAGGTCGGCGGTCCGGCCGCTCCCAGCTCTCCCGAATCGAACTGCACAGTGGCATCGGCCAACGGGTAGGCCACCCCGGTCTCCAGGTTGCACGGAGCCTTGCACGCAGTGATCGTGTGCCAGATGCCTGGTCCGACCGGTGCGTCCTTGTTGAAGAACTTCAGGGTGCCGCCCTGGCGAACCGACGGGATGGCCGCACCCTTCGGTGAGGACATGTCACCCCGGGCCCAGATGAAATCGATGATGTCGATCTGACCGGGAGCGGGGGAGTCGGCCCGCGTGGTCATATCAGCCATGTCGTGGCTCTTCCCACCGTGGTGGCTGTTCTCCGGCAGGTGCCCATGGGTCACGTGGCCTGGTCGATCGACGCGCTGTTGGAACGGGTCGGCGCCGCCCGCGCCGTCGACCATCCACACCATCGAGATGCCCATCGACTCGTACCACGACGCGCGCCGGGTGTCATAGGTGGTGGAGATCGACAGCACGTCGCCAGGTCTCACCGCAACGCGCCAGTCGAGCGGCGTGACGGTCATGGAGACGTCCCACGACACCGCGCCGGCCGGCTCGTAGTACTTGGCCTCGGATCGGAACAGGCGCACGGTGTCGCCGCTGGCCGCTTGGGCTGCCTTCGAGCCGGGCGGCGCTGACGCGCCGGGCCGAGTGAGGTTGATGTCGTCCCACAGGCCGCCGGGATGCAGGTGGCCACCAGCGGAGATGAGCATCCCGGGGCGATCGGCGGTCCAGGTGTTCTTGGCCGGCTGGCCGCGGTACGGGTCGATGGCCTGGTCGGGGTATGTGAAGCGGCCGTTCGTGCCTGACCCCTTCAACGCGTCGAACACCGGATAGGTGCTGCCGTTCTGGACGTCGAGCCAGACCGGGCGGGCGGGCCGCATGGTCTTCGCCGCCGCCGCAGTAGCGGGCAGGAAGTCGATGTCATAGGTGATCCACACCTGGTCCCGCTTGGCGGTCAGGTTGTGGAGCATGTAGTTGATCAGCCACCTATCGGAGGCGTGGTACTGGTAACCGAAACCCGAGGGCATGACGGTGATCGTCTTCTCCTCGCCGGCGGCCACGAACCGCTCAGGGAACCCCGGGAACGTGATGTCCTTCTGGGCCAGGTTCAGCCAGACGCCATGGTGGAGGTGGATCACGTCGACCGGTGGGACCTTGCCGTCCTTGCGCACCAGGTTGGGGGCGATCCGCAGGATCCAGCCGTCCTCTCTGGGCTGGGGGATCTGACCCTTGCTGAACGTGATGTTGTTCTGACCCGGCTCGATGGCGATCGGCCCGAACGTGTAGTGCATCCGCATCGTGCCGGCCGGCGCACCCGCGACGTGCTTGTCGATCCGCTCGGCGGCCGGCTCGGCTCCGGCAACGGAGCGCTCGGGGCCGGGACCGGCACCGATCCTGCGGGCGGCGGTAGACGTCGATCTGGGGCGCGCCTTGGCCTGCGACTTCGGGGTCGAACCACCGTCGGAACAGGCGACGAGGAGGGTGATGGCGAGGAGCGCGCCAACGGTGGCTCTACGGGTGATCATGGCTGCACGTTACCGCCGGTAACGGACGAGCCGCGGTCGACGGCAGTGGTACCAGCGGCCCGCGTAGTCGGCGGATCGCCGGGAGCCCGGACGCGAGCGAGCCGCCAGTGCAGGTGCACCAGCGGCCCGAGCGGTATGACGAAGTTCGTCAGATGGGACGGACGTTCTGGGCTTCTTCGCCCTTGCGTCCGGGAGCAACGTCGAACTCGACCTTCTGCCCCTCGTTCAACGACTTGTAGCCGCTGCCCTGGATGTTCGAGTAGTGGACGAACACGTCGTCACCCTGCTCACGTGAGATGAAGCCGTAGCCCTTCTCTGCGTTGAAGAACTTTACGGTGCCTGTTGCCAATGCATTTCTCTTCTCTTGAATGCGGACCGATCCGTACGACCAACCCGTCGACGCGCCAGTGTAGGTGCCTGGCCACCCGCAAGGAACATTCCGGATCCCATCTCGGCTTGGAGGGTGTGGGATCAGTGCCTCGTCAGTCACCGTCGGCCCGGCGGAACGTGGCATCGCGGAGGGCGAAGGACGCCACCTGCGTGCGGTTCGTCAGGCCCAGCTTGCGGAAGGCCCGGGAGAGATGGGTCTTGACGGTCTCCACACTGATGAACAACGCCTCGGCGATCTCGGCGTTGCGCCTCCCCAGCGCCACCAGAGCCACGATCTCGCTCTCGCGCTCCGACAGACCGGCGTCCTTGCCCGGCCACAGGCGAACGTCGCGATTCGCGGCGACACCCGCACCGTAGGACTCGACCACCACCTCCCCGCCGGCGATCCGCTCTATCTGGTCGACCAACACGTCGGCCGGCGTCGCCTTGGACAAGTAGCCGCTGACGCCGGCGTCGAGGGCCTGCCGCACCGCTTCCTCGGTGACGTGCGCCGAGTACACGGCGACATAGCGCACCTTGTCCTTGCCCAACAGTCGTTGTAGGGCCGCTAGTTCCAGGCCTTGGCGGCCGAACGTGTCGTACAAGGCGACGTCGACCGGAGGGCCGTGCACCGGCTCTTCGATCCGGATGGAGTCGCCCAATGTGATGCGGTCACGGTATGGCGCCAGCATGGCGCTCACTCCCGCCACCACGACCTCGTAATCGTTGACCACCGCCAACCGCGGCACCGCGGAGCTTGCAGGACCGCTCGAGCCCTTGGTCATGGTCTGTGCGGTTCTGCATGAGAGGCGGCTCGCCGTTCGGGTGAATCACCCGAACGGGTGACAGGTGCGCTTGGCGGTTTGCCTAGAGTGCAGGACCAGGTGCGCGACGGTCGCGTCCGGGGCGCGCGGGGCGCAGTTGGCAACCACAGGAGCAACGTGAACGCGGGATATACCCAGCTCTCCGTCCGGACCGAGCGGCGCGATGACCGCGTGGTGGTGCGGGTCTCCGGAGATCTGGACCACGATTCGGCCCCTGCGGTGCAGGCTGCGTTGGAGCCGGACACAGCCAATGGCATTCGCCAGTTCGATCTCGACTTGAGCGGCGTGACGTTCATCGATTCCGGTGCTCTCCAGGTGTTCATCGCGGCCCACAGAGCCCTGCAGGAGCTCGGGGGAGGCCTGCATGTCGTGGCAGCTTCGCCAGTAGTGGCTCGCATCCTCGATCTGACCCGTCTTGGCGAGATGTTCGGCGGGTAAGTGGGGGAAAGGTCTCCGGTACCCGCGTCAGCAGGTTCGTATTCACTTGGCGGACGTGCCCTGGTTCGGGCCCGTCTCAGCGAATCGGCGAACCCCAGTCCGTCTCCCTGCGCAACACCGGCTTGAGCACCTTGCCGCCGGGGTTGCGAGGCAGCACCTCGTCGCGCACAGCGAGGTACTGCGGGACCTTGAAGTCGGCAAGGTGGGCGCGGGCATGGGCGAGGAATGCCTCACGGTCGAACGCCGTGCCAGGCGTGGGCACGATGACCGCGCCGACCTTCTCACCCATCATCGGGTCCGGTACGCCGATGACGGCCACTTCGGAGACCCCGGGCGCTGCCGCCAGAGCGTTCTCGACTTCGACGCAGTAGACGTTCTCCCCGCCTCGGTTGATCATGTCCTTGGCCCTGTCGACGATGTAGGTGAAACCCTCACCGTCGATCCGGGCGAGGTCACCGGTTCGGAGCCAGCCGTCGCGGAACGCCTCGGCTGTCGCCTCCGGCTTCGCCCAGTACCCCATCACGACGTTGGCGCCGCGAATCAACAGCTCGCCGACACCGGTCTCCGCGTCCGCTTCGAGGAGATCCAGGTCGACGACGGGTACCGGGAAACCAACGGAGTCGGCGTGGCTCGCGGCATGCTCGTCCGGCAGGAAGGTTGACACGCTCGAGGTCTCCGACAGGCCGAAGCCGTTGCCGACCTTCGCCCCGGCGAAGGCCTCCTTGACCTGACGCACCAGCTCGGGCGCTATGGGCGCTCCGCCGTAGGTCGCGAAACGCACTCCGCGGACGTCGAAGTCGGCGAAGTTCTTCTGGCTGATCGCCAGCCAGAAGATGGCGGGCACGGTCGTGACGACGGTGATCCGCTCTTCGACGATCGCCGAGAGAAACCGCTGGACCTCGAAGGTCGGCATCACGACGGCGGTGCCACCCTGCTCGAGGGTCGGCAGGAGCTGGCTGTTGCAACCAGTGACATGGAACAGCGGCACGCTGATCAAGTTGCGCACCGTTGGGTCGCTCTCCGGCATGCCGATGACCCGGCGGCAGTTCTCGGAGTTGGTGAGGAAGTTCTCATGGGACGTCATCGCCCCCTTGGGAAACCCGGTCGTGCCCGACGTGTAGAAGATCGCCGCCAGATCGCCGAGCGCGAGGCCTTCCTCGACGATGGGCTCGCCGTCGGGCAGCGGCGCACCCGGCTCCACCACGAAGGAAGCTCCGGAGTCCTCGACGACATACGCGACCTCGCGGTCGGTGAAACGGGTGTTGACCGGCACGACGATCGCGCCTGCCATGAGGGTCCCGAAGAACGAGAGCACCCAGTCGAGGCCGTTGCCGTGATGGATCGCCACCCGATCGCCGGGTCCGATCCCGGCGACTCGTAGTCCTCCGGCGACTCTGGCTGCGCCGTCCCACAACTCTCGGTAGGAGACTCGCGGGCCGTCCAGGACGACGACCGCCTCGGCCTCAGGATCGCGCTGCACCGACGTCTGTAGCATCGCTACCACTGAACCGGGCAGCTGGGCATAGCGCTTGATCCCCTGCTCGTCGCGCTGAACACCGGTCATGTCGAACGGGTCCATCAATACGCCCCGACCTGTTCGAAGAAACGGCGTGGAGTGTGAGCGAGCATCGTCTCGATCTGCTCGTCGGTCACGCCATGGTCTCGCAGGTACGGCAGGACGTCTTGCTCGATGTGCAGGTAGTGCCACTGGGGCAGGAAGTCCATGACGCCCGGTGCGAGCCAGTCGATGTAGCACGAGGCATCGTGGGCCAGCACCATGTTGTCGCTGAACCCGCGCCGGCACATCTCCACGACGATGTCGGCACGGGCCTCGAACGTGGTGTCGAGGTTGATCCCGAACCGGTCCATGCCCAGCACGTAACCGGCTGAGGCCAGCTTCTCGAGGTGATCCGCGTCGGTGGTGTCTCCGCTGTGACCGAGCACGACCCGGCGCGGGTCCACACCCTCATCGTCGAGCACCTGCTGCGCGGCCAGGCCGGTCTGGGTGCCGGGGTGCGTGTGGATCGTGATCGGGACACCAGTCTGCCGGTGGGCTTTCGCCACAGCCCGCATGACGCGCTCGACACCAGGAGTCATGCCTTGATGATCGATCGCGCACTTGAGCATGCCGGCTCTGACACCGGTGCCGGCGATGCCGTCTGTGATGTCCCCAACGAACAGATCCACCATCGGCTCTGGCACCGGCTGGCCGAGGAACGGCTCGAGCGCGGGGCCCCGATAGTGGAAGAAGAAGGGCACGTCGTCGTAGGTGTAGCAACCAGTCGCCACGATGATGTTGAGGCTCGGCACCTGCTCAGCGATCCGTTGGATGCGCGGGATGTAACGACCGAGCCCGATGACGGTCGGGTCGACGATCGTGCGCACGCCCGAGTCGGACAACGCGCCGAGCTTCTGCACTGCGTCGGCAACGCGGCTGTCCTCGTCCCCCCATTCCTGGGGGTAGTTCTGCTGCACGTCAGCGTTGAGGACGAACACGTGCTCGTGCATGTAAGTCCTGCCGAGCTCGGCGCTGTCGACGGGACCCCGAACGGTCTGAACCTCTGTCATGTCCACCTCCAAGCGGCTGAGGACATCCTCCTACAGATCGTCAACCGCGGCTCCGGGGCTGCGAGTGGCCGTCAACCAACCAAGTCGACGGCCGCTCGCAGGCGCTCCTCCACGGCCTCGGCCGTTGACGCACCCGCCGTGTTGAGCACAAGTCGGTGGACACCGGTCGCGTCAAAGGCTTCCAGAGCCTCGGCGTCGAGGCGACGGCGAGGCGTCACGCTGATCTCCAGCTCGCCCAGCTCCGCCGGGCGCCCCACGATCTCAGCGGCCCGGCGCAGTCCCTCTGTGCACTCGTGCGCGGCCTCGGGCGTCAGGGCGAAGCCATACCAACCGTGGCCGAAGGCGACCGCTCGACGGAACGCGGCTGGCGTGTGACCTCCGACGACGAGCCTGGGACCACCTGCTTGGACCGGCCGAGGATGGGCGTCGACCCCGGCGAAGTCGACGAACGGACCATGGTGGTCGACCGGTCCAGCCTGGCTCCACAATGCGCGCATGGCCACGATGTGGTCGTCGGTACGCGCGCCGCGGTCGGCCATCGGCACGCCGATGGCGGTCATCTCCGGTTCGAGGTATCCGGCGCCGATGCCGAGCAGGAGGCGCCCACCGCTGAGAACGTCGAGGCTTGCAGCCTGCTTGGCCAGCACCAGCGGGTTGCGCTGCGGGAGCACGATGATGCCGGTTGCCAACAGCAGGCGCTCGGTGGAGGCGGCGACGAACGCAAGGTGAACGAGCGGGTCGAGGATCGGGTCTGTGGGCTCCATCGGTGACGGAGCCACGCGAGGGTTGGGCACGACAACATGCTCACCCGCCCAGATCGAGTCGAAGTCGAGCGCCTCGGCCAGGCGGCCGAAGCGGACTGTGTCGGCTGGACCGTACGTTGCACCGGAGTTGATGCCGAACACTCCGAGCTGCACAGCGGGACGATAGCGAGTGGAGCCTCGAACCCGTCCACCTCATGTCGGGCAGGATCTCACCCGGGCCGAGCCTTGACACTCGGTCGATCGCGGCCCATGGTGCGAAAGTGAGGCACTCGCGTGCATCGCCCTGCTGTTGGCTGGTGCGACCCGCAGTTGCCTTGATCCCACCACCGGAACACCGCCGCCCCCCGGCGCCAGCGTGCCGGCCTTCCAGGCACAGACGTTTCTGGTGACCAGCCGCGACGTGAGTTCGACGTGGCGGCCCGGGTGCCCCGTTGCGCCGGCTGAGCTGCGGCGGCTCAGCGTCAGCCACTGGGGGTTCGACGGAACGGCGCACCTCGGCGAGTTGATCGTGCACCGCGATGCCGCCGCGGCGATGGTCCAGGTGTTCCACCGGCTCTACGACATCCGGTTCCCCATCCATCGCATGCACCGAGTCGACTACTACGGCGGCAGCGACGACCGGTCCATGGCCGCCGACAACACGTCGGGCTTCAACTGCCGCCTCCGAACGGGGTCCACCACCGTGTGGTCTGAGCACAGCTATGGCAAGGCGGTCGACGTCAACCCGGTCGAGAACCCCTATGTGAACGGGACCAGTGTTCTGCCACCCGCTGGGCAGCCCTACACCGACCGTCGGTTGACCGTGCCGGGGATGGTGCACTCAGCAGACTCGGTGGTCGCGGCGTTCGCGGCGGTCGGCTGGTCATGGGGCGGCGCATGGACCCGCCCGATCGACTACCAACACTTCTCCCGCTCTGGCCACTAGCCCGGACCACATCTGTGGTCCCGGCCGGCCTCATCGCCGGAACTGGTCCAGGACCGCCTCAGCCGCCGGTTGTCGGAGCTGCAGGACCTCGGCGCCGTTGCTCAACTTGGCCGGGGTGACCGGGAGCTTCACGGTCTCGGGGTTGAAGCTGCCCATCTTCCAAGCCAAGTTGAAGGCATCTCTCAGGTTCATCTCGTCGTCGATGCGCAGCCCCTTGGACATCGACGATGCGATGTGAACCAACTTGAACGGGTTGTGCGTGCTGCCCGCTTTGTTCAACACCGCCCTCAGGAACGTCTGTTGACGGAGCTGGCGGTTGACATCAGGTAGGCCGCCTTCGGGTCGCTCCTTGCCGGCCACGATCTCGACGTAGTGCCGAGACCGTGAGTAGGCGAGGGCCTGGGCACCGTCGAGGTGGACTCGGCCGGCCTTCTTCACGTCCAGACCTGAGTTGCGGTCGAACGCTGGGTTGGCGAAGGCGATGTCGACACCGCCTGCCGAATCGACCAAGCCGCCGAAGCTCACGAAGTTGACCTCGAGGTACCGGTCGACGGGAATGCCGAGGTTGTCCTTGATCGTCTCGACGAGGCTCGACGCTCCACTGTTGTAGGCGGCGTTGATCTTCTGTTGGCGGCCGCTGGGGGAGATCTTGACGTACAGGTCGCGGGGGATCGACAACATGCGGGCGCCGCCGCCTTGCACCCGCAACAGCATGATCGTGTCAGAGCGGTTGCCGCTCACGCCCGGTCGGTTGTCGGTGCCGACCAGCAGGTAGTTGGTGGCTCGGCCTCCGCCATGGCGCAGCTGATGGCCAACCTCCACTCGCTCGATCTTGTTGAACACCCGGTTGGCCCACAACCACATGCCCAGGCCGCCGCCCACCAGCAGCAGGATGAAGACCAAGAACGCGATCAGGGCGATGCGGCCCTTGCTGCGCCGCCGCCGAGGGCGGTCAGTGCCCGGCTCGTCGCCGGGTGATCCGTCAGGGCCGATGGCCGGCTGTGAGCTCCGCAGACGGTGGGTCACCTGCTCGCCGCCCACACCCAGCGCCACTCCGCCGAACAGCCAGAAGAGCAGGTTCATGGCCGATCCGGGCCGAGGTACTCCGCCGAGATGCGCCGCCGGGTGGCGTCGTCGAGCGCCCCGGTGGCTCCGGCATCGATCGGACGATCGGCCGAGGAGGTCTTGGCGGAGGGCCGGTCAGCGATGTCGAAGCGGAGCCGCAATGGCCCGACCTCGATGGAGTCACCCGGCCTGAGCGTCACCTCACGACCGGCGATGAGCGCTGAGCCGTTTACGCGCGTGCCGTTGCTCGAACCCTCGTCAACGACCACCCAGTCCGGGCCACGTGGCCGGACGACGGCGTGGCGGCGGCTCACCCGCTTGTCATCGACCACAACGCTCATGCCCTCGGCCCGTCCGATCGTGACCGGCTCGGCACCGAGTGCGATCCGCTCGTCGCGGTCGAGGCGGTGCAACATGAGGCGGCGACTGCCGGCGGCCGGGAGCAATGGCGGAGGCGGCGCTGAGGGACCCGCAGGCGCGATGGCTGGGGCGCTCGGGGGTGGAGCGGGCTCGGCGGACCGCGGCCCTTCGGGGGGAACCGCGAGAACCCCAGGCGCGCCGGGATGGCGCGAGTCGTCGCCCTTGACCTCGATGCTGACCGCCCCGTCGAGCACCCAGCCGTGCTGAGCCGACGCGGCGCGCAACGCCTGGGCCAGGCCGTCGGTGAAGAAGCGGGGGGCCGCTTCGACGGCTGAGGCATCGGCCGGGTTGAGGCGCACGACGTACCTGGTGGGCACCATCACTTGGCCACCTCGACCATCCCGGACGTGACGCATCATCTCCGAGAAGACCGCTCGCTGGAGCTCAGGTAGGGAAAGCCCCCTCCGGCGACCCAGTGCGCCGCCCACGTTGCGGGCCACCGACGCGGCGGTCGCCGTTCGCGACGGCCGGCGCAGCATGCGCGACGCGAGGAAGCCGAAGGTTGCACCGAGGACGAGGGCGAGCGCTTGCAGCATGGGCCGAACGGGATCCGGCCCTCAGAACAGAGGAGCCGACTCCGAGACGTCGAAGCGGGTGGCCGCGGCCGGACCGGCCAGGAGCTCGCCGGCCACGCCCATGAACTCGGCCATGTGGGGAGCGTCGAAGTGGGACTTCAGCGCTTCCTCGGAATCCCACCGTTCGAAGAAGTAAAAGACGTCCGGGTCGCTCAGGTCAGCCGAGAACGTGTAGTCGGCACAGCCCGGTTCGGCGCGGGTGGCCGCCATGAGAGCGGCGGCGGCGGCTACGGCCCGGTCGCGCTGATCTGGACGAATGGTCAACCGGCCGCTGATGACGATCATGGAAGCCTCCTGCCACGGGTCCGGCGTCAAGTTGCCGGCCAGGCCGACCCTGGGACCCTACGCTGCTGCCACCAGGTCTCGAGGTCATGAGGCCGAGTCAGCCGGGACGAACCGGACGGTCCTGGTCGTTGGGTCGGCGGTGATCAGGCGAACCTTGATCCGCTGTCCGAGCGGTAGGTGCGCCCCGTCGCAGCGGGCCCGCACCGCCGGCTGGTCTATCACCACGGTGCCTGAGCGCTCCGAACTGTCGGCGACCGCGGCGTCGAACGTATGGCCTTCCCGTCCGTGGAGCACGAAGGCCTCGGTGAGATCCACCGTCGCTCGTTCGAGCTGCTTGGCCAGGTGATCGCTGGTCTCCATCAACTCGGGTAGCTCAGGGAGCACGGAGCGGGCCCACCCCGGGACTTCGACGCCTGCGGCGAGGGCGACGCACACCTCAAGAGCGAAACGGTCGGCAAGGCGGCGTAGGGGGGCGGTGACGTGCGCGTAGGGGGCACCGACCCCTCCGTGACCCGGTTGCGCAGGGACGGTTCCATCGAAGGCGGTGTAACCGGCGCCCCGGAGCAGGTCAGCAGCCAGATCGATGAACGCGGCGTGCCGAGGATCGGCTCCATCTAGAGCGGAGACGACGTCACCGGGCGACGCGCCCCGCGGCCACGCAACGCCGAGTCCCGGCGCGGCCCGGCGGAGGTGGGCCACGGCCCGTTCCTCAGGAGGCGGCAGCGTGCGGAGCAGGCCGATCTTGCTTTCGAGCATCAACCCGGCGGCGGCCCTGCCCGTGAGCAGCGACACCTGGGCGTTCCACGTCTCAATCGGCAGCTGCGAGCGGAACACGACCGACCAGCGACCATCGGCACCGCTGACCACCTCCTGTTCGGGCAGGGCCAGGTCGATGGCGTCGCGCTCACGCGCCTGGCGCAGCAGGGCCTGGCCGAGCGCAGGAAACGCGCTAACCGAAGCGGGCGCGGTGCCGGAGTCGAGCACGGCCTGGAGGCCCGGGTAGTCGAGCTTCGCTCGGCTGCGAACCTGGGAACGGCGCACATCGACACCCGTGGTGGTTCCGTCGGCATCCACGTCGATGGTCCACAGGAACGCCGGCCGAACCTGGTCGGGGAGCAGACTGGCGGCGCCCTCGCCGAGGATCGGCGGATGTAGCGGCGTTCGGAGGTCGGGGCTGTACAGCGTCTGGCCTCGCCGTCGCGCCTCGGCGTCGACTGGATCACGTGTGGTCACGAACGCCGCGACATCGGCGATGGCGTAGTGCACCCGGAAGCCACCATCGTGCTGCTCGATATGGACCGCCTGGTCGAGGTCCATGCTTCCCGGCGGGTCGACCGTGACCAACGCGAGGTCAGTGTCATCGCCGGGAGGCAACTTGGGCGTTCGGGCCGCCGCCTCGGCGGCCGCCACCACCTCAGGCGGAAAGTCGGGGGGCACCCCGAGGTCGTCTCGCACGGCGGCGAAGTCGATGTCGGGGGGAGCGGTGGTGCGAGTGTGCTGGAGGACCACCCCGCGTGTCTACTGCCTGGTCGACCAGACCCGCGGCAGCGGCCGCCGCTGCTGATGGGCCTACGCGAGGCCTCTGACGAGCGGGCCATTACCCTCGCCGGAGTGGACGACGCCCCGATCGAGGCGCTCGACGCCGATGGGCGGGTCCCGATCCTGCCCCGCGCTGGGGACCAGGATCGATGGGAAGGTGACGTGGTCCTCTCCGACGGCGGGACCATGCATGTCCGCCCGATCCGGCCCGATGACGCTGATCGCCTTGTGCGCTTCCATGAGCGTCAGTCACCGGAAAGCATCTACTTCCGCTTCTTCTCGCCCCGTCCCCGGCTCTCGGTGGGCGAGATCGTGCGGTTCACCACCGTCGATCACCTCGACCGGATGGCGTTCGTCGGTCTGGTGGCCGACGAGCTGGTCGGCGTTGCGCGCTATGACCGTTTCAGGGCGACGAGCGACGCCGAGGTGGCCTTCTTCGTCGACGACGAGCACCACGGTCGCGGCATCGCGACGGTCCTGTTGGAGTATCTGGCCGTCGCCGCCACCGAAGCTGGGATCTCGAGGTTCACTGCGTCGGTGCTGCCCCAGAACCAGCGGATGCTCGGTGTGTTCCGGCAGGCCGGGTTCGAGGTGGCCAGCCGGTTCGGTGACGGCGTGGTCGAGGTTCAACTGGCCATCGAGCCGACGCCAGCCGCATCGGCCGCCATCGAGGAGCGGGCCAAGTCGGCCGAGGCGCGTTCGGTGGGACGCCTGCTGCATCCACGGTCGATCGCGGTCATCGGCGCCTCGCGCCGGCCCGGGACGATTGGGCACGCCGTGTTCGAGCAGCTCCTCGGCCACGGCTTCCGTGGGCCGCTGTTCCCGGTCAATCCCCTCGCCGATCACGTCGCGGGGGTGCAGGCGTGGCCGACGGTGCTCGACATCCCGGCCGAGATCGATCTGGCCGTGATCGCGGTGCCGCTCGCCGAGGTTCGTCACGTCATCGAGGAGTGCGCGGCCAAGCGAGTGCTCGGGCTGGTCGTGATCACATCGGGCTTCTCCGAAGCCGGCGCCGAGGGTGCAGCACGGGAACGTGCGCTCGTGTCACTCGCCCGAGGTCACGGGATGCGACTGATCGGTCCCAACTGCCTTGGGATGATCAACACGGACCCTGAGGTCGCCATGCACGCCACGTTCGCCGATGTCGAAACCCATCGGGGACGACTCGCCATCACCGCCCAGTCCGGCACCATCGGCGCGGCGATCGTGGACTACGCCGGCCGGGCGGGCCTCGGCATCTCCTCGTTCGTCGCCGTGGGGAACAAGGCCGATGTCAGCGGCAATGACCTCCTGCGGTACTGGGAGGACGACGAGGCCACCGACGTGGTGTTGCTGTACCTGGAGTCGTTCGGCAACCCGCGCCGTTTCTCCCGAATCGCCCGCCGGGTGTCACGCCGCAAGCCGATCGTCGCAGTGAAGGTCGGCCATCCCGACCGGCCGGCCACCGCTGGAGGAGCCGCCGATCGGGATGGACCGCCGGCGAGATGGGTCGACCCCGAGAACTGGCCGCCCGATGCCACCGCCGACGCGCTGCTGGCCCAGACCGGGATCATCCGGGTCGACACCCTGACCGAGATGGTCCACACCGCGGACGTCTTGCTCCATCAGCCGCGTCCGGCAGGCCGCCGGGTAGCGATCCTGTCCAACTCGTGGGGCCCGGGTCGGCTGGCTGCGGATGCGTGCATCGGGGCCAGCCTCGAACTGGCGGTCATCTCCGAGGCCACCCGGGCGCGCTTGGCGGCGTTGGTCGAGCCCGATCAGGAAGGCGCCGCCGATCATCGGGTGGACCTTCCCATCGGCTGTCCGCCTCAGGCCGTGGCCGAGGCCCTGCGCACGTTGACGGGTGACCCCGCGGTCGACGCGGTGATGGTGCTGCACGCCGCGCCGGTGGCCGTTGAAGGCGTGGAGGTGGCAAGGGCGGTCCTGGACGTGGCCGAGGTTGACACGGGCCGAACGATCGTCGCCTGCTTCCTCGGCAACCGCGACCCTTCGTTGTTACGTCGCGAGGGGATCGTGATCCCCGAGTTCCCGTTCCCGGAGGAGGCGGCCATGGCGCTGGCCCGAGCGGCCAGCTACAGCGCCTGGCGGGCCAGCCCAGCGGGCGAGCTGGTGACGTTCGGCGATGCCGATCCTGACGCCGCCGCTCGGTTGGTCGCCGCTTCGCTCCAGGGACAGCCTGACGGATGCTGGCTCGACCCGCTCGAGGCGACAGAGCTCCTCGCCACCTTTGCCATCCCTGGGATCCCTAGCGAGCTGGCCGACGATGCCGATGAGGCGGCCGAGGCGGCGAGGCGGATCAGCTACCCGGTCGCGCTGAAAGCGACCGGACTGGCCCGCCTGGCCAAGACCGAGTCCGGAGGGGTCGCACTGGATGTGCACGGCGACGCAGAGGTTCGGGAGGCCTACCGACGGATGAGCCAGCGCCTCGGCCCGGCCATGCACCCTGCGCTCGTGCAGGCCATGGCCGAGCCCGGAGTCGAGTGCCTGGTCGGGCTGCACCGCCACCCTGTGCTCGGTGACATCATGACCCTCGGCGCCGGGGGCGCGACGGCCGAGCGGCTCGAGCAGGTCGCGTTGCGGATCCTGCCATTGACCGACACCGACGCCGGTCGGCTCATCGACTCTTCCCGGATCGGGCCGTTGCTCGACGACGCCGGGGCGGGCACCCGGAGCTCGCTCGAGGATCTGCTGCTCCGCCTCGGCGGGTTGGCTGACGCAGTGCCCGAAGTGGCCCAGGTCCGCCTCAACCCGGTGTTCGTCCGTCCCGACGGGGCGGCCATCACCGACGCGCGGATCCGTCTCGAACCGTGGCTACCCGACCGACAACCGGCCGTGCGGCGCTTGTGAGCCGTGTGCTGCGCCCTAGAGCGCAGTACGCAGGGTTTCGACCGCCGCCGGGGTGATGGTGGCCCAATCGGCATCGGGCGCCTTGGAGACGGTGACGAAGTCGCCGGTGGCGAACACACCGACCACGCCGTCGATCTCGAACAGCGCCTCCGCCAACGGCTGCCCGGCGGCGGCCGCAGAGCTTTGGGCGTTGACCATCTGCGGGACCTTCACGTCGAGGGTGAACTTCATGGCGTTCGGGTTCGGTGTCTCGGCCGGTTCGGCATTAGCCATGCCCGGATCGTAGACGCCGCGGGTGACGCTCAACCCCAGGGCAGCCGAGCGGTCGAGCCTGTTTCGGGCACCACCGGCGAGGGCCTCTGCCGATCGGGATCGGGGAAGACCCGGGCCAGCGCGAACGCGGCAAGCACACCCGCGCCCATGCCGACCGCGTGGGCCTCCCAAGCCACGTTGGAGGAGGTGGGCGTGAAGAACTGGGTCACGAAGAACAGGCCGAGCACCACGAACGCCGGGATGTAGACGATCTGGAACGCCGCGCTGACCACCACCGTGAGGATCCGGCCCCGCGGTTTGAACACGAAGTAGGCGCCCATTATCACCGCGATGGCACCGGATGCGCCGACCACCGGCTGGATCGATCCGCGGTTGAACACCACGTGGCCGAGTGTGGCCACCACCCCGCCCACCAGGTAGAGGATGAGGTAGGGGATGTGACCCAGCCGATCTTCGACGTTGTTGCCGAACACCCAGAGGAACAACATGTTCCCGCCGAGGTGGAGCAGGCCGCCGTGGAGGAAGATCGACGTGATCAGGGCGAGCCACACGTGCTTGTGCTCGGGGAGGAGAGCGCTGCCGGATTCGAAGCCGAACTTGCAGCTGCCGCGGTCGGTGATACGAGCCAGGGGTTTGGCTCGCTCCACCTCACAGGGGATCGCTCCCCACTTGTAGATGAACGCTTGGGCCTGACGGGCCTGTTCGACGTCGTCCAGAGAGACATGATCCGAGTCCGCCCGGCCGCTCTGGAAGAACGCCGGTTGGAGGAACAGGAACACCACGATGTTGGTGGCGATGAGCGCCCAGGTCACCCACGGGGTGCGCCGAGTCGGTGCGTCGTCTCGCAGCGGGATGGCCATCTAGTGAACGTCTCCCGGCGGAGCGATGGGGGAGGCGTTGGAGAACATCACGTGGTCCGACCGAGCCGGAGGGCCATCGACATCTGGCGTTGCTCCTCCGGGTCGAGATGCGGGTCGGCCACCACGATCGTCCGTCCCGCGAGGTCATGGAGGCCTCGACCCGTGTCGGAGGTGAGGATGACGAGTATCGAGATGGCGGTGATCGGCCAGAGTGGCGGGACGTAGAGGAGCAGTCCCAGAACGAGTGCGCGGGCGAACGATCGACCGGGCGAAGGCGGTTCCCCGGTCTGCGTGTCGCGGACGACGAGGCCGGCCTGTCGGTGGCCGGCCGTGGCGCCCAGCCGGGCGATCCGCCACGTCTCGTCGACGACGAACACTGCGACCCAGAGCGCGGATGTGATGATTATGACGCTGAGCTTGGCCACCGGAAGCCCGGCCGTTCCGGCCAGGACGATGATGGCCAGGACGAGGACGGGTGCGTCGGCCAGGCGACGGGCCCGCGCCCGGCGACGATCCTCCAGGGTGGCGACGCGGCCCCAGCGGGTCATCCGGGGAGTGATGGCTGCGTCGGCGTAGCCGGGAAGGCTGGCCGTACTGATCGGCAGCTGCGCGGTGCGGCGGACAACGATCGTGCGACCGACGCGGTCCGGGAACCCACGCCGCAACGGCGACATGAGGGTTGACAGGAGGCCGATCGCCCAACCGGCCACCACCACCGTCGAGCAGACGGCGGCCGTCAACGAACGACTGAACGCAGCTCGGGCGCTTGGGTTGCCGGCATGGTCGAGCTCGGCCACCCGAAGCCCGAGCATCAGCTTGCCCGGCGTAGCCCCGACCGCGATCGTGCAGAGGGTCTCGTAGAGGGCGATCAGCACAGCGGTGAGAAACAAGGCGGCCGGCCACCGTCGACCGGGGACGATCGCGAACGCCACGATGACCAGGATGACCTCGATGACGGCATCGATGACACGGGCACCGATCCGAGCGCCGGCTTCGGCGGTCGGTCCCACCGCCTTCGGGCTGGTCGACCACCAAGGTGAGGAGCCGCCGGGATAGCCGGGCCAGGCCGGCGGGTACGGACCCGGCTGAGCCGGCGGGGTGGGCCAGCCGTATTGTGGCGGCCAGCCCTGTTGTGGCGGCCAGCCCTGTTGTGGCGGCCAGCCCTGTTGTGGCGGCCAGCCCTGTTGTGGCGGCCAGCCCTGTTGTGGCGGCCACCCGTATTGTGGCGGCCAGCCCTGTTGTTGCGGCCAAGCCTGTTGTGGGGGTGGAGCCGCCCTGGGTGGCTGTGGGGTCGGCCAGCCGCTCTGAGGTGACTGCTGCGATCCGGCCGGGGGCGTCTCCGGATCGGTCAGCGGTCTGCCATCTCCACGTAGGCACGTTCTCCCGCACCGACATACAGCTGGCGGGGCCGAGCGATCTTCTGGTCCTGCTCGAGGAGCTCCTTGTAGTGCGCCAGCCATCCGGAAACGCGCGGTATGGCGAAGAGGACGGTGAACATGTCGGTGGGAAAACCCATCGCCTGGTAGATGAGGCCGGAGTAGAAGTCCACGTTGGGATAGAGCTTGCGGCTGACGAAGTACTCGTCGGCCAGCGCCACCTCTTCGAGCTTCAACGCGATGTCGAGCAGTGGGTTCTTACCGGTCATCTCGAACACGTCATAGGCGGCCTGCTTGATGATCTTGGCCCGGGGGTCGAAGTTCTTGTACACCCGGTGGCCGAAGCCCTGCAGCCGACCATTGCCCTCTTTCACGCCTTTGATGAAGTCCTCGACGTTGTCGATGGAGCCGATGCCGGTCAGCATGCGTATGACCTGCTCATTGGCCCCTCCATGTCGAGGGCCGTAGAGAGCAGCGGCGGCCGCCGCGGTGGCGGTGTAGGGATCGGAGTGCGAGCTGCCGACCATCCGCATCGTCGCGGTACCGCAGTTCAACTCGTGATCGGCATGCAGGATGAACAGCACGTCGAGGGCGCGGGCGAGGGCCGGATTGGCCTCGAAGCGTGGCTCGGCGATCTTCCACATCATGGACAAGAAGTTCGACGGGAAGTCGAGGGAGTTGTCCGGGTACACGAACGGCATTCCCATGCTGAACCGGAAGGCACAGGCGGCGAGTGTCGGCAACTTGGCGATCAGGCGGACGATCTGGGCGTTGCGGACGTCTTCATCGAAGATGTCTTTAGCTTCCAGGTAGAACGTGGAAAGCGCAGCCAACGCGGACACCAGCATCCCCATCGGGTGGGCGTCGTAGTGGAAACCCTCCATGAACCGCTTTCGCACGTTCTCGTGGATGAACGTGTGGTAAGTGATGTCGTGCTTCCACTTCTCGTACTGCTCGGCGGTCGGCAACTCGCCGTAGATCAGTAGGTACGCCACCTCGAGATAGGTGGAATGTTCGGCCAGCTGCTCGATCGGGTAGCCGCGGTAGCGCAGGATGCCGGCGTCGCCGTCGATCTCGGTGATGGCGCTGGTGGTCGACGCGGTCTGGGTGTAGCCGGGATCGAAGAACCAGGTGTTGCCCAGCAGCTTCTTCCACTGGCCCGCATCCACTCCGCCGTCGATGATCGGGATCTCGATGGACTCGCCGGTGCGGTTGTCGGTGATGGTCACGCTCTCAGCCACGTTCGTCTCCCTGCGCCCGTTGCGTCGGCGACCCCTGTACCCGGGGCGCGCCATGTCCACACTGATGCTACCGGGCAGCCTCGCGTGGTCTCATCGCTAGCACCGGGACCTTCACTGTGGCGGAACGGGGTGAGCGACGAGATGAAGGTCGGGGTTGCCCGGAACCTCGCGTGCCACGACATCCACGAGCACATCGCGGACCGCTCGCGCCGGTGCGCTCAGTCGTGCGCGCCTCGGAACGGCCACGCCGACCGCCCGCGGGGTGCAACCCTTCAGCGGGATCCGGCGCCAGGGCCCGGCTGCTTCGCCCATCGGCACCGCGCTGGCCGGGAGAACGGCGACGCCGAACCCCTCGAACGCCAACGAGGCAAGCAAGCGCATCCCGTCGATCTCGGCTTGAGCGCGCAGGCGCATCCCGGCGCGGGAGGCATCCGCCTCGAGGTCGTCACGGAAGCCGGTTCCGCAGGGTTCGACCAACAGGGCATGATCGGCCAACTCGCTGAGCTCGATCTCCTCGCGGGAGCTCAGCGGGTGGCCGTCTGGCACGACCAGCACATGGTCCTCCTCGAACAGTTGCTCCGCGGCCACGTCCGGATGGGTCACGGGCAGGTTCACGACTGCGAGGTCGAGTCGGCCGACCGCCAGCTGGGGAACGAGCGACGTCGTGGTGGCGTCGATCAGGACCACGCGCACCTTCGGGTGGACGGCGGCCACCGCCTTGAGCAACTTCGGGGTCAGCCAGCGGCCGGTCGTGCCGATGATCCCCAGCCGGACCGAGCCCGAGATGTCACCGAGGGCGGAGGCCACGTCGGCGGTGAGAGCCTCGAGCTCGTACTGGATGCGCCGGGCCCGGGCCACCACCAGCTCACCGGGCTCGGTCAGCGCGCCCGACCGACGATCCACCAACGCCGCGCCCATCTCACGCTCGAGGTGGGCGATGTGGGTCGACACATTGGACTGGACCGTATGAAGCGCTCGGGCGGCGGCCGAGAAGCTGTGATGATCGGCCACCGCGGTCAACGCCGCCAGCTGCCGCAAGTCCATCGCTGGCCATGATGGCACTTATCGAGAGGAACTGTTGGACAGATCAGCCGAGATGGCGCACGATGCCGGCACACAGGAACGCCGAGGACGAGCTGGTTCCCCGCCAGCCCCTCAGGCGCAGGTCTCGGAGGGCTTCCCCCGGTCCCCGGGCCTCGAAGGAGCCGGTGCCATAGCACCGGCTCCTTCCGCGCACCGCCTCAGCTGGCCTGGCGAAGGCCCGGTCCGCCTACCATCCGGGCGTGGCAACATCTGAGGCTGCGTTCTTCGACTTGGACCGCACGCTCCTGCGGGGGGCCAGCGGGCCGGTCTTCAGCGAGATGCTCAAGGCCGTGGGCGTTCTTCCCGACCGGACGATCCCGGGCGAAGGGCTCGTGTACCGGCTGTTCGATGTCATCGGGGAAACGCTCCCCAGCATGCTCCTGACCCGCCAGGCGGCCCGAATGGCCTCCGGATGGCACCGAGAGGCGGTCCAAGAGGCTGGCCGACGAGCAGCGGAGCGCCTCGTCGACCAGGTGCCGCCGTTTGCCAAGGCGTTGATCGTGCAGCATCAAGCGGCGGGACGACCAGTGGTGATGGCCACCACCTCGCCCTATGACCTGGTGCGGCCACTGGCCGAGGCGCTCGGGGTCGACGACGTGATCGCCACCCGCTACGGCGAGCGCGACGGCGCCTATGACGGCTCGATCGCCGGTCACTTCGTGTGGGGCCCGGGCAAGCTGGCCGCGGTGCGGGACTGGGCAGCCAGCCATGCAGTCGACGTGGCCTCGAGCTGGGCGTACTCGGACAGCGTGTATGACCTTCCTCTCCTCGGAGCGGTGGGCCATCCGGTCGCCGTGAACCCCGATCCGCGGCTCCGGTTGGTGGCGATCGCTCGACGCTGGCCCCAGCAGTTCTTCGATGTGCCGGCCGGGGTGCCCAAGCTGGCCGGCGTCGAGCCGCAGCAGGTGATGCAGGCCTTCGCCCGGCCGCAACTCATGCCGGGGGTGCGCTTCGACATCGAAGGCACCGACCGGATCCCTAGCGAGGGCCCAGCCATCCTCGTCGGCAACCATCGCAGCTACTTCGACGGGCTCACCATCGGTTACACCGTGTCCCAGGTAGGTCGGCCGCTGCGGTTCCTCGGCAAGAAGGAGCTGTTCGACGCGCCGGTGGTCGGGCCGCTGGCCACCGCCATCGGCGGCATCCGAGTTGACCGCGGCACGGGTTCGGATGAACCGCTGCAGGCTGCCGCGGAAGCACTGCACGCAGGTCAACTCGTGATGCTCATGCCCCAGGGCACGATCCCCCGTGGCCGCGCTTTCTTCGACCCCGACCTCAAGGGACGTTGGGGAGCGGCGCGTCTGGCTGCGCTGACCAAGGCGCCCGTCATCCCGATCGGGTTGTGGGGCACCGAACAGGTGTGGCCTCGCAGCGCCCGGTTGCCGAACCTGTTGAACCTTGCCAACCCGCCGACGGTGCGGGTCCGGATCGGCTCGCCGGTGCCGCTGCTGTACCGCAGCGTCAACGCTGACACGAAGCGGGTCATGGCCGCCATCAGGGATCTGTTGCCGCCCGAAGCCCACGAACACCACGACCCGAGTCCTGAGGAACTGGCCCGCACGTTCCCGCCGGGCTACAAGGGCGATCCGGACAAGGAGCCGGCCCGCCGACCAGGGTCCGACTGACCGCTGGTCCGGTCAGTCGCTCCCGCCGGGCGCCCCGTCAGGTCCCAGGCAATCGAGGTATTTGGCGCCGAGCTTGGTGAAGTCGGTGCTGTTCGGGTCGATGGTCTGGCTGTCGTTCTTGAACACCAACTTGACCACGCACTTCGCTTCCTTGTCGGTCAAGCCCGAGCGCTTGAGGATGCCGAGGTAGGTCTTGCGGAGGTCACCGGGATCGATCGGGAGGCTCGTGCCTGGGTCACTCGTGTCGGTGGTCGACGTGTCGGGTTCGGTGGTGTCAGTGGTGTCGGTGGTCGAGGGGTCGGGCTCGCTGGTGGTCGGTTCGGTCTTGGGCGTGGTGACCTTGGGTCTGCTGCCAAGGTCAGGTGCGGCGTTGTCGTCGGTCTTGCCCGAGACGCCGCAACCCATCAGCACGAAAGCGCCAGCGGCAACGATGCTCAAGATGGTGGACGTCCGATGATCACGGCTCGACCGCATTACCACTCCCTGTTCGACGAACGGAGCAACCGCCTCATCCTGCACCCTCCGACCCGGCACCGCCATCGATGGCCTCGCCTGGTTCATCCGGACCGCGGCGCGCCGTCGGATCGGCGGCGGGGGCGGCCGAAGCGGCCCAGGCCGGGGGATCGCCTGTCTCGTACTCGATGAGGCGGCCCAGGGCTGCTCGGTAGGCGGCGTCGGCCTCCGCGGTCTGGCTTGGTGTCACTCGGGGCTGGGTTCGTAACCGCTTGACATCGGCGGCCGCCGCGTCTTTCGCCGCGGTCAGCCGCTGATGCTCCTCGGCGCGTCGCCGGCTCTCGCGTTCGGCTCGCTTCTGATCGCGTCCGGCAACCTGCTGTTGACGGATGCGGGCGGCGAACTCTGCGACGTCGGGATCGACCGTCGGGGTGGGCACGGCTTGGTCTTCGCGGGGCGAAGCTTCAAGGGCTCGGCGCGATCGTCGCCGGCGCGTCACGCCGCTCAGTCTCCGGTGACGCCGTCGATCCGTTCCCGGATCAGGTCGGCATGGCCGTTGTGTCGGGCGTACTCCTCGATCATGTGCACGAGGATCCACCGCAGGGAGACGTCCTGTCCGTGTCGCTGACGCTGGCCTATCTGGTCGAGGGACGCGGCGCCGTCCGCCAGCTCACGGGAGTGGTCGCACTCCGCGACGAACGTGGCGAAGTCGGCGTCGGCGTCCACGTCCGGCGACGGATGGAAGTCGCCGTCGGGGTCGCCGCCTTCGGAGTCGTCGTAGTAGAGCGGGTGAACGTCTTCGCCGGCCCAGTTCCGGAACCAGCCACGCTCCACCTCGGACATGTGCCGGACCAGGCCGAGCAGGCTCAGGTCCGACGGAGGGCACGACGCCATGGTCAGCTGCTCACGATCGAGTCCCTCGCACTTCTGGACCAGCGTGGCTCGGTGGAAGTCGAGCCACGCATTCAGCATGGTGCGCTCATCGGCCACCTTCGGGGGATCAGGGCGTTCGATGGCGGTCATGTCCGGCTGCGCTGACGGATGATGTTGAGCGCGCCCCCGGCGCGGAACCAGGCGATCTGCTCCTCGTTCATGGTGTGGTTCGCCTCGAAGGCGATCGTCATGCCGTCGGGCTTGACGATCTCGGAGTACACCGGGACGCCGGGCGCAAGGTCGGCCAAGCCGAGGAAGGACAGCTTGTCGTCCTCCTCGATCTGGTCGTAGGTGCTCGCTTCGGCGAACGTGAGCGGCAGGACGCCCTGCTTCTTCAGGTTCGTCTCGTGGATGCGAGCGAAGCTGCGGACCAGGATCACCTTGCATCCGCGATAGCGAGGCTCCATGGCGGCGTGTTCCCGCGAGGAGCCCTCGCCGTAGTTCTCGTCACCGACCGCGACCCACGACACGCCGGCCTGGTGAAGGTGCTTGGCGATGTCCGGGAAGGGCTTCGTCTCGCCATCGAGGGGATCTCTGCCGGTGCCGTCGGCTTCGGTGAAGGCGTTGATGGCACCGGCGAACAGGTTGCCGGAGATGTTCTCGAGGTGGCCCCGGTACTTCAGCCACGGGCCGGCCATCGAGATGTGGTCGGTGGTGCACTTGCCGTAGGCCTTGAGCAGGATCGGCAACCCGACGTAGTCCTGCCCGTCCCAGGGTGGGAACGGATCGAGCAACTGGAGCCGGTCGCTGGTCGGTGAGACCGCCACCTCGACACGCGAGCGGTCCTGCGGTGGCGCCAGGAACGTCTCTTCGCCCGGATCGAAGCCCTTGGCCGGGAGCTGCTCTCCCACCGGCGCTTCCAGCCGGACCTGCTCGCCGGCATCGTTGACCAGCGCGTCGGTGATCGGGTTGAAGTCGAGGCGGCCGGCCAGCGCGAGGGCGATGACCGTGTCGGGCGACGTGACGAAGCTCAGGGTGTTGGCCGAACCGTCGTTTCGCTTCGGGAAGTTGCGGTTGTAGGAGTTGACGATCGTGTTCTTGGTCGACGGATCCATGTCCGGTCGCGACCACTGACCGATGCAGGGGCCGCAGGCGTTGGCCAGCACCTCGCCGCCGATCGCCTCGAGATCGGCCAGCAGGCCGTCGCGCTCGATGGTCGCCCGGACCTGCTCCGATCCCGGGGTGATCAACAACTTGGTGCGGGCCTTGAGCCCGTGAGCGGTGGCCTGTCGGGCGATCGACGCCGCTCGAGTGATGTCCTCGTAGCTGGAGTTGGTGCAACTGCCGATGAGGGCGGCAGATATCTCCAGTGGCCAGTCGTTGGCCGCCGCGTCGGCGCCGACGTCACTGACCTTGTGGGCCAGGTCGGGGGAGTGGGGGCCGTTGATCAGGGGCGCCAACTCGGACAGGTCGATCTCGACGACCTGGTCGTAGAAGTCGCCCGGTGACGTCATCACGTCGTCGTCTGGACGGAGGTGTTCAGCTACCTGGTCGGCGGCGCCGGCGATCCCCTCGCGACCGGTGGAGCGCAGGTACGCCGCCATGTTGGCGTCATAGCCGAACACCGACGTGGTGGCGCCGATCTCTGCGCCCATGTTGCAGATCGTCGCCTTGCCGGTGGCCGAGATGGACTCGGCCCCAGGACCGAAGTACTCGACGATGGCGCCGGTTCCGCCTTTCACGGTGAGGATCCGGGCCACCTCCAAGATGACGTCTTTGGGTGCTGTCCAGCCTGAGATCTGACCGGTGAGGTGCACGCCGATCACCTTGGGGAACCGGACGTTGAACGGGTAGCCGGTCATCACGTCGACTGCGTCGGCCCCACCGACACCGATGGCCACCATGCCGAGTCCACCGGCGTTCGCCGTGTGGCTGTCGGTGCCGATCATCATCCCGCCGGGGAAGGCGTACTGCTCGAGCACGACTTGGTGGATTATCCCGGAGCCGGGCTTCCAGAACCCGATGCCGTACTTGGCCGACACGCTCTGGAGGAAGTCGTACACCTCGGCGTTGGTGTCGATGGCCACGCCGAGGTCGATCGAAGCCCCGACCTTGGCCTGGATCAGGTGGTCGCAGTGGACCGTGGTCGGCACTGCGACGTTGGGCAACCCGGCGGTCATGAACTGCAGCAAGGCCATCTGGGCGGTGGCGTCCTGCATGGCGATGCGGTCCGGTTCGAAGTCGGTGTAGCTGCGGCCCCGGTCCATGCCCCCCGCGTCCGGATCGCGGAGGTGGTTGAGGAGGATCTTCTCGGTGAGGGTGAGGGGATGGCCCAGGCGCTGGCGGCCGGCGGCGACCCGATCGGCCAACCGTTCGTACACCTGCTCGACGAGCTCGATCGGGGTGCTGGCGGTCGTGGCCATCGGGTCACCTCACAGGATCTGGATGGAGTGCAGCCGGGCGGCTTGCGCTCGGAACCCGATGATACAACTATGAGACAAGTGCGCACCATCCGCTATCGAGTCATCGCCGACGATCTCCGCCTACGCATCGACGCCGCCGAGTTCGCCGCCGGCCGGCTGTTACCGAGCGAGGCGGAGCTGTCGGGAGCGTACAGCGCGTCCCGTGTGACGATCCGCAAGGCGTTGGAGGCTCTCCGGGCCGAAGGACTGATCGACGCCCGCCAGGGTTTCGGATGGTTCGTGGCCGACGAGCCGGTACGCCAGCCGCTTGGCCGGTTGGCCACCATCGAGGAGCAGCTCGAGGGGTCCGGTCGACGATCCGAACGGCGGATACTCGAATTCGCGTTCGTCAAGCCGCCGGCTCGGGTCCGTCAGGTCCTGCAGGTGGACAAGGTGCTGCAGGTTCGCCGGGTGAACCTGGCCGACGGTCAACCCTTCGCCAGGGTCACCGTTTGGTGCCCGGAGGCTCTGGCCGCCGACCTCAGTCGGGCCCAGGTGGAGCAGTCGTCCTTTTACGACCTGTTACCGGTCGACCTGGGCGGCGCCGTTCAGACCATCGGGGCCGACGCGGCTGGCGTTCGCGACGCGGAGCTGTTGGAGATCCCGAAGGGTTCGCCGGTCCTGGTGTGCGAACGGATCACGTCTGACTCCTCAGGGGAGCCGGTGCTGATGGCTGAGTCGGTGTTTCCTGGCCACCGCACCGAGTTCATCGTCGACCTGCCTCACCCCGAAGCCAGCATCGCTCCGAGCGGGCTGAGACTGGTGGAATGAGCGGGGCGCACGTGCGATCACCACGAGACACTGGTTGCACTGAGATAGCACAAGACATACCGTCAGGGCGTGCAGCCGGCCGAAGAAGATGCAGCCCGAGCGCTGCGGGCCTTGGCCGCCACGATCGACGGGCAGGCGGAGCAACGGGCGACCCTGGCCGCCACAGCTCGCCAGGGCTGGCTCGGGCCACACCGGTGGACCTTTGACGAGCAGGTCACCAACCAGGCACGAACGGCCGCCGTGCTAGCTGTACTCGGCCAGGACGTTGGTGACGTGTTGACCTGAGGCGAAGACCTCCGGTGCAGTGGAGATAGCCGTCTTCACTAACCGGAGGTCTTCGTGGGTCACCGTAACGCCCGTCTCACTTTTC
>JAABUN010000918.1_pt1 | contig 71293 bp, 62 predicted proteins | sample 5559311 | NCBI WGS metagenome assembly JAABUN01 (sample SAMN10711877, study PRJNA513370) | rock metagenome | isolation source: Antarctica rocks | place: Antarctica: Victoria Land, Siegfried Peak sud | reverse complement strand
ATCTCTGCAAAGTTGCCCCAATTCTTCCTCGTCATGTGGAAGGGTTTGGTAAACTCCTGCTTTAAATCGCTGCCCAATAAAGCGAAATAAGCATTGAAAGTTATTTTGGTGTCTTCATCATAAGCATTAAGGCTGATATTATTTATTTGGCCACCCGCGCTGTCTTGTTTTTTGCTAAGACTGTCTAACTTATTTATTAACGTATCTTTTTGCTGCGATAATCCAATCAGAGGTGTTATTAATATTGCCGTAATAATTAACCGGAGCTTCATTTTCATAAATCAATCTTATTGTATGTAGTGCTTTTTAAGTGCGGGATTAAATGTGGATTTTATATCAAATTCAATTGCTATTTATCAATTACCAGAACCTGGAAAGTTCCAGGTATCATTTTAGGTCTTTCCGTTGCAGGTGCATTTTGTGCAACAGGCTCAAATTCTGATGTGGGCAAATAAATACGGTGCGTTTGTTCATCTATCGCTATAGTTCTTGCTCTTGGCTTGGTTACTGCATTTTCAACCACTTTAAACTGGTTAGGGCTATCCTCATGAATTACCGTTAACGTTCCCTCGCCATTAGAAGCAAAAATATTATTTGTTGAAGGGTCGAAGGCAACACCGTCGCAGCCTTTGCCAATAGGCAGTTTGTCTATCACCTTTCCGGTTGTTGCATCTATAACCATTAAAAGTTGATCGCATCCTGAAAATAGTCTTTTCGTTTTTTTATCTATGGCAAGTCCCGTAGGGCCGTCGCCGGGAGCGATTGAAAAACGGTTCTTTACCTGAAGCGTTTTTGTATCTACTTCAACGATTTCATTTTTATCTTCAATGTTAACATACAATTTTCCTGCATCGTCTGTAACAGCGGTTTCGGGTTTGCCTCCAACAGCGATAGTCGCTACCAATTTGCTTGTTGCCGGATCAATAACCGAAAGGTCCTGGCTTCTTCCATTGCAGGTAATTACCTTTTTAGAAAAGTTGTCGAAAAGAATAGCATCGGGGTTTTGGCCTGTGCTTATCAGCTCTAAAACTTTATCAGTATTTAAATCAAAAACGGTTACGTTGTTAGACCGGCCATTGCTTGTAAAACCTTTATTGAAGCTTTTAGCAAAAGCAATTCCATGAACACCGGCTGTATTGGGAATTACGCCTAAACTGTCGCCGGTATTTTTATCTAAAATATTAACCTGCGTACCATGAGAAACATAAAGTTTATTCCCATTTACTGCGAGATAATCCCACGAACCGGGACTTGCAATGTGAAAGGTTTTTACGATATGATATTTATTGTTTTGCCCGAAGCAAAGAGCAGCAGGAAGCAGGCAAAGAATTGCCAGTATTCTTTTTATCATGATAAGATTTGAAATTATCGCCCAATCTAAATTTGAATTCTGAAGAGTTTCTGTAGTTGAATAATATGCTTATTACAGGTTATTATCAAACTGTAATTTCTCGTCGCCCGACTTCTTAACGGTCTTTCCGAAGCGGTAACTTACACCTAAGTAAATGATCTGGCGATCACGCTTGTATATAGAAGTTTGTTTTAAGAATGAAGTGTTCAATTCTGTTTTTTCCTGTAGTGTTTTAAACAGGTCGGATGCTGTGAGTATTACCGATACTTTCTTTTTAAAAAGATCCTGACGCAACCCGGTATTAAAAACAAATGTTGGAAAAACTTTTCCCTGTGGTGTAAGCCTTGCCGAACGGTAGTTGAAGCTTAACTGCCACATGGTTGTTTTACTTAAAGTGAAAGTGGAATTGAGATTGGTGCTCATAGATATAATGGACTTATTGTTGGCGAAGCCAAGAGATGTTGCATCTATGCTATTATAAAAAAAGTTGGAACTAAGATTTGCATTGAAAAAAGTTCCGGCCTTTGCAGAAAAGATAAGCTCTAAGCCGGCAGCCTGGCTGTTGGATAAATTTTGAGTTGTGGTTAATAAAGTAGAGTCGTTAAGAGGAACGACTACAGAGGTAAATCCATTTTGCCTGTACCTGTAATACAGGCTGGGGACAAACGAATAATTCTTGTTTTGCCACTTATAACCAAACTCAATTGAGTGAATAATTTCGGGGAGCAGCTTTGGATTACCCGCTCTTAAGTTTCGCGGATCCTGGTATTCGGGAAAAGGATTGAGTTCGTCACCTTCGGGGCGATGAACCCTTTTGCTGTAGTTCAACTGCAACTCTCCGTTGTTGAGTTTATATGCAAGGTGAAGGGTGGGATAAACTTTAGCATAATCATTTTTAATGAGCGAATCCCTGGTAACAAGATTGCCTTTTATGTTAGCAAGCTCACCGCGTAAACCGGCTTCGTAGCTAAACTTTTTAAACGAGTGCTGGTAGGTAGCATAAAGAGCATGAACATATTCGTTATATAAAAAACGATTCGACTTTATAATATCTTTCAAGAATTTATTCTGCAAAGTATCGTACATCTCGCCATAAAAGTTCTGATCCAATTGTGCAAACGAGCCTAAATATCCTGCTTCAAGTTTTGAGTCTTCAGATAAGGGGTTGGTATAATCAACAGATACCTGCTGCTGATGGTCGCGTTGTAAAATAAGCGTGTTGTCCATTGAAGAACGGCGGGCAGGCAGGCGATACATATTTGTATAATGGTTGTCTTCCCGTTCGTCAGAGCCTGAAGTGTTTACTTCAATCCTCAGTTCATGATCTTCCTGCGGAAAATTATGTTGCCAGTATGCTGTTACATCATTTTCAATTTCATACTCAGGGTCGTAACGTAACCGGTCGTAACTGTTGGTTAAGGTTCTGTTTTTATTGTGAAAAAGATAATTCACAACATCATGCTTAACCTGTTTTCTGCTTACATAATTGCCGGAAATGCCAAGTCTGTTATGTTCGCTCGGGCTATAATCCATCCCCATTGTAACCACCTGCGAAAGCGGGCGGGCGGGCGACTGACTGCTTTGATTGTAATAACTCGAATCATTTTGCTTTGCATCAAGGTAAGTCCTGTTTATATCAGATAGCCTAAAGCGCCTGTCTTTGCGAATGCTGTAATTGCCAAACAGGTTAAGCTTGCCGGGTTTATAATTTAAACTTACGGTGCCGTTGTAGCGATCTTGTGTACCGGCATTTGCCAGAATACTTCCGTTGATGCCGCCTTTTGTATTTTTCTTTAAAACAATATTAATGATGCCCGAAGTGCCATCAGGCTTATAGCGTGCAGAAGGGTTGGTGATAACTTCAATACGCTCAATAGAATTTGCAGGAAGCTGCTGTAATGCTTCAGCCTTTGTTTTACCCATCAAAGGTGAAGGGCGACCATTAATTAATATCATCACATCCGCCGAACCGCGTAAGCTAACCTGCCCTTCTATATCTACTTCAACTGAAGGGATGTTTTTTAAAATATCGCTTGCACTTCCGCTGTTGGCTAAAATATCCTGGCTTACGTTATATACTTTTCTGTCAATAGAAGCATTAAGCGCACGGTTTGTTGTGGTAACTTTTACCTCCGCCATGTTAGCCGAAAGCACGCCTATTTGTATATTTCCCATATTTATTTTGGGCGGATTGCCGGTTATTGCAAGTGCCTTCGCCCACTTTTCGTAACCAATAAAAGTGCAGCTAACAATGTAGTTTCCCGGTTTAATGCTTTCAATAGAAAACCTGCCTTTTTTATCGCTGACTGAAGATTTTACAACGGTGCTGTCTGTATTTAATAATTGAACAGTTGCAAATTCAACGGCTTGTTTCGATGATCGGTCTATTATAACTCCTGATATAACTGTAGTATTATCCTGTGCTTTTAATTGCAGGCAAAAAAGGAGGAGAAGAGCAGTTAGGCAGGCGGTATTTTTAAACATTCAAATACGATTGAGCGCGAACATAGAAGGCGATTCTGAAGCGATTCTGAATAAATACTCTTTTTATAGTATACTTATATATCCAATATATCCAAGGAAACTATTTAAATTGGGCTATATTTAGAACTAATTTAAATTGGGGCTATATTTATAGTATTAATACGACCAATTAAAATAAACGGTATGAGAAATTTATATGTAATCTTACTAACATTAACCTTAGGCTTATCAGCCTGCGAAAAATCCGGCAAGGAAGATGATGATATTGAATGCCCTGTTGTTGATTCTAAATCATTGCCTAAAGATATAGTAGCCGCCTTTGCGGAAAAGTATCCGAACGAGACAGTTATCACATGGTTCAATAAAGACAATAAGGGTTATGCAGCTTTTTTTGTTTCAAACAATGTAAAGAAAATTGTCGTTTTTAACAATGAGGGAAGTTTTATGAAAGAGCAGGTTAAAAATAAGCAACATGGCCAGCATGAAGATGAAGATGAAGATGAAGATGAAGGATGTGAATGTGAAACAGATTAAGAAAAATTTATAGCATAAATTATAGTTTTCATAAACATCCATCAAAACAGTGTCGTCCGTGTTCGTTGCCTTATTGCAGCACCTCTCTTGCAATAACCAGTTTCTGCACTTCGCTCGTTCCCTCTCCTATTGTGCATAGCTTTGAGTCACGGTAAAATTTTTCTACCGGAAAATCTTTTGTATATCCGTATCCTCCAAAAATCTGCACGGCATCTGTCGACACTCTTACCGCTACTTCGCTTGTATAATATTTAGCCATTGCTGCCTGCTTGATCATTTTCTTGCCACTATGTTAGGCTAAGAATGGATAGTACATGAAGAAAAAGCCGGTAGAACAATTGGATGTTCTTTTACTGCCTTGTCCCTTGAAATCTATGGATACATAGGAGCGAAATTAATTCCTATGATTTTTTTTGTAGATTCGTCACACAATGAACCAAAAGGTTCAGCATTATGTATTACGTCAACTATATTATTAAGTTCTTTTTTTACTTTTTCTTCATTATATTTTTATGTCCACAAATACATTCCCAGGAAACAAATAGTCAGGCATCAGGGAAAATAACAACAAGTAAAAACGAAATACTCACGGGTGCTACAGTCACCGCTACCCATGAACCAACCAGAAATATTTTCAATACTCAAAGCCGGTCTGACGGCTATTTTAATTTTTTTAATTTAAAACCAGGAGGTCCTTATACAATTACTGTTAGTTATACTGGCTATGAAACTATAAAAAAAGAAAACCTTTTTTTTAATCTTAATCAATCAGTGAATGACCTCGTTAATTTCACATTGAATGAGAAGAATGTTATAATGCCTGAAGTAACTGTTACAAATTTACCGGGTAATAAAACAGGAATAGAATCAAGCATCAATAATCAAATGATCCAATCCCTTCCTTCTATCTCCCGAAATTTGCAGGATTATATCCGGTTGGTGCCCCAGGCAAAAGTAAATGCTGATGGTATGATTTCTCTTGCGGGACAAAACTCCAGGTTCAATGCTTTTTTTATTGACGGCGCAAATAATAATGATATACTTGGCTTATCTCAAAGCGGCGCCAATGGCGGCCAAACCGGTTCTCCCCCAATATCAATGGAAGCTATTGAGGAAATAAAAGTATTGCTTGCGCCGTACGACGTCCGGTACAGCAATTTTACAGGAGGCAGTATAAATGCGATTACACGTTCGGGCACTAATGACATAAAAGCATCTGCCTGGTATTATTTTCGCAACGAAAAGTTGGCGGGAAGATCACCATTGCCGTTTGAAAAGCCGGGATCGCCGGGAGTTTTTGAGCGACCTCAGTTGTCGCATTTTTTAAACCATACTACAGGTGTAAGAGTAGGCGGGCCAATAGTAAAAAATAAACTGTTTTATTTTATCCTTGCTGAAAAACAATCAGACCTAAGACCTCAGCCATTTAATATTGTTGAATACAAAGGTTTTGCTAATCTGCAACAATTAAATGCACTTGCTGATCTTTTGCGCAACAAATATAATTACGAACCGGGAAGCTTTTTAGAAAATACGGATGCACTAAATGCAAACCGATTTGTTGTTAAGATTGATTGGAACCCATCTGCTAAAAATAAATTTACACTTAGCTATCGCTATAATGGCGCAGAACGGGCAGCGCCACAAATGTCAGGTGGCAGCACTCTTATCAATTTTGCAAATAATGGCTCCGCTCTACCCACAAAAACTCACTCTGCAAGCTTTGAATGGAAGAGGTTTTATCTTCATGATATAAGCAATCGTTTTCTTTTAACCATTACCAGTCAACTTGAAGATCGTAAATGGATTGGTGACCCTTTCCCCAGGGTTAGTATTGCGGATGGTGACAGATCAACGATTGTGTTTGGCAGTCCCGGAATTGCAGGTATAAGCAGTTTTAAAGCAACTGATATCAGCTTATCGGATATTGTAAAATTCATAAAACACAGGCACACTATTACATCAGGGGTTGATGTTAACTACAGCAAATTAAACGACACGAATATTCCGGCTTATTTCGGCAGTTATACATTCAGAAGCGTGAATGATTTCATGACCGGAGCGCGCCCCATTCAATTACAAAAATCTTTTTCTTTGCTTGATGAACCGCAGGGCGATAAAACGCTTGCAGCAGCAAAATTTAAAACCTTTCGTTCCGGGCTTTTTATAAATGATGACCTTCATCTAAATCCAAAACTCAATATTAATATTGGTTTACGGCTCGATAATAACTTTCTGCCCACACGTACTTATGAGGACCATTTTTTTAATGATACCGCCATAAACATCATTTCAAAATATTATAGTCTTGAAGGAGCAAGAGCCGGGCAAACAATAAAACCTCATTGGCAACTTTCACCGCGGGTTGGGTTCACCTATAAACTTCCGGATGAAAAGGTAATCATACATGGTGGCGGTGACATTTTTACAGGTCATATATTAAATGTATGGAGCAGTGTGCTTCATCACAACAATGGAGTTTCAATAGGCAGCATTAATATTACCCCGCAGCAATACGGGCTAAACTTTAATCCCGACCCTTATAACCAGCCAACATCGCAATCATTAGGCATTAACCCGGCAATTGCAAAAGGTGAGCTGGATCTGGTAGCAAGAAATTTTAAGTACCCGACTGTTTTCAGAACATCAATAAGCGTTGCTAAAAGATTCAAAGGCAATTGGACAATTTCTACTGAAGGAATTTTTACAAAGAATATTTATGAACCAAAATATACCAACATAAACCTTTTGCCCCCAACAAAAATATCATCATTGCCTGATGCACGAAATATTTATTCCCTTAAGATGCGCCCCGATCCTATCCCTTTAACTGCTAACGGAGGTAATACATACAGCGGTCAGATTTTTTTAATGAGCAATAATCATGAACAAAAAGGATCAGCGTATAGCATAAGTATGATTATAGAAAAAACGATTGGTAAAAATTTTTCAATCAATACCAGTTATACCTATGGAAGGAGTACAGTTCTTTTTGAACCTTCACTCAATACTACTATCTACAGTGACCAATGGCGAACTACGGAAACAGTGAACGGAAAAAATTTCACTCCTTTATCAATTTCAGATGTTGATCTGCGTCATAGAATTGCGGCTTACCTGGCAAAGAAATTTAGCTATGCTAAAAATAAAATGGCAACAGCTATCACCTTATTTTATAACGGCCAAGCCGGTTCGCCTTACAGTTATGTTTATACCGGCAGCATGATTACTGATAATATTAATAATAAATCAGAAAGATTTGATCTTATATATATTCCTACGGTTGCACAACTAAATGAAATGACTTTTGTGCGCAATCCGGATGCGCCAACAATTTCAGTGCAGCAACAAAAAGATTTTTTAAATGACTATATTCAGAAGGATAAATACTTACGAAAGCATCGTGGAGAATTTGCTGAAAGAAATGGTGCAAGATTACCTTTTACGCACATTGTTGATCTGCGTGTTCAACAGGATTTTAAAATAAAAATCAATAAGAAAGAAACTGGTTTTAGCATTATGTACGATGTTTTTAATTTCACCAATATGATCAATAAAAACTGGGGCAGAACTTATTTTATGGCTTCTGATAATTTTCAATTAATAACTTTTGCGGGTTATGCTAATACTGCAACCCTTACTCCCCAATACCAGTTTACTCCTTTAAAGGGAACCCCCTATTCTATTCAATCCAGCACCTTACCCGGTAATAGTGCGAGGTGGATTAGCCAGTTGGGGATCAAAATAAATTTGAATTAAGCACTCGTCAATTGCGAGGCACGAAGCAATCCCCTTGAATTGAAACAGGCTCCTAAAATACGGCTGCAATGTTGAACAAAGAAACAACAGTCCGTCATTGCGAGGCATGAGGCAATCCCCTTGAGTTAAAACAGCCGGGCAAATAATTAACAGCAACAAAATGAAATACGGCGGAAGTATTTATATCCTGACAAATAAATATCACACGGTACTTTATACCGGAGTAACATCAGATTTAAAGAAGAGAATATATCAACATAAAAACAAAGAGTTCAAAAGCAGCTTTACAGCAAACTATAATTGTGACAAGCTTGTTTACTTTGAAAATTTTATAAGAATTGAGGAAGCAATAGCAAGAGAGAAACAAATTAAGGGTGGAAGTAGAAAAGGGAAAGAAGAATTGATAAATGCTTTTAATCCTGAATGGAAGGACTTATGGGAGGTGATTATGGATTGGTAACCTGTGTCATTGGCAGGAGGAACGACGAAGCAATTCCCTTGAATTGAAACAGGCTCCTAAAATACGGCTGCAATGACGAACAAAGAAACAACAGTTCGTCATTGCGAGGCACGAAGCAATCCCCTTGAGTTAAAACAGCCGGGCAAATAATTAACAGCAACAAAATGAAATACGGCGGAAGTATTTATATCCTGACAAATAAATATCACACGGTACTTTATACCGGAGTAACATCAGATTTAAAGAAGAGAATATATCAACATAAAAACAAAGAGTTCAAAAGCAGCTTTACAGCAAACTATAATTGTGACAAACTTGTTTACTTTGAAAATTTTATAAGAATTGAGGAAGCAATAGCAAGAGAGAAGCAAATTAAGGGTGGAAGTAGAAAAGGGAAAGAAGAATTGATAAATGCTTTTAATCCTGAATGGAAGGACTTATGGGAGGTGATTATGGATTGGTAACCCCGTCATTGCGAGGAGGAACAGCCTGCCCCGAAACATCTTCGGGGACGAAGTAATCCCCATAGCTTATAGGTGCTTGCTGATAGTGCCGGGGGATTGCTTCGTGCCTCGCAATGACGGGCAGGAGTAATTGCTTTAGCTATAGCAATAACAATAACCAAACGTTTATCATTGTAAGGAGGAATAGCCTGTCCCGAAACTAATTTCCGGAACGAAGCAATTCCCTTAACTGTTTGGCTGCTTGCTGATAGTGCCGGGGATTGCTTCGTTCCTGCCAATGACGAATCTCACTGTCTAATCTTGTCAGTTTGTTTGAATCACTTCCATCAATGCCTGCTTATATAACCTACCAATAGGAATTTCTGTTTGATTGACTTGCACTGAAAAACCATTGTATCCTGAGATTTTGTTCACAGATACCATAAAAGAGCGGTGAACCCGTAAAAACCTATGCTCACTTAACAAGTTTTCCATTGAACTGATAGACTCTTTTACAAGCAGGTGTTTGCCATTAGTCAAAAACAGTTTTATATAATGCTGCCAGCTTTCAATATAAACAATGTCGTTTATAAAAAACTTTTGCATGTTCTTATCTACTTTCAGATATACAAACGCCTCAGGAGTTGGTTTATGTTCTTCAGTTTGAGGCGTTGTTTCATTATTTACTAACCTTCTTACTTTACCAACAGCTTTTAAAAACCGCTCAAATGATACAGGCTTCACCAGGTAATCCACCGCATCCAGATCATATCCTTCAACAGCATACTCATTATAAGCTGTAACAAAAATGACTTTAGGCGGATGGGATAGATTCCTTAAGAAATCAGTGCCAAGTATCTTCGGCATCTTAATGTCAAGAAAAATAAGGTCGATTGTTTTCTGTTGCAAAATCTCCAAAGCTTCTATTGCATTTTTACATTGACCCACAACTTCTAAACCGTTAATATGAGAAATATGAGACATTAAAACTTTTAATGCAGGCGGCTCATCATCTATAAGCAAACAACGAACTTTCATATTTAAGTTGTGTGGGCGACCGGTAAAGAAATTAATGAACCAGCAGGATGGAATTTGCTTTGCTCCTGTAATTCTACAAATAAAGAAACGACAAAAAAGTTGTTCCCGTTATTCATCTTAAGTTCATGTTTATTTGGGTATAATAATTCCAACCGCTTTTTTACATTCTGTATTCCAATACCATTTTCACTCACTACGACCTGCTCATTTTTACTGTTCGCAATTTTACATTTCATCGTATTTTGTTTTACTGTAATATCCATGCTTAGCCAGGGTTTTTCTAACTGGTCGGATGTGCCATGTTTAAATGCATTTTCCAAAAAAGGCAGCAGTAAAAGCGGCGATATGTAATTACCCTTTAGGTCTCCTGCAATGTTCAATGATATTTCAATCTTGTTACCATATCTTTCTTTTTCCAGGTCAATATAGTTTTTCATCACTTGTATTTCTTTTTCAAGCAATACCTGTTCTGCTTTGCAATCGTATAGCATATAACGAAGCAAGGAAGAAAGCTTCAAAATTAATTCAGGGGTTTTTGGAGAACTTTCAAGGGAAAAAGAATAGATGTTATTTAGTGTATTGAAAAGAAAGTGTGGATGTACCTGGGCCTTCAGCAACTGAAGTTCAACTGTTATTTTTGCTTTTTCTGCCTGCATCCAATCCCGCTGTTTTTTTATCCAATATTTAAATAAAGTAATCATACAGCAAAACCCCGCCATAACATTCATAGATAAATAACTGTTTGCAGACCATGGATTTCTATAGGCTGCCTTATAAAGAATTAAATCTGAAAAAGGGAATAAAACGTTAACTCTAAAGATATAATTTAAGAAGTAACCTGCAATTGCCCATGCTAACAGTAAGGTTGAAAAACGGCTATATTTTTCCTTAAGCAGGTAAGCGGGTACCAACCAATACATAATAGGATAGCTATATAAAATATACACTGGCACCCACAGTGTGGATAGGATAAGCACATTGCCAATAGATTGGTCGGGCAGATTAAAAAGAAAAGAAAAAATAATTATATGCACAACCCAAAAAACCACATGCCTCCATACACGATATTTTGAAGAAAAGACAAACGCATTGGGTTTAAAAGTGTCCACTAGTCGTATTGTTTACTAATACAAATTAAGTATTACATTTTGTTTTTACTGCAATAAAGTGGATAATAACATGAACAACCAGTTTTTTGAACGACCAGCGTTATTAGCGGTTTAATGGCATTCGTGTATCATTCCTGCTGTATTTGTAAGAATACTTACACTAAAGAATTAGCTGAAAAAACATCTTAATGAGTTTTTACCTTTTCATTTCAATCAATAAAATTTAATGGGAGTTCATGGATACGCAATGCTAAACGGGCGCTCCTTAACTATAGTTACTAATCATAGCACGACACAGAAAATAGCATTTAATTATAAACATTTATCACTTCTGAAACTGAATTTATGAAAACAAAAATTTTTACAACAATTTTCTTAACCGCTTGCACCATCGTTATTTCCTGTAAAAAAAATCCGCCAGTCGAAATTATACCACCTGTAATAGTTAGCGATGCTAATTTGAACGGGTGGGTAAAGAACCCTGCCGGGGCTGCAACTGTGAAGTTTGTTACGCCACCAATAATCCCGCCATTAGGCAGCAGCAGCCTTCAATTAGCTACTCCTGATAGAAGTTTCGGCAGGCTGAGGGATACTACACACTCCGGAACTCTTTTATCAGAAGTTACTGAATTATCTTATTCTGCTTACGTGGAACAAAGAGACTCAATCGTAGATGACATTTTTGTTGTGTTATTAATTGATATTGATGGTGATGGTAAAACAGATAATAACCTCGTGTTTGATCCGAGATATCAAAACCAGTCTTTTATAACAGGTGTAATGCTAAATCAGGGAATTACAAAAATAAACACCTGGCAAAAATGGGATGCATTACATGGGGGGTGGTTTATTGGTCCTTTCATAGCTGATGACCCCGATCATAGTGGTTGGTATTTTGATCTGGCTACCTATATAGCTAAATATCCAAATGCCACAATTTTGAACGATCCTGCAAAAGGCGGTGGTTCGATAAGAGTGTCGGTTGGAGGGCCTCAAATGTCAAAAAACTTTATTGGTTATGCTGATAATTTTAAGATTGGGGTAAAAGGAGTTACTACTACTTATGATTTTGAATAGGTATGTCAACTAAAAAATAGGCTGCAAGAGAAAATTCGTTATAAAGAATTTATGTTGGTTATCACTTTTGCCAGGCATGCATAGAGGGTGAACAACAGGGGAAAAATATTGGCAAATGCCCATTTTGATCATTATTTAAATGAGGAATAAAGTTCTGTCGCTTCTATGTCGGATTACTTAGCTTGGGAACTACTTTTTATAAGATGTTCAAAGGTCATGGTTTTGCTAAAGAGACTGTTCTACAAGGAGTATATTTTTGAATTACGCTTTAGCCTTAGTTATCGAGATGTAGAAGAGTATTATTTAGTAGCGAGGTGTCTGGCAAAATAAGATCAGCAGCACCAAATGCTCATGAGGTCTAACTTAAAGGCAGCAAGAGCTAACATCTTTTAAATTTTTTGCAAAAGCCAATCCTCCCCCTATTAGTATTGGTCATTTGATAAATGCATACTCTAACAATAAAAAATTATGCAAAATCTTTTAACTGCTTTATGCAAAATAATTTATACAATACTTCTTTTTGCTACACTACAAACAACAGCGCAGCCTCCGGCGAAAGGGATTCATCAAGAAAATGTACCAAAAGTTGCAAATAAATTTTCTGGCAAAAATCAGCTTAGGTATGTTATTATTAATAACGGCAAAAGCAGTTTTGGTTATGATATTCTTGACCAGAACAGGATAATAATACACCAGCCCTCGGTTCCGGGCTTACAGGGAAATAAAGGATTTATTACAAAAGAAGATGCCGCTAAAGTTGCAAGGTTGGTTATAAAAAAAATCAATAAGAATATTATGCCTCCTACTATTACTCAGCAGGACTTTAAATCTTTAAGTATAAAAACCTAAAACCTCAATTACAAATTACCATTTATGAAAAAGTTATTATCCTTATTTACATGGCTATTTATTATGCAAAGTTTAAATGCACAAAACACATGGACAAGAAAAGCTGATTTTAGAGGAGGACCCAGAGAGGATGCTGTTGGCTTTAGCATTGGAACAAAAGGCTATGTAGGAACAGGGCATGGGCGTTCCGGTACTACAAAAGATTTTTGGGAATACGATCCATCTACGAATACCTGGACACAGAAAGCTGATTTTGGTGGAGCAGCAAGAGATGGTGCTGTTGGCTTTAGCATAGGCAGCAAAGGGTATATTGGTACAGGGTATAGGGATGCAGTCGATAATACTGTTGCTTTTAAAGATTTCTGGGAGTACGATCCCGCTGCAAATACATGGACACAAAAAGCTGATTTTGGCGGAACAGCGAGAGGCCGTGCTGTAGGCTTTAGCATAGGCAGCAAAGGGTATATTGGTTCAGGGCATACTGGTTATTCAGGCCTTAATCCGGTTGCTTTTAAAGATTTCTGGGAGTACGATCCCGCTGCAAATACCTGGATACAGAAAGCTGATTTTGGGGGAGCAGCAAGATTTGGGGCTGTCGGTTTTAGCATAGGCAGCAAAGGGTATATCGGTACAGGGTTACGTGGTTCAGTCGGTAATACTGTTGCTTTTAAAGATTTCTGGGAGTACGATCCCGCTGCAAATACCTGGGTACAAGAAGCAAATTTTCCAGGAGTAGATCGCTTCGGGGCTACTGGCTTTAGTATTGGCACAAAAGGATACATAGGGTTAGGATTTCTTGACTATGCTACTGCATCAAAAGATTTTTTTGAATTTAATCCTGCTACGCATGCCTGGACAGCAATAGCAAATTTCGTTGGGGTAGGCAGATATTTTCCCGTAACTTTTAATATTGGGACTAAAGGATACGTAGGAATGGGAGATATTGATGACTTTGTTATGCCTAATCCTGATCTAGCTGATTTGTGGGAATATACTCCTGCAATTTCACTGCCTGTTACTCTTACAAATGTAAAGGCTTACCAGGCAAATGCCGGAGTGCAAATTGACTGGACAACTCAGCAGGAAAGCAATATAGAAAAATATGAAGTGGAGAAGTCAAATAACGCACAGCAATTCTCCTACTTAGCAAGTGTGCAGGCAAAGGGAAACAGTAGTGTTATTCTAAAATATAATCTGTTTGATCCTAACCCCTTTGCCGGCATAAATTTCTACAGAATAAAAACGATTGATAAGTCAGGTTACGCAACTTATAGCCAGGTAATAAAATTAAATATCAGCCGTGGTGTTACTTTGTTAACAGTATACCCAAACCCTGTAAAAGGTAATACTATTGTTTTACAGATGAACAATTTGCAGAAAGGCAATTATAATATCACCTTATCTAATAAAACTGGTCAGAGTATAATAACAAAAGTAATAGCTCATGCAGGTGGCTCGGCAACGGAAACAATTGAACCGGGAAAAGTTCTTGCAGAAGGGGTTTACCAACTACGGTTAACCGGGGGAGGAATTAATATTATTCGCCAGGTAATAAAAAATTAACTGCATTTAATGAGGTTTTTAAATGCGACCCTTACAGACGGGGTTATAAAGAAATGGAGGACAGGCAACCTCCGTAAGTTTAGCACTCAGTCCGTCCTCTGCAGTTACTACCGACCTCTTTGGTAATCTTTCTATAATAGATACAACATAAACACTAACGGATGCAAAAGGATGCATAGGATCTGACCAGGTAACAGTGTTTGTAAATGATGTATGTTATAATGGGAAAGAAATATGTGTTCTCGGGAAGCAGTACCTACGCATTTAAATCAAGGTGACTTTCCAGGTAAATGTTTTTCTATATCAAAGGCAAATACATAAGTGCTTTATCAACCTCAAAATATGTTTATCAATCACTCAATTAATTCATCGCTTAAAATTTTTATTATGAGTAAACTAATTTCAATCAGCAAAAAAACTACGTTGTACACCATCGCATTTGTTGCACTGATTTTATTGTCTTCCTGCAAGAAAGTAGTCAAAGACAAAGGTTACTTTGACGATTTGAATGCTGACATGGTATTAACATGGAATAAGGCAGCTATTGATGTTGTAGTTCAAACTCAACAGGCAGTGCCTAATCCTCCAATTCCTCCGTTTATCGAGTCGAGATTTTATGCTATGGTAAACATTGCCATGCACGATGCATTAAATAGTATAAAACCAAAGTATAAGCGATATGCTTTATTAAATACAAACGATAAAGATGCGGATGCTAATGCTGCTGTAGCACAGGCTGCATACGAGGTAATAGTTTCTTTTTAAGGACAATTAAATCCTCCTGCATTTGTAACTCCGCAACCGGTTAAAGATTACATAAGCACTTTGCTGCAGCAATCGCTTACCCCTGTAACTAATGCGGAAGGTAAATCAAAAGGTATTGCGCTGGGTCATAGTGCTGCACAGGCAATTCTTGCCAAAAGATCAACCGATGGTATTGAAAAAGTTATGTTTCCTGTTACGGAAGGAACAAAACCCGGTGAATACCGTTTTACAGCTCCATTTAATGGCCCTCCTTTTAATACTGCCCCTTTTAGCGGATTCTATGATTCTCCCGGCTGGGGAAAAGTTACTCCGTTTGGTATGACATCGGGCGCACAGTTCAGGCCTGTCGCTCCTTATGCTGTTACAAGTGCTGAATACACAACGGATTTTAATGAAGTAAAAAGCTTTGGCAGATACAACAGCACTACAAGAACAGCAGATCAAACAGAGATTGCAAAGTTTTGGGCAGAGAGCTCTCCCCAGGGGTGGAACCGCATTGCTACAAATATAATTGCGAAAAAAAATATGGATGCAAGGAAGGTTGCACGGTTACTGGCATTGTTGCAGATGAGTGTGGCAGATGCCTATATTGGAAGCACCGAATGTAAGTACTTTTATTTCTTCTGGAGACCTGTAAGCGCCATCCATCTTGCTGACACAGATGGCAATCCTAATACGGCCGCAGACCCTGAATGGGAAGTAGTGGGCTGGAACCCAACAGGAGCGCCAGACTTCCGTTATTGGCCTACACCTCCAGTTCCTGATTATGCATCAGCTCACCCTGCCGCTGGCGGCGCAGGCGCGGAACTTATGAAAAATTTCTTTGCAACAGATGATATCAGCTTCAGTTCTGCCAGTACTTCTTTTCCATCAACCAGACATTTCACGTCTTTATCACAGGCTGCAACAGAAAATACGCTATCAAGAATTTATATAGGCTATCATTTTCGCAAGTCTTGCACAGAGGGAGAGAAACAAGGTAGGAGTATTGGTAAATGGATTTTTGATAATTATCTGAAAGAGGAATAAAATAAAATGAAACAAGAATACAAATTTACAGGACTGATATTATTTGTATTAATTCGATAGCCTTAAAAATAAAAAAGCCTGTAAACCAATGTATTTACAGGCTTTTGAAATAGTATTAAAATCCATCATTATCGGGATGACGCCCCTTACTATTTACCGTCATCCTGAATTCATTTCAAAACCTAACTGTGCTTGTAATAAACGATACCTGTCTAACTATCATCGTCACTTTTACTCATTTAGGGCTTATTGCAAAACCTCCCTTGCAATAACCAGTTTCTGAACCTCGCTCGTCCCCTCCCCTATTGTACATAGCTTGGAATCACGATAAAACTTTTCTACAGGAAAATCTTTGGTATATCCATATCCTCCAAAAATCTGCACAGCATCTGTTGATACTCTTACCGCTACTTCGCTCGCATAATATTTTGCCATTGCTGCCTGTTTGGTCATTTTCTCACCACGGTTTTTTAGGTCGCAAGCTTGAGTGGTTAAAAGTTCCGCTGCTTCAATTTCGGTAGCCATATCAGCCAGCTTAAAACTTATACCCTGAAAATTAGAAATCGGCTGATCGAACTGGTAACGTTCTTTAGAATATTTTAATGCAGCTTCAAAAGCGCCTCTTGCAATGCCTATACTAAGTGCAGCAATTGATATTCGTCCGCCGTCCAACACTTTCATTGCCTGGCGAAAGCCATCGCCCACTTCACCCATTCGTTGTGCATCGCTTATGCGGCAGTTATCAAAAATCATTTCGGCTGTTTCGCTTGCACGCATGCCCAGCTTGTTTTCTTTTTTGCCGCCTGTAAAACCCCGTGTTCCTCTTTCAACAATAAAAGCGGTGCTGTTGCCGCTGGTTCGCGGCTCTCCCGTTCTTGCTATAACCACCGCCACTTCGCCTGATATACCATGCGTTATCCAGTTTTTCGTGCCGTTCAATACCCATTCATTGCCATCCTTAACAGCCGTTGTTTTCATGTTGCCGGCGTCGCTTCCTGTGTTGGGTTCTGTTAATCCCCAAGCGCCTATAAACTCTGCGGTTGCTAACTTTGGCAGGTATTTTTGTTTTTGCTCTTCGTTGCCAAAAAGCAAAATATGACCTGTACATAAAGAATTATGTGCTGCCACACTCAACCCTATTGATCCATCCACCTTAGCTATTTCCTGGATAACAGAATTGTATTCATGATACGATAAGCCTGCGCCTCCATATTCTTCGGGCACCAATACACCCATCAATCCTAACTCGCCTAATTGCCTGAAAATCTCGACAGGAAAGGTTTGTGTTTCATCCCACTCCATTACATGCGGCTTAATTTTTTGCAAGGCAAATTCACGTGCAGTATGTACTACCTGTTGTGTTAATTCCGAAACTTGAAAGTCCATTTATACAATTATTAATTAAAAACAAAAATACAGGAAAGGTGGTGTGAAATGTTTACTGAGATCAACTAACAATAAATCTTTGCATAACAGGGTGGCATGAACAAAAAGAATTAATTAATTTTGAAACAAACAGAAGGATATGAGTAATATAGAAAAAAAAGAGTTGCATCAATTGATTGATGACTGTGATAATGAAATATTGCTGGCAGAAGTAAAAGAGATACTTCTTTCAACTTCAGTAGAAGATTGGTGGGATGAACTTACAGCGGAAGATAAAAATCTGGTAATGGAATCTGAGTTTCAATATAAACACGGAGAATTTGTTTCGCACAATAATTTGATGCAACAATTTGAAGAATGGAAAAAGAAATAGTATGGACTGCTGTTGCCAGAGCAGACTTTTGGGAAATAGTTTCATATCTCAAAACAAATTGGCCTGCAGAAGTTCTCAATAAGTTTTTATCTTCTCTCAATCTTAAAACCCAATTACTTAAAAAGCAACCTAAAATTGGCTTTAAAAGCTCCCTACATTCAAATTTTAGAAAAACTTTTCTCTCAAAGCACTACATGTTAATCTACTCTATAACAAAAGATCATATTGTTATTCATAGATTTAAGCATACTGCCATGAAGAAATAAGGTTGCACTGTTAAACAACTAAATAAGGCGCAATTTTCTTAAACACATCATCGGTAATAATATCAATCTGCCGAAGATCTTCAACCGATTTAAAATTGCCATGCTGCTTTCGATAATTGATTATCGCATTTGCTAATGCATACCTTATATATGGATGAGACTTTAATTCATTTACATCTGCTTCGTTAATATTTATTTTCTTTACAGCAGCATCATTACACTGTAACCTTGGCTTGATTAATTGAAACGTACTGTCTGGCACTCCATACGTTTCTGCTACCTGGTTTACAGAGTAAAAACCGCCCAGCTTATCCCTGAAATTAACTATGCGCATAGCAAGCTTACTGCCTATACCGGGCAGCGAAATAAAAGCCGAAGTATCAGCCTCGTTAATCTCAATTATTCTAGGCTTGTAAGGAGCTGAACTTGCAGGGTAATTAGGATTAGAATGAGAATATTCAGGCTTATTTGCAGCATACGAATTTGAAGAATAATTGTGGTAGTTATTTTCTGTGGCAACAATATGTATGTATGGAATTAAACGATCAGCTTGTTCTGGACTTATTCCGTAAACCCTTTTTATATCTTCCGGCTTTCTGAACTTAAACCCTTTAGCCATAAATTTTTGAATAGTGCCTATAGTTTTGTCTTTTATACCTAAGCGCCTCCATCCTGCTTCATCAATCGTGTTAGGATCGAAAGCAAATAATTGGCCCTTTACATTTGGCTTATTATCGTAGTAATGCTTCGGTTGAAAATAATCGCCGCTTTCATCGTCGTTGCGGTTGTTATAACGATTGGTATAGCCGTGAGAGGTATCTACTGAAATTTTTAATTGCGTTATCTCTTTCTCAAAAGCATCTTTATTTACCTGTGTTTTTTTTGGCTTAAAAAAGTTGGGGAGAAAATAAATGAGCACGCCTAAGAGAATAAGAATAAGCAAACCGGTTCTTTCCCTTTTGGTAAAAGTTAAGTAATCCTTTACAACTGTTCGCCACCTACTTTCCATAGAAACGATTTTTTGGTGAAATATTGGATAAAAACAAATTTACAAGCTAATTTCCAGTCCGTCATAGCCCAATGAGATTCCCGCGGGCAAAGAAGCAGAAACAGCTTTATGCAAACCCAACTGATGACTGATATGGGTAAAGTATGCCTGTGGTATCTCCAGTTCTTTAACCAAATCTATTGCCTGCTGTAAAGTGAAGTGCGAGATATGCGTTTCATTTCTAAGGGCATTTAAAACGATCACCTCACTTCCTTTTATCTTTTCTTTCTCCTCTTCATCAATTCGGTTTGCATCAGTAATGTAGGTAAAATTTCCAAACCTGAAACCATAAACAGGCATACGGTGATGCCACACCAAAACAGGCTGCACTGGAATATCGCCAATGGTAAAAGCATCTAACGAAATTTCATGCAGGTTTACTTTGGGTACTCCCGGATAGCGAATATCCTGGAAGGCATAAGGAATTTCGCCTTTAATTCCTTCGAGTGACATTTTGTTTCCGTAGATCTGTGTGGGCTTATGCGTGAAGAATTGAAAGGGACGCGTATCATCTAATCCCGCAACATGATCTTTATGGGGATGCGTAATAAGAATGGCATCTATATCCTTTACTTTTTTTCGAAGCATCTGGTAACGAAAATCGGGAGTGGCATCTACAATAATGGTAGTGGCAGCCGATTGAACCATTATGCTGCTGCGAAGACGGGTGTCTTTTTCATCCGCCGAAGTGCAAACCTCACAACTGCAAGCTACCATAGGTACACCACTGCTGGTGCCGGTTCCTAAAAAAGTTATAGTTAACGAAGGATAGGCCACAATACAAACCTACAGTAAAAAGAGGAACAGAATTAAGAGAAAGGCAGGGGAAGTTATTGAGTTATTAAGCCATTGCGGTATTTTCTGCCTAGGATTATATAAGGAGGTTTTTTCTCGGTTATAGTTGGCCCGTAAAATAAATTTTGTAAATAATTACTAAAACATTTAGCATTTTAATTTCTATTTACATATCTTCAACGCATCATTTATATAACCTCCTCAAAAATTTTTTTATGAAAAAACTATTACTAAGTCAGTTTACGCTGTTTGCTACTCTTATCCTGTTTCTTCAATCTTGTACAAAAGATATATCTGAGCCTGTTTATGGGAAAAATCTAAATAACGAGAATACCTCTGCTTCACGCTCTCCTTCCGATAATTCTGCTTTACGTACTTCTTCTGATAACATGGCAATGGGTAATCCAAGCGGTGCTGTTGCTGACCCTTATTACTATTGGAATTATCTTATGGTCAAAACACAATATACTTTAAGTTATCACAGAGATCGTGGAACGCCGAATTGGGTAAGCTGGCATCTTGATCCTTCATGGCTTGGAAGTACAGCAAGGCAAGACAATTTCAGCGCTGATGCTACATTACCTTCAGGCTGGTATCAGGTGCAAAGTACCAGCTATAGTGGAAGCGGGTTTGACCGTGGACACAATTGTCCCTCAGCAGACAGAACTTACAGTGTGGCTGATAACTCAGCTACTTTTCTTATGAGCAATATGATACCTCAGGCACCTAATAATAATCAGCAAACCTGGGGTAACCTTGAAGATTATGCACGTACATTGGTAAGTCAGGGAAATGAATTATATATAATCATGGGTAGTTATGGCACAGGTGGCACAGGAAGCGCAGGTACATTTAATACTATTAACAGCGGCCATGTAACAGTTCCAAACCGTATTTGGAAAGTAATTGTGGTATTGCCACAAGGTACAAATGATGTGAGCCGTGTAACTACAAAGACAAGGGTTATTGCTGTCAATACGCCTAACAGTAATACAATCAGTTCCTCCTGGGGAAGTTATCGTACTACAGTAGATGCAATTGAAGCCGCAACAGGATACAACTTGTTGTCGAATGTTTCTGCCAGCATACAAAGTGTGATTGAGGCAAGAGTTGACAGTGGCCCTACTCAATAACCTATAAATAAGTAACATAAAAGCCTCGTTTTCGAGGCTTCTATGTTTCGATTAGTTTGGTACGAAGCCCTCCATACGATCCATCCTTCAACTTGCCAATAATAAATGCATCAATTTGAACACGCCCAATTCGATACACATGTATATCGCTCAGTTTCTCTTTCAAAATCTCTTGTAAATGTTTGAAGCGTTGCGCTGTATCATGTTGTTCTGAAGATGCATCAGGATCAATCCGGGTCATGTTACGTAAAAAATAATCGAGTGTCGTTTTTTCTATTGCAGTACCTGCAGGTTTGTTTGCCAACGCTAATAATTCGTTTTCTATCGAACCTGCTTTTTGCAATTGAACTATTTCAAAAGGATAGTCTGATTCGCTTAAAAAAAATAACCCTTGTGCCGCTTGTTGTATTTGTTGTAATTCAGTATTCATAATAGGTGAAAGTAGGCAAAGGTAAAGCTTAAAAATTTAGACATTATCTAACTTAGTTGGTTAATACGTCCCTAGTTATACCGTTAAAAACCAAGCGATTTTCAAACAACTTTTATATGTTTGTTTTTGGCAGATGGTAAGCCTGTATTTTCTTCATTTTCTGAAGCTTAGGACGCTATCTGCTCTTTTCTTTTTTGTGCTGCTCTTCGTGATATAGGTGCATCATCTGATTGTGCCAAATACCGGTGTCTTTTTTGTTTAATAATTTTCCCTGTATTCTTTATCTTGTTCTGTTTTTTGTTCAGCGGTATTATATATTAAAAATATTACCAGCTACTGCCACCCCCGCCTCCTGACCCACCACCTGAAGAACCTCCACCACCAAAACTTCCACCACTGCTGCCACTGCTGCTTGGCGAGCTATAAAAAGTTGATGACATTGCATTCATTGAATGGTCTAAACTGTTCATAAAACTTCCGGTATTGAAAGTGCTGTAATTACCCGAATACCACGAAGGAGGCGGTACATCAAGACCTTTAAGTTTATCCTTCCACATATCAGCCACATCAAATACAATTGCATAAGGCAAAATTTTATCAAAATAGTGTTCATCCTGTTTTAGAAATTCCCTTAAGCGATCTTTTTCTACTGATCGTATGAACTCCTTAAAACCCACTAATTGTTGATAAAGTAAAGTGCCTTTTTTTGTTCTTTTACTCATGAAAAAACTAAAGAAAAATACGATTGCACCACTAACAAGTAAAGCTACCCCGCGCCAAAGATTTTCAGTAAATCCATTCTGAAATGTAATAAAACCATAGATACCAAAAGCAATACTGGCAAATTTGAACAAACAACCTAAGTCTTTAGATCCTTTTACGTAATAGTCATTTTTATTAACTTCTGTTTCCAGTTGTTGTTTTGCGGTAGCCATTGTTGTATATAATACATCTTTTAAATCCTTAAGCCTAACCTGATCTCCGGTTTTAAATATTCCCTTAAAAAGGGTTTTTTCAAAATTCATTGCTTCAGCCGGCAATTCTTTCAATTTGATGAACTGGTATTCTTTAGTTTTAGTTAAACCAAAAAGCGACTTGTTTTCTATTTCCTTTACCTGCAGGTAGCCTCCTGCTCCCCAATAAGGCACAAGAGCTGTTAAGTCTCTCCTGTCAAGCTTATCGTCAATAATATATCCTGACACACTTGGGCTTACATTTTGCGGTGGGTAATATTCTGTTTGAATAGTTATTCCGTCATCTTTACCCCATTGTTTCCAGATTTTAAATATTATTATTAAAACAAGCAAAGGCAGCAGAAGCCAATAGATGCCTCTATACCTGTAATCCTGCTGAACTAAAAAATCTTTAGGAAAACGAATGCCGAGGGTAACTCCTTCATTATTCCCTAATTGCTTTGTGGTGAAACCTGAAAAGATCTTATTATTTGTCCAACGGGTTATTGTATTATTTTCTTTTGAGCCAAAAGAGCCGGTTGCAACAAAATGATCCGGGGTGTTGGTAAGTGCATCATATAAAGTAACAGAAAAGTTTACTGAGTCAATTGTTGTTGCCCATTTGTCGCCAATAATATTGAAATAAAGTTCGGAGTAGTTTTTAAAAAAATTGATGGAATTTAATATCTTGTAATGAATAACATATTTCTGGTCTCCATCAACATACTTATCAGCAGAACCAATTTTAATTGCCTTATAATCACCCTCATTACTTACTTTATAATTCCATTCATCTACCCTAATATTCTCGATAATAGTATGTGCATAATTTCTTGCTTCCAATTGCCTGTTAGCCTTTTCTGTTCCTTCAGGTAAAGACTCTAAGCGGTATTTATAGGGAATAAAGCGGATAATACCATGACGGTTTGCTGTGAAATGAACAAGAATAGTTTCATCAATATCTAATGAAGCATCTTTATTTACTTTTATAGCAACATCGTATTGGCTGATGGTAAAATACTCCTGAGCTATAGTGTAATTAATACATACAAATACAAGCAGCAGGCTGGAAAAAAGTTTTTTCACAATGGGCGGGATTTAAAACTTTACTTCCACATTCTGTGCTTCCGTAGCATTTTCCAGTTCAAAAAATTCCCGTTTTGTAAACCCCGAAATGTTGGCTAATATCATTCCTGGAAATTGCTGAATGGATGTGTTGTAATCTCTTACCGTAGCATTGTAATATCTGCGCGAATTACCAAGGTCTCCTTCAATATCCTGCAAAGCCTGTTGCAGTTTTAAAAAGTTTTGATTGGCTTTAAGATCAGGATAACTTTCAGCAACAGCAAGTAATCCTCTTAAGGCTCCACCCAATACCTGGTTGGCTTGTGCTACTTTTTCTACATCGCCGGGAGGTACTGCGGCTGCAGCATTACGTGCCTGTACTACTTTTTCAAGGGTCTGGCTTTCATGTGCTGCGTAACCTTTTACTGTATTTACAAGGTTGGGAATAAGATCGAAACGCTTTTTAAGGAAAACATTAATATCACTCCAACTGTTATCAATCTTAATTCTTGCTTTTATAAAGCCATTATACATTGCGATAATCCAGAGAACAAGCAAAACTGCTATTCCAATAATAATCCAAAGTACCATAGTTGTAAAGTTTAGTTTCGGTTAAGGTATAGTGATACTTTAATTGGCATTGGCGAAAGATAGTTGAATAAATATGAGAATGCAACTATGAGATGCTACTATGTACAGAGGTTCATTAATCAAATACTCTGTTTAAAGTTCGTATTGCAGCAATTGATAATGCATTTAAACATTCAGGCATCTTTAAACCAATTATTATTTTTTCAATTTTGTAAGTAAAGTAGAACCCATTTTATTACCCTTTTTTGAAAAGGTTTCGCTCTTTACAACCCCAAAATTTGGAACAAACCATTCTGTTGTTTGCATAACAATAGGAATACCAATGCCAATCATTTTTATTTTCATTGACGCTTCATAGGCTATCTTGTATGCCTCCCACGAACCTGCATCAGATGTAACTTTTTCTTTACCTGTTACCTTTCGGTTTTTTATTTCAAAATGTGCCGCAGATGGAATGCCACTGGTATTTACTTGCATATCAAAAAAAGCATCGGGCAGTTGCATGCCTTCTGATAAACTTGAAGGATATTCAAGATACGCTTTATTTAATTCGGCTTCACCGGCTTTAACCTGCTTCATTTGGTCCTGTGGTATAGACATGCGAATATCAGCCATCAGTTTCCCACCGCTGCATCTATATGTACCAGTGGCTTTGGTAATTTCTTCCCCTTTCGCATTTGTAAAAGCGGAGTTTATAGTAGAACTAAAATCATTTCCATCTTTTTTTACATCTGAAATTTTCCAGGATTGCACCCCATTTTTTGCACCGTTTTTATCATACATAGTAATCTCTACTTCTGTATTGTTGCTCATGTAATAAAAATTTTTGCAATCCTGGGCATTCGTCTTACTGCCCGAAGTAAGCAGCAGAACAAAGGAAAAAGCAAAGCATTTGCTTAAAAGTTTTAGGGTTTTCATTTTTTTTATTTTTAAGATGATGAATTGATCGAAGAGGAGAAATCTTTTGTCTTTCTATAAGACTCTCCATAATGTATAAATACTTTAAAAAAAGGTAAATTAAAAATATAATAGGTTTTTCTCAAAAATTGAAATAATTGAATTGAGTCTAAGTAATAATTACTGCTAAATTTCAAGTCTATTTTTTGCTGCAAAATTTTTTTCGCACTACTCCGCCACTACCCTTCTCAATTCTAACAAGTTTAAAGCATTGGGGCGAAAGTTCTTTACGTTCTTATTTACCAAATGTATCGCTATATCGTACCATAAAGGAACCACCGGTGCATCGTCAATCACCATCTGATCCATCTGGCGGTATAGTTGGTAGCGAAGCGAGTCGTTTTCTTCCATTAAAGCCTTCTCATACAATACATCAAAGTTTGGATTTTTATATTGGGTGTAGTTTGGCGGTGCAGGATTTTTACTATAGAACATAGCCATATAATTTTCAGCATCAGGATAATCAGCTATCCAGCTTCCTCTGAAAAATAAGGCTCTTGATTTTGCAGTTTGCTCAAGCAGCAAACTTTTTTGAACCACTTCCACCTGAACTTTTATACCACTTTCTTCCAGTTGCTTTGCAACAAAACTTCCAATGTCAGCATAAACAGGGATGGTGAGTAATTTAATAACAGGAAGGTTTTTACCATTGGGGAAACCTGCTTCTTTCAAAAGTTGTTGTGCCCTTAAGGGGTTGTAGGGATAGCCCTTAACCAACTCTGCATTTCTTGATGGTAGTCCCGCAGGTACAAAACCATGTTCTGCAGGAATGCCTATCGAATTACGCATATACATGGTAAGCTTTGCCCTGTTTATTGAGCTGTTAATAGCCTGCCGTATAGCTTTTAGTTTTAAAGGTGAATTTTTTACAAGGTCATTTTTTTCATCCACCAGTATTCCTAAATATTCTGTGTTTAAATACGGACTTTTATTTATAGAAATTTTCTGCTGCCAATCTTTTCGCAGCTCGCCTTTTTTTGTAAGCACTTCATCTTTAAAAGACGGATCAATGTCGTTCATGAAACTTAGCTCGCCCTGTTGAAAAGCCAGAAACTCAGTTGCCTTACTGTCTAAAAAAGAAATCTTTATTGCATCAAGATAGGGCAGTTGTTTACCGTGCTCATCTCTTTCGAAATAAGCGGGATTTTTATGGAGGATCAAGGCCTGCCCTTCTTCCCAAAATTCAAATTGAAAAGGGCCTGTGCCGCAAGGATGACTTCTGAAATCTTTACCGTACTTTTCTACAACTTCCCCCGGCACTATGCTGCAATATTGCATGCTTAAAATACCAAGAATGGGATGAAAAGGCCTTACCAGTTTCAATTGAAAAGTGGTATCGTTTAAGGCAGAAAAACCATGCGCACTATCTACCCTGTTATTAAATATCCACGCTCCGCTGCTGGCAGTTTGTTTATCCATTATTCTGCTTAAACTATAAGCCACGTCGGCGGCAATCATCTTTCTGCCCTTGCCATTTTTAAAAGCCTCATTATTATGGAAAAAAACATCATTACGTAAATGAAAAGTGTAGGTAAGCCGGTCATCACTTACATCCCATGCCTTAGCAAGCGATGGAACAATATTTAGATTACTGTCGGTTTGAACAAGGGTATTATATAATTGATGCGCCGTCCACATAGTAGCCTGGCTTTTGGCAAAAGCCGGATCTAATGTAGCGAGCCCTTCCTGCTGGTTATACGAAAAAACTTTCTTACCGGAAGAAGCCTTATTGCCACACGAAAAACCGGTGGCACAAAAACCCAGAAAAATAAATACATACAGCAAATCAGCAAGCAAAAGTTTGCAGGCGAAAGGTTTAAAAAATAACTTCTCTTTCTGCTGTAATAAGACTGTATTATTTGCGAATACCATATTTTTAAAGCATGAAATTGAAAGGCAATTTATTGATTATTGGCTGCTTGCTCTCAACTGTTTTTTCATTTGCACAACAAGAGAAAACTTTTTCAAAAGCAGATACATTAAGAGGAACCATAACAGAATACAGAAAAGGCTGGGATGTTTTAAGGTACGACTTACATGTTGATGTTGATATAAATAATAAGTCTATAGCCGGAAGCAATGAAATAACTTATAAAGAAACTGCTGCAGTAAAAACAATGCAGATTGATCTGCAAAAGCCAATGACTCTCGACAGTATTATTGATGCTGCCGGTAAAGCATTACAATTTGAAAATGATAATAATGTATGGCTTGTGAAGATGCTCAATGAAGATATGATGGTTTCATTTTTACCTCGCACAAAAAAAATAAAAATATACTATCACGGAGTACCGAAAGAGGCAGTAAAAGCACCGTGGGATGGCGGAGTTGTTTGGAACAAAGACACAAACGGAAATCCGTTTGTGGCAACTGCCTGCGAAGGTTTAGGAGCAAGTGTTTGGTGGCCCTGTAAAGATCATTTAAGCGATGAGCCGGATGAAGGAATGACAATAAGCATAACCGCACCAGATACTTTAACCGGCATAAGCAATGGAAGACTGAAAAATATTTCAGCAAGCCGTAATGGTTTTAAAACATGGTTATGGGAAGTTAAAAACCCCATTAATAATTATGATGTTACCATGAACATTGGAAAGTATGCACACTGGAATGATACTTTAAACGGCGAAAAAGGAAAGCTTGACCTGCAGTATTGGGTGTTGGAGTATAATTTAGAAAAAGCAAAACAGCAGTTTCAGCAAGTGAAGCCGATGCTTCGTTCTTTTGAGCATTGGTTTGGCCCTTACCCTTTTTATGAAGACAGCTACAAATTGGTTGAAACACCTTTTTTAGGCATGGAACATCAAAGCGCTGTTGCTTATGGCAATGGTTTCCAAAACGGGTACAGGGGCAGAGATTTGAGCGGTACCGGCTGGGGCTTGAAATGGGATTTTATCATCGTTCACGAAAGCGGCCACGAATGGTTTGGTAATAATATAACGGCAAAAGATATTGCCGATATGTGGGTTCATGAAGGCTTTACAAACTACAGCGAGGTGTTATATATAGGAGATCATTACGGCAAGGAAGCTGCAAGGGAATACTGCTATGGAATACGAGGCAATATTAAAAATGATGTTCCTATAATCGGCATCTACAATGTAAATAAAGAAGGCAGCGGCGACATGTATAATAAAGCTGCCAATATGATCAACATGATACGAAACACCATTAATGATGATTCGAAATTCAGGAACATTTTAAGAGGATTGAATAAAAATTTCTATCATCAAACAGTAACCACACAACAAATAGAAAATTATATAAGTGAGCAAAGCGGCTACAATTTTAAACCAGTTTTCAATCAGTATTTAAGAACCACACTAATCCCTGTTCTGGAATATTATTTCAATAAAAACAAAAACAAGGTCTTTTACCGGTGGACGAATTGCGTAAACGGCTTTAACCTGCCTGTTCTTATAAAAGATAGCAATGTCACTATTTTCATAAAGCCTTCACAAGATTGGAGAACCCAAAATATTTCAGCAACTGCTGCTGCTATATTCAATGCATCAGCAATTGAAAAAAATTATTTGATTGAGGTGAAACAAGCAGACAGTATGCAGTTACCCACAAAAAATAGCGGCTGTTTCAGAACTAAATCTGAAACAGCCGCTTTATTAAATTTATCCTATACCTGTTATTGCTTAATCAGCTTAGCCAATTTTCTAACATTGCCTTGCGTTATCTCTAAATAATAATTTCCACGCCTAAATTGAGAACCGGTACGAATAGTTGTATTAGGTTGCACACTATTTAATATCTGAACAGCTCTCCCCATTGCATCTATAACTCTTACAGTTACAGGAGCACTACTAGCACTTCGAATATAGATTTCAAAATTACTTGCAGATGGGTTTGGAAATGTTTTTACTGTCAGTTCACCAAGAGCAGGTTCTAATAATCTGTCAGAAGTCATTTCTATTTGATTGCTTGTAATAACTGGCGCCAGCGATTGGGTCTGAGTTACACATATGTCATCTATCGCAACAAAGAATAATCCTTTTTTAGGGTCCTGGATAGAGAACTCAACAGTGGTAACTCCTAGCGGAACCTGATAGTCTCCGCAGATTTGTGTCCAGCTTGATGTAACCCTGCCTGTTCCTATCTGTATTCCGTTAGCGTAAAGCCCCAGAATAAAGTTTGCACCATTACCAAGGTTTTTTAACAAGGTAACATATGTACAGAAATGGTATGTTGTACCCGGAACCACGGTCATTTTCGAAGACCAGATTTTATCATTTACATCATTACTGGTGTGTGCAGCCAAAAAGTAATTACCAGAATGTGGTTGAACATTTAAATAACCTCCACCACCTAACTCGTTTACTGAATGTACAATCTCGTATGAACCATTTCGGGGTAATCCATAAGATAAATCGGAACTTGCTGTACCTGTTGCCCCGGTGTTAGATATACTTGCTGTACCTCCTTCAAAACCACCAAAATATGTGGAACCATTTGTAAAACCGCATGAATTTGTACTTACACAAGTTCCGCAAGGGGCGGCTGGTTGAAAACCGATAGCTGGCGAAGCATCAGTGCCTGCTAATAGAAAAGGAATATAAATAACCTTGCCAAAAACTCTGTTTGAAACCAAAGCGCAATTGGTAGTGCCTAACCAATTACATGTTGCATTTAGTGTTCCTGGTCCGGGATTAGTAATTGCTTTATTGGTATTTGTTTCGTCAAAAGAATTATTGGTAACAATTATATTCTTCCCGCTTACATCATCTCCTGCTAATCCATAGTCGCCGGCAACAATAGCAAGACCATTGTATGAATTGGTAACCTTATTGTTGGTTATTGTTTTTGTGCCGGTAAATAATTTTGGATCCCACAATACAATCCCGCCTAAACGCGGATCTTGAGAGGTATTAGCGTGATCAATCTCATTATCTTGTACAACAGCATTAACAAGCGTGTGGGCTAATTGAATACCGTCAATACCAACATAAGAGATCTTATTTCTTAAAATAGAAGCATTCAGTGTCACAGGGCTTCCAGGGGTTGGATAAGCAGTAACGATTATTCCTCCGTACCTGGCATTCGTAATTACATTGTCTGTTACGGTAACTGTACCTATCCCTATAAGAAAAATAGCAGTATTGTCAATATTTGTAAACCTGTTATCTGCAATTGTGATAGCAGCATATAGAGAAGCGCCATATAAAATAGACCCATTTTCAACTATATTTTTTTCAAAATCAATTTGAATAGCTGCATTATTCACAAGATGTCCATCGAATAAAGGAAGGCCATTGGTAATTCTGAAACCTTTTATAGTTACAGTTTGTACGCCGGGAGTATTAACGAGGAATGCAGCAATATCACTTCCGCTTAATAATTGGGCAACAATAGTAGCTTCCTGGCTTACATTTGTTCTGCTGCCACTAACATTAGGAGAAACACCAGCCTGCGGACCCAGAAATGTAAGAGATTTCGTAACATTAACCGTTTCATAATAAGTACCTGGTCCAACGTTAATTACAGCTCCCGGCATAGCAGCATTAACCGCAGCCTGAATGGAAGGATACGATGTGGTGCCAATCATAACTGAATTTGCTTTTACTGAAATGGCAAATACAGTGAAAGAAAATAACATTAAAGACAGAGTCATTCCCTTGCCTCTAAGAAAAGAGTAAATCGATTTCATAAATAATAATTTTTGTTTGAAAAAAAATGATAATGGCGCTTCGTAGAGGGATTAACAAAGGAATTTCGCAGAAGAATTGGATAAAGAGCCGTAAGCAGGCTATTGGATATAATATTGGTGTTCCCTAACAGGGATTAGCAAAGGAATTTCACAGAAAGAATAGAATAAAATAAATTTTAGTAAGCTTGATTATTAAATAAATAATAGCAAGCCAGGTACAAAGATTAGCAAAAGAATTTTTCAGAGAAAGAATAGGATTAAACTTAATTAAGCTTAATTATTAAAACGTAAAAGTAATAGAAAAAAAATAGAAACCCAATTATTTTAAAAAAAATTTATTTCAACCTGCTTTATGAAAATTTTTTATGGCGCTGCCTCTAATACTCGTCCCGCGCCTTTATAGCGGGCTTTCCAATAACTATCGTTAAGGTCGCTTACCATTACGCCGCCGCTTGTAGCAGCATGAACAAACTTGTTATTAAGAAGATAAATACCAACATGAGATACATCGCGACCTGTGGTATTAAAAAATACAAGGTCGCCTTCATTCAGATCTTCAGTGCTAATCGGCTTGCTGTAATTATATTGTTCCAATGCTGTGCGGGGAAGATTAATGCTGTAAATACTTTGAATGATTAATTGAGTAAAGGCTGAACAATCAATACAGTTTTTTGTACTTCCTCCCATGCAATAACTTGTGCCCCACCATTCATCTATTATCTTTAAAAGGTTTATGTTATGCAGCTTTTCAACAGTTGCATCTAACACAATAGCGTACTTTAGCTGCAGCCAGCCTGCCCTTTCAATATCACCTGATGGACCTGATGTTGCAGGTAAACTTATAACATTACCAGGTTTTGATTTTTTTGCAGAAATATCAGGCCCTATAACTACCTGCTTTGATGTTGCCCGTCCGGGATTAAGAGAGATATTATCAAGAAAACGTACCTTCTTCTCCACTGGCTTTTTAGAAACCCCAGCACTTGCTGTACGATCCTGCGAGGTTAATGCTTTAAACTGTTGACAACTTGCAAACAGTACAACGCATGCCACATAATATGATAATCGCTTTATATTCATAGGCGAATAAGGCAAAGTAAGGTACTATTGCTTCGCCATCAACAAATATTAAAAAGTTTTTAACGAACTGTTAACCGCTAACATAATGTGGAAAAGTACAATGCTTGTTATTATTGGTGATGGCGATATTTGAAGTTGAAGTCATTGAGTCAATAGGTCATTAAGTCATAGAGTTGAACTACAAACTACAAACAAAAACATGAGCAAATTCTCACACCTGCACGTTCATACCCAGTTTAGCCTGCTAGACGGTGCGGCATCCATAAAAGACCTTTATCAAAAAGCAATGGCTGATGATATGCCTGCTCTTGCCATAACCGACCATGGAAATATGTTCGGCGCTTTTGAATTTGTTGCCGAAGCTTATAAACACAAGAACGAAGATGGATCTTTAAAAGTAAAGCCAATTGTAGGTTGCGAATTTTATGTAGTTGCAGACAGAAATAAACGAACCTTCACTAAAGAGCAGAAAGACGAACGTTTTCATCAAGTGTTGCTTGCAAAAAATAAGCAGGGTTATGAGAACTTATTAAAGCTTACCTCGCTTGGATATACCGAAGGCATGTACAGCAAATACCCAAGAATTGATAAAGAGCTTATTGAAAAATACCACGAAGGTTTGATCGCTACAACTTGCTGTTTAGGCGCTTATGTTCCCCAAACTATTTTAAAGCACGGAGATGAGGCTGCCGAAAAAGAGTTTAAGTGGTGGCTCAATATGTTTGCCGAAGATTATTATATAGAGATACAACGCCACGGCATTAAAGAGCAGGATAAAGTGAATGAACTGCTGTTGAAATTTGCCATTAAGCACAACGTAAAAGTTATTGCAAGCAACGACAGCCATTATACCGATCAGGATGATTATAATGCACACGATATTCTTTTGTGCATTAACACCGGCGAAAAGAAAAGCACTCCCGGTTATGATGATTTTATAAATGATGACATTGCTGTAAAAGAACGCCGTTTTAAATTTCCAAACAACCAGTTCTACTTCAAAAAGACCGGGGAAATGAAACAACTTTTCACCGATCTTCCGCATGCTATTGATAATACCAATGAGGTTATTGGAAAGATTGAAGTATTGAATTTGAAGAAGGACATTCTTCTTCCCAACTTTCCAATACCGAAAGAATTTCAGAAACACACTGATAACAATCTTAACCAGTGGGAATACCTGCATCACATTACTTATGAAGGTGCAAAAAAACGCTACAGTGAAATAACCGAAGAGATAAGAGAGCGCCTCGATTTTGAATTGTTCACTATAAAAACAATGGGCTTTGCAGGATACTTTTTGATAGTGTCTGATTTTATAAAAGCTGGTCGCGAATTAGGTGTATTTGTTGGTCCGGGGCGTGGTTCTGCTGCTGGTTCCGTTGTGGCTTATTGCATTGAAATTACCAATATTGATCCGCTTAAATATAACCTGCTGTTCGAGCGTTTTCTTAATCCCGACCGTAAGAGCATGCCAGATATTGATACCGATTTTGATGACGATGGCAGGCAGAAAGTGATTGACTATGTAGTGAAAAAATATGGCCGCAACCAGGTAGCACAAATTGTAACATTTGGTACGATGGCTGCTAAGATGAGTATAAAAGATGTTGCCCGTGTACTCGATTTGTCGTTAGCTGAAAGCAATATGATGGCCAAGCTCGTTCCCGACAGGCCGGGTACAGAATTAAGAAGATGTTTGCACGCACCTGTTACAATAAAAGAAGGACCGAAATCTTTAGAAGAAAAAGAAGGCTTCGGCCCCGAAGACATAGACAATATAAAAAAGCTTCGCGAAATTTATAACAGTGAAGGCTTGCAATCTCAGGTGCTGCATGAAGCCGAACGTTTAGAAGGTTCGGTTCGTAATACAGGCTTACATGCTGCAGGCATTATCATCGCACCTGAAGATTTAAAGAATATCATTCCCGTTGCTACATCAAAAGATTCAGAGCTTTTGATCACACAAATTGCAGGAAACGTAATTGAAGAAGCGGGTGTAATTAAGATGGATTTTCTCGGTTTAAAAACGCTGTCTATTCTAAAAACTGCCCTTGAACTTATTAAGCAAAATCATGGAGTTGAAATAAACATAGATGAGTTGCCTCTTGATGATGAAAAAACATTTAAGCTTTATCAGATCGGAGAAACTTATGGCACATTTCAATTTGAGGGATCGGGCATGGTTAAATACCTCAGAGATTTGAAGCCTGATAAATTTGCAGATCTGATTGCCATGAATGCCTTATATCGTCCTGGCCCTATGGCTTATATACCTAACTATGTTGAGCGAAAACATGGACGCGAAGAAATTGTTTACGACCTGCCCGACATGGCAGAATTTCTTGAAGAAACTTATGGCATTACTGTTTACCAGGAGCAGGTGATGTTGCTCTCGCAGAAACTTGCAGACTTCTCAAAAGGCCAGGCTGATGTATTGCGAAAAGCAATGGGTAAAAAAGACAGGAAGACCCTCGACAAAATGAAAGACAGCTTTCTTGAAGGCGCTTCCGCAAAAGGGCATCCAAAAAATATTTTAGAAAAAATATGGACTGATTGGGAACGATTTGCCCAATATGCTTTCAATAAATCGCACTCTACCTGTTATGCATTGGTTGCTTATCAGACTGCTTATTTAAAAGCTCATTATCCCAGCGAATATATGGCTGCAGTGCTAAATCATGCAGGCAGTATTGATAAGATAACTTTAATTATGGAGGAGTGTAAACGTATGGGTTTGAAAGTGCTTGGACCTGACATTAATGAATCGCAAAAAGGTTTTGCAGTTAATAAAAAAGGCGAGATACGTTTTGGCATGATGGGATTGAAAGGCGTTGGTGAAAACGCCATTGAACATATACTTGAAGAGCGGAAAAAGAAAGGTCCTTTTACAAATATATTCGATCTGGTAAAACGGGTAAGTCTGCGTGCAGCAAGTAAAAAATCGCTTGAAAGTCTTGCATACAGCGGTGCATTCGATTGCTTTAAAGAATACCATCGTGCCCAATATTTCATAAATAAGGAAACCAATGTTTGCGGCCTTGATATTATTATAAACTTTGGGAATAAATACCAGGCCCAGGCACAAACAACCAGCAACAGTTTATTTGGCGATATGATCTCTTTAGATATTCCCACTCCCCAATTACCAAAAGCAGAACCATGGACATTAACCGAATTACTCGATCATGAAAAAGATGTAACGGGCATGTTTATGAGCGGTCATCCGCTCGACCATTTCAAATTTGAATTAAAGCATTATGGCTTTACCCCTTTAAACGATTTTAACGATATAAAAGAAGTGCCCCATCTTCAGCCTAATATAAATAAACAATACCGCCTTGCAGGGTTGGTAGTTGATGCACAACACCGAACCACTAAAACCGGCAGAAGCTTTGGCGTATTATGTATAGAAGATTTTACGGGCAAAACTGAACTGATGCTTTGGAGCGATGATTATGTAAAGTACCAAAACTACCTCGAAAAAGGAAAGAATGTGATGGTACAAGGCGGCTTTAAAACAAGGTATAACAGCGACCAGTACGAGTTTAAAATTGCGGCTGTTAACCTGCTTGAAGTAACAAAGCAAAACTTTACGAAGCAGCTTATTATGGATGTATCAACAAAAGCCATAAGCAAAGATTTTGTAAACTTTATTGAAAAGAACGTAAGATCATACCCGGGAAAATCCTCACTTAAGTTCAACATTGTAGAACCTATAGAAAACCTGAAGTTTAGTTTATATTCTTTAGAAAAAGGGTTTACAATGAATGAGGAAATGGTTCACTGGCTGGAAGATAATAAGGATGTGGAAGTGCAGGTGGTGACGGTGTAGAGTTTTTTTTAATACTTAAGAAGATGGTATAATAGTAACAATTGATGATTACGAAACCTGATCTCAAAAAACTAATAAACCGGTATGTAACGGACAGCGACGTACTGTTAGCTAACAGAAGATACGCAAGTTCTATTTATTTAGGTGGCTATGCAGTTGAACTTGCTCTCAAATATAGGATTTGTAAATTACTTCAATTTGGATATGGCTATCCTGAAAACGATATTGAATTCAACAGATACACAAAAGGAAAATCAAGGTTTACTGGCACAACTATCAAAAGGATAAAAGATTTGAAAACTCACAACCTGTCCGGACTGTTGTTTTATTCAGGCGAGCAAATCAATATCACTACTAACTTTTTAGCTGAATGGAATATTATAAAATCCTGGGATGTTTTTATGCGGTACAATCCAGCTATTGTAAGGAAAGTTAAAGCGGTTTCCTTTTATAATGCTGCAAAAATATTGGTAGGTAAACTTTTATAAAATTGGTAATTTTACAAAAAAGAAGAAATGGCAAAACGTAATCAACATGTAGTTCCATTGGGTAGTGGATGGGCTGTAAAAGATTCGGGGGCTGCAGAGGCAACTGTTATTACCTCACGCCAAAGTGAAGCTATTGATTATGCAACCAGGTTGGCTAAAAAAGAAAAAACAGAAGTGGTTATTCACGATCGAAATGGTAAAATTCGTGAACGAAATAGTTACGCAATTGCAACTCATTCTTCTAATGGAAAATAAGTTGCGTATCTATACTTTATTAAATTAAAGCAGTAATATGAAAAAGCTGATATTAATATTGTTTACTTGTTTTGCAATAGCATGCAATCATCCCATGACAGTAACTACAACACCCGATAGCCGAAACGCTACAAGCGGTACTCTTGGTTCAGCTAAAGTGGAAAATACAATTCCAGGAGGTGCTGATTCCATGCGTATAAAAAATGATACTTTGAAAATAAAAAGAAAGGATTAATTATCGGGGGAATATCTACGTCCTAAAACAAATTAAGGAATGCCAATCATTTCACCTTTACCCGAGCGGGATGTTTAGCAATAAATTCTCCCCAACCTTTAAGTCCTTTTTCTGATTTACCATTTAATACAGATGAAGACTGATAGTGGTGACATAAGGCTACTGCAAGTGCATCAGTAGCATCAAAGTAGTGAGGCTTTTCTTCCAGCTTCAAAATGCGTTGAAGCATTTTCCAAACCTGGTCTTTACCGGCATTGCCATTGCCTGTTATAGATTGCTTTACTTTTTTTGGCGAGTATTCAGTTACAGTTAAACCGGCCTGGATGGCGGCAGCAATAGCTACTCCCTGTGCCCGGCCAAGCTTTAGCATACTTTGTACATTCTTTCCGTAAAAAGGCGCTTCTATTGCAAAGGTGGTAGGGCGATAAGTAACTATAAGTTCGCAAACCGTGCAATGGATCTTCTGCAATCTTTCATAAGCATCTTTTTTACCCGACAGCTTAAGCACATCCATCATTAATAACTGGGGTGTTGGTGTGCCTGCATCCATTAATGCATAACCCATAAATAATGTTCCCGGGTCAATTCCTAATATAATATTTTCAACCTTTATCATTGATGGTGTGAAAATACTTTATCTGCTTAATCTTTCAATCTTTTAAATCTTTTACATGCAAATTGAGGGTAAACTTTTTTTCGTGTAGGTTTGCAAAATTTTTCTCTATTAAGAAGCTCAAGATATTCATTAATTATTTTTTAGGCCCCGTTCTTTTTATTTGGCTGTCCATATCTATTTACAGGCATGTTATTAAACACGCTAACTGGCAACAATCATGGGCGGGCATTAAAGCATCTGTAACAGACAGCGAAGGATGGAAGTTTATTATAGTAGTTCTTTTGATGTTTGTTAACTGGGGCATCGAGGCTTTAAAATGGAAAGTGCTCATAAAGCATATTCAACCCATTTCGTATGTTCGTGCTTTTAAAGCAGTGTTATCGGGGCTTAGTATTTCTGTTGCTATGAACACGCCAAACGGTGTGGGCGAATATTTCGGCCGCATCCTTTATGTAAAAGAAGGAAACCGCTTAAGAGCGATTGCATTAACCTTTGTTGGCAACATAAGCCAGTTAATAATTACAGTTTTATTTGGCTGGGCAGGGCTTATTTTTTTAGGATATAATTTAGAAACCATCCCCAAATTAGATGTTGGTTTACCACTAAACTGGATCAGGATTATCTTAATTGGTTCGTTGGCAGGAGTGTTTGTTTTGCTGTTTTTATATTTCAGGTTAAGCTGGTTTATAAAGTTATTAGAGAAGCTTCCTTTTGTATCGAAGTACACTTTTTTTATACAAAAGCTTGAGGAGTTTGAATGGAAAGAGCTGCTGAAAGTTTTACTTATGTCGCTGCTGCGTTACAGTGTATTTATAGCTCAGTATGTTTTATTGCTGCAGGTATTTGATGTTCAGATAACATTATTGCAAAGCTGCTGGCTAACTATGGTAATGTTTCTTGCGCTGGCAATAGTGCCAACCATAGCCCTTGCAGAGCTTGGTTTACGCGGCCAACTAAGCATACATCTGTTTGGTTTATTTAGTAACAATACTTTAGGGATTGTACTTACTGCAACCGGCATTTGGTTAATAAATTTGGTCGTTCCTGCTTTGGCAGGAAGTTTGTTTATTTTAGGCATAAAATTATTTAGAAGTAAAGCAGCGTGAAAAAAACCCTATTCGTTCTATCATTAATTCTCCTGGGTATTCACTTAAAGGCAGGCGATGATTTTTGCGGTGTTCGAAACAGAGCATTTCAGGCAGGCGAAAATATTTCTTATATCGTTTTTTATTCTGCTCTTGGTATGTATGTTAATGCAGGCAATGCAAACTTCACCACTACATTAGAAAAAATAAATAACAAACCTGTTTATCATGCTGTAGGTACAGGGCAAAGCAACAGCAAATATGATTGGATATTTAAAGTTCGCGACCGTTACGAAACTTATTTTGATACCGCCACGCTTCAACCTTATAAATTTATTCGCAACATAGAAGAAGGCGGATATAAAAAGTATGAGAACGTTACCTTCAACCAGACGGCTAATACAGCAATAACCACTAATGGCGTTTTTAAAGTTCCTAATTGCATTCAGGATGTATTAAGCTCTATTTACTATGCCCGTAATATTGATTTTGCAAAATATAAAGAAGGCGATAAAATACCCTTCAGCATGTTTTTAGACAATGATGTTTCTAATTTATATATCCGGTACCTCGGCAAGGAAGATTTAAAAACAAAGTACGGCCGGTTCAGAACTATTAAGTTTAAACCTTTACTGTTGAAAGGAACCATATTTGAAGGCGGCGAAAAAATGACTGTCTGGGTTACAGATGATTTCAACAGAGTACCTGTACGAATTGAAAGTCCTATTGTAGTTGGTTCAGTAAAAGTTGATTTGATGGGGCAGAAAGGTCTTCGCTACCCGCTAACTTCTTTAATAAGCCTTAGGTAGTTAGCTCTTCCTAAAGTTAACTTGCTCATGCTCATAAGCCGCATTCCAAATTGTCGTTTTTTTATTTCAAGTTTGCTCGTCATTGCGAGGAACGACGAAGCAATCTCCTCTTACAATTATCAGCCTCTTTATAGTTTTATCAGCAGATTGCTTCGTCGTTCCTCCTCGCAATGACGCGACGCCCTGGACAATTTGAAATGCACCCTCTTTATAAGCCTTTAGTTAGCTCTTCTAAAGTAAAAGTATCTTTAGCTCTTATTCCTTTCTCCGTCATTTGCAGGTTGCAGCATTCCACTTTGGGATCGTGCTCAAAATATAAGATGTAATTTTTTTCCAAAGCTTCCTGTAAAAAAGTTTTCTTTTCGTTTAGCGTTGTAAGCGGAAACATGTCGTAACCCATAACATAAGGCAAAGGTAAATGCGCTGTTGATGGTAAAAGATCAGCCATAAAAACAATTGTTTTGCCTTTGTAATTTATAACAGGTAACATCATAGCATCAGTGTGACCAAAAGCAAACTTTAATGTTATGCTGTCATCTATTATTGATGTGCCGTCTTTTACTTCAGCAAATTGCAGCCGGCCACTTTCCTGTATAGGTAAAATATTTTCTTTTAAGAACGATGCTTTTTCGCGGTCGTTGGGTTGTGTAGCCCACTTCCAATGTCTCTCATTGCTCCAGTACGTTGCGTTCTTAAAGGCAGGTACAAGCTGCTCGCCTTCCCGTTCAATACTTCCACCGCAATGGTCGAAGTGAAGGTGAGTGAGCAGCACATCTGTTATATCACCTTTTGTAAAACCGTGTTTAGCTAACGATGTTTCCAATGTTTCATCTCCATGAATGTGGTAATGACTAAAGAACTTTGCATCCTGCTTATTGCCCATTCCGGTATCAATCAAAATCCTTTTGTTGTTTACTTCAATTAATAAACAACGCATAGCCCATGTACACAAGTTATTTTCATCGGCAGGATTTAGTTTGTTCCAAATGCTTTTAGGTACCACGCCAAACATAGCGCCTCCATCCAATTTAAAGTAGCCGGTATTAATTGTAAAAAGGTTCATAGTTATGCAGTTGCTAAAACCTGTTTCTGTTTTAATAAAGTGATGGTAAGCATAATGAGTCCTATTGCAAAGAAGGTCATTAAAGCAAGTACAGAATTACGTTGCGACCCGCTGAGTTCTATAATATAACCAAAGCTGAGTAAGCCTATAACACTTGCCAGTTTTTCGGTAACGTCGTAAAAGCTAAAGAACGAAGTGGTGTCTTTTGTAACAGGCATCAGCTTAGAATAAGTACTTCGGCTTAACGATTGGATACCGCCCATTACAAAACCAACCCCTGCAGCCAATCCATAAAATGCATTTATATTACCATGAGGTATAAGGTAACCAATATAGCAAAAGCCAATCCATATAATTACTACGGTTATTAATGCCTGCAGGTTTCCTATTTTGGAGCTTAGATAAGAAATGGCATAGGCGCCAGGTATAGCAATTAATTGAATTAATAATATAGCAATGATAAGATTAGTGGTTGGTATGCCTAATTCTGTTTTGCCATATAACGTTGCGATAAGCATGATGGTTTGCACGCCCATATTATAAAAAAAGAACGAACCCAAAAACAATTTCAAAACAGGAATATCAGCAAGCTGGTTCCATACTTTTCGCAGCTCCATATACCCGCCGGTAAAAATGTTGCGGGTATCATCTTTTACAGCCGGTGTGCCTTTAGGTAATCGTCTTAATGCTAATTGTGCAAATCCCCACCACCATATACCAACCAATAAAAAAGAAATTCGGGATGCCATGCCAACGGTTATGCCAAACAATTCAGGTTTTAATACAAACACAAAGCAAATGATTTGCAGTATTATACTGCCGATGTAACCCATAGCAAAACCTCTGGCGCTTACACGGTCGCGATCTTCTTCGGAAGCTATTTCGGGCAAATAAGAATTATAAAAAACAATGCTTGCCCAAAAGCCGAGGCAGGCAACAAGAATGCTTAACATACCGATGCCGAGATTTTCCTTCCCCGTAAAAAAATAAAGCGTACAGCAGGCAATGCTTCCCATAGTGCAAAAGAAAAACAGGAAAGCTTTTTTATTTCCTTTATAATCCGCAATGGAAGAAAGTAAAGGCGAGAATGCAGCCACCAGCAAAAATGCCAGTGCAAGTATATAATTGTATAAAGAAGTATTTACAAAGTCTCTTCCTAAAAAATGTACTTTATCAGCAAGGGTGCTTTCTACCCCATCGCCGGTTACCGTTTCGTAGTAAGCAGGAAAAATGGTTGAAGTAATAACCAGGGCATAAGCGCTGTTTGCCCAATCGTACATAGCCCAGCCATTTATCACCTTTTTAGATGCAGTTTGCATTTAGTTGGTTTTGGATTTAAAGATAGTATAAACTGCTGCAAATAAAAATGCACCTCTTAACAAGATGCATTATTAATTGTACGTAGCGAACTGAGTTAGAAGTTGTTTATTGTGCGGAGCGTGGCTGCTGCGTCTGCTTACCTGATTGCTGTAATTGCCTTTTATTTATTGTACTGTCTGATGAACCGGGTGCTGCTTTCATGCTATCTTGCTGAGTACCGGGAGGAGTGGCGGGGATACCATTCTCCGGATTTGGAGGATTTAGTTCGGATACAGTTTTAATATCTTTAAACTTATGATCTGATAGTATTACTCTTACCGATCTGCCTCCAAACACACTATCTCTTAGCCGCATTTGCATGTATTGAAAAGTTTCTTCTCCATTAGGATTTGCTTTTAATTCATCTTCGTTAACCGGAAATCTTACTGTATATAAATCATTTTCTTTTTGCAACTGAACAGATTTTTCTGTTTGGTTATTAAAAAAACGACTTGCAATTAAAAAGCTTCCTAATCTTTGGGCTTCATCTTCTGTTGCATCGTTTTTAATAAACACATTGCTTTTATCGTTAATCATAATTTTTTTACCAATAGCGAAGTAATTCTTATATACATAGTAGCCGGCAAAAACCATTGCTGCAATAATGATCCCGCTAATAATTGATGTTCTCATTTTAATTGTTTTATTATCAACAAATAATGCTTTAATAGCTTACTTAACTATATAAAAGCGAATATAAGAAGTATAAAAATTATTTTAAATAACCTTCATAAATTAATACGAGTAATATAACGCCAACAATTATTCTGTACCAGCCAAAAAGTTTAAATCCATACCGCTGCAGGTATTTTATAAAAAACTTAATTGCGAGCATGGCTACAACAAAAGCAATCAGGTTACCGGTAACCAACAGGATAAGGTTGTGATCATCTTTTACTACCTCAGGATGCTCTTCAAATGTTTTTAATAGTTTGTAAAAGGTAGCCGCGGCCATAGTGGGCACTGCAAGAAAAAAAGAAAACTCAGCCGCAAGCCTTCGTGTAAGCCTTTGCTGCATTCCCCCGATTATTGAAGCTGCGCTGCGGCTAACCCCGGGTATCATGGCAATGCATTGCCATATCCCGATTATAAAAGCTTTACCAAAAGTTATCTTTCTTTCCCTGTCTATTACCGGGTTAGTAAATGCTTTATCAATAAATAATAACACAATTCCTCCGGCAAGTAAAGAGATGGCAACGGTAGTGGGGCTTTCGAGGAGTTTATCAATTTTGTTGGCAAATAAAAAACCTATTGCTAATGCAGGCACAACTGCTATGGCAAGTTTGGTGTAAAATTGCCACTTCGAAAAATCAAAGAACTTTCGCCAGTACAAAATAACCACACTCAGTATTGCTCCTAACTGTATGGCAATTGTAAACAGTTTTGTAAACACATCATCTTTAGGCAACCCTAATAATCTCTCTGCAATTATCATGTGGCCTGTTGATGATATTGGCAAAAATTCGGTAATGCCTTCTACTATTGCAATTACAATACTTTCTAATAAGGTCATGGTTATTATAATGTTAACTGGCGCGAAAGTAAAGAAATAACCTCACCCTGCCCTCTCCTTGCAAAGGAGAGGGCGAAGAAAACCCTCCTTTGTGAAAGGGTCGTTTTTTTGTTTGTCAGACTATTTATGTAAATACATCTTTGCTGCAATTAGTGTTGAACTTTTGGCTTTTTGAAGATAGCATAAATCTCTATTACCAATCCTGCAAGAATTAATATTGGGGCAATGGTAATTCGTGTAGTGCTATACACTAAATTATAATCAAACTGGTTGGGATTGGGATTTTTACCACCTGCCATAAGCAACATACCTATTGCAATTACAGCAGCGCCTATGCCCATCCACCTGTAATTGTCTTTATAAAATAATGGCACATGAGGATGTGGTTTTTTAGTATCCGTATTTTTTATTCTTGAAGAAGCTGGAGTTATTACTTTGCTTTGAGCCATTGCTTTTTTATTTATGTAGTGTGAAATATGTTTTTGAAGTCATTCAGTCATGAGTCATTGGGTCATTAGGTAATTTAGTTTTGGAATGAATATCAATAGAGTATATTCAACTACTCAACCATTCAACAAGTCAACTATTCAACTAATACAAATCATCCAGGCTCATCTTCAGATATTTTATTACGCTTCTGTGCGTGCTGAATACTGAAATACCCACACCAATCAGTATCATGCCGCCAAATAAAATGAGGGTAAGTTTTGTATTACGAATTGCACTTAGTTGCGGAAACTGATCTTCGGCCCAGCCTATAAGTACAAACAAAATAAGTATAGCAATTCCCGAACTTATAAGGCCGTTAATCACAGCTCTTATATCCATAGGCTTTGCTATAAAACCTCTGGTTGCTCCAACCATTTGCATGGTCTTTATTAAAAACCGGTTGCTGAACATGGCAAGCCTTATCGTATTATCAATACTTACAATTACAATAGTGCAAAGTATAACGGCAACCACCAAAAAAATTAAACCCAGCTTTGAAGAACGTTCGTTTAAATTATTCACCAGCATTTTAGGATATTGCAATTCTTCAATACTGCTTCCAAAACGGCTGAGGATATCATTAGATATTTTTTGAAGGCTGTCTTTATTAACATACTCCGAGCGGGCATAAAAGTCAATGCTTTCAGGTAAAGGGTTATAATCAAGTATTTGGGCCCAGTCTTCGCTGCTGCCTTCTTTGCCCCATATCGTTTTGGCTGCTTCCTTATTTATGTATTGTACATTTTTAGCATAAGGTTGTGCTGCAATATAAGATTGCATTTGATTAATGCTGTCTTGATTTGCAGTACGAAGGTAAGCGCTAATGCGTATGTCTTCTTTAAACGAATTACCTGCAGCATTAAAATTCAGGAAGATCCATCCGAGGATACCCATTATCAACAAAACAAGAGCAACACCTACAATACTATAAATGTAACTTGGCTTACTACGTTTGCTCGATGCCTTTCCAAATTGGGCCATGCTTCTTAATTAAGATTTATGTTGAGGCTGCAAATGTAGTGTTTTGAGGTCTAAAAGCTTACTTTTGCACCTTTTATAAATAAGTCAAAATTTAAAAGTAGAAAGTTAGAAAAATAAATAATTTTTCAAGCTTCACACACGAGCTTTAGCATCTTTTTGTGACTTCGTATTTTGCTTTCAAAAATATTAGATTATCATAAATGCAGTTTTTTTTGACTTTTGCATTTTGCTTTTTGAATTACAACAAACATGGAATATAACTTTAGAGAGATTGAAAAAAAATGGCAACAGCATTGGAGAGAAACCGATGCTTATAAGGTAAGCAATGACAGTACAAAGCCTAAGTTTTATGTACTCGATATGTTTCCTTACCCCAGTGGCGCTGGTTTGCACGTGGGGCATCCTTTGGGCTATATTGCCAGCGACATTTATGCAAGATTTAAACGATTGAAAGGTTATAATGTTTTACACCCAATGGGTTTTGACAGTTTTGGTTTACCTGCCGAACAGTATGCTATCGAAACAGGACAGCACCCTGCAGTAACTACAGAAAAAAATATTTCCCGCTACCGCGAACAATTAGATAACATCGGTTTCTGCTACGACTGGAGCCGTGAAGTAAGAACCAGCGACCCCAAATATTATAAATGGACTCAGTGGATATTTCTTCAATTGTTTGATAGTTTTTATAATCGCCACACGCAAAAAGCTGAACGCATATCGCAATTAATTGAGGCTTTTGAAACTGAAGGAAATGCCACGCAGGAATGCCCCGGCGATAGAAATATACAATTTACAGCAGAAGGATGGACAAGCTTTGGTAAAGCGCGACAACAGGAGATATTAATGGATTACCGCATTGCTTTCTCCGCCTTTGGAGAAGTGAACTGGTGCGAAGCTTTAGGAACCGTTCTGGCTAATGATGAAGTTGTAAATGGGGTAAGCGAACGTGGCGGACATCCGGTGGTAAAAAAGAAAATGCGTCAATGGTATTTGCGAATAACTGAATATGCCGACAGGTTGCTGGAAGGATTGGAACGTGTTGATTTTAGTGATGCGATGAAGGAAATGCAAAGGAACTGGATTGGGAAGAGTCAGGGGGCTGAGATAATATTCCCCCTCACCCCCGCCTCTCCCCGCAGGGGAGAGGAGCCAAAATCAAATAAGGAGAAGATGCCCGGGTTGGGGTATGCGGAGTATAAGGTTGCAGATGAAATGAGCTTTGAGAACGCTAAACAAATGAGAAAGGAACCAACTGAAGCTGAAAATATATTATGGAATGCACTACGAAATAGAGGAACTGGATATAAGTTTACAAGGCAACATCCTATACAAAATTACATTGCTGATTTTGCTTGTTTAGATGCGTGGTTATTGGTGGAAGTTGATGGAGGTTATCATATTGATGCACAACAAAAAGAGGCAGACACCGCAAGAGATGCAGCACTAAAAGAATTAGGTTTCACCACCCTGAGATACACCAACAAAGAAGTTTTACACAACATGGAAAATGTTTTATCGCAGATAAAACAAACCGCCGATAATCTAAAAACAAAATCAATTCAAAAGCTGCCTGCTGCTAATGGCTCCTCTCCCTTGCAGGGAGAGGAGGGGGTGAGGGTTTACACAACCCGCCCCGATACAATCTTCGGCGTAGACTTTATGGTGCTTGCTCCTGAACATGAACTTGTTCAAAAAATTACTTCAGAAGCGCAACATGAGGAAGTAGAGAAATACCTTGACTATGTAAAAAGCCGCAGCGAAAGAGAGCGGCTTGCCGAAGTAAAATCAATTACAGGAGTTTTTACCGGAGCTTATGCACTCAATCCTTTTGATGGTCGCGAAATTCCTGTTTGGATAAGTGAGTATGTGTTGGCTGGTTATGGTACAGGCGCTATTATGGCTGTGCCCTGCGGCGACCAGCGTGACTTTGCCTTTGCCAAACATTTCAATATTCCCATCACCAACATAATCGGCGATGCTTTTAACGGCGAAGAAGCCAACCCAACCAAAGACGCCATTCTTCAAAACTCTGACTTTTTAAATGGCATGGTAATGAGAGATGCGATAAATGTTGTGATTGATAAACTGGAAAAAATGGGCATTGGCAAAAGGCAGATCAACTACCGGATGAGAGATGCCGGCTTTAGCCGCCAACGTTATTGGGGCGAACCTTTTCCAATAGTTTATAAAGGTGGAGTTGCTTACGCTTCAAAAGAAAGTGAATTGCCCCTTGAGTTACCTTATGTTGATACTTACAGTTCGGGCCCCGAAGGTGAAGGTCCCTTAGCTAACCTTGCTGATTGGATTATAGCACCGGGCGGCGGAACAAGGGAAACTAACACCATGCCCGGTTATGCAGGTTCTTCCTGGTATTTCTTACGCTACATGGATCCACATAACGAACAGGTATTTGTTGACAGAAAAGCAGCGGATTATTGGGGCCAGGTTGATTTATATATTGGAGGAACGGAACATGCCGTTGGTCACTTATTATACAGCCGTATGTGGACAAAGGCTTTGCGTGATCTGGGTTACATAAGCTTTGACGAGCCTTATAAGAAACTGGTGAACCAGGGGATGATACAGGGAGTATCTGAAAAGATTAAGGTTTCTGGAATAAGTTTAAAGTTATTAAAATCAAAGCTTTCTATTCCTATAAATGAAGGCTATGATATTGATGATCGCGATCCAGAAGAAGACGGACCTTTTGCACATGTAACTCCAATAATTCATCAAGCTAAACACAACCTTGAAGAATATTTCGAAAATTCATTTCATTCAAACTCCATTGATTATCGTGTTGATGTCAAAGATGTAGAAAATCATGTATTAAATATTCACTCCTTCTTAAATTCACAAAGGGGGCAATTATATAAAAATGCGATTTTTTTATGTGATGGAGGTTATTGGTTTCAGAGAGAATTTCGTAGAAAAAATGCAGGTTCTGATAAATTTCATACTGTTCCCGAAATCGAAAAAATGTCTAAATCCAAATACAATGTTGTAAGTCCCGACGACATTGTAGAAAAATACGGAGCCGACACTTTCCGCATGTACGAAATGTTTTTAGGCCCGGTGGAGCAAAGCAAGCCCTGGGATACAAAAGGCATTGAAGGTGTTCATCGTTTCTTACGCAAGTTCTGGAGATTGTTTTTTGATGAAACAAAAGGTTGGATTGTAACAGATGAAGCACCAACTGCTGCCGAATTAAAAGTGCTTCATAAAACCATTAAAAAGATTGAAGAAGACACTGAACGTTTCAGCTTTAATACTGCTGTAAGCGCTTTCATGGTTTGTACAAACGAACTGAATGATTTGAAGTGTCATAAAAAACAAATCCTCGAACCTCTCTTAATTTTATTAACACCATACGCGCCACACATCGCAGAAGAATTGTATCAGCAACTTCAAAAAGCCTCCCCTGCGGGGAGGTTGGAGGGGGTACTTGATGCAGCCTTTCCGGTATTTGACCCAAAATATGTTGTTGAAAGCACTAAAGAATACCCGGTAAGCATCAATGGAAAGGTAAGAACCAACATCAACATTTCTTTAGATGCAGCACAACCCGAAATTGAGCAGATTGTGCTTGCAAACGAAGTTGTACAAAAGTGGCTCGATGGCAAAGGACCTAAAAAAATCATTTTTGTAAAAGGCAGAATGATTAATGTAGTTATCTAAAAGGTTTCTTACTTTATACGCCTTCTATGATGTAGAATTTAAAAAGATATATATCTTTTGTTTTGGCAAGGTCGTCAAAATCAGGCGTACATTAGTTTTCCTTTCGGCTTTGGAATTTGCCAGCCTTTTTCTTTCGCTATTTGAAGCCATTCCTCTGCCACGGTATTTATTTCTCTCAATGCTTCATCCTTTGTATCTCCATGTGCAATACAACCATTTAGTTCGGGCATTTCAGCTACAAATGCCTTGTCTGCCTCACTCCAATAAATTATTACTTCATATTTGTTCGTCATCCCTGAGTAATTTATTAGTTATCAAAAATGCTCTTACCTGTTTTACCTGATAGGGTTTTGCTTTCCCGTCTTTAGTATTTTGCAAATTAATGATTCCTTCTATTCCCTGTAACGAAAATATGCGGTGGCTTCCAATTGTTCTTTTTTCTTCAAAACCTAATCTTAAAAGAATATTTACAAGATCATCTAAATCAAAATTTGCGTCTGAATTTCCTGAAAGTAATCGCAATAATAATTTTTCTTTTTTGCTCATGCACTCAGGTTACTGTTATAGGCATTTTTTGTTACAGGCAATTTTAGATGTTTCACCAAATAGTCAATCTCTTTAGTTTTCTTTATTGCATTTACTACCTGTCTTTGCTACATTAAGCAATGCAGTTTTCAAAACATGTAATTGCTATCCTTTCAATAACCCCCGAGATTTTCCCCGGGGTTTCTTTGTAAACTGCGTATTGCTCATTTGCTACTTTCCTGTTAGCTTTCTTCCGCCAATTTCTTCAAGCATCTCTTTTACTGCGGCTTCTATCTGAGTATCTTTTCCATTTAAGAAGTCTTCATATTTAAGAGCAACCTTTATATCAGGCTCAACCTGCAGATTTTCTGTTGGTCTTTTTTCTTTACCAATGGTAGCAACCATTGGTATTCCAAATACAAGGGTTGGATCAATCTGCGTCTCCCACCAAACAGCGGTGCCGGTGCCGGCAACAGGCATTCCAATTAGTTTGCCAATACCATTTTGTTTATAAACATAAGGAAAGATAAAAGCATCGCTGTAGTTGCTTTCGCTCATTACCACACAGCTTGGTTTTTGCCAGCGGTTAAGCGGCTCACCACCTTTCAACAGATTGCTTTGTGGTGCAAACTGAAGATAGTTTTTGCCGCTTAGGAATGAATTCAAATCATCATGCAACCATCCGCCGCCATTGAAACGCGTATCTACAATCAAGGCTTCTTTATCAAGATTTCGTCCCATCACTTTGTCAAAAACTACACGAAAACTTGTATCATTCATTGCCTGAACATGTACATAACCTACACGGCCGCCGCTAAGTTTGTCAACCATGTTTTCCATCTTTTTTACCCACCTTTTATATAGTAAAACCCCTTCCTCGCCTATGGTTATTGGTTTCACTCTTTCATCATAGTGCTGGTTGGTAGCAGGATCAAGTACAGACAGCAAAGTATATTTACTCATTCGCCGGTTAAGTAATCCTGCCCAATCTGCAGCATCAGTTATTTCTTCATCATCTATCTTTTCAAGAATTTGACCTGCCTTTATTTTGCTGTGAGCCTTATCTGATGGACCGCCAGCGAGAACTTCTGTAATTTTTATTCCTTTGCCTTTATACGTTTCATCGAATAATAAGCCTATAGAAGCAGTAACATCAGGTGCAGTGTTGCGGGGTGCGTATCTGCCGCCGGTATGCGATGCATTTAGCTCACCCAATAGTTCGCTAAGCAACTCCTGGAAATCGTAATTGTTGCTGATGTGAGGTAAGAACTTAGCATAAGCAGTTTTATAATAGCTCCAGTCAACGCCCTGCATTTTAGGATCGTAGAATTTTTTTGATACCTGCCGCCATGCATGGTTAAAAATATATTCTCTTTCGGCCATTGCATTCAGTATCATCTCGCCATTAATCCCTATTGGCGTTACTTTACCGCTTTCAGGATCTACTTTTGCAAGACTTCCGTTATTGCTTACAATTAATGTTTTGCCGTCTTTACTTAATTCAATATCGGTAGGTGTTCCGCCAAGTTTGGCGAGAATTTTAGTTTCGTTGGTTCGCGTATCAGCTACCCAAAGGTCGTAGCCCTTTTCAAAAGCAGCGAGGTAATATACTTTGCTGGCTTCATCGTTCAATACATAATCACTTATAGAAGAGCTGTTGATAGTTAAGCGAACTTTACGATTATCCAAATCACTGATGTCAAGCTCAAGTGGTTTTTTAATCAACGAGTCCTTTTTATCGGCTGCCTTCTTTTCAACCTTTAATGTGCTGTCTTTTTTAGCGAGGTCTTCTTTTTCTTTAAGCAAGGCAAACTCTTCTTTGGTTAATGTAAAACGGTCGTAAGCCTCTTTATCAAAAAATACGGCATAAACATCTCTTTCGGCGCTGCCCTGGTTAGCTAAAGACTTACGGCCATTGCGGCTGGTAAGCCAGGTCATTACTTTGCCATTTAATGCCCACTTGTTTCTTTCTTCTCCAAAGCCGCTGTTTAAGGGATTGGAAAAAGAGCTTCCGTCTGCTTTTATAAGAGCCGCATTATTTATTGAAAAATATCCTTTCTGGTCATCGGCCAATATCCATTTACTGTCGGGGCTCCATTCAAAATCCCAGTCGCCATCGCTGTAACTATAATTATGACCCAGAGGTAAAAGCGTACGTGTTTTTTTAGAAGCTATGTTATATACCTTTAAAATATTTCGCTCTTCTACATAAGCAATCTCTTTTCCGTCGGGCGAAATTTTTGGTTGATATTCTTCAGCTTTTGTAGCTATGATTGGCTCTTCTTTTAATACGGTTGCGGCATAAAAATAAGGCTCTTCGCTACGAGCGATGGTAACGCGATAAATGTCCCAGTTATCATTTCTTTCGCCTGCATAAACAAGGCTCTTTCCATCGTGCGACCATTGAACCATCCGTTCCTGCTGAGGCGTGTTGGTAATGCGTTTGGTTTGCGTTCCTTCTACACTGGTTACAAATATTTCTCCGCGTGTTACAAAGGCAATTTCTTTTCCGTTGGGGCTTAATACAAACTCTGTAACGTTGCCGTTGATGGGTATATTTTTTTCTGTATTTGCACGTCCGTCGTTATATATCTGAACGTTCACTTTTTTTGGCTGGCTGCCTTCTTTCATCAAATACATTTCTCCATCGTAAGTAAAGCAAAGCGTATTATCGTTTGACCGCGACAAATGGCGAACAGGATGCTTTTGAAAAGTGGTTAATTGTTTTACATCCGAAGGATCATTTATAGATGCTTTAAAAAGGTTTTGAGATATACCGCCTCTTTCACTGAGGTAATAAATAGAGTTATCATCGTTAAATATCGGTTCTCGGTTTTCGCCCTGGTAAACCGATAATTTTTTGTAGGATTTATTGCTTAAATCGTACAGCCATAAATCCCTGCTTACGGCCGATGTCTGGTGCTTGCGCCACGGGTCTTCATACCCTTTTCTGTCCTGAAAAATAATTTGGTTTCCCTTGCTGTTGTAGTGTGCATATTCTGCGCCGGCTGCGGTTATTAAAACAGGTCTTCCGCCCGTAATTGAAACAGTATATAAATTTTGAAAAAGCCGCGGACTGGGAAAGCGAACACTTGCAACCGGAGCATTATGACCGCTGCCGAAAATTACCTGTTTATCATCAACACTAAAATCGTAAGGAAAATCTGCCGCACTGTTAGTGGTAAGGCGTGTGGGAGTTCCGCCGGTTGCAGGCATTACAAACACATCAAAGTTGCCATAGCGGTCGCTTGCAAAAGCAATGGATTTTCCATCATGACTCCATACAGGCATCATATCCTGCGCTTCGTGAATTGTAAGCGGAGAAGCAACACCACCATTTGCATCAACCCTGTATATATCTCCCTTGTAGCCAAAAGCTATCGTTTTGCCATCAGGCGAAATGGCGGAGTAACGCATCCATAAAGGAGTGGTTTGTGCAAAAGATGCGCAAAAAGAAACCGCGCCAATAAAAAAGGCTAATAGTTTTCTCATACTTGTGCTTTAAAGAAAGTTTTTATTGAGATTTGTTTCTGAAAAATATTAAATGGAACCCAATTTATATAATTTATTATTTAAGTACCAAAACACTTTCAACAAGGTTGTGCCTTTTGATGCAAAGAAGAATAAATTACTGAAGCTTGATTTTACTGCTGCCAATACAGAGCTTACTGAAGACATATTGTTAGATACCGAAGCATTTTCAACCTATATTAACAACAAGCTCGGCAATAAGTATATCTATGGAATTGGAGGTTACGATGAGCATCGTACCATCTATACTCGCAGCAGTAAATTTGATGGAGATGAAGAACCCCGCCGTTTACATTTAGGCATAGATATTTGGGGAAAAGCAGGCACGCCCATCTATGCACCCTTCGGAGGTTATGTGCATAGCTTTGCTTTCAACAAACATTTTGGCGATTATGGCGCTACCATTATTCTCCATCATCAAATGGATACTATCTCATTCAATACTCTATACGGACATTTATGTGTTGAAGACCTTGCAGGCTTGCACGAAGGCAAATACATTACAAGAGGTGTGGAATTTGCGCACTTTGGAGAACCGGAAGACAACGGGCACTGGCCACCTCATCTGCATTTCCAAATTATTAAAGAGATGCATCAACACAAAGGGGATTATCCTGGTGTTTGCAAGTTTTCAGAACGTGAGCAATACTTACTTAATAGTCCCGATCCTGATGTTATTTTGCAGATGATGGAGTATGCGGGTTGAGAATGTAATGGATAGTAAATTGAGTAGTCAAAATCTGCAACAAGAATCAAGAATGTATTCTTAAAGTAATAAATTATTGTATAATAGAAGCAGGAGTATTTGCATAAAATGGTAGATAGAGGATACTTGATAAAGCAAAAAAGAAAATTTGTAACAAGAATGCCAGGGTTCTCTTAGCTGCGCCTGGGGCTATACAAGGAAACCCCGGCAGGACGCAAAAACATTATAAGCCCTTTGAATGGATTTGATGAGGAACGAACAAATAGAATGGTAAGAATGGATTGTCCTAACGACAATTTAAAAAGTATAACGCTAATTGGTTGATTATTAATACCTCTAATTTGAAACTGCTTGTTTGAATATCATATATATTTGTGTTGGGCGCAAGCATGACATCACACGTACAAACAATTATTTAGCAGAATTGACAATGAAATATTTCTTTGCAGTTATAACTTTTGTAACCTTAAATTTTACAGGCTTTGCACAAAAAGAAGTAAATGAAAAGCTGTATTCCAAGTCTACAAATGATACGGTTAATTATACTGTTTGGCTACCCAAGGATTGGTCTGCAAACCAAAAATATACCACAATCTATACATTCAATTATGGAGCAAGTAATGCAGAATATATTGCTGACCAAATTACTTACCTGAAAAAATTAAATATTACTCAAGTTCCACCCATCATTGTAGTTAATATTTGGGTTAACATGGATAGAATTGGTTATAATTATGAAACTGGGCTTTTGACATCAAAAGGATTTAGTTTGATAAAGTGTATCAAGAACGAAATTATTCCAGCCATTGAGCGCAAATATAAAGCATCCAAATTCAGAGCATACATAGGGCAATCCTATGCAGCAAGCTATGGTAATTACTTATTTCTTTATCAGCCAGACATTTTTTCTGCTTATATTTTAATGGCTCCTGAAAAGTTATCTCTACAAGAACCACCATTTGAAATTACGCAAAAGCTTGTAATTTCTATACTGGAAGACCTACATTCTATTTTGTTGCTTCGGGCGAATATGATATGCAACGAAGACAAGATTATGCAAAAGAAATTGAAAAAAAAAGTAAAACAATTAGACAGTATAGAATTTAATTTCAAGCATGAACGCCTTTCTGCTAACCATAATAATATTATAGCACATGGCTTGCCACTTGCACTTGAATTTATTTATAAATCTTATAGTTCTTATCCTGAACTTGATAGTGCAACGACAGTAATATCGGCTATTAAAAATTTTGAAAAGAAAATCAATGACATCTATGGAATACAGCCAGAGAAAAGTTCATTCAATCTTTACAATTATTTTTTGTCCCAAATTTGGCAAAGAAATGATACAATAGGCATGCTTGATGCGCTCAATTATTTTATAACAGACAAGTCTAATGGACGTAACCTTCGGGATTTCGCTTACTCCTGTTCAATAGTTGGACTTAAAGAGAATGCAGAGCAGTTATATGAACAGGCTATAAAAAAGATTTTAAAAGATGAAATATCAACAGACTTAGGTCCTGTTTCTCTTATAACTTGTTACCGAGAATTAGCCTTTAATATTTTAAAGAATGAACCCCAACAGGGCTGGAATTTATTACAAAAAGCATTACAGGTATGTATCAAATATAAAGACAACATACACATTGACGATTATTATCCCGATATATATTTTTATTTAGGTCAGTTCTCTGCTAATAACGATTATAATGTCCAGAAGGGTTTGGAATACTTACTCCTTTATGCAGGTAAAAGAAAAGATTTAGTAGATATAATACATTTTAGGTTTGACAGAGTGTATTATACCATAGGTAAATGCTACACTTTATTGCATGATACTACAAATGCCAAATTGTTTTTACAAAAAGCACTTGAGCTGAATACAAAGAATAAAGAAGCAAAGGAGTTGTTACAGAAATTATAAGCTATACAGATAAATGCCAGCGCCCAACATGTGTGTTTGCAATATGGCGGCGGGACAGTACGCGGCTCAAGAGTAGTTTTTCAATGAAACTGTATATCTTTAACCAGGGTGTCGGTAATTCTATTGCCGCCACATCGCAAACACATCAACGTTGGTGGCAATCCTATCGCCGGTTCAATAATCTAACGCAACGCTAAGCCTTAAAAACTTAGCTTGTATGATGGTAAAAAAGTATAGTCGTCTCTCATTTGATGAGCGCATTGAGATAGAGAAATTACTCTCCCATAAAAAGAGTTATACCGACATTGCCACAGCCCTTAACCGAAGTAAAAGCACCATTCAGCGTGATGTAGTTAAGCAAGGCATAGAGCAGTATAAAGCAATAGAAGCAGAACGTTTGGCGGTAGGCGCCTACCATTCCTATTCTTCAATGCGTCAAGGTTTATGTCGCCGGAAATAGTAAAACATTTTTTTAAAACGTCGGTTTTTTACCACCAAAGTCCTCACTATAAGTTTCAATTTTACTTTATTAAAGCAGTAAAGCCATACTTTCTTTTTTTACCTGCTTGCCGTTTAGATACTAAAATTGTATTCATTCATAAATAAACAACAATTATGGAAACAGTAAACCAACTCAAATGCAAAAGAGTGCTTTCGTCCACGCTCTATTAAACCATTGCCTCCTTATTGTATTTACCCCTGTATTCTAATGGCGACATTCCTGTAATTTTTCTAAATACTTCACGAAACGCTTTCACATCAGAATAACCGACTTCATACATTACTTCATTAATTGTTTTTCGACTGGTTTCAAATGCCTTTTTTGCCGCTTCAATTTTTACTCTTTGCAAATTATTAAACAGGCGTATTTCCGGTTGCTTTGATAAACCTTCTGTCAAAGTTTCGTCTGCCGACAGCCAGCCTTGAAGACAAATGTTCAACAGATATCTTTTCATGCAGATTACTTTCAATATGTGCCTGTGCTTTTTTCACCATCTCATCCCCACAACACAGGAAGTTGCAGCACGATTCAACGAGCTTACTCAGATGTAATTACGCATCCTTATTCTACCAATTCCACTAAACCTTCATTAGTAAATATTGGCTCTCCAACGAAGTGTACTAACTTGTTGCCCTGTGCCAACACCACACGAAATATTACGGCAATACTGGGGCTACGATGCCTTCCGCCCTTTTCAGGAACAAATCATCGACTCTGTTTTACAATCAAAAGATACGCTTGCATTACTACCAACAGGCGGAGGAAAATCAATATGCTTCCAGGTGCCGGCTTTAACAAAAGAGGGCTTATGCCTGGTGATAAGTCCTTTAATCGCATTAATGAAAGACCAGGTTGAAAACCTTACAAAGCGAAACATTCCTGCATTAGCTATACACAGCGGAATGACTTTTTTTGAAGTGAAACAAACCTTGCAAAATGCAGCGTTTGGTCACTATAAATTTTTATACGTTTCCCCCGAAAGATTAGAGACTGACTTGTTTAAAGAATACTTAGCCGAACTAAAATTGAATTTTATTGCTGTTGACGAAGCTCATTGCATCTCTCAATGGGGTTATGATTTCAGGCCGCCTTATTTGCGTATTGCTGAACTTCGAAAAGTTTTTCCTGATGTTTCCATCATTGCTTTAACCGCTTCTGCAACGCCTTTAGTTCAGGAAGATATTTGCGATAAGCTTTTGTTTAAAGAGCGAAACATCTTTCGCCAGTCTTTCGAAAAGCCTAATCTTTCGTTCAGCGCTTTTGAAGTGGACAGCAAAGTAAACAAGCTTTTTGATGTGCTGAATAAAGTGGGCGGCTCTGCAATTGTTTATACAAGAAACCGAAAACGCACTAAAGAAATTGCACACCTGCTGCAGCTAAATAAAATTTCTGCAGATTATTACCATGCGGGATTGTTGCAGGAAGAACGCAATAAAAAGCAGGAACAATGGATAGAAAATAAAACCGAGGTTATCGTTTGTACCAACGCCTTCGGAATGGGTATTGACAAACCCGACGTTCGTGTTGTTGTACACATGGACATACCCGACAACCTCGAAAACTATTACCAGGAAGCAGGCCGCGCAGGAAGAGATGGCAAACGCTCCTTTGCAGTTTTAGCTTACACACGGCAGGAATTAGCCGAACTGCAAAAGCTTCCTGATGTTAAATACCCACCGGTTTCAGAAATAAAAAAAGTGTATGAAGCTCTGGTTAACCACCTGCAAATTCCTGTAGGATGCGGCGAGAACACTTACTACGATTTCAACCTTAACGACTTTATCGGCTATTTTAAGCTGAATATTATTTTAGTGGTAAATGCATTAAAAGCGCTTGAGCAGGATGGGCACTTAACTTTTAATGAACAGGTGCTCATTCCTTCAAAAGTTGGTTTTACCTGCGATAAAGATGCTTTGAACGATTTTGAAATTGCGCATCCTTATTTAGAAAATACCATTAAATATTTGTTGCGTACTTACCAAAGCATTTTCGATCATGTGGTTTCAATAAATGAAAGCGTACTTGCCAAACTTACTTCAGTTGCAACAGACGAACTGATAAAACAACTCAAAGAATTACATGCTTTCGGAATCATAGATTACCAGCCACAAAAAGAAACGCCGCAGATTTTCTTTTTGCATAACCGCGCACCTGCCCAACAACTATTGTTCAACCATAAATATTATTTGCAACGTAAAGAAGAATATACAAAAAGGGTGAAGGCGATGGAAAGTTATATTCGTTTAGACAGAGGGTGCAGAAGCAAATACATCGGCCAATACTTTGGAGATGCAGAAATGAAGCCTTGCGGTGTTTGTGATAATTGCCTTAAACAAAAAAATACAATCTTGTCTGCAGAAGAGTTTACAAAAATCAGCGACCGCATCTTTACCCATCTTGCCACTCATGAAACTGAAATAAACTTATTGTTGCAGCACCTCACAGGCATTAAAAAAGAAAAAGTGTGGAAAGTGCTTGACTATCTGCAAGCCGAAGGCAAGGTTTCGGTGAATGAAAAGGGAGCTATAAGAAAAGCGTTGTAATTTTTGTTATAATAACTCGAAATTTTAAACGGGATAACCTTGGGCTAACCTGTCTAATTCTTCTATCAGCAATTCAACGCCACCTGGTTTAATCATCAATTCCATTGGGGTTTCTTTGGAATAATAAAAAGGCCTTTTTAACCAATTATAAAAATTACTTGCGTTACCAAAAACTTGAATGCCTTTATTAAATAAAGCAACAGGCATTGATAAAAATTGTTCGTTATTCATGACACATACATTTTCATTTGTTTTGAAACGTTCACACATTTGCTTAGGTTCAAGAGACTGTTATTACATTCTCTTCAAAACCAACTCTTTTTCCTGCTTCTGCCTCCAAGTCCTAATGCTCCCAACAAGCTTCGTGTAATGATGCCGGCAGCAGTTCTTCCCACCTGCTTAACCATTGGATTATCAAGAAAGCTTTCTTCCTTTTTTGGCCTGCCTCTAACTGCTTTTTCTTCCTGCTTATCTGCGGCTTGTGCTTTAGTTTTTTCGGCGGCTTCTTCTAGTTTACTGTTTAAAATTTCGTAAGCGCTTTCGCTATCTACTGCCTTGTTATATTTTGGAACCAACTTGCTTTTTGCCACTACAGCATCAACTTCACTGTCTGTTAATATATCCATGCGGCTTCGCGGAGGAGAAAGCATAACATGCACCAACGGTGTAGGGATTCCTTTTTCGTTCAGCATAGTTACAAAAGCCTCCCCTATCCCTAATTCAGTAATCATTTGATCGGTATCATAAAACTGGGTTTCAGGGTAGTTTTCTGCAGTTTGTTTAATTACTTTTCTGTCTGCTGCCGTAAAGGCTCTGAGCGCGTGCTGCACCTTCATACCCAACTGGCTAAGAACGCTTGCAGGTACATCCATAGGATTTTGTGTAACAAAAAAAACACCTATGCCCTTCGAACGTATTAATTTAATAACCGTTTCGATTTGCTCCAACAAAGCTTCACTTGCTTCCTGGAAAATCAAATGTGCCTCATCTATAAACAATACAAGCTCTGGCTTATCAACATCACCTACTTCCGGACAAACAGCATATAACTCGGCAAGCAACTGAAGCATAAAAGTCGAAAACAACTTTGGCCGATCCTGAATATCTGTTACTCTTAATACGCTTATCATTCCACGGCCGTCATCACTACTTCGCAAAAGGCCGTCTCGCACTTCAAAACTTATCTCGCCAAAAAAACCTTCTGCTCCCTGTTGCTGCAACTCTATTACCTTCCGTAAAATAGTACCGGTGCTGGTAGTATTTATTTTGCCAAACTCTTTTTCAACTTCCGCCCTTCCCTCTCCGCTTATGTATTGCAGTACTTTAATAAAATCTTTTAGATCAAGTAACGGCAATTTCTTGTCGTCGCAATACTTAAAAAGCAGTGTAACAACTCCACCTTGCGTATCATTAAGCCCTAAAATTTTTGACAGCAATATTGGACCAAACTCAGTTATTGTAGCTCTTAGCTGTACCCCTTTTTGCTGGCTTAGTGTTAGAAACTCCACCGGAAATTGTTCAGGCGTAAACGTGATCCCGATTTTAGAACAGCGTTCAACTATTTTGTCATTCGTAGTTCCCGGCATGGCGATGCCACTCAGGTCACCTTTAATATCCATTACTAAAACAGGCACACTTGCATCGCTTAATGCTTCACTTATCATCTGCAGTGTTTTTGTTTTACCTGTACCGGTAGCGCCTGCAATTAAACCATGCCTATTCATGGTTTTTAAGGGCAGAAAAACATCTGCACCGCTTACCACTTCTCCGTCTAACATTGCCGAGCCAACCTTTACATTTTCGCCTTTAAAAGTATATCCTGATTTAATTGCCTCAATAAATTGTTGCTTATCTGCCATACATTAATTTTTTAGAAAGTTACGGGATTGGTTTAGACCAAACTCTTTAAAAGGATGTTTTAAATGAACACCATCTCATCATGTTGTATTATTAAGATTATCGTTGATTGCGGAAGCAGGAAATTATTATCCATAAAGGCTGGTAATATTTACAGTACTTAGTGTAATAGCAATTCCTTCATCAGGTCATGCCAATACCATTTTGCCTGTTAACCTTCCCCCTGAGGAATATCATCTGCTGTAATTGTTGTCAATACTTCATTGTTTAAAAATTCTAAGTTTGCAATTCTATCAGCTTGTTTTTCTAGAGTTTTCTCAAAAACGTTTCTAACAAATCTGCCATTACCAAAATACTTATTCCGATTAGTATAAGCCTTTTCAAAAACAGTCTTAATCTCTAGTTTCGCATCTTCCGTTAACTTATATTCTAACCTGGAGCATTGCGATTCGTATATTAAAAACAATTGTGTAGGTGAATAATCAGCAAATTTAATGTAACGATTAAATCGAGATTTAAAGCCGGGATTTGTTTCAATGAAATTATTCATTTCATTCGTATAGCCTGCTATAATAACTATTAGTTTGTCTCTATCATCTTCCATTCTTTTAATAAGGGTTGCAACGGCTTCCTTACCATAGTCATTTTGTGTTTCTCCAGCTATTGAATATGCTTCATCGATAAACAAAACGCCATTAATAGCAGAATCCAACACCTTATTTACTTTAATCGCTGTTTGTCCTACATATTCAGCAATTAATCCTGAACGGTCGGTCTCAATTAGTTGTCCTTGAGATAGAATGCCTAAAGCTTTATAAATTTTTGCAACAATTCTGGCTACTGTAGTTTTCCCGGTACCGGGATTTCCGGTAAACACAATATGATATGAGATGCTTGACGATTTTAATCCACAAGCTGCTCTTGCTTTTTGAACCTTAATAAAATTAATTAAAGATTTTATTTCCTGTTTTACGCCGCTTAGGCCAATTAGAAGATCCAATTCACCTAAAATTTCTTCGATTGATACATCCTCATTGGAAACAATTAAAGATTTTTCTACTTCTTTAGTAATAGGTTTGCGTGGGGTCTGATGAAGTTCTTTAAACTTATCTTCTCCTTCCTTCCAAATGTTGCTGTTTTCTTTTGATACTGCGTCTGGAAACCAATTTCTCCTGCTCCTGCTTCTTCCACCCAAACCCAATGCACCTAACAGACTCCGTGCCTCCGGCTTAGCTTCTTCTTTTTCCTCTTTTGTTTTAGCAGCAGCTTCTTCAAGTTTGCTATTCAAAATTTCGTAAGCACTTTCGCTGTCCACTGTCCTATTATACCTTGAAACTAATTTACTTTTTGCAACTATAGCATCAAGTTCATCGTCTGTTAATGTATCGATGCGGCTTTGTGGGGGCCGCAGCATAACATGAACAAGAGGTGTAGGAATTCCTTTCTCGTTTAGCATAGTTACAAAAGCCTCTCCTATCCCAAGCTGCGTAATCATTTCGTCCATGTCATAAAACTGGCTTTCAGGATAGTTTTCTGCAGTTTGCTTAATCAATTTTCTGTCTGCGCCGGTAAACGCTCTGACTGCGTGTTGCACTTTCAGACCTAACTGACTACGTACCCTTACAGGTACATCCACTAAATTCTGTGTAACAAAAAAAACACCTATGCCTTTTGAACTCATTGATCTTATAACCGTTTCAATTTGCTGCAACAAAGCTTCGCTTGCTTCGCGGAAAATCAAATGTGCCTCATCTATAAACAATACGAGCTTTGGCTTATCAACATCACCTTCTTCCGGACAAACAGCATATAATTCGGCAAGCATCTGAAGCATAAAAGTTGAAAACAACTTCGGCCGGTCCTGAATATCTGTTACTCTTAACACGTTTATCATTCCATGGCCGTCGTCATTGATGCGCATAAGGTCTTCCACTTCAAAACTCTTTTCGCCAAAAAAAACGTCTGCGCCCTGTAGTTGCAACTCCATTACTCTACGCCAAATCGTACCGATGCTGGTAGTCGATATTTTGCCATAATCGCTCTCAATAGCTGCCCTTCCATCCCCGCTTATATATTGCATTACTTTAATAAAATCTTTCAGGTCCAGTAAAGGCAGTTTATTATCGTCACAATACTTAAATATAAGTGCAACTAGGCCGCCTTGCGTATCATTCAATCCTAAAATTTTTGTAAGCAGCACAGGTCCAAACTCACTTACCGTAGCTCTTAACCTTACACCCTTTTGCTGGCTAAGTGTTAAAAACTCCACCGGAAATTGTTGAGGCGTAAAGGAGACTCCTATTTTTGCACAACGCTCCGTTATTTTATCGTTCGGCGTTCCGGGCATTGCAATGCCGCTTAAGTCTCCTTTAATATCCATTACTAAAACCGGCACACTTGCGTCGCTTAATGCTTCACTCATCATCTGCAGTGTTTTTGTTTTACCCGTACCTGTTGCGCCTGCAATTAATCCATGCCTGTTCATAGTTTTTAATGGCAGAAAAACATCTGCACCGCTTACCACTTGGCCATCCAGCATTGCCGTGCCGATCTTTACATTTTCGCTTTTAAAGGTGTAGCCTGTTTTAATTGCATCAATAAATTGTTGCTTATCTATCATGAAATAATTTTTAGAAAGTTAAGCATTGTTATCATTCAAAAGATTTTTCCGCAAACCTTAAAAGTTCTACAGCTCATCCTCCCTCTCCAACATAAGTATAGCGCCTTGCGGAACTATAAAATATTTCTCACCTTCATACATTACTTCTGTAGCGCCATTCATTAAAAAAATAGCAAGGTCTCCTTCTTTGGCTTGTAATGGAATATATTTTACCTGCTCTTCCTCACTTTTCCAGGGTTCATTTTCAACCGGCATGGGGATGGCATAACCGGGGCCTGTTTTTAGTATATATCCCTGCTGAACTTTCTCCTTTTCCTGTACACCCGGCGGAAGGTATAAACCGCTTTGGGTACGCTCGTCTGCTTTTGCAGGACGTATTAAAACCCGGTCGCCAATTACTATCAGTTTCTTCAATTTATTATCGTGCGTAAGTAACATAGTATTTAAAATGACTGCAAATTAAACAATGCCTCTCCATTTATGTTTAATAAAATCAATTTCTATTCAAGTGCTTACAGTAATTTGATGGCATAATTTTTACAGAAAATTTGAAAGAATAAAAGTTAAACGAGAACCCGCATCATACGTAAATGTTTATATTGCAATTTGAAGCGGAAATTACAATAAGATAATAATTATCAATATCTTAAATCGCTTCCCCTTATATTTATAAAAATTTAAAAAAAGAACATTATGGAAGGCAGAAAATACAAAATTCTTTTGTGTGAAGATGATACCAATCTTGGAATGGTGTTGAAAAACTACCTCGAACTGAACGATTATGATGTAATACTTGAAAGAGATGGCCGGTTAGGGTTAGCTGCATTTCAGCGTGAAAAATTTGACATTTGTCTTTTAGATGTGATGATGCCAAATATGGATGGCTTTACTTTGGCGGAAGAAATACGCGACGTTGACCCCGATATGCCTCTGTTCTTTTTAAGTGCCAAGACTATGAAGGAAGATATAATCGCAGGCTATAAACTTGGCGCTGATGACTATATAACAAAACCGTTTGACAGTGAAGTTTTGCTGCTGAAGATAAAAGCAATTTTAAAACGCAACGAAGAAGAAAACAGAATTAGTGAAAACATTGAATTTGATTTGGGCAGCTATCATTTTCATCCAAAGTTGCGTGAGTTGAGCCACAATGGAATAATGCAAACCCTGTCTCCCAAAGAAAATGAATTACTTAAAATGCTTGCAGAACATAAAAACGATCTGCTGCCACGTGAGCAGGCTTTGAAAAAGATATGGGGCAGCGATACTTATTTTAACGGTCGCAGTATGGATGTATATATTGCCAAGCTTCGTAAATATTTAAAAGACGATTCTAATATTGAAATCGTGAATATTCATGGTAATGGCTTCAGACTTGTGGCACCTTAAGCCCCGGCCCTAAAGGGAGGAGAGAGTTTTTTTATGAAGCGCTCATTCAAAACAGTAATCCTCCCGGCTTTCCCTGCGCCCGTTTTCCTAAATGCTCGTATGCTTTTGCGGTAACTTCTCTGCCTCGTGGTGTGCGCTGCATAAATCCTTCCTGTATTAAAAAGGGTTCATATACTTCTTCAATTGTTCCGGGCTCCTCGCCTACTGCAGTTGAAATGGTGGTTAAGCCAACGGGGCCTCCTTTAAACTTTTCTATAATAGCTAATAGTATTCTGTTATCCATTTCATCTAAACCATGCTCATCTACATTTAATGCTTTTAGGGCATGTTGAGCAATGGCTATATCAACCTTGCCATCCGATAGCACTTGTGCAAAATCTCTAACCCTTCGTAATAAACCATTGGCTATACGCGGAGTGCCACGGCTTCGCCGTGCAATTTCATACGATGCTTCGCTGGTTATATCTGTATTTAAAATGGCTGCGCTTCTTTCAACAATTTTTTTCAATACATCGGCATTATAATATTCCAGTCTTGATTTTATACCAAACCTTGATAAAAGCGGTGCAGTCAGCAAGCCACTACGTGTTGTCGCTCCAACTAATGTAAAGGGATTAAGATTTAGCTGGATGCTGCGGGCATTAGGGCCGGTGTCAATCATTATATCAATTCTAAAATCTTCCATTGCTGCATACAAATATTCTTCAACCACTGTGCTAAGGCGGTGTATCTCATCAATAAATAAAACATCGTTGGTTTCAAGGTTGGTAAGCAGGCCGGCAAGGTCGCCGGGCTTTTCAATAACAGGGCCGCTGGTTTCTTTAATGTTAACGCCAAGCTCGTTAGCTACAATACGGCTTAAAGTAGTTTTGCCTAAACCGGGCGGGCCGTGAAATAAAATATGATCCAACGCCTCGCCACGAAGCTTAGCTGCTTTTATAAAAATGCTCAGGTTCTCAATAAGCTGCGGCTGGCCGGCAAAATCTTCAATTTCTTTAGGGCGTATATTATTTTCAAACTCCGCTTCAGCAGTGCTCACTTCGGGCTTATCATTATTCAAATTTGGATTTGCCATTGTTATAATTAACTTGGTGTAAAACTAATTATTCTTACCCGCTTAAACCTATGTTATGAAAATCGGAATAATCGAAAGAGTAATATTGCAATTAAAAATCAGATATAGATGAAGAAGACCATAGATAAAAAATACCTGCAAAATGCAATGGATTATACAACCTACCGCAACCTTATAGATACGTTATTAGTCGAAGGAAAAGTTACCGGTCTGCAACAATCACCTGACCTGAATGAATACACTAAACTGAATGTAGCCCGCATGAAAAGAATAGATAAAACCATTGAAGTATTGCCAGATTTGCAACAACTAATTTCTTCAATCAACAAACCGCAAACATGGATTGTACTTACCGAAGGATGGTGCGGCGATGCAGCACAAATTGTTCCGGTGTTTTATGCTTTATCTAAGCTGAACGATAAAATTAATTTTGCATTATTGCTAAGAGATGATAACCTTGAGCTGATGGATCAATGCCTTACCAACGGCAAAAGCAGAAGCATACCAAAACTAATTGCAGCGGATACAGAAACGATGGAAGAGTTGTTTAACTGGGGACCAAGACCCCAAAGAATTACAGGATAAGTTTGATGAAATGATTGCGAACAAGCAAAGCTTTAACCAAATAAAAGAAACGTTGCACAGGTGGTATGCGAAAGATAAAACCCTCATCACATAACAGGAACTGTTGCAACAATTTAAAGCCATAAGTTATTGATAAAGATGTTGATAGGGAATTTAAAAAGACAGGCTGTGTAAGGCATTTTACTTGCCTTTGCAGTTGCAGGAGTAAGGAGAGAAGGAAGTATCGGTGAATAGCGGAACAAATTAATATACCTCATCGTGTGAGCCAATATCTATAAAAACAATATTGCCATCATCCGTATATCTGAAAATTATTCTCAGGTCATATTCAATACTGAATGCCCAGTTATTATGCAGCTTCCCTGTAAGTTTATGTACCGATAATGAAGGATGATTAAAGTCACGACTAACAATAGTATCTTTTCAATAATCATGGGAATTAACTCTGGCTTTCTTCTTGCCAACCGTTTTAATGAATGATTGAAATGCGTACTGAAGTTAATCTTTCTCATTCATTATATCGGTAAAGTACTTTCTGATTTCCTCCGGTGTGTTTAGAGTAATTGATTTTCCTTCCTTATATTCTTTCATAGCTTCTTCAGAGGCTTCATATAATTCCTGCCTTTTCTTTTCTGCTAATTTTCTATTAAGTATTCTTCTCATTTCTTCCATCTCTTCTGTTGAAAGATGAACAACATTATCTACCAATTCTGCAAACGTAGGCATATAAAAAAATTTCTCTAAATTAAAAAACTTAATCGAGTTTCTTCCACTTAAGCCATAGAGAATTGCCTGCTAACACCACATCGCTTAAGCCCATAATTAATGCACCTGCTGTTGGAGTTAATAACCCGATGGCTGCCACCGGTATAGCTATTATATTGTAGAAGAAAGCCCAGAATAAATTGCCTTTAATAGTGCCGTAAGTATGCCTTCCTAATTGCATAGCCATAGGAAGTTTTTTAAGGCCGCCATCCATTAACACTACCGATGCACTTTGAATGGCTAACTGCGAAGCTTTGCTTAACGATATACTGATGGTTGCTTTTGCTAATGCAGGAGCATCGTTTATACCATCGCCTACCATTACGGTGGGCGCCTCGTTTACAAGTTCTTCAATCTTTTTAAGTTTTTGGGCAGGAGTTTGTTCGGCTATCACTTCATCAATTCCCAATTTTTCTGCAATGATCTTTGTTTTTAAATAAGTGTCACCACTTAATAAAATAGTTTTAATATTCTTTTGTTTACAAAAGTTAATAACGTTAACAGCTTCTTCGCGCAGTTCATCTGCAATATCTATCCAGCCAATTAAATCATCATTCTTTTTTACATAAAGGTGGTGAGATAGATCTTTAATATTATTATCAATTTTTGCGGAACCAATCCAATAAACATTTCCCGCTTTGTCCTCTGCTTTCATTCCGAGGCCTTTTATTTCTTCAATCTTTTTCCATTTTTCTGCATTAGAAACTTTCCATGCTGCAGCTATACTTTCCGCAATAGGATGCGTTGAAAATTTTTCAAGGGAATAAACAATGCGTTTAAATTCTTCATCAGTAAAATGGCTTTGGTAAGCAGTTACTGTAAACTTTCCGTTGGTAAGTGTTCCGGTTTTATCAAACACCATTTGCTTGATGTTCTTAAATAATTCCATGCTTTTTGTATCAGTAAACAATATGCCTTCTTTGGCTGCACGGCCTAAACCAACAGCAATAGCCGCAGGTGTAGCCAAACCCATTGCACATGGACAGGAGATTACCAAAACCGCTATTGACCTCATCAAACTCTCCTGAAAAGTTTGATGAACAATAAAATAATTTACCGCAACAGTCAGCAAAGCAATTAAAATAACTACCGGAACAAATACTGCGCTTATTTTATCGGCAAGTTTCTGAACGGGCGGTTTTTGCCCTTGTGCCTGCTTCATCATTTCAACAATGCTGTTCATTACAGTTTGCTTGCCTACGGCTGTTACATAAGTTTTAACTGTTCCGTTTGCGATAACGCTGCCGCCAATTAATGTCTCGTTTTGCTTTTTAAAAACAGGCACGCTTTCGCCGGTTATTATTGCCTCGTTTACTTCAGCTTCGCCGCTCAATATTTTGCAATCCATCGGCACTTGTTCACCGCTTCTTATCAGCAGCAGATCGCCCACTTTTAAATGCGTGTTCTCAACAGGAAAAATATTTTCGTTGTGCTGATCGTCGTAAGTAATCATGTTAGCCATTACTTTTTGTTCGCGGGTAAGGTCTCTAATGGCTTTTTGTGTTTTTTCGATTGACAGATCTTCGAGGTAGTTTCCCAAAAAAACAATATTGAGGATAGATGCAGCAGTTTCAAAAAATATTTTGGAAGCATCGCCCATGATAAGACCGGCAACACTGTAAACGAATGCAGCAGTTGCACCAAGAGCAATCAACACATTCATATTAGGTACGCCGGATCGTAAACTGTTTACAGCACTCTTGCCAAAATAACTCATGCCTACAACATACACCGGCAAGCATAATGCAAGCTGAACATAAGGGTTGTGCAGGAAATGCAAATTCATAAACATTCCCATGTGCCCGATCATTAACAACAACGTAAACGGCAGACAGAAAAAGAACTTCTGCATGTGGGTTCCTAAAAACTTCTTTTGCGGTTCCGCCGCATCACCAACGTTTTCTGAAGCAACTTTATATCCTAATAACTCAATATTCTTCTTTGCTTTTTCAAGGTTGCCGTTTGCATGAGTAGTTTCAAAAGCAACATCACCGTTAATCGGGTTTACCGAAATTTGTTGCATTCCCTGCTTTTGCAAAACTTTGTTTACGCTCAATGCACAGTTACTGCAGGTCATCCCTTCAACTTTCCAATTCACTTTTTCCATCTCAAAAATTTTGCGTTAACCTTACCATTTCTCTTTTTTTTTAGAAATAGTTTCTGTTGCAAATTTAATTTATAGTAAAGGGTAAACCCTAATAATCAACCTTATATCTTTACTACAATGTTGCATTTAAGGCTTTAAGCAAAAGTTTTTGCAATACGTTTGCATCATGCAATTCGCTTATCATTTATCTGATATAAAACCTGCTGCAGAAAAAGTGTGGCAACATGCAAGCCATAAAAAAGTATGGGCTTTTTATGCGGACATGGGGGCAGGCAAAACGACTTTCATCCATGCCCTTTGCGAAATTTTAGGGGTTCGTTCAACTATTGCCAGCCCTACTTATTCTATAATCAATGAGTATTTTTCTGAAAAGGAAGAAACAATTTATCACATGGATTGGTACCGGCTTAAAGATGAAGAAGAAGCCCTGCAGGCAGGAGCAGAAGATGGTTTATACAGCGGCAACTATTGTTTTATTGAATGGGCCGAAAAAGCGCCGGCTTTGCTGCCCGATGACCGGACGAACATTTATATTAAAATAATAAATGACGACACAAGAAGTGTGCTCCTGGATTTTGGGGATTAGTCTGAACCGGGATTTATGAGATTTATGGGATTATGGGAAGGACTAAACCGGGATTTTTTTGGATTAGCGAGATTGAAGGAAGGAAGAATGAAAGTTCTAAGGTGGCTTTTGCCTTAAGTGATTTTATGGCAAAAAAACGTCTGTAAGTTTTAGTCACTAAAATATAACACCTTTAGTAACTTGCATCAGCAATAACTAATTTCGCATACATGGCATCGGTAAAGCCTTTGGTTAGTACTTCTTTTACTTACGAAACTCTCGAAGAGAAACTTGATATTAAAGTGCAGGGCGCTCAACTGCATATTGGCATTCCTAAAGAAACCGCTTTTCAGGAAAACCGTATTGCGCTTACTCCGGAAGGTGTAGGTGTACTGGTTAATAATGGTCATGCGGTAGTGATTGAAGCTAAGGCAGGGGATGGGAGTAAATACACCGATAAAAATTACAGCGAAGCAGGTGCAAAAATTGTTTACGACAGAGAGGAAGTTTTTAAAGCTCCTATACTTGTTAAAAGCGCCCCTGTGGTAGAAGAAGATCTTCCGCTTTTGCAAATGAACCAAACCGTAATTTCTCCCATTCATTTGTCTGCAATGAAGAGTGAGTTTCTTGAGAAAATGATCGAGAAAAAAATCACTGCTTTAAGTTTCGAGAACCTGAAAGATGACAGCGGAACCTACCCCATTGTACGAAGCATGAGCGAAATTGCAGGAAGCGCTATTATGCTTATTGCGGGTCAGTACTTAGGTTCTGCAAACGATGGAAAGGGCGTATTGCTTGGGGGTATCAGTGGTATTCCGCCTACAAAGGTTATTATTATAGGCGCAGGTGTGGTGGGCGAATTTGCTACACGTACCGCACTTGCATTAGGCGCTTCGGTTAAGGTTTTTGATAATAATGTTTACCGTCTTAAACGTCTTCAAAACAATTTAGGCATAAGGGTTTGGACAAGTGTGATTGAACCAAAAATTCTCGCCAAGCAATTAAAAACCTGCGAGGTAGCAGTAGGCGCAATAAGCAGCGAGTTTGGCAGAACACCAATACTGGTTACCGAAGAAATGGTAGCAGCCATGCGCCCCGGAAGTGTGATTATTGATGTAAGTATTGACCGCGGCGGCTGTTTTGAAACCAGTGAAATTACCAGCCACCAAAACCCTACTTTCATAAAGCATGATGTAATTCATTATGGGGTTCCAAATATTGCCAGTGGTTTTGCCCGCACAGCCAGCCAGGCCATCAGTAACGTACTAATGCCTTTGTTGCTTGAAATAAGCGACGAAGGCGGGTTTGAAGAAATGGTATGGCACAACTTTAATCTTCGCCACGGCATTTATATGTACAAAGGTTATCTCACCAATTTTTACCTCAGCCAAAGGTTTGATCTGAAGTTTACTGATTTAAATTTGCTGATTGCAAGCAGAAGGTAAAACAAACTTTGATCGTTGGAAAATTGTAGTGTTGTGCAAGTTGAGCAGCATGCTTGAAACACGTTCACTTAAGCAGTTGCAAAAACCTTAAATTTGTCAAAACCCCAAAAATGGAGACTTTAATTATAGAAATAGACTCACATGGTAAAGCAAAAGAGCTTTCATCTTTACTTTCTTCATTGGATTTTGTTAAGAAAGTATTGTCTGTTCGTAAAACCAAAGCTTTAATAGCTGCTTTACAAGATGATGAAAATTTAAAAGCTTCAATTGTTAAAAGGAAAAACAGGGCTATAGCGAAGTACTTATAATGAAAGTTTAACAAAGAGACATCATAGAGTTGAATTATGAACTTCCAAATGGTAAGTTTAAGACGCATCCGGCATTAGTTATTTCAAACTCAAATGTTTTAGAAATTGAGGATATTTTTCTCAAGTTTGACATTTAACAAGCTATCTATCCTCTAAAACCTGCTCTGGTAGCGAATTGATGTTTAAAGGTAGCTGAAAATGTAGTGTGCCAAAAGTTATCCACATTCCTTATACCCAAGG